>Ga0209724_1002718_pt1 | contig 14936 bp, 13 predicted proteins | sample grotaG_FD_184143 | JGI IMG/M metagenome (GOLD analysis project Ga0209724, IMG submission 184143) | Glacier valley bacterial and archeal communities from Borup Fiord, Nunavut, Canada, to study Microbial Dark Matter (Phase II) -... | ecosystem: Environmental > Aquatic > Freshwater > Ice > Glacier ...
AGCTTAAGTGATTTGAGAAAGAGCGTCTATCGAAAACTCTGCCTACACGCTTGAGCACATTCAGGGTTGCATGGAGGGGTGGCTATACCAGCGCTTCTCAAGTCCGAGATATTGCAATTCATCGGGCCAGTAGTGATTGAGAAAAACTTTGAGCTGATTGACCCAGCGCAGGTCAGGGTCAATCTTTCTGAGCATTTGATTCATCACAAAAAGCAGCGGTCCAAGTCGGCTGATTTGGAAGGGGACAGGGTTGGGCACACTATGCGGGATTTTGGGTTGAACCGCCAGTTCCCTATCCCATATCCGTCCGTGGTGGGCGCAGATGTTCCTGAGTACGGTTAAACTGTGCAGCCAACTGGTCAGTACGTCTCGGTGTACCCCGTAAAAGTCGGCTAATTCATCGCGGGCAAGGTTATCTTTCAGATAGTTGTAGGCCGAGGACCAAGTACCCAGCGTCATCGTTTCAACCAACATCCAGGAGGGTGCTACATGGCTGTCGTCGTAGGTATCTCGGTAATGGTTCACGAATAACTCGCTGCTGCTGCGTAAGAATTCCTTCTTGCAGCGGGTCAAAAATTCAGCGTGGTCAAAGGGCGGCTTGCTTCCTCGAGCACGCGGAGCAATCACCCGAAAATTCAGCGGGTCAGCGTACCAACGAATTCCGTAGCGTTGAGTCAGAATTTCGTTGAGCTGGGTACGAATTGCAATTTCGATGACCTGCAAACCCGCGAGTAAAACCAGCCGCAAATTTTCGTCAAGCCGCATCATTCGTGCAATGTCATCGAAGCAGACCCCAGATTTGAAAGGTTTGTCGGGCAACGTCAGATGTCGGAAAGACAGCGCGTATCCTTTGAAGCGGTAATAAGAAACCCGCTGCAAAAACTTTTCGGCCTTCACAGCATCATCTACCCGTAACCCTTTTGTGGTCAGGTGTTTGAGCTGCTCAGCGGTTGAAATATGGGGCTTCTGGTAAATAGGCTTCAAAGTCATAAAATAAAAAATAACCCGACTGATGCGCTTCACGTCCCGAAGGAGCGGAGAGGCGTGCGGGTGTATTGACATAATACTACCCGCTGTTGACACTACTGTCAATCAAAAAAGGCTACGGGCGTGAAGAATTGGTAAGGGCGTTTATTCCGTCTGACACATGATTTAGTGTGAGTTTTTAAACCTATGACGTAATCAATGAGGGACAATTCGGATTGTTTTTCATGAACAAATATCTTGTACTTTTGGCCTCGAGAGCGTTCTGCATGACTACAAATTCGCTCCAAAAAATAGTGACCTTGAGAGAGAACTCGAGCGCGGTCTTTTCCTTTCTTCCAATCCTCGAGCGATTTGGACCCACCCTCGAGCCTCTGCTGCCTGACCCCAGCCAAAAAAAGAGCCGCCCCCTCGAGAGTGCGGCTCTTTCCCTTCCCCCTCAATCCTCGAGCGGCCCCGCTGCCATGCCCTCGTCCACCTCGAGCCAGAACGCTTCCCGCGCCTCAACGTCTTCCTCTTCGCCCTCGAGCGCCGTGAACGCTGAACCCAGTGCGTCCGCAGCCCCACCCACTTCAACGCGCACCTTACCCGTGAGCAGCAACCCCATCAGCCCCCGCTTTTGCACCTCGAGCGCCGCTTTCTCCGCCTCGAGCGTGCTTATTTCCTGGTCGAGGGTGGAGAGAACGAACGCGATTTTTCTTTGCTCCTCGAGCGGGGGGAAAGGAATTATGACTTCTCGTAATTTAGTTATGCCCATTGATTGACGTGTAGAGCCACTAGCACTCCCCTTGATTCTCCTCGTCAAACCATCCTCTTGCATGGCAAACCGAACAAAGTCTTTACAAACCCCACTGTTCAACTTTATAAGCGCCATCGTGGGTGACAAAACAAATTTCTGTGATGTGTCATTGAACATTATCACTTTGCCAATAGATGCAACTCTTCCATACGCAAAATCGCCCTTCTCAATGATATAAATTTTAGCGTGGTCTTGATACACTGAAGGGTTAACTCGTCGAACAGTGGAAAGGTCTAGTACGCCGTATTCAGAAATGTCTCCAATTCCTACAAACGGAATTCCACCAGGATACTCTGGAGGTGCTCTATGGGTGGGATGTGGGTCGATAACCCGACCAATATCCCCCAACTTCGCCTCTTCCCACGCTTCCCCTCGAGCCTCAAACTCCTTAAACCTAACCCGACCTGTCAGAAGCTGCTGCATCAATCCTTTTTTCAGCCTGCGCTTTTGCTCGAGCAGCGCCTTCAGGTTCTCGAGCGCCTCGTCCCAGGTAGACAGGATTTGAGCAATTTTGGTTTGCTCGAGGAGCAGGGGAAGAAGGATGACCATACGCTCCATTTCAGACTTTTGCGTATGAACTAATGCCGAAGCACCGTGAGCATTATCTTCAATCTTTGACGTTAAGTTTTTTAAGCAATAAAACAGAAAAGTTTTGTCTGCCACTCCATTTTTATGTATGACCTTCCATGTGTGATAATTCAATAATGCTGTGTCGCCCCGCCAAATATGTGGACCGAAAGAAGTACCGCGACTTCCAGACCATGCGAATAATAATTCTCCATTTTGGAGAAGAATTTTGGATTCATAATCCCCTTGAAAATAGTTAAATATTTTTGAACCATTTAGATTCTGAATACGTACTATTGGGATACCCTCTTCCCTCCATTCATGTGGCTTAAAACCACGTCCATTCACTAAAGTGCATAGGTCCTCTAGAGGTAACAAGGACCACCCTTCGGGCACGTTCACCGCTTCACTCCCTCGAGCGGGTGTGGTGCGGGTCATGCTAACCCTAGCTCGAGCAGGTAGCCGCGCATTTGCCCGTTCAGAGCCGCCCTCTTGTCCTCGAGCAGCTCGAGTTCAACTTGTACCGCCCCCAAATCCACCGCGTCTTCTTCCTCGAAGGTGTCCACATAGCGCGGAATGTTCAGGTTGAAGTCATTGGCCCGAATCTCTTCCAGGCTCGCCAGCTTGGAATACTTCTCGAGTTCCAGGCGATTGCGGTAGGTCTGCACTATCTTCTCGAGGTCCTCGGGGCGCAGCTTGTTTTGATTCTTGCCTTCCTGGTACTCGCGGGAGGCGTCAATAAACAGCACGCGGTCATCGCTTCTACCGCGCCGAAACACCAGCACGGCGGCGGGAATCCCCGTTCCGAAAAATAGGTTACTGGGCAGTCCAATCACCGCGTCGAGCAGGTTTTCCTCGAGCAGGTGCCGCCGAATGGTTCCCTCGCTCGAGGCCCGAAACAGCACGCCGTGCGGCAGGACCACGCCCATGCGCCCCCCGACTTCATCCATCGAGGCCACCATGTGGCTGATGAAGGCAAAGTCGCCTTTGCTCTTGGGCGGCATTCCGCGCTCGAAACGCTTGTAAGGGTCGCTGCCCAGGTCCTCGGCTCCCCACTTGTCCAGTGAAAACGGCGGATTGGCCACCACGACCTGAAAGGTGGTCAGTCCATCGTGCTCGAGGTGCTTGGGGTTGCGTAAGGTGTCGCCCCACTCGATGCGGGCATCATCAATGCCGTGGAGGAACATGTTCATGCGGGCCAGCGCGTAGGTGCTGCCGTTGATTTCCTGCCCGTACAGCGCAAAGTCTCGAGACCCCTGTTTCTGAATCTGGGCGGCGCACTTCATTAGCAGCGAAGCGCTTCCGCAGGTCGGGTCATAGATGCGGTCTCGAGGTTGTGGATTCACCAGTTCGGCCACCAGCTCGGAAACCTCGGCAGGCGTGTAGAACTCGCCCGCCTTCTTGCCCGCCCCCGCTGCGAACAAACCAATCAGGAATTCGTAGGCATTGCCGATGATGTCTAAATTCCCGATTCTCGAGGGGCGTAAGTCCAGCGCGGGGCTGGCGAAATCCTCGAGCAACATCTTCAGGCGGGTATTGCGCTCACGGGTCTGGCCCAGGTTGCTTTCGCTGTTGAAGTCAATGTTGCGAAACACGCCTGTGAGCTTGCTCTTGTTCTCGTCTTCAATGGCGCTCAGGGCTTTGTTAATGAGGTCGCCCAGGTCGTCGGCGTTGCGCTGGGCGTACAGCTCGGCAAAGCTCGAGCCTTTGGGCAGCACAAAGCGTTCACGCTCGAGGCGGCGGCGGACGCGTTCTTCGTCGCCCCCGTACTGTTCGCTCAGGGTCTGGTAATGCTCGCCCCACACGTCCGAGATGTACTTGAGGAACAGCATCACCAGCAGATAATTCTTGTATTCCGATGCGTCCACGATGCCTCGGAAGGTGTCACACGCTTTCCAGAGGGTCGCATTGATTTCAGCTTGATTGACAAAAAGGGCCATGTAGACGGCAGTCTAACCCAGGCTCAGTCCGCTGTCATTAGTTTTTCGCACTTGAATTCAGAGTCACAGGCGAAAGGGAGAGAAAAGCGGTCAAAACTTTTTCCCCGAGAAAGGGTATGGGTATATCCCGCTTGGGCCTCGGCCCCTCTCGAGGCATGACCTTTTCAGGGTGAAAGAAGAACAGAAGATGAGGCGTCCTCGAATGCTTTTTGTAGACCTTTCGCGCAGTATCACCCTCAGAGGTAGTTCAGACACTTGCTCGAGTCAGAGGGGAGTTCTGTTACTTTTCAGTGTGCGAACGTATCCCCGAAATCGTAAGGGCATGGGAGGAGTAGAAATTCAACGTCTCAAACGAGATTCTCCCCTGTCGGTAGAGCAGACGACTTCTACTCATAGGGACAGCGAAAATCAAGTGTGTCTTGCCCTATAGCGCGGCTGGAACGAATGTTTTAACATTTCTTAGCGTGCAAGTGCGGGTCTAAAATCGTAAGGTTTTGGGGAAGAGTGATTAGAAATTCGTTGTCTCAGACAGCATTTTAAAGGCTGGTTAGAGCACACGACTCATAATCGTGGGGTCGTCGGTTCAAGTCCGACTATCGCCACCACAATCTAGGACGCTGTTTTCTTCATCGCGTCCAACACCATCGGGGTAACTAGTCTGCCAGTCACACGGTAGGAGGGTTGCCCCGATGCTCATTGCAGACGCAGTACAGGAATTCTTAAGCGACCACAAGACCCGAGGCTCGAGGCCCAGAACCGTACAGTGGTACAGCGAGACGCTGACGCTCGCGCTACGGCCCGTCTTTCCCACGCCCGCCCAGGACATCAGCGCCCTGACCATCACCCGCGTCATGGCTGCCCTGATGGAACGCGGCATCAGCATGACCACTTTATCTTGCTATGACCGCGCCCTACGCGCCTTCTGCAACTGGCTTCAAGGTGTAGGGCTGCTCGAGAGTAACTTTTCCGCTCGAGGACCGTACACAAACCCCACAAACACCCACCTCGTGACTTTCTCAACCTCACGCAACTCAAGCTTTGATTTAGACTCTCGAGGTTGCACTATCGGCTCGAGCGCGTCTCGAGCGTTCAGGAGTCCCTATGAATGCCCCCCGAATCCATACCCAGAAACTGCTCGCTGCCCTGCTCACCGTGGCTCTCGGATTTGGCATGACCGCCCACGCCGAAACCAAGCCCACGCCCAAAGCGCCCGCTCAAACGGTGGTCAAGCCCGCCCCAGTCAAACTGGTCTCGCTCAACTCAGCCACGCTCGAGGAACTGATGACCCTGCCGCACGTCGGTCCCAAGACGGCGGCTCTTATCGTCAAGAACCGCCCCTACGCCGATGGACAGGAGTTTCAGGACAAGGTGGTGGGCATCGGACCCAAGACCTGGGCCGCGCTCGAGAAACTGGTTTCCTTTGAGCTGCCCAAGCCCCCCGTTCCGGTCAAGCCTGTTCCAGCCAAGAAAAAGTAGGGGCGCTCGAGCAGTTTAGACCAATCCCAATTCAGGCTCCCCAAAAACCCACCGCTCGAGCGCTCTGAACCCGTGCTCGAGCTTTTTCATGGGGCCTGCTCGAGATTTTGGCGTTCCTCCAGCGTTCCCCCTTCCACCCACAGCGCTCGAGAAGCGACCTTCTGCACCAACCTCGAGTCGTGGGAGGCGAAAATCACCGTGCCTTCGTACTCGAGCAGCAGCTTTTCCAACGCCTCTATCGCTTCCAGGTCGAGGTGGTTGGTGGGTTCGTCTAGCACCATCACCTGAGCCTGAGTCACGCTCAGGCGGGCCAGACTGAGCCGGGTGCGCTCCCCACCCGAAAGTGTGTCCACCCGGTGCAGTGGGTCTTTGGGCAGCCCTAAAAAGGCCAAGCGTTCAAAAATATGTTAGCGCTCGAGATGCCCACCCGCCTCGAGCAAGGCGTCCTCTACGGTGACGAAACGCTCGAGTTCCTGGCTCTGCTGACCCACGGTATAAATCTGCAAATCCGGCCCCCAGCAAATCACCCCCGAGACTGGCTCGAGCCGTCCCAAAATGGCCTCGAGCAGGGTACTTTTGCCTGTGCCGTTGGGACCGAGCAGGGCCAGCTTTTCACCGCGCCTGACGAAGAGACTGATGTCGGTCAAAACGGTTTTCCCACCACGCTCGAGGGTCAGGCGCTCTAGACGAAGCACGTCTAGAGCGCCCCGCCGACCTTCTGCCAGCGGAATTCGGGTCAGTTCACGCCGCTGGAAGGGTTTTTCGGGAATATCGAGGCGCTCGAGGCGACTTTCCATCGCTCGAGCACGTTTGGCGTGCGATACGGAGGTGTTTTCCGCCTGCCCTTTGGCTGCCATGATATTGCCATCTTTCACGCGTTTGATGTTGAATTGCCCCGCACTGCGGCCCTTGCTGGCCTCCTGGCTGATTTCCACCTCGAGCGCTTTCTTTTTGTCCACCCCACTCTGATAAGCCATTCGGGCGGACTCGAGCCGCACGGCTTTTTCCGCCATCGCCGCGCTGTAGTTACCGCTGTAATGCTCGAGTTTTCCATGCTCCAGTTCGTAAGTCCTGTTCACCACCCGGTCCAGAAAATCCCTATCGTGCGACACGATTAAAAAGGCGGCTGGACTGTTGCGAATCCAGTGCTCGAGCCACGCTCTCGAGGGCAAGTCGAGGTGGTTGGTGGGTTCGTCGAGCAGATAAAAGTCGGCCTGCTCGAGCCATAATCTCGCCAGCAGCGCCCGCCGGGTCTGTCCACCCGACAGTTGGGAGGCCCACAGGGTTGGAGCGAGGTCGAGGCCCTCGAGCACAGTATTCAGGCGGGTCTCAAAGTCGTAACCGCCCGCGTTTCGCCAAGCGTCCTCGGCCCCGGCGTACTGCTCGAGGTTTTGGGGTGTGGGGTCCTCGAGCGCAAGTGTGGCACGCTCAAAGGTGTGTTTCGCCCGCTCGAGTGTGTCGGGCCACAGCACCTCGCCTAACGTTTGATGCGGCAGATACTCGCGCTGAGCCAGATAAGCCACGCTGCCCAACCGCTCGAGTGTTCCTGAATATGAGATCTCGAGTCCGGCTAGAAGACGAAGTAAGGTGGTTTTGCCCTCACCATTGCGGCCCAGTAGCGCCACGCGCTCGGCGGGGAACAGCTCGAGGGTGATGTTTTCAAACAAAGTGTGGTCGGCGTGTCCGTAAGACACGCCCGATAAACGTAAATGCACAGCTAACCTCCAGCACAAAACAAGGACACGGCGCAGGGCCGTAGACGTTGAATTTGGGGGTTAGCGGTTACGCACTTGAGAACACTCCAGGGGCGAGAGCGGGGGGCAGCCTCGAGAAACTCGAGCGGGCAGGTTCAAGGTAGCACATCAGCTCCTTACGGAGCGCAAACGTCGAACGTCGAATGTCCGGTGCGTCCCAGACGTTCGACGTTCGGCGTTTGCCATTGGGCAAAGCCCAATCAATCCTCGCTTTCCGCCCTCGAGCGCCGAAACGCACTGACCTTGTTCAACTCGGCCAGACTTTCAGAACTCAGCTTGAGCTGCACCGTTCCCAGAAGTTCCTCGAGCTGGGCCACGCTGTTGGCTCCCACGATGGGCGCGGTGAGCGCAGGTTGCTCGAGCAGCCACGCCAGCGCCACCTGAGCGGGTTTGGCGTTGTGCTGGGCCGCTATCCGCTGTAAAGTTTCCACGATGTCGAAGTTGCGGTCACTGAAGCGCCCCTGAGTGCCTTGCGCCCGCACACTTTCGGGCAGCGGTGCGCCGCGTTTGTACTTGCCAGTCAGCATTCCACCGCCCAGCGGGCTATACGGAATCACGCCGACGCCGTATTCCACGCACACTCGAGCAATCTCGCGCTCGAAGTCGCCCCGCGTTGGCTCGAGCAGGCTGTACTCGGGCTGAATACTGACAAACTTTTCAAACCCGTGTTTGTCCGAAGCCCAAAGTGATTGCATCAGTCGCCACGCGCTGAAATTGGAGCAACCCAGATAGCGCACGTAGCCCTTGCGGACCAAATCGGTCAGTGCAGACAAAGTTTCCTCGATAGGGGTTTCTGGGTCAATCCAGTGAACCTGATACAAGTCGATGTGGTCCACTTGCAGGCGGCGCAGACTGTCCTCGCAAGATTTCAGAATCCAGCGCCTCGAGAGGCCCACCCGCTGCTTGATGGTTTTCTTACCCTCCGAAGAATTCTGGCCCATCGCGCCGCGCACTTTAGTGGCTACCACTATCTCGTCGCGGTTGCCCCTAGCTTTCATCCAGCGCCCGATGATTTCCTCGGAAACGCCGCCCGGATTATTGGGAACCCAAACGCTGTAAATATCGGCAGAGTCGAGAAAATTTCCTCCAGCCTGCCAGTACGCGTCCATCACACTCTGCGAAGCGGCCTCGTCCGCGCTCCAGCCAAACTGCATGGTGCCCAGTCCCAGCGGGAACAGCCGTAGTCCACTCTTGCCCAATTTGCGGTAGTCGGTCATTTTAGTGTCTCCTTGTGAATGTTGCGCGACCTGCTCGAGTGTTGCGCCTCCGGCGGGTTTTTGGTTATTAGTCATTGGTCAGTTTGATTTAGGGCGCTGTCTTGAGCAGAACGGCATCTAGCGGGCCTGCTCGCCTTCCGGGCCAGACCGCTCGAGGACAGACCAACCAAAAACCAATTACTAATAACCCGCGACCTGGCCCGGTAGGTGCCGCTTAGGTCAAGACAGCCGGAGGCGTTCTTTTCACCCTCCCACCCTCGAGCACCCCTCACCCCTGCTCGAGCCGGAACCCATGCGGCAAGAACTCCTTAACCTTCCCCTCGAGCACTTCACCCTTGTCGTTGAAGCAGTAAATATCCGCTTCCGGTGAAAACTCGAACAGCACCTGACGACACCCGCCACACGGACTGGCGGGCGGTGACGACTCGCTGTAGACCGCAATCTGGGTGAACTGGCGCTCTCCGCTCGAGGCCATGCTTTGAATGGCGCTCTGCTCAGCGCAGCGACTCATCGGGTAGGCCGAGTTCTCGATGTTTGCGCCCACGTAAACCTTTCCGCTGACCGCTCTGAGGGCTGCGCCCACATGAAAGTGCGAAAACGGAACGTAAGCGTTCTGGGCCACAGCTCTGGCCTGCTCTATCAACTCGAGCCACTCTGAGTTTGGGGTCATGCCCTCGAGTTTAGCGCCTGGGGGGGCAAAATTGTATCTCGAGCGGTGCAGGTGAAGAAAACAAAAAACCGCCCTCGAGTGGGGCGGTCTCCCGGTGTGTTTAATATATTCAACGCGTTATGAAAAGCAAAGTATCAACATAATCGCGGGTTGGAAGGTCGAAAGGCCTAATGTATATGTTAAGTTGATTCTGCCATCCACTTAAACTATCGAAGCGACCTACTAAGCTGACACTAGAAGTATTTCTTTGGTCACTGGTGGTGAAGATAGCCCGCACATACTGGATACCTGTAGGATAGCCAGCCTGAAAACCATTACCCCGCCCATCATTAGCGATGAATGTTGTTCCGGCATTCACGTAGTAGTTACGTAATATGACCTGACTATTAAAGTCTTGGAACGCAACGAGTGTCAGGTATCCAGGCCTGATGGTTTGCAAGCGGAAACGAATAAATTCACCCACTTGATACGTTCCCCCCTCAGCACGGTCTGGCGTGAATGAGGAAATGTAGTTGGTCCGCTGACCGCTGATAATCACGTTTCCGGTGCTGATTCCGGCCCCGACCCGCACGCTAGCGGGGTAGCACGCGCCGAGCAGCAGCGCCAGAGATGCTAAAAATCCAAGTTTAATCGTCATAGAACTATTGTGGACTCGAGGTCTGATGTGGGTCTATCGGGCATGTGAAGAAGGGTTTCATCTGGCTTTAACGGGATGGAAAGTTATGAGTTATGAGTGGTGAGTTTTGAGTTTAAGGCCGTCTGGTGTTAGATTTTTAGCAGAAATACACCACTGCTCGAATAACGCTTGAGGGGTTCGCTCGAGCGATTTCACCCTAAAACACCTTCCCAGAGGGTATTTCTCACCACTCATAACTCGCGGATAGGCCCGGTAGGTGGGATGGCCCGGTAGGTGCCGTTTATCCCAAGACGCGGCGAGGCCCGCTAGGTGCCGTTCTCGCCAAGACAGTGCCGCTCTGTCCAAGACACCACTCATAACCTGTCCTCTCCGGCGGCCCTCTCGAATTGAGTCTCGAGAGACACGGTTTCTTAAGTGGCTTTCAATTACCATAAGCCTATGATTCCGACCTTGAAGCGTGGTGGTGGGCGTGCTCGAGTTCCGCTGCTGGCACGAACTTTTCTCATTCTTGCCCTGCTAGTGACCCTTCTCCCTACCCTGCTGGGGGCAGCGCTGGCCCAGAGCTACACCGTGAGCGATTTGGTCGGCGACCTAAACGCTAAAAAGATTGCCCGCATCAGCGTGGACGGCAACGGCAACGCCAACGTGGAATACCGTGCTCAAGACAACTTGCCCGCCAAGACCACCGTCATTCCTACCACACCGCAGTTTTTGCAGCAGATTCGGGACGCGGGCGTGGACCTGACCGTGCGCGAGGCCGACCGGGGCGGGGCGTTGCGGCTCATCACCCAGATTTTGCCGCTGATAGTCACCTTGCTGTTCGTGTTCTACATCTGGCGCATGATGCGGGCCTCGAGCGGGGGCGGTGGTGGTGGGGTCAGCGGGTTCTCGAAATCCAAAGCGCACCTGGTGGCCGACGGTAGCATTAAACTGACCTTTGCCGATGTGGCCGGCTGCGACGAAGCCAAGCTCGAGCTTTCTGAGGTGGTGGACTTCCTTAAATCCCCTGAGCGTTTTCACGCTTTGGGTGCGCGTATTCCACACGGTGTGCTGTTGGTCGGCCCTCCCGGTTCGGGAAAAACTCTGTTGGCTAAGGCTGCTGCGGGTGAAGCTCGAGTGCCCTACTTCTCCATCTCGGGTTCGGACTTCGTAGAGATGTTTGTGGGCGTGGGGGCCGCTCGAGTGCGCGACCTGTTCGAGCAGGCCAAGAAAGCCGCGCCCTGCATCGTGTTCATCGACGAAATCGACGCGGTGGGAAGGCGTCGGGGTCTGAACGTGGGCGGCGGCAACGACGAGCGAGAGCAAACCCTCAATCAACTCCTGGTGGAGATGGACGGCTTTGAAAGCAAGCACGACATCATCATCCTGGCCGCGACGAACAGGCCCGACGTGCTCGACCCAGCTTTGCTAAGACCAGGACGTTTTGACCGTCAGGTGGTGGTGGACGCGCCAGACGTTAAGGGCCGAGAGCAGATTCTGCGTATTCACGCCCGTAAAAAGCCACTCGACCCCACCGTAGATTTGCACACCGTGGCCAAGCGCACCCCCGGCATGGTGGGCGCGGACCTCGAGAACCTGCTCAACGAATCGGCGCTGATTGCGGCACGAAACAAGCGCAAACGCATTACGCTCAAAGATTTGGACGAGGCCGCTGACCGGGTTTCGATGGGGCCGGAGCGCAAATCTCGAGTGATTTCGGATGAAGACAAGCGCGTCACCGCCTTTCACGAGGTGGGCCACGCGCTGCTGGCCGAGCGGCTGCCGCTTTCAGACCGGGTACACAAGCTCACCATCGTGCCACGGGGCCGCGCGGCGGGTTACATGATGTCCATGCCCGAAGACCGGATGCACTATACCGAAAACGTTTTGCTGGACATGATTGCGGTGGCGCTGGCCGGTCAGGCTGCCGAGGAGGTGATTTTGAAAGAAGTGACCACCGGGGCCTCGAGCGACTTTCAAAAAGCCACCAACATCGCCCGCAAAATGGTGTCCGAGTGGGGCATGAGCAAAATCATCGGACCTGTAGCACACTCGAGCGACGCTGAGGGCTATCTGGGCCAGGGCAGCGAGCGCGGCGCGTACAGCGAACAAACCGCCAACCAGATTGACGAGGAGGTCAAGGCGATTATTGACAGTCAATACGCTAGAGTGCTGACTTTTTTGAAAGCCGAGGAACACCTGATGCACCGGGTGGTCGAGGAACTGCTCAAGCGCGAAACCCTCAGCGGCGACGAATTCCGCATTCTGATTGAGGGTGGCAGGCTACCCGACGAAGAAGTGGGGGGCGGCTCGAGCGACTCGGATTTGCCGGGGATTGGCACACTCAATCCAGCTTGAATTTACGGTGATTTTGCTCCTGTAGTTCAGAGTTACGGAAGCAAACGTCGAACGCCTGCGATGTTTTAGCGTTCGACGTTTGACGTTTGCGATGTTTTAAGCGAGTGGCAGGTCGCCCCTTTTTCGTTTACCGTAAACCCATGTTCACCTTTCAGGAAGCCCGCAATCAGCCGCTCGAGCGTGTGGGAAGAGAAGCTCAGAAACTGGGAGAATTCGGCGCGCAGGTGGGCCGGGGTTTCGTGCTCGAGCGCGAGTTTGAAGAAGAGTTTTACGGCTCCAACAACCTGCCGGAACGGATTCGGATTTTGTTTAAGGACATCAAGGCCCGCCGCATTGACGAGGACGCGCTCGAGCGGGCCTGCCACGGGGCCACCACTCTGCTTAGGGAAGCGTCGCTGATGGACAACGCGGTGCAAAAGATTTTGCTGGCGGTCAAGAATTCCAATTTGCTCGAGCAGACTGTGCTGGTACGGCGTGAACTCTCGGCGCTCGAATCCCCGGCGCTCGAGGCGTGTATGCCGCACGGTGCGGGTAATGAAGTTTTATTTGCGCTCAAGAAGCTGTGGGCGCAGGATTGGAGCTTTGATGCGGCGCTCGAGCGGCTGGACCACACTGGCACCTACGCGCTCGAGGCCCGCCCGACCCTGCTGCTGGCGGGTGCAAAACCCGAGTGGAACCCGGCTCGAGCAACTCAGTTAGGTGTGGAAGGTCTGCTCGAGTGGGGTGGAAACATTGTCGGAGTATTCACGAAAGCTTAGACTTCATGAGACTCATCCATTGCACTTGCAAAGTTTGACTTTCCGAATGTAAACTACAGACATCAACTTAGGTCGGTCCCTCGAGCGCGAAGGGCCGTCTCGCCATGTCTGTTTGGTCAGGAGGAACCTATGAAAGACGCCGATAAACTCGAGAATCTGGAGGTCGTGCTCGGTGGTCTGATGCGCCGTTACCGTGAGCGCGTGCCGGATGTGGGGCGCATCGTGGACGCCATGCAGAGCCACGGACTTATAGCCGGGGCGCAGGACATCGAAAACGACCACATCGCCTTTCGCACTTTAGGCGTGCCCCAGCTCGGCATAAAGTCCTTCGAGAAGCTTTTTCTGCACTACGGCTACCAGAAGCGCGACGCCTATCACTTCGTGGCCAAAAAGCTCGACGCCTTCTGGTACAGCCCCCCCGAAGCCCACTTCCCACGTATCTTCGTGTCCGAACTGCGCGTGAGGGACTTATCTAACGAGGCCCAGCGCATTTTGCACAGCTATACCGATGAAGTGGTGAAAGACCCGGTAGATTCTCTGAACTTGGACGATGGACTCGAGGTGGACGCTTTCCTGCACACCGCGCTGTGGCGACTTCCAACCCACGCGGATTACACCCGTTTGCTCGAGGAATCCGAATACGCCGCCTGGGTGATTTACAACCGCTACTACCTCAACCACTTCACCGTGAGCGTTCACAACCTGCCCGCACCTTTCGACACCGTGGCCGGGTTCAACACCTTTCTCGAGGGGGAGGGAATCAGGCTCAACAACGCGGGCGGAAAGGTCAAGCGCAGCCCGGACGGAGGTTTACTCCAGTCCAGCACGGTGGCGGGAATGCTCGAGGCCGAGTTCTCGGACGGCCTGAAACACCCCATCAGCGGCAGCTATGTGGAGTTTGCCGAGCGCAGGGTGCTGCCGCAGTTCGCGGACCTGCCCAGAGAGCAAATCACTCGAGCACACCGCCGCGAGGGCTTTGAAGCCGCCAACGCGGATAAGATTTTTGAAAGCACGTATAGCACGCAGACGCAGCGAAATGAAGATCAGGACATCAGCAAACGTCGAACGCGGGCAGGCCCGGAAGGTGCCGTTCTGCCCAAGACGTCGAACGTCTAAATTTCTAGTATCAACCCAACTTTTGGAGGCACAACGATGACCGCATCCACCTTACCCACCGTAAAACGATTCTCGCACCTCATTGGCGGAAAAGCCGTCTCGAGCGCCGAATACTTCACCTCGCACAACTCGAGCAAACTCGCTGACGTGCTGGGCGAATTTCCCATTGCGACCCTCGAGCAGGTCCGCGAAGCCTGCCTGACCGCTCGCGAAGCCTTCAAAACCTGGGGCAAGACGCCCGCTCCCATTCGCGGCGAAATCATCGGACAGATTGGCGCGGCCATTGCGCGCGAGAAGGAAAGCCTGTCCCAGTTGCTCTCGAGGGAGATGGGCAAGACGCTCAAGGAAGCTCGAGGCGACGTTCAGGAAGCGATTGACACCTGTCACTTCTTCCAAAGCGAGGGCCGCAGACTGTACGGTCAAACCGTGCCGTCCGAGATGGCGAACAAGGAACTCAAAACTTACCGCCGTCCGCTGGGCGTGGTGGGCGTGGTCACGGCGGGCAACTTTCCGGTGGCGGTACCGAGCTGGAAGATTATTCCGGCGCTGGTCACGGGCAACACCATTGTCTGGAAGCCCTCGGAGGACGCGCCCTTAACCAGCTACGCCTTCGCCAAGCTGCTCGAGGAGGGGGGCCTCCCCGCTGGCGTGCTGAACGTGGTGTTCGGGCTGGGCGGCGGC
>Ga0209724_1002722_pt1 | contig 14923 bp, 15 predicted proteins | sample grotaG_FD_184143 | JGI IMG/M metagenome (GOLD analysis project Ga0209724, IMG submission 184143) | Glacier valley bacterial and archeal communities from Borup Fiord, Nunavut, Canada, to study Microbial Dark Matter (Phase II) -... | ecosystem: Environmental > Aquatic > Freshwater > Ice > Glacier ...
CTCCTATGCAGTATATAATAATATTTTAACGCTGTATCTCCCTTTTTTCGTCTGATAGGTTGTGCCTACATAAATGAATTTACCTAATCCTCGAACTGATACAACATCGTTTTCCTTTAAAGAATAGCTGTTTGATAATATTACTTTACTGTTTACGAATACTTTTCCGCCTTCAATCAAACCGGTTAAGCTGCTTCTAGAAATATGAAAGGCAACGGATAAAATACTGTCTAGTCGGACCGAGGTAACAGTACCGCTTACCTCCTGATACTTCGGCTTGTACACAAAATCATGTTTATCAATGATAGTAGTACTGATAAACGTATGCTTTATCTTGACTAATTGTTCCGTGATAAATCCGCTAATTGCATTATTGCAGAACAGATAGCCTTCATTTTCATTAATTAAGATATCTCCTACCTTACTGCGGTCTATCCCAAGATTTAGGACAGCGCCCAGAAAATCACGATGTGTTAGGGAATCACTGAATTTCTGGTTCAACGCAACGATTTTGATGCAAGTAATCGGAAAATGCACCTCATCTTGGTTTTGAAGCCTTTCGTCACCACAAAAACAAAGTATTTTTCTTTCGGCATCCTGAAAACCACCGTAAGCAAAATACTTTATCATCGGTAACTCTTGTTTGATGCTTAAAAATATGTTTTGTTCATTCAAATTTAAGAAATCCGAAAATATGCAAATACCTCTTCCATATGCAGTATTTGCTAAATCCAATAAATGCTTTAAAACGATTGATTCTTCTTTATTCAAGTTCATCATAGGATTCTAGAATTTAGAATGAAAAGTTGGCGGTTCAAAGCCATTTTCTTGAATCAAATCAAGATAATCACCTGAAATGTCTACTGTATCAGGAGATACAATAAAGATACAGCTGGAGATGCGGTGTAATTTACCATTGATTGCGTAAACAGATCCCGAAATAAAATCCATCGTGCGTTGAGCTAACTTATCATCAAAGCCTTCTAAATTGATTACAGTTGCCCGTCCGGTTAAAAGCATATCACATATATCCTGTGAATCTTCAAAGGACGTTGGCTTCATAATACAAACCTCAAGTCCCTTAGGAGTGGTTCTGATTGGAACTACCTTACCCGAGGTGCTTCTTTCCATTTTAGGTATCCTTTCTTTCCGAAAGTCATTGGCATTGGAAGTATTCTGTACCTGATTTTTCGGAGCGTCTTCATTTATCTCGTGTTTTTCTTTTTCTGCTCTTTTTTCCAAACGCTTGGTTTTCTTGTCTTCTTTATCAGACTCATCATTTAGATATTCTTCATACTCATCATCTTCAGTTAATTTCATGGAATTTAAAAAATTTTTAAAAATATTCGACATTTTACTTATTCTCCTATCTATCATTCCTTAAACTTTTTCATTGTAATTTCGTTCACCGAAAATGCCTGTACCAATTCGAACCATCGTAGCACCTTCTTCAATCGCAACCTCAAAATCACCAGTCATGCCCATGGAAAGAATATTAAAGTGGGGAATATTGACTTCCATCTCTTTATCCCTATTATCAATGTTTTTTGTTTTTATGTCAACATATAATTCTCGCAAATTCCTAAAATAAACCCTATTTTTTTCGGGATTTGCCTCATTGGGCGCTATGGTCATCAAACCTCTTAGTCTCACGTGGGGAAGCTTTAATATTTCATTAACAAGCGATATTACCTCCTGTGAGGACGTGCCAAATTTGGTTTCCTCCTCAGAAATATTTACTTCAATTAATATTTCACAGATAATATCTTTTTTTGCTGCTTCTTCTTCAATCTGCATAGCCAGCCGTAAAGAGTCTACTGAGTGAATTAAGACAGCCTTATCAACAATATATTTGACTTTATTGCGCTGTAAATGGCCAATTTGATGCCAATAGATATCCTCCATAAACTCTTCCTGTAAGGAGTCAAACTTTTGTGCTAATTCCTGCACTTTATTTTCACCAAAATGCCGCATTCCAAGTTCATAGGCTTCTTTAATCATAGATATCGGCTTTGTCTTACTTACTGCAATCAGTGTAACTTCGGAGCGCTTTCTACCCGCACGGTCACAAGCAGCTTGAATCCTCTGTTCAATATTTAAAACATTATCCTTCATCATGTCGTTTGTGCTCCTTCGTAATATTAAGTATATAGTTCAAATCGTGATAAAAGATTATCATTAAATTTAACAATTAATTGTGACGAGTGAATCAATTAAATAAATTCGCTTGTCATGAATTATTTTGCAATTAATAAATAATTTTTTGTTCTACTGCTGTCGTACCATCTAAAGCAATGTGATCATATACAGAAAGGCCTCTTGAAGTATCCTCTTTTACGATACAATACTCTTCATTATCATAAAGTATTTCAATTCGTTTAAATACAGCATAGCCCATATTCACGTTATATACACCGATTAGCTTATCCATCTTTGTGAGTTTATAACTATCTGCTGAATCCGGTAATTTAATAGAAGTAGCAATCGAAAACTGTTTGGCATCCACATACCCGTAGGTATCATCCTGATCGTAAATATCAGTTGGAATAAAACTATAACTAACAGTTCCATCCTTTTTATCATAGGTTTCTACCGTCAGTCCATCATTATCACTGTTTGCACCTTTGGTAAAGTACTTTATTGGCACAAGATAGAAATCCTTCTCAATTATTGATGATTTGGGGATTTTCAAGCCCTCTACAGTACCAAAATCAAGTTCAATATCCAGGTATCGGTCCTCCAGGTAGTTTGATAAAAGCTTTTCCAGTGATAATTTTGCATAATAGTCTGTACCTTTTTTTATTAAAATCAAATTCGAAGAGGTTTTAAAATCATCTTTTAAAATAGTAAAACTAACCTGTTCTTTTCCAACTAATTTCTCGTATTGATCGGGTGTAAGTGGTAGAATAATGGACCAAAGCTCTGATGTAATAAGCTTACATACCGGACTGTTTTGTGTAACCATTTCCGTTGTCCTAAGGCTTGTCCGTTCATAGCTATCGCTCGCAAAACTATCTTGCGATACATTATCCTGAGTAACCGCTTCAAATGAATCTGCATAGTAAGAAATGATACCACTTGCTTTGCTTTGAAAAACATCGTACGTATAGGTATATCCTGTCTCCTCCTGTACTTCTTGCCCGTGATCTATCATCGTTTGATTCAGCAAATCAAGGACAGTACTCTGTGCATTCTCCTTAAATTCATAAACGGCAATAAAATTATCATCTGAGAAAGATTTTTGGAAGCTTTGGATTTCGTATTTAATTTCAGCATTATTTTCCTTAGATAAGGTAATGGGATTTTCACTGTTGGTAATATAATCTAATATTTGAGAATTGTCATCTATTGAAAATAAAGAAGCATTCTTGGAAACTCTGGAACCTTCTTTTTGAAAATACGAAATATATCCAGCTTTATCAGAGTAAACAAACGTTTCGTCCCGTAGAATTAGTCCGGTGATTAGATTATCTTCTGCAGTGGAACCTTTTTTCACTTCATAAATCGAAATGTGCTCTTTTGTAAAATAAATATAGACATTAATTGATATATAGATAAACATAATTAAGAACACTATAATACCAATATTTGCACTTCTGCGTTTTCTAAATTTAACTACTCTTTTATTACTACTCAAGCTTTCACCTCCTTTGTTACTCGATTACATTATACTTACTTTTTTAAAATTTTTAAACCCCTTATTGCATTATTTTTCATATATACTGTTACTGATAACCTCTATCTCCTATTAACAATTCAATAAAAAGATGAATGGTCAGCCTATTCATCGTAAATAGGCTAACAATCTAACTCGTCATAAAAAAATTCTTTATTTTTAAAGAAGCTAACACTACTTTTACAACCTATATGTATAATAGCAAAAAAAAAGGTTATTATATTATAAGAAAGATTTTTCTTAATAGTTTCACATACTATTTAGTATGGATATATATACGTTAAGGGTAATCAAAAGGCAAGAAGGAGGGAAAGAAATGAAAACATTGGACTATATCGCATTGATTTTGGTCGTGATCGGTGCCGTCAATTGGGGCTTAATCGGATTTTTCAGTTTTGATTTGGTTAGAGTAATTTTTGGAGACATGACTCTTATTTCCAGAATAGTTTATGCACTTGTTGGTATTTCAGGATTATATTCTCTAAGCTTTTTCGGAAGATTAAAAAACGAATAAGTCAGATAAAAATAGGAGCGTGTGATATACAACGCTCCTTTATCTTCGCTATTAAGGTTATTTTATAAAGATACAATTACATTCTTCTTTACACTTTCGGGTAGTTGATCTAAATTCATAGAAATACTGATTACTAAATCAACCTGAAATTGTTCTGATATTTTCTCTAATTTATCAAAAACAGCTTGGATATTATTCTCATCAATATAGGCTATTTTAAGGAAACTATCAAGAAAGATTGCTTGCAAATCATGATCACAAGAAATAATACCACAGATAAAACCGATAAATTCACTTTGATTTTCAATAAAATGATCTCGTACATTGATTAACCTGATTTTATTACTTAATTCGTACATATGCTTGCTGTTTTTGTCAAGATAAACAATGCTTCCTTTTGCTACTTTCACTTCATTGTTAACTTTCTCTATAAGGATTTTTGTCTTGCCCTTACCTTTTTCACCTGAAATAATCTGTATCATTGCAATCTCCTCCTTATGATGGGCACAATATAAATTTCAGTGCCAATATTATATTGTCATTGCATTAAAACAACCAGTATCGTTTTAACAAATATTATTTCTATAAGATAAATTGGCTAGCCAAATATCTTATATTAATAATGAAATATTTGTTAGCACAGGCTCTGCAGCCCTTAAATCAGAGGTCTTATTTTTGTTAGATTAATTATAGTACAAATCACCTTGAAAAACAACTACAAAATTCCATTCTGTCAAATTAATCATTATCTATCATCACAGCTATTTATTCAAGAGAGACAATAAATGCGACATTTGTAAGTAAAGGCTGTCATTGTCGGAGGCTTTTAAAATAACCGCTATATAATCATTTTTCGCTTCATCCTGGCATAATAAAACCAAGCAATTCCCCGCATTAAAGGTAGTACCTGTTTTACCACCAATGACATTTAATCCTTCCAAAGATTCCTCTTCATCATTTAAATACCGATTGGTTGTTTTAAAGGCTTTTTGCAATTCATTTCCATCCTTATCTGTATAAACTGCAGTATAGGAATTGGTATTAATAATTGAAAAGAAAGTATCATTTTGTATTAATTCGTTAAAAATGAGATAAATATCATAAGCTGTTGTATATTGGTTAGCATCATGGAGTCCATGTGAGTTGACAAAATTAGAATGAACCGCACCAATACGCTTGGCTTCTTCATTCATTTTCTCCACAAAGGCCTCTTCACTGCCTCCCACATACTCTGCAAGAGCTATTCCGGCATCATTTCCCGAATAAACCAGAAGGGAATTCAATAACACTTCAATTGAAATTACATCTCCTTCTTTAAAACCACAGATTTTTGCATTAGCTTCGGCGATATGCGATGCCGCGTAACTAATGGTAGTGGTATCAGATAAATCACCATACTTTAAAACAACTAATGCAGTTAAGAGTTTCGTAATACTAGCAGGATAAAGCTTTTCATACACGTCATCCGCATATATAATTTCATTATTCGTAGTATTCACAAGCAAAGTAGCTTCCGAGCTTAATTCGTCATCCTTTGTAATATTGAAATCCTCTGGAATAACAACAAGATCCTCAGCAAAAAAATCCCCTTCCGTAATATGATTATCAAGGGCAAAACCCTCCCCACCTTGATTCTCCTGAAAAGATAAAAACAAAACAGAGGAAACCTGACATCCCCCCAAAGCAAAAGTGGTAATGATAAGCCAAACCATCAAAAGTATTTTTTTCATATAAAAACACCCTCTCCCACTTGCGTATCCTACAGCCCGGTTGCATTCCGCAAAGCGGAACAAACCGACCCTCTTGTAGATTCTCCAATATCTAAGAATCTTATATCTTTCAGTAACGTATATCCAATCCAAGTCTACTCAATTATCCCGGTTACATTCCGCAAAGCGGAACAAACCGACCATCTTGTAGACACTCCATAACAAAGAAACTTATATCCTTCAGTAATGTATATCCATTCCAAGTCTACTCAATTATCCCGGTTACATTCCGCAAAGCGGAACAAACCGACCATCTTGTAGACACTTCATAACAAGGAAACTTATATCCTTCATTAACGTATATCCCATGTTTGTGATTTTATAGGGAAAATTTTGCGAGACCGGCCAAGTGCATCTTGTGAAGCGGAGCGTTCTGAACGCACGCAGGGAAAGGCCGCTAAAATTTTACTTATAAAATCACAAACATGTACACTACCTAAGGTTTAAATATATCTCTCCAATCAAGGTCCCCGCGTTCCAGTGCCTTAATCATTAATTCCGCAGTCGCAAGATTAGTTGCAAGTGGAATATTATGCATGTCACACAACTGAAAAATATTATTAACATCAGGTTCATGTGATTTAGGTGTTAACGGATCTCTTAAAAAAATAACTAAATCCATTTGATTGTGTTCTATCTGGGAGCCTAATTGCTGCTCACCACCTAAATGACCAGCCAGATACTTATGAACGGAAAGGTTTGTAACTTCTTCAATCAAACGACCTGTGGTACCAGTTGCAAAAAGATTGTGTTTGCTTAAAATAGCACGATAAGCAATACAAAAATTCTGCATTAACTTCTTTTTTGCATCATGAGCTATCATACCAACATTCATGTTTTCAACCCCCTAATTTTTTTTGGTTGTAATCTTATGTTAAGAATAATTCCTATGGAAATGATACCACTCATCAGTGAACTTAATCCTGAACTTAGGAAAGGAAGTGGAATTCCGGTGTTTGGCAAAATAGAAGTTGCTACACCAATGTTTACAAAAACCTGGAACATAAACATTGAAGCTATGCCAACTGAAATTAACATGCCTAATCGGTCCGGAGCCTTTTTCGCCGTAAGTAAACATTTATAAATAATAATTGCAAATAAACCAAGGATTAAGCAACAGCCGATAAAGCCCATTTCTTCTCCTGCGATTGAAAAAACAAAATCACTTTCCGAGATAGGAACATATTTGTAACCGCGTATCTGTGATAAATTCTCAATAAACCGTTTTCCATACAGCTGTCCGGAGCCAATCGCCTGTATCGAATTTGTCTGCTGATACATAATTTCAGGGTACAACTCAGGATTAATAATGGAAAGTACTCTCTCCTGTTGCGTTGTTGATAATATAACCTGATAATCCTGTTGCACATACCAAAACAAAGCGATAAAACCAGGGATTCCAGCTACTAATGCGGGCAAAACTATTTTCCAACTTAATCCTGCCGCGAATATCATCATTACAAAAACGAACATGATAACCATACTCGTAGACAAATCTGTTTGAGTTAAGATTAATAAAGTTGGTATAGCCATAGACACGATTGAAAGTAAAATGACGAAACCATTATTTATCTTATCTTTAAATGAGGTAAATACTACGGCTATGAACAAAATCAATATTATTTTGCTTAGCTCGGAAGGTTGAAACATCATAAACTTTAAATCCAACCAACGCTGTGCATAGTTTATGGTTTTTCCAAACATTTTAACCATAATTAGAAGAATAAGATTAATAATGTATAAAGCGATATAAAATTTACATATAAAGTGATAGTCAATCAAGGAAATAACTACTGCAAGAATGATACCCCCTGCCAAACCAACTAGCTGCTTGAGGTAATCTTCTCCCTTCACCTGCTTGATTAATAAGGCTCCGATTACTCCGAGAATCATGACAATAATCAATAATGAAATATTATATCGTTTGAAATCATATTGCTTAAATTTAAACATCAGTATACATCCTTAATTCTTTGGAAGAGTCTTCATATTTTTTATCGGAATATTAGCAAATAACGCAGGTACAACACCGTTATGTGATTCCGAATCCATTTGAGCTATTTTGATATCAAGTGCATCAAAGTCTATCTCCATATATTTTGATATTACAGCAATGATATCATTCTTAATTTGTTCCATTATTTCCGGTGAGCATCCAGCGCGGTCTGATACTAAAACCAATTTCAATCTATCTTTCGCAATGCTACCGGTACCCTTTTTCTTAAAAAAATCTGAAAAGCCCATTCTGCTACCTCCCTAATTTTTCCTTCGTTTTCCAAAAAGTTTAACAAATATGTTATTCCTTTCGCTTAAGTTCAAAAAAGGAACTTCTTCTCCGGTTACTCTTCTACAAATATTCATGTATGCTCTTCCGGCTAATGAATCGTTACCAACCAACGGCTCTCCTTGGTTTGTGGAAATAACGATATTCTCATCATCTGGAACAATACCGATTAAATCAATAGCCAAAATCTCACATACATCGTCACTTGACATCATATCACCGCGTTTTATCATATCCATACGAACTCGGTTGACGATTAATTGAGTTTGCTTCATTTCATTGGCTTCCAATAATCCAATGATACGATCGGCATCCCTTACGGCAGAAACCTCGGGGGTAGTAACAACTAATGCTCTGTCCGCACCGGCAATGGCGTTTTTAAAGCCCTGTTCAATTCCGGCTGGACAATCCATTAATATGTAATCAAATTCTTCTTTTAGTTCATCTGCCAGCTTTTTCATCTGCTCCGGACTAACTGCATTCTTATCCCTCGTCTGAGCGGAAGGTAATAAGTAAAGATTAGGATAACGTTTGTCTTTAATCAAAGCATTTCTTATTCTACAAGTACCTTCTATTACATCTACCAGATTATAGACAATACGGTTTTCCAAACCCATAACTACATCCAGATTTCTTAAACCTATATCGGTATCAATCAAAACGACTTTCTTTCCTAAGATTGCTAAGCCTGTACCAACATTTGCGGTTGTTGTTGTCTTACCAACACCACCTTTACCTGATGTTATTACAATAACTTCACCCATTCTTTTTTAATCCTCCTGGTTTTTAGGAGGATTTACCTCCCTGCTTTTTAGGAGGATTTACACCTCCCTGGTCTTTTCAGGCAGATTTACCTCCCTGTTTTGCTTTTTAAGGAAGCTTTGACCTCCTAATTTTACTATAAATGCTTATATTCCACTTATAAGTTAATATCTTGTAAGATATTTTTATTAAGCGGTTCAATATAAATATTGCCATTTTCTAAAAATGCTATTTTTGCTTCCTTCACTTCATCCTTTACAGGATTATCAGGTGATCTGGCTATGGTATCTGCAATACGTATCTGCATCGGACTCATGTCTAAGGCTACCACAAAGGAGTTTGTGTTTCCGGTTGCACCAGCAAAAGCATTTCCTTTTAAAGAACCAAGAATAATGATGTTACCTTTAGAAACAACTCTTGCACCATGATTTACATCCCCGATAATGACTACACTCGTCTCAAATTCCAAGGATGCGCCGGAACGTAAAATTCCTTTATAAAACTGACCAGTATTATTAGAAAGTTCCATAAGCTTTTGATCAAGTGATTTATGGAACATTTCTTCGGTTTCAGGATCGTTATCAATGACACACACTATGTGCATCTCGGTATTTTCACCGATAATATCAAGAATTTCTTTTTGCTCTTCATTCGTAAGTTTTCGTCCCTCAAAGCTGATTGCCATCTTAGCTTTTTCAAAAAATTTACTGGATTCTTTGAATTTTTCATCTACCAGCCGTTTTAATTCCTCAAACGGGACATCAGGACTTAACACAACAATGATACCATATTTATTTCCTTTAATCATGACAGAATTGTTTACCGCTTTCATTGAATTCTCCTTTTCGACAATATTCTGAATAGTTAATCAGAGAAAGCTGCAATATTGTTTTCAGGTAATGTAACATTACTTTCAACCAATTTGCTTGTATCTTCCAAATTGAAGTATAATTTATAAATCTCTCTAGCAAGCTCTGCAGCATTACCGGAGGTATGACCATTAGGTATTACTGCTGTTACCGATATTTGAGGGTTAACATAAGGGGCATAGGATACAAATAATGCATTATTAGGATTTACTTTACTGATTTGTGAAGTACCGGTCTTCCCGGCCACAGTAATCCCTAAATCCTTATACAAGCCATACACGGATCCTCCCCTGACATTTACAACAGAATACATCCCCTCTTGGATATTATCCCAGGTAGTGGCTCTAAAGTTTGATAAATCATGGTTAACCTTTGCTGCGTTATCAAGTATTATTTGTCCATCTTTATCTACAATCTTGTCCAATAATGTTAAATCAAATACAATTCCTCTGTTTGCGATTGAGGTAACATATCTGGACATTTGCACTGGGGTATAAACATTTGTACTTTGGCCGATGGCGGAACGAATGGAATCTTTATCAGAAATTTGTGGACTTAATTCATATAACTCAACTCCTGATTTTTCATTCAATCCAAACATGGTTGCATATTTCTCAAGTTGACTAATTCCCAACTGCTCCCTAAACTTACCGATAGTACTATCAATACTGAGGCGGAAACCCATCTCATAAAAGAAATAATTACAGGAAACCTTAAGAGCATCGACGATATTGACTGAGCCATGGGAGCCGGGATAGATATTGCATTTTGCTGCAGGTAAAATCTTATCAAATATACCAAGATCAAGTACTCTTTCCTCAGGGGTTACAACGCCTTCCTCTAAGGCAGCAGCTGCGGTTACCATTTTAAATGTGGAACCAGGAGCAGTAAGTTCCGTAGTAGGACGATTATTAAATGGTTTTGTTAGATCATTATAAAGCATGGAATAATATTCGGAATCAATCTTATTCGCCAGTCTGTTATTATCATAGCTAGGATAGGTGACCATTGCAAGTAAATCACCAGTTTTTACATCTGTTACGACGAGCGAACCGCTACAAGGCTCTAATGCCAGCATGGCTGGTGTAATCTCAAGCGTTGTCAGCTTGTCCTGCATGAATTTAAACGGAGAATAATTTCCCGAATTTAGTCGTTCCATTTCAGCTTTATTATATTTTAACACACCTTGGTCGAATAATAAAAGACATATTTCAGTTCCAGATAAATTATATGAAAATATCAAATTTCGATATACTTTCTTATTGAAGATGCTGTCACTTTTCAGGGTATCTTTCGTATAGGATATTAATTCCTTGTATAACTCTTCTGCACTGTAATATTGATCGCCAACACCAAGCTTTGACAAATCAATCCAGTTATTTGATAGTGCATATTGTAGGAAACTGCTTAGGCTGATTTTATCGTCTAGATACGATTGATACGTCTCGTCATCAGTAGGAATGTTTTCCGTCTGTAGAATATCTTGATTTTGCAATACTGTATAAAAATAATCAAGATAAATTTCCATATCACTAGCTTTATTGTTTGTAATTGTATTATCAACAGCTAGTAAATCATCAAGTTTTTCGTACATGACCTTTAGATAAGATTGGTATTTCCTATAAACCTCAGTTTCGAGCTGCGAAGCATCTTTATCATCAAATTTTGTAATATCAATGATATTATTGTTAATCAGCGCAAAATATACCTCATAAATCGGTGTTAAGATATCGCTGGCACTCTCCCCTTTTGTTCCATAATTTAAATCGGGTTGAATTTTAGAGATCAAAATACCTGCTATTTTCTTCTCCAATATTTGATAGGCTGCTCGTTGAAGGTCACTGTCAATGGTTAAATAAATATCATTTCCTGCAATCGGTTCGATGCGGTCTACCACATCAATTACTTTACCAGAAGTGCCAATCGTTACAATTTCACTTCCCTTAGTACCACCGATATAGCTTTCATACTCCTTCTCAAAACCAGTTTTTCCAATGATATCGGTAGAATTATAATACTCTTCATCTACATTATAATCATCTAGCTCCTCGGCACTGATTAAACCGGTATACCCTAGTATGTGGGCAAAATATAAACTTTCATTGTATACCCGTTGTGTTTGTTGTTGTATTTCGACACCCTGTAATTCCGCACTGCTTTCCAATACTGCGGCTACCGTAGTATCACTTACGTTAGACGCAACTGTTATTTGCAAAAATTTAGGATAATTACAAAACAAGGCATAGCGAATACTCATAATTTTTAGGGTTTCCTCGACCGAATACTCATCTGAAATTCCAAACATAGTAGTATAATCGTTACCCGTACCGTTTTTTAAGAATTCGTATACTTGTGCAGCTGTAGCATCCTGTTGTTCTGGGGTTAATTCATTTTCCTTTTCTGGAGTTGATTTATCATCTACTAATACATAAGCATATGCATTTTTCTTGAATCTGGTCAGCGCTGCCCCTGCTACCGTAAACTCAAATTCTCCATCCTTATTTTGAATAATATAAAATTCGTTGTCCAGCGTATCGCCGTTTTCTTCAATAACATTTATTAATTGATGGACAATTATATTTCTTTGTTCATTGGATTTAATTTTGGTACTGTCCTCCATTGTCACAGAATAAGACAAGGAATTTGAGGCCAAAAGTTTTCCATTTCGATCATAAATATTACCGCGGGTGCTTTTGATTTCTCTGCTGGTCGTTTCTTTATAATCCAAATCTTCAGCTAAAGCCGGACCATGCACAATCTGCAATACAAATAATCTATTTAACAGTACTGAAAACAAGGCGATAAAGATGAGTGTAATCGGAAAAAGCCTTGACTTCAATAATTTTTTAATAAAATCCAAAAATACATCAAGCAATCTTATGCCTCCTCATCTATCTTACGGTTTAATCGATTATTAATCATATGTAGCAGTTTATATAAAAAGATTGAGACTGCGATTGTATATATCATTTCAGGAAATATAATTCGTCTGAAATAATAAAAGAAGTTTAACCGGCCTCTTAGTAAAAATTCAAAAACATAATAGAAAAATCCATAAATTATATCACTGATAGCAACTAAAATGATTGGTATTGTAAAGTCATCTTTATCATAAATCTTATGGGAAAAACCGATTAAATATCCAATCAGCATATAAATCAAAGCATATAATCCAATGACTCTGCCAAAGATGATATCCACCAAAATTCCACTGAAAAACCCTAATAAAAGTCCTGACATTTTTCCACGCATATATGCGGTAGAAACAACAAGGATAAGCAGTATATTAGGTACAACATTTGCAAGTCCTATATAATGAAACATAGAACTTTGGATAACAAAACATATAATGATTTCAATGAAATAAACAATTAAGCGCTTCACAAAATTACCTACTTTTCTTAGTCTATCAAGGCTTCTTTTAATTCAGTAATGACTAGAACTTCTTCAAGGCTGTCAAAATCAACCACCGGAGTCAGAAAAGCAGTTTTCGTCATATTACTGGCATCCAACTTGATATCGCTTACATAACCGATTAATATTCCTTGCAGGAAATTTGGGCTGATATGGGAGGTTACTATCTCGTAGCCATCAGAAATATCAGCATCCTTGCTAATTAATTCCACGCGAATTTTTCCTTCGTCCATTAACTGGAGATCTCCCTTGATGATACAGGTATCTGAGGTTTTTACGAACATTCCACTCACATTACTATTATCATCAATAATGGATCGAACCTTGGAGTAATTATAATGAACCTCGGTAATAATACCCGCTAACCCGTTACCCGCAAGAACATTCATATCTTTTTTCATCCCATCTCTGGACCCCTTATCAATTGTAAATATATTATACCAATTGTTAGTATCCTTACTGATTACACGGGCTGCAACCTTGGGATAATCAAGATATTTCTGATCTAGTTCATAAAGTTTACGAAGACCGTCGAGTTCATACTTGTCCTGTAACAGAAGTTTGTTCTCATAGGAAAGAAGATTAACCTTCTCATTTAATTTAGCGTTTTCATCCAATAAACTATTCATGCTTTTTAGCGTAGCAAGTTTATCAGATAGAAAAGTTCCGACGGTATTAATTCCCCGTTGCATCGGAGTAATGACGTAACCAACCGCCGTTTTGATAGGGGTAAGCTTTTCGCCGTATCGGAATGAAATAATAATCAAACTAATACATATGATAATGCACACGATAAGAACATGCTTCGGATTAATATTGATTTTTGTCCTTCGTCTCATAAAATCTCCTATAACATTTAATTTACCAATGTTTTTGGCCTTAAGGTATCTGCTAACACAGAAAGCTTATGGTCCTCCATGATTCTTCCGAGTCCATTCACTACGGTATTGGCTGAATCTGGACATATGTTAATTTTTAAATCAGTTTCTTTATGAAGAAGTTCATCCAAAGCAAATATCTTTGCAGAACCTCCAGTAATATATATTCCGCTGTCAATAATATCTGATGAGATTTCCGGTGGTGTCCGTTCCAGAATAATTTTTATTGCATCAATAATTGAAAACAAGTATTCAGAAATTGCAGCATATACACTTTCGGAAGATACCGACATTTCTGTAGGTAATCCGGTAACGACATCTCGACCATATACCTTTACGGAAGCCTCTACCGTAGGATATGCGCAAGCAAGCTTTTTTTTGATATTTTCTGCTGTTTTATCACCAATATAGAGGTTATACTTTCTCTTTACCATGCTCTTTATAGATTCATCCAGTCGATTGCCACCAATAGGGATCATTTTACTTAATACAATACCGCCTAAGGATAAAATGGAAACCTCTGTGGTATCGGCACCTATATCAACGATCATTACACCTCTTGCAGTCATTATATCAAGCCCGGCCCCCACTGCATCTGCAATTGGTTTCTCCACTATCTTGATGTGTCCAACTTTTAAGTTTGAGCTTGCAATTAAATCATAAAAGGAACGGCGTTCCACCTCGGTAATATCTGTCGGGGTAGCAACAATATAATCGGCTGTTCCAGGTCTCTTTGAACCGCTGATACGAACCATAA
>Ga0209724_1002724_pt1 | contig 14921 bp, 13 predicted proteins | sample grotaG_FD_184143 | JGI IMG/M metagenome (GOLD analysis project Ga0209724, IMG submission 184143) | Glacier valley bacterial and archeal communities from Borup Fiord, Nunavut, Canada, to study Microbial Dark Matter (Phase II) -... | ecosystem: Environmental > Aquatic > Freshwater > Ice > Glacier ...
GAATCGTTATAATCTAACTTTTTGATCATTCTTGAGCCTATATTATTCAATGGGTTATATCTTTTGTACAATTTCCATTTTTGTAAAGTTCACGAGTATATAAAGATGATAAATTTTCATTTAGTTATGTTTAAAAAATTTGTAATGGAAATAGTTAGAATACGTTTCGACAATAAGCTATTCCTTTTTATTGCATTATTGCTTGTGCAATTTTATTCCAACGATGCTCTGGCAATTAAAGCCTATCCATCAAAAGTACAATACAAATTGTCTGATGGAAGTGATGTATCTATTCTATTAAGGGGTGATGAAAATTTCAAATGGGCTGTTAGTGATGATGGTTACACATTGTTATATAACAATGATGGGAAGCTGGTATATGCCATGCAAGACAGTGTAAATCTGGTAGTACCATCACCTTGGCAACTCACCCATAATAAGGAACGAAGTGAGGCTTTATCTTCTTTCTTACAATCAACACACAAAAGCTTAATACCGATAGCCAGCAATAAACTAAAAAACGCTATCCTGTGTCAACAAAAAGCACGTTCAGTTTCAGCAAAAGAACCTGTTATCGGATTTCGAAAAGCTCTGGTTATTCTGATGAATTTTAAAGATGTACGGTTTACAAAGGGCAAGGAAGACTTTGATGCGTTATTCAACCGGATTGGTTATGCCGACGACAATGCAAAAGGAAGCGTACGCGATTATTATATGGAAAGCTCTTCCGGGCAACTTAATTTGAACTGTGATATAGTGGGGACTTATACTGCAAATTATAACATGTCTTATTATGGTGGTAATGGGTTGAAAGGGGGTACTGATAAAAATCCGGAGGCACTTTTCAAGGAAGCTATACAAGCAGCTTCAAACGATGTCAATTTTTCTGATTATGATGCGAATAGAGATGGTTATGTAGATAACATTCACATTATTTTCGCAGGATATGGTGAAGAGGCAGGGGCTTCTGCTTCAGCAATCTGGTCACATGAGCAAACCATAAATACGGATGTTATCGTACAAGGCATAAAAATTAATACCTATTCATGTGGCCCGGAATTACGCAGTAATTCTGGAAACGGCATTACACGTATCGGAGTTCATTGCCATGAATTGGGTCATGCATTAGGGGCTATGGATTTTTATGATACGGATGATTCTGTTGGAGGACAATTTGAAGGAACAGGCGAATGGGATTTAATGGCTGCCGGTAGCTGGAATGAGGAAGGGAAATCACCTTCAAATTTGAATCCATATATCAGGGTCTATACTTTTGGATGGACGAAGGCTAAAACTCAGGAAGGTGTGGCAACCATTTATCCTGTATCCCAAAACAACAATCCGGTTCTGAGGATGGAAACTTCAACACCGGGAGAATTCTTTTTGTTAGAAAATCGCCAGCAAACAGGTTTTGACCGTGCATTACCTGGACACGGGTTAATTGTTTATCACATAAATTCGAAGCTTACCGAACTGGAAACTAATGATCCCAACGCGACCAATCCACAACAGTGTTATCCTGTTTGTGCTTCATCAACTTATGCTGTTCCTTCTACATCGCCTACTTCCTATGGTAACATAAATTCGGCAGGATGCCCTTTCCCCGGGACAAGTAAAAAATCAGCTTTTACCAATCAGTCTATTCCATCGGCACGATGTTGGAATGGTGAAAATTCAAATATTGCTCTTACTGATATAATTGAAAATTTATCTGGAGAGATTAGTTTAAAGATTGGCATAAATGAGCCAGAAATCACCGATGGACTTGTTTTTGCTGAAGATTTTGAAACTGGCATATTCTCCACCTATTGGGAGCAAACAAAAACAAAAGGGTTAGACGGATGGAAAATCTGTTCTGAATCGGATTACAGCGGTGAATCTGTTATCACGTCGATTGGAGCTTCATTGGCAAAGCCCATTAACGGACTGCACTACATGTATTTAAAATCTTCAGGCATGAAAATAGGAAGCATTGTTTCTGATGCAATCCTTCAGAATATTGGACTGACTGAAAGTAAATCAGGGAAGCTTTCATTCATGTATCAAAACATTCCTGAATCAAAACTAACTGGTAGCAGTGTTTTGAAAATATATATTCAAAAGAGTGGCCAGAGTGACCGGATTTTGTTGGCGACCCTTTCCGATGATAAAAAGGAATGGACTCCTTTTGTAATTAACCTGCCAACTATTTCTGAGACTGGCAAAATAATATTTGAAGGCAGTATTTCTGCCGGAGATATTTATGTAGATGACATTAAGATTTATGATACTTCAATTCCTACCCAAACATTGGCACAGGTATTTACCCCTCCTTTATTAAAGTGTTGGAATTATGATAGTGGAATAGTAGCATATACGGAAACCGCACAACCATTGGAAATATATACAATTGACGGAAGGTTATATCAGAAAATCAGAATTCAACCAGGTGAAAACCGAATTCCATTGCCACGGGGATTTTACATTTTTTCAGTGAAAAATTATCGGTGTAAAGGAATGGTTTCATAAACGATAACAACACAACACTTCTACAATGTCAATAAACATCTTGTATTTGATTTCACTGTTTTTATAACATCGAATCGCGGAAGCCGAAAAGCTTGAGAGTAGGCAAAAAAGGTATTTAAAACATTACACCAATGAAAAAATTAATTACTCTAATCTTTACCTTGTGCTTTACCCTACTGTCACAAGCACAAAATCTACCTACTGAAGGGACAGATTCAAACCGTAGTGCCATTGAAAAAGAACACGCGGCTCTATTTGATCGAATGATTAAGGAAAAAACTACAGCACAAAGAGCAAAAGCATCCGCTGCAACTGAAACTGTTTCGGAAACAGAAATGATTAATCCAGAAGGTTTATACACCCTTCATAGTCCCACAGAACTAAGACTCACACAAGCACAGAATCTATCTGTTTTAGGTGTAGATTCAACCATTAGTGCTATTGAAGAACAAAACGCGGCGATATTAGCCAGAATGACAAGGGAAAAAACTACGGTACAGCGAGCAAAAGCACCCGCAGCAATTGAAACCGTTTCAAAAACGGTAACGGTTAAAGCCGGAGGTTTGTACGCTGCCCTAACTGCCATGGAACTAAGCACTGTTACTAACCTGACGGTTAATGGGTCTATTGATGCGCGTGATTTTGTAACTATGAGGGATTATATGCCATTATTAGCAGTGGTGGATCTCAGAGGGGCAACTATAGCTGATTATAATGGTACGCTTGGAACAGAAGGAATAAGCAGCATGGATTATCCTGCAAACATGGTACCGAGCTATGCTTTTTTCAATACTACAACTCATAATGGTAAATACACATTGACTTCTATAAATTGGCCTTCATCGATTACTTCCATTGGAGACAATGCTTTTCTTGCCTGTTCTGCTTTAACTTCCATCTCAATTTCTTCATCGGTCACTTCCATCGGAAGCGGGGCTTTTGCTTTTTGTGGCGGTCCGTTTACGGTAGATATAAACAATCCGTATTATTCGAGCCGGGACGGTATATTGTTTAACAAAACTCAAACTCTATTGATTCAAGCTACTATTTCCAAAACAGGGATTTACACCATCCCATCATCGGTTACTTCCATTAGAGGTAGGGCTTTTGGTGATTGTAGCGGCTTAACTTCCATTACCATTCCTTCGTCAGTAACTTTCATCAATTCTCAGGCTTTTGTTAATTGTAGCGGCTTAACTTCGATTTATGCTTATCCAACTATTCCAGTCAATTTAAGCTCTTTATTTCAAGTTTTTTATGGCGTTAATACGAGTACATGTATCTTGTATGTACCTTCTGGTTCAAAAAGTGCCTACCAATCAGCAGTACAATGGAAAGATTTTCAGAATATCGTGGAAATAACTACTAATTCAACATCAAAGAGTATTTCTGTTACTGCCGGAGGTTTATCAGGTGTTTTGACAACTGCGGAAAAAAGCACACTAACTGATTTGACTATTACAGGACCATTAGATGCCCGCGATTTTGTAACCCTCAGAGATTATATGCCAAAACTGGCGGTGTTGAATATTAGCGGTACTTCTATTGTTGCTTACACTGGAACAGGGGGAACAAAAGGAACATACAGCTATACATATCCTGCAAGCGAAATACCTCAAAACGCATTTTTTAACTCGACTACAACTACTTTTAATAGAACTTTAACTTCAATCAACTTACCAAATAACCTAACCTCCATCGGAGATGATGCTTTTGAATTTTGCAGTTTAATTTCTGTGGATATTCCAACTTCCGTCAATACAATTGGAGATTATGCATTTTTTGGATGTAGTGATTTAACTTCAGTAAACCTGTCTTCATCGGTTACGTCAGTTGGCGAAGGTGCGTTTGCACATATTTACGGATCTATAAATGTGGCTACAAACAATCTAAATTATTCGAGCCAAAACGGGATTCTGTTTGATAAGAATAAAGCTACTTTAATACAATGTTCAACATCTCAGCCTGGAAGTTATACAACTCCGCTAACAGTAACAGCTATTGGTGGTTGGGCATTTTATTATTGCGCCAATTTAACTTCGATAAACTTGTCATCATCAGTTACCTCAATAGGTGCATTCTCTTTCAATGGTACAAAAATTTCATCTATAAATATTCCTTCATCAGTTATTACTATAAATACAGGTAACTGTTCATTCCGAGATTTTAGCGGATTAATAAACGTTGAAGCAAATAATCTATATTATTCAAGTCAAGATGGAGTGTTATTCAATAAGAACAAAACCTTACTCATACAATGTCCATTAATTAAAACTGGGGAATATACCATCCCATCAACGGTAACAACTATTATTGATTGGGCGTTTGATGATTGTAAAAATTTGACTTTGATAAATATTACAGCATCAGTATCAACTATCGGAACATGGACATTTGCTTCATGTACTGGGTTAACTTCGTTTGTGTTTTCGGCTTCTGTTACTTCTATCGGGAGTTATGCATTGTTTGCATGTCGAAATTTAACATCTATCAAAACACTTAAAACTGTACCTGTAGATTTAAGTACTGCTAAAGATGTTTTTTGGTCAGTCGATAAAACAACCTGTATATTATATGTACCCAGAGGTTCGAAAAGTGTTTACCAATCAGCTTATCAGTGGAAAGACTTTTCGAATATAGTCGAAATGGATATTCCAAACGGAATAAATGAACCGGACTTATCATCATTAACAAAAATCTATGCTTCATCCCAAACAGTATATGTACGTTTTTCGGAGAACCCAAAGAATGCCCGAATTGCCATTTACGATATGAATGGAAGACTTATCATTTCAAAAATTGCCGATGAAGAATTAACAGCGATACCAATCAGTAGATGTGGAATTTATGTTGTGCGGGTAGAAGCTGAAAATAAAATGCAAACCGGAAAAATTATCATTCAATAGTATTTAATAAATAAAAACCTAAAAAATCAAAATGAAAAAGAACATTTTATTTGTTGCAATTGTAGCGTCAACTTTTTTAACTTCATGTGCTGTTTATAAATCAAAAACTTCAAAAACCATTGATATATATGGTGCGGGGTGATTAATAAACCTGTTTTGGTAGATTTAGATGTGAAAGAGAAGAAAGCTACTGGAATTGCAAACGCGAAAAAACGCATTCCTCTGGAAATTATAAAGCAAAATGCAATTGCAAATGCGCTTAAAAATGAAAATGCCGATGCATTAGTTGAACCAATATTCGAAACTGAAGTATATCGCAGAAATATTACAGTAACTGTAACCGGGTGGCCGGCCATCTACAAAAATTTCAGATCAATACAAGCGGAAGATGTACCATTGCTTCAAGTGTGTGTGTCACAAAAGGCGGACGTCTATGAATCTTTTAAAAAACAACTGAGAAGAAGTCGGAAATAATAATAACTGCCTATCCCTTTCGGTCAAGTAAAAAATTGTAACATTGCAGAATGATTAGTAATGAGCATTATCCGAAAGATTTCCAAGAATTCATTGCTCAATTTAAAAGTGAGGATGACTGCTGGAATTACATCTTTGAAATAAGATGGCCGAATGGCTTTGTTTGTCCCAAATGTAGTGGCAGTAATAAATACTGGCTGACTGAGCAAAAATTGATTCATTGTTCCTCTTGTGGACATCAAGCATCAGTAACGGCAGGTACTATTTTTCATAGTACAAGAAAACCGTTATTGCTTTGGTTTCACATTATGTGGTGGGTTGTTGCACAAAAGACTGGTGCAAGTGCTTATAATTTGATGGATTTTATGGGCTTTGGTTCTTATGAAACTGCTTGGTCTTGGCTGCAAAAGCTTCGTAGGGCAATGGTAAGACCAGACAGAGATCTACTTTCTGGTGAAGTTGAGGTTGATGAAACTTATATTGGAGGAAAAGAAATTGGCTCCGGAAAACAAGGACGAGGTGCAGAAACGAAGACTTTGGTGGTAGTTGCCACTGAATGCATTGGAAAACAGATTGGTAGAGTTCGGTTCACGTGCATCTCTGAAGCATCTGGAGAATATCTCTCACAATTTATTGATGAGAATATTAAACAAGGGAGTACAATTATTACAGATGGCTGGCCAGGATATATCGACTAATGCATCAATCTGTAGATACTGCTCCACAGCCGTTTAAAGAAATTACAAAATCAACTTGACCGAAAGGGATAGGCAGTTTAATTAAAATACGAATTATACGAATTACATAAATAAGTATATCAAGAATCGAAATGTTGATTGTTCGAAAAGTTCTATGAAATACTGTATGCTTTAATTAATTAAAAAAAATATTCCAGCTTTGTGATGACAAGAATAAAAAAGAATTAAAATTGAGTAGATTCATGATTAATTACATGAATAAAATAGAATGATTTTCGTTAAATTGTGGCCCGAAACACAATGAAGAAATGAATTAAATTCTATAGAGGAACGGAATACGAAATTTAATGGAAATGGTTAAGACATATACTCAAATATCGATATGAGATTGATTCTTCAAAATATCAGGGAACTTGTTCAGGTTGACTCTAAAAACAGACTTTGGGTGGCCGGAAAATCAATGGCTGAGGTTCAGACTATTAAAAATGCTTTTCTGATTGTTCAAGATGAACGAATTGAAAATTTTGGACTGATGGAAGATCTTCATTTATCTGAATTTGAAGCTGATGACATGATTAGGGTGATAGATTGTTCAGGGAAGATGGTTTTCCCGAGCTATTGTGACTCGCATACACATTTGGTTTTTGCTGCTACCCGTGAACTGGAATTTGTTGATCGGATTAAGGGTTTGACTTATGAGGAAATTGCCAGTAATGGTGGTGGTATATTGAATTCGGCTCGCCTTCTAAAGGATATGCCGGAGGATGATTTGTATATCCAGTCAATGGAAAGACTAGATGAGATTATGATGTTGGGAACTGGTGCTGTTGAAATTAAAAGTGGTTATGGATTGACTACCGAATCGGAAATGAAAATGCTTAGGGTAATTCGCCGATTGAAGGAAAATTCACCATTGATGATCAAATCTACCTTTCTGGCACATGCTTTTCCAATGGAATACCTTCGCAGACGCGATGAATATATGGATTTGCTGATCAATGAAATGTTGCCTCAAATTGCTGCTGAAGAACTTGCCGATTATGTAGATGTTTTTTGTGATCGTGGGTTCTTTACTGTGGAAGAAACTGAACGAATCCTGATAGCTGGGATAAAAGGAGGAATGAGGGGAAAGGTTCATGCTAACGAACTGGCAAATTCAGGTGGAGTTCAGGTAGGTGTTAAATACAATGCATTATCAGTTGATCATCTTGAATATGTTGGCGATGAAGAAATAGCATCTTTAAAAAGTAGTGAAACTATGCCGACTATTTTGCCCGGTGCTGCTTTTTTTCTGAATCTTAAACTGGCTCCAGCTCGTCAAATGATTGATGCAGGCTTGCCGGTTGCAATGGCTTCTGACTATAATCCTGGTACATCGCCATCTGGAAACATGAATTTTATTCAGTCGCTCGGATGTCTTAAATATGGCATGACACCCGAAGAAACCATTCATGCTACTACAATTAATTCGGCGTATGCCATGGGAATCAGAGAAAATTATGGTAGTATTGCCTGTGGAAAGGTAGCCAATATTTTTATCACCAAAGAGATTTCAAATTATGCTCTTATTCCATATTCTTTTGGGTCGAACCTTATTGAAACAGTGATTCTTAATGGCGAAATATTTTGAGTTTGGCTTCGGCTTCAATATAGCCAATATCTCAATTTGAAAATTATATATTGGGTCTAAAGTCTATAATCTATTATCTGAAATCGTTTGTAATGAAACAACTAATAGAATGTGTTCCCAATTTCTCGGAAGGAAGAGATGAAGATATAATCCGTCAAATAACTGATGCAATTCAGTCTGTAGACGGAATTAGGATGCTGAATGTTGATCCTGGAAAGGCAACCAACCGTACGGTCGTAACTTTTGTTGGAGAACCAGCCAATGTCATTGAAGCTGCTTTTCTTGGTGCTAAAATGGCTGCACAACTCATTGACATGAGCAAACACAAAGGAGAGCATCCACGTTTTGGAGCGATTGATGTTTGTCCATTGGTTCCTATTGCCAATATTTCGATGGAAGAGACAGTGGTTTATGCACGCAGATTAGCTCAAAGAATGGGAGAGGAGCTGGGGATTTCTGTTTATTGTTATGAGTTTGCAGCTTTCAATGATGAACATCAAAGCTTGGCCAATTGCAGAGCTGGTGAATATGAAGGTCTGAAAATTAAACTTTTGAAACAGGAATGGAAACCTGATTTTGGGCCAACTATTTTAAATGAACGGTCAGGAGCATCAGCAGTAGGTGCACGCAATTTTTTGATCGCCTACAATGTCAACCTGAATACCACTTCAGTTCGTCGTGCCAATTCCATCGCTTTTGATGTACGAGAGGCTGGTCGTATTTTAAGAGAAGGTGATCCTATGACAGGAGTAATTATGAACGATGCTAATGGTCAGCCTATTAGGATTCCAGGATCACTCCGTAAAGTACGTGCCATTGGCTGGTTTATAAAAGAATATGGCATCGCTCAAATCTCAATGAATCTGACTGATATTACTGTAACCTCAATGCATCAGGCCTTTGCAGAAGTTGAGGAGCGTGCTCGGGAACGTGGAATTCGAGTTACAGGTTCAGAATTAATTGGAGTAATTCCTTTACAGGCTATGCTTGATGCAGGAAAATATTTTCTACGTAAGCAACAGCGTTCAACAGGAATCCCTGATGAAGAAATCATCAAAATAGCCATCAAATCTTTGGGACTGAACGAACTATCTCCTTTTGATCCTCATAAACGGATTATTGAATATCTGATTGATGAACAGCACAATAAACTCATTGATTATTCTTTATCTGATTTTTCAAACGAAACATTATCTGAGTCAGCCGCACCCGGAGGAGGTTCTGTTTCTGCATATATTGGAGCACTCGGAGCTGCATTGGGTTCAATGGTTGCCAATCTTTCTGCCGGCAAGCGAGGTTGGGACGATCGCTGGGAAGTGTTTTCAGATTGTGCTGATAAAGGAAAAAATTACCACGACCGACTATTGAAACTTGTGGATGAAGATACTGCTTCTTTTAATGCTATCATGGATGCTTTTGGGATGCCCAAAATTACGGATCAGGAAAAAAAGAAACGTTCAGAAATGATTCAGTCAGCAACTAAACATGCCATTGAAATTCCTTTTGAAGTAATGCAGATGGCCTATCAATCGATGGAAGTTATTCAGACAATGGCAAATATCGGAAACCCAAATTCATTATCTGATGCAGGTGTTGGTGCATTGTGCGCCAGAACAGCTGTTTATGGAGCTTACCTAAATGTGAAGATTAATGCCTCATCTTTAACTGACAAGCTTTTTGCCTCCGATATTCTAACAAAAGCTGCCTCTATTCTTAAGGATACACAAGCCAAAGAAACCGAAATACTGAAGTTGGTTGAATCAAGAATTGGGTAAATGGTTGGATGGTTAAATGGTTAAGTGGTTGTATGGTTAAATGTTATATATCATCCAACCATATAACCATCCAACCATCCAACCATTTAATTAATTCTCAAAATAAATATCTATGATTGCAAATACTCCTGAACCTCCTTATTTTGCAGTGATATTCACTTCGATTCGTACTGAAGGTGATCATGGCTATAATGAAATGGCTGACAGGATGATGGAGTTAGCTCGCGATCAGGATGGATTTTTGGGTGTTGAATCATCACGTGACAAAATTGGAATTACCGTTTCCTATTGGCGCGATCAGAAATCAATTCTTAATTGGCGTAATAATATTGAGCATTCCATAGCTCGTAATTTAGGTCGAAAATTATGGTACAGATCCTTCAAAACCCGAATTGCCAAGGTTGAACGTGATTATGGGTTTGAACAAGAATGATAAAGTATTACTTATTTTACTTTAATTTTAATTTCTTGCTTTTAGTGTTCCCCAGTTTTCAGTCGTCACAAAACTCTCTGGCAGTATAGATGCAAGCTTTTTCAAAAATGAATAGGACATTGCGAATGATAATAAGTCCTGTGGTAAACGTGTACGTACTGAAATATCGAACAATCCCATAACGGCTTTCTGTTCATTGTTCCGTGCCAGCTTTAGAGGAAGTGTTACCAGAGCCATGCAGGCCGAAGCAAATGGGGCCATCACACGATCCATACTTTCCGGAGCATCGTAATGCGATAAAAATACCAGTGCACTCAATTGGTCTGCATTTACAAAAAATAATACTGATTCTGGCTCTTCATCTACTGCGAAATCTTCAAGTGGCTTGATGATAAGATAATGTTTATCAGCCTTCACTGGATGAACATTGTCCACAAATGATTTGGCCAATACAGGATTTTGTATGAACCGTTCACAGGGCCGAAAGAAATCATCCTTATTGGAAAGAAAGTATTCAATTCCTTCGAAAATAGTATCCTGAAAGCCAAGGTAAAATGCAGAGCAGGGCCAACCTGTCGACTCTTCAGCCACAACCAACGGTAGTCCAGTTGAAGCCTTCAATATAAGCGGAACAATGCACCCGTTTCCTTTCTTCTTTAATTCAAGGGCGTTGCCCGGTTTTTCATTGCTGAAATAGACCCCGCAAAGTTTATATTTATCCAACTTTAGCGCTTCACTGAATTGTCTTGAAATCTCAATTGATGTCATTGGTTTATTTTATCTCAAAGTTATTCTGATTTGATCAAAAATGAAGTTCTTTTATAATATCAGTAATTTGGGTTCTCTGTTATTCTGAATAATAGGTGTTAAATATCAAACTTTACTGATATTCTTCCGATGGTTCAGGAATTTCTTCTTCCTCTTTTGGGTTGATAAACCTTTCAATCAGGTTTGAGAAAAAATTACGAACACCTTCTGAGTTTTGCGAAATCAGGTTGGTGACACCAAATTGCAACAATACGCCCAATGTTTTCATAAATACATTGCTCTTCGAATTGACAATGAATTTTTGAGTAAAATAACCTGAAACTATAGTAAACAGTGACTCGAAAAGGCTGTTTTTTATTTCTACCGAGCCTACAAGATCTTTTATTGAACTTTTAATCAAATTGACAGGCTTTAAGCTCTCGAAGGTTAGTCTAAATTGTTCTTTAAGTATTTTTCCTTCTTCTTCCTGCCTCAACTCTACCAATCGGATAGATTCTTTGAGCAAACTTACTGCATTTTGTTTTACCATGATGATTAATCGAGTACTTGTGTGATGATAGAATTATTGACAGGGCTTTTAACGAATTGTTCCCGAAAAATAGCAAAAATAAGAGACAGAAGTGCGTAAAATCCAGCAACTGCAAAAAATCCGTAATATGATTTACCAAGTAATTCGCCAATCCACAATGCTACCCCGACGTTAAAGATCAGAAAAAACAATACGGCAAATACAATCACAATTGCCCACGATATCAAAGTTGAAGCCACATCAGCCGATTTATCGAGTGTCTTTAGTTTTAGCAGTTCGATAGTTGTTTTGCCGTATTGTTCCCCTTTTTCAATGAGGGATTCAATTAAATTTTCCTGATCTTCCATGTTTAATTTTTCTTGTAAGTAATTAGTGTCAATTTAATTAGATGAAGTTTTCATTTCTTCGACACTCGATTGTGCATCATCAGCCATTTTGTTGACTTTGGCATGCATACCATCCATTTTTTTGCTTAAATCGTCCATCAGGCCATTGAACTTTTCTTTAAGTCCATCAGCATACTCCTCACCCTTTTGGGTAATTAATTTGCGTGTTTCAGTCCCTTTTTCAGGGGCAAACAAAATTCCAAGGATTGCACCAGCGGCTGCGCCTGCCAATACTCCCAATACAACTTTTCCTGAACTCATAATTTTAATTTTTTAATTGTTTATGACTATTTTTACATAACAACGCTTAAATCTGCTGCGTTTGTATTCGCAATGCAATATAATAAAAACCAATCACACAACCAAAGAAATGATTCAATGTTTTACTCTAAAAGAAATTACTTTTAAAAATTGCTATTCTATGGTCCTTTCGACTATTTAATAATTATGTGCTTTTGCCAGTGATTCAGTTTTAATAAACTGAATGTTTTTCTTATTTGTTGTCAGAATAAACCCTTTATTTATTTCTAAACCGTATCCGCTTCACCAACTTATCCTGGACATGCTCCTGTTCTCGATAATTTACCTCTTCTCCAAGTAAATAACCATAAGGTTTCATTGATTCAATATTGTCGCAAAGAACTTTCGCCATACCTGTTAAAGGCATGCAAAGTACCATTCCCGGAATACCCCATATAAGTGCACTGGCAACCAAAACAATTGTAGCTGTTAGTGGATTGATACTTACACTACTTCCCACTACATAAGGCGTGATGAAATTATTGTCAAGGAACTGTACAAAGAGACAGATGCCCATAACTCCTAATGCATAACTCATTGAATCCTTGGTAAGAAAAGCCATCAAAATAGGTAATATACTGCCAATCAAAACTCCGATGTAAGGTATGACATTGAGTAAGGAGGCTAGAACACCGAACAATATAGCATGTTGCAGTCCCAGGATTAAAAATCCTGTAGAGTTTAATACTGAGAGAATAACAACATCAAGGAAAATTCCAACCAGGTATTTTTGTGAAACCTTTGAAACCTGTTTCACCATCTCCAATGCTTGCTCATGTTTGTTATCTTCGGCAACCAGACGGATAAACTCTTTGAATTTATCTTTATATAAGCTTAGAAAGAATATGTAAATTGGAATAAGCGCAAAACTTGCCAGAAAAGAAGTTGTTGCTGAGAAAATACCAAGAACTAATACCCCTCCTGAATTAGCACTTTCCTGAATTTTGCCTTTTATCCAAACCTGCTGTTCGTGAGTGCTTACATTAAATGTTTCACTGATAAACTGTTGAAAACTTTCCCACTTTGCATTCAGGGTTTTTTGAAGCTCTGGCCAGTCATTTGCAAAACTAATTGCCTGTGAATAGAAAAAATAAAGCAATGATATGAAAATGGCCAATGCTATTAAAATGCTGATTAAAATAGCCAATGCTTTTGGAAACCGCCACTGTTGTAATTTATTGGAAATGGGCAACAGTAAAAAGGTAAAAACAATTGCTATGGTCAAGGGTATCAGTATGTTTTGTGCCAAAATTAGAAAAGCTATTATTAAGCCAATCAGTAAAAGAAATATAGTTGCTCGGAAATATAAAGGTTGTTCAGAAACGTTCATCGGCATTGATTTTTAGTTCTTAAATTTAACTTCTAAAATTACAGTTTTTTTTGGACTATCAAAGGATTTTTTTCATCTAAAATAATTTTAACATCCATTGATTGTTAATGAAAAATATTGCTGATTTTGGTAAGTTAATTTTTTAGTGGTTTTGACTTCTGAAATGTTTGTATTGATGAAACTATACATCATAAGAAATAAATTTGTACATTGTTTGAACCGGATTGATATAAAATACAAGGAAATTTAACTTATGATAATATAATCTATTCCGAAACTCTTAATAAATATTTTCTGTACTTATATCCATAAATACCAAATGATTAATGGATGTGTTCCCCATAATTATTTCCATTAAAATGAATGATCAGAAGACCATTTTCCCTTCCCGGGTACTCAAGATCAGTTTTCATGCGTATAGTGAGTTATCTAAAGCAATTTTAAAGTGAAACCTATATAAAAGAAACTTTTATAACTTCCCGAATGGAAATAATTTATTCCATTTTCAGTATAACTACTTACTAACTCAATATTAACTCAATATTAACTCAATACTAACTCAATACTAACTCAATAGCGAATGGGTACATTATGGGTACATTATGGGTACATAATGGGTATATAATGGGTTCATGAACCCATAATTAACCAATAATGTACCCATTTACATCCCATTCGATATTGAGTTAGTATTGAGTTAGTATTGAATTGGTATTGAATTGGTATTAAGTTAGTATGAAATGAGTATTGAGTTAATAATACGGATTGATAGCTCCTTCCTTTGGAAAATAGCCATGATAATAGTTTTTGATTATCTTAACGAAAAAAGTTACAGGGAGCGAATACGAGTCTGTAAAGGGAATTTATGATTCCAAATCGGAATTCTAAAGTGATTGGTCCCAGGAGGTAAACTGGTTATTTTTATAAATACAACAATGGAGGTGTATAATTTTATACCGTTTTTGTATAATTTGTAAGTTTGATATACTTTAGGAAAGATTATTTCATAATAATAGTTCACAATGTTAAAAAATTTCCGAATGACGAGACTTAATATTACTAACATTTCGGAGGAGATTTTTCTTGATTCATGCGGGTTTCCAGAGTGCTAAAATCCGATTATCTGCTTCCAAAGTTAACTTATATTATTGTAATACAATTATTTACAATCATTTTTCTATTTT
>Ga0209724_1002727_pt1 | contig 14905 bp, 8 predicted proteins | sample grotaG_FD_184143 | JGI IMG/M metagenome (GOLD analysis project Ga0209724, IMG submission 184143) | Glacier valley bacterial and archeal communities from Borup Fiord, Nunavut, Canada, to study Microbial Dark Matter (Phase II) -... | ecosystem: Environmental > Aquatic > Freshwater > Ice > Glacier ...
GGAACAGTACACAACATCTGCTATGGCACCATGTGCTCGGAAGATGTGAATTATTACCTTGACAGACCTTTTTACGACAATGACACCCACGGACTATTTGCCGTGCTGTTTGCAGGAATTGAAGTAAGTAACATGGACAAAAAATTGAAGAAATGATCAAATACATCAGCCTGATTATTTTGCTGGTCATTGCAACCTCGGTGACAGCTCAGCATAAAAATACTGTTCTGTTACCCGTAAGACTTTCCGATCAGGAAATAGCAATGGTTTTAAAAGTCATCGAAAAAACGGATGCCAAATACGATCCGGAAGTTCATCTGGTGCGGTCAACACAATCGGTACATTATCACTCCGATGTAAAAGTAGAAACCAAAATTCACAGCACCATGGCTTCGTTAAATTATGCCGTTGCCTTGCTTGATTCACGCAAACCCGAGTTCCGGGAGCGAGCTTTTGAGGTGCTGCGCGCCGCGATTGCACTTCAGGATCAAAATCCCAGTTCAAAAACCTGCGGTGTTTGGCCATACTCATTCGAAGAACCGCTGGCAACCAAGAAAACACCTGCCGACCGGAACTGGGCCGATTTCTGCGCTGTTCCCATCATCAGTATCATCAATAACCATAATGAAATTTTACCATCTGATCTAAAAGAGAAAACCCAAAATGCGCTTTTACTGGCAGCCAAAGAAATAAGGATGCGGGATGTAAGACCTGATTATACCAATATTTCGCTGATGGGATTGTATGTTTGCTACATGACTGCCGATATGTACGATGATGCTGATTTGATGTTGTATGCCCGTCGTCGCCTGAAGTCGTTTTACGATTGTACTCTTTTGAACAAAGGATTTATTGAATACAATAGTCCGACCTATTTTAAATTGTCGCTCGACGAAGTACTTCGGTTAAAAGAACATGTTATCAATCAGGAAGATCATGCCATGCTGGATTCGATTTACAATATAGGATGGACCATTATTGCACGCCACTACCATCAGCCATCGGCACAATGGGCAGGGTCTCACGGACGCTGTTACAGCGTTTTATTGAGCCCGGCGACTTACAGTTGGTTATATGCTTCCTCAGGTGGAAAAATCAATCCGCAAACGACAGAACCCTATTCAAAAGACCCAAGCCCGATCCTTAAACACAAGATTCCTGCTAATCTGATGCCGTATTTTATCTCATCCAAAATGCCCCGCATGGAAATTGACACCTTTATTCGTGGAGGTCAGAACATAGAACTTAATCCAATGGTCTCTTACCAGGAAAGCGACAAAGGAGTCTGGATCAAAACAAAAGAGATAATTGGCAAATCCTGGTTCACCAAAGACTTTGTTTTATCGTCGGCAAACCAATCGTGCCTCTGGAATCAGCGCCGGCCATTGATTGCTTACTGGGGAACTGAACAGAAACCGGTTTCGATGCAGATCAGGTTTCTGCACAACATGTACGATTATGCTTCGGCTAATATTTTCTGTTCTCAGGATTCAACCAATGTTTTGGGAGCCATTAACTTCACCACCAACGGAGGCGACCGGCATGTCACCATTGATGTGATTAAAGATGCGACCATTAAAGCCACTGATCTTCGGTTGAGGTTCGAATTTACGGGTGATTTAAGTAGCATCAACTTCACCTCCACCGATACAAAAAACAAAGTAGTCAATGGTAGCTCAGGTAAGATAAATTTCAGGATTGAACTTCCTGTTGTGAAATTTGGAGATTACAGCGGCACACTGACAACTGGCGGCGATAACAAAAACAAGTGGATTGATTTTGTAATTTATTCCGGAGCTGAAAAGGATTTTAATTTTGAAAAGCTTCAGGAAGCCATCATTGGATTTTTAGTTACCTTGAAAAATGGACAAATAAATCCAGCGGAAAAGGTTGCTGTTAGTCTGTCCGGAGACCGGGTGGAATTGATATGCAAAAACCTGAAAGTTATAGCGCAAACCAAACCCTACGCTGAAAAAGTTTCGCTCGTGTTGAAATAGTGCTTAAGTAAATAAAGCTATTAATCCTGTTAAGGTCAAAAATTATGAAAGTTAAATTGTTGTGTTCCTGTTTGATTTTATTGCTTCTGTTTTCATGTTCGAAATCCGGTTATCGCGACGAACACATTCAATACCAAACTGTGCAGCTGCCTCCTGATGAGAAAAAAATCGTTATGGAATCGCTCAAAGGAATGCACGAAAAGTATGATCCGGAGATGAAGATGCTCACCTCAAAGCTGAATGGATACAACTACCACACTGACGCCTCGGTCGGAGTGTTTCACCAGGTCCGTTCCTCGTTTTCGTATGCCGTTCTGTTGTTGGATCTGGGTGACCAACAGTACACCCAACGGGCTTTCGATGTGATCGAAAAAACTATCACTTTACAAGATCAGGATACTACTTCAAAATCGTATGGTGTTTGGCCTTATTACATGGAAGAGCCATTGTCCACCAAAAAGTCGCCAATCGATTACAATTGGGCCGACTTCAATGCCGTTAGTTTGCTGGATGTCTGGATGGGACATCAAAACCAGATTCCTGAAGAACTGAAACCCAAAATTAAAAATGCCTTGATTCTGGCAGCAAATTCCATTCAGAAAAGAAACATTGGGCCCAGCTACACAAACATTGCCATCATGGGAACGTATGTCACCTACATGGTTTCGCATTTGTTCGATCTGCCTGAGTTAAAAACCTATGCTCAGAAAAGGCTGAAAACCTTTTACGATTATACGCTCGACAAAGGCGGGTTCACCGAATACAACAGTCCGACCTATACCATAGTTGCTTTGGATGAACTGTTCCGTATGAAAAGTCATATCATCGAACCTGCGGCCAAACAACAAATTGATTCGCTGTACTCCATTGGATGGCAAACAATTGCAAGGCACTACCATCAGCCAGGCGGTCAGTGGGCAGGACCTCACAGCCGTTCGTACAGTACCCTTGTAAAACCCACATTTTATTCGATTCTGAAAGAAGCTTCGAACGGAAGAATTGATATCGGAATTGAAGAAAAACGAAGTGATGTAAAAATCAAGCACCAGATTCCGGAATACCTGATGCATTATTTCCTTTCGCCTGAATATCCGCGAATTGAAAAAGATGTGTTTGAAAAGCTGGAACCACAAACTACCGGAACCTGCTATCTGGCCAAGAACTATGCGCTTTCAACAGCCAATCGATCAAGCCTGTGGAATCAGCGACGTCCGTTCCTTGTTTATTGGGGAACACCAAAATCTCCGAAATATCTGCAGGTCCGGTTTATGCACGATAATTACGATTTTAGTTCGGCCACAATGTTCTGTCAGCAGAATGAAAATAAGGTACTGGCAGGTATTAATTTTGTCTCTAACGGTGGCGACAAACACATCAGCATCGATCGTCTGAAAGATGGAAAATTCAAGGCTAAAGACCTTCGATTGCGCTTCGAATTTGGAAATATTGCCAATCGTGAAGTGCTTGCAATACCGGCATCAACCAATGAACCATTCAATATTACTGTTGATCAGATGCAATTTTCCTGTCAATTGTATTCCGCAGAATTTAATGGGTTGAAAGGTCATTGGGAAAAGGGTGGCGATGGAAAAAACAGCTGGCTTGATTTCATTCTTTATTCAGGAACGGAAACTGAATTCGATCTGACCAAAATCACCAGGGCAGTCTGCGGGTTTACATTTTCGGTTGATTTGCCTGGTCAAAACCCGGTGATGAAAAAGGCGAATACTTCAGAAAAAGATGGTGTGCTGAAAGTTGAATGGAACGAAATGGAACTCGAAATTCTCGTTAAACCGCAGGCTCCATCAAATACATTTATCTAATAAATTTAGTGATGAAATAGCCATGGTTAAAAAGTCACAAACTGATATGAAAATACCTTCATGGCTATTAGCTTCGCTGATCTTCGATTCCGTACGACCTTTAAAAAACAAATTAGTTGCGTTTGAAAAATCATCTTAGGCTTATACCAACTGTCATCTTGAGAATGGTTTCTTCCCGACTTTGACAGTGTTCGATTATACTTATGAATTATCTTTTGAAATCCGTTTGTCGAATATAAAAGGAATTGAGCTGATAACTTTACAAGCTTGTATGCCTGGGTGCAGGGGGTTTAAAATGATATTGAACTCGTCCTTTAAACAATCATTAGGCAGAGAATCCGTATTCAATAGCTTTCAATTCATCTATTACCAATTGTATCCCGGAAAATGTGTCCAGGTATGAAACGGGCTTTTCACCACCCATTACCGGATTTTCTATATTGAGCCACTTATGGAATTTATCCATGCTACCGAATATGTAATTCCCAGATTTGAAAAGCTTTGCAATATATAATGCACGTTCAAAAGGTCCAGGGGCAATAAGCTGGGATGGCTCCTTTGCCTGAATTGACCGCGTTGAAATTCGCAGATACGAACTAAGTTCCTTCAACGTTAATCCGGCTTCACTGGCAATAGACAAAAGCGTTGATTTTTGAATCCCTTTTCGTGCCCCTATTAAAAAATCTTTTTCTGAGATCTCAAGTGCTCTCATATCAAAAGTGAATTTATTCGCTCAGATATACGAATAAATTCTGTTGTTGTTTTGATGTATCTAAATTATTTGGGTATAGATGTTGGTTATTACAGTCTTTCTGGTGAGTCAAAAATAAAATAAAAATTGACTCACCCATTAACTCACATTTTTCATGAAATTGTTTGATTTACATTGATATGACAAAAACAGAAAAAGCCTGTAAATCAGCAGACTTACAGGCTTTTTATATCATTTGAAATCCCAATCTGTTGTCCTGTCAGGTCTCGAACCTGAACTCTTCTGATCCAGAAACAGACGTGTTGCCAATTACACCACAGGACAGTATTATGGTTGACCCGTCAAGGCTCGAACTTGAACTCTTCTGGACCAAAACCAGACGTGTTGCCAATTACACCACGGGTCAATCAATAATGTCTTATTATTTAAGACGGCTGCAAAAGTACGAAGTTTTTTTTTCCTACAAACTGATATGAGCATAAAAATGCCCTCAATCGGTTTATTTATTGATTTTCCTGTAATTACCTGATTGAAAATATCTGGAAATGTATTTCAATTGAATAGGAATCAAGTTTGTATATGATCTGTTTGGGTTTTCATCATTCTTCAATATAAGAAGGTCAGATTGTAAAAATACTTAATAAGTTTAACTGAATTGGTCGCGTTGGGCTAATTTTAGGGTTGTTTACTCATCGGGTGGAGGCAAATCGAAAGCTGATTTAGGTCAGAAACTGGATTGAAAGGATTGGGTTCGCAGATTGATTGATTGCCTGATTTTAGTCCAAACATTCAAAAATGGCGCAAATTGTAAGGAACAAGTTATCAAAAGTTAATTTAATGCAATGTTCAACCTATAATTGAAGGTTGAGATGAAGATTATTAATATCTTCGCAAAAATTTTGTGATTCTGTTTAAGTAAAAAAACAGGTTTTAAAAAATATAGATCTATCGTATGAAAACAAAAGGGTTTAAGTATTATAATACTGTCGTTGGATGGTTCATATTTCTTGTTGCTGCGGTTGTGTATCTGGTGACTATCGAGCCAACTGCCAGCTTTTGGGATTGTGGCGAGTTCATCACCACTGCTTTTACCCTTCAGGTTGGACACCCGCCAGGTGCACCATTTTTCATGATTATGGGACGGATATTTACGATGTTTTCAGGTAATACGGCTCAAGTTCCTGTCATGGTGAATATTATGTCGGGGCTTGCCAGTGCATTTACCATCATGTTCCTGTTTTGGACGATCACACATATGGCCCGTAAAATCATCGACTCTAAAACTTTAGAACTCACTTTGCCACAAATGATTGTGGTTTTAGGCGCTGGGGCAGTTGGTGCTTTGGCCTATACCTTTTCAGATACTTTCTGGTTCTCAGCTGTTGAGGGTGAAGTTTATGGAACTTCGTCGTTGTTTACCGCACTTGTCTTTTGGTGCATCCTGAAATGGGAAAACGAAGCCGATGAGAAATTTGCAAACCGTTGGATTGTGTTGATTTGTTATTTGATCGGGCTTTCAATCGGTGTTCACTTGTTGAATTTATTAGCAATACCTGCAATTGTCCTGGTTTATTATTTCAGGAAGTATCCTACTACACGAAATGGTGTGATCATAGCTTTGGCCATCTCGATGTTATTGGTTGCGGTCATCATGTTCATACTGATTCCGGGGATTGTCATCGTTGCACAATGGTTTGAGTTGCTTTTTGTGAACGGATTAGGTTTGCCATACAACACAGGCGTAATTGTCTATTTTATATTGCTTGTTTCGGGGATTGTTTGGGGATTAAAATATACAACCAAACACGGTCAGGTTTTGGCAAATACCGCAATATTAGCATTTACGGTATTGGTAATCGGCTACTCTTCGTATGCGATGATTGTCATCCGTTCATCGGCTAATCCTCCAATGGATCAGAATAATCCTGATAATGCTTTTTCGTTACTTTCATACCTGAACCGCGAACAGTATGGTAGCAAACCATTGTTCTACGGACAATATTATAATGCGCCATTGAATATTGAAAACCCATACAAAAAGGGGAGTGCTAATTATATTGAGAGAAACGGAAAATATGAAATTTCTGACTATAAACAGTCACCAAATTACGATGACCGGTTTAACACGATTTTCCCACGAATGTTCAGCCCAAGTCCTGACCATATAAAAGAGTATCAGAGTTGGGCAAATGTAAAAGGCACACCAATTCAGGTAACGAACAGGGAAGGGGAGCAGGAGCGGTTGATCAAACCTACTTTTGGCGAAAATCTGTCCTTTTTCTTTTCGTATCAGATTAGCTTTATGTACTGGCGGTATTTCATGTGGAATTTTTCCGGACGTCAGAATGATATTCAAGGCAATGGAGATATCATTAACGGAAACTGGATTACCGGATTTAACTTCCTCGATTCGATTCGATTGGGTGATCAGGACCATCTTCCTACCGCTTTGGCGAACAACCGGGGCAAGAATAAGTATTACATGTTGCCGTTAATCTTGGGATTATTGGGTCTGTTTTACCAGTTTAATGCGGGCAAAAAAGGGAAAAAGGATTTCTGGGTGGTGATGTCATTGTTTGTTATGACTGGCCTTGCAATATTGGTTTATCTGAATCAGGAACCACTTCAACCACGTGAGCGAGATTATGCATACGCAGGATCTTTCTATGCTTTTGCTATTTGGATTGGTTTTGGTGTACTTTCCTTATATGAGTTATTTAAAAAAGTGTCGCCGGCCAAAATTAGTGCCATAGCGGCAACCACCATATCGCTCATTGCAGTTCCTTGCCTGATGGCAAACCAGAACTGGGATGACCACGATCGTTCAAATCGTTACACAGCCCGTGATTTTGGAAGTAATTATCTCGAATCCTGCGCACCGAATGCTATTATCTTTACAAATGGTGATAATGATACATTCCCATTATGGTATGCCCAGATGGTGGAAGGTATCAGAACAGATGTACGTGTTTGTAATTTAAGTTATTTTCAGACTGACTGGTATGTCGATCAGATGCGACGTAAAGCTTACGAGTCGGATGCATTACCTATCAAGTTCGAGCATAATCAATATGTTCAGGGAACCCGTGATATTATTTATGTGCTTGATCAGATCAAACGTCCTGTAAATCTTAAAGAAGCAATTGATTTTGTCCGCTCCGAAGATCCTGGAACGAAACTGCAGCAGGCTGACAATGCTTCATTCTTCCCGTCGCGACAATTGGTATATCCTGTTGACAAAGTGGCTGTTCTTGCCAATAATGTAGTCGATCCAAAGAAAGCGGACAGTATCGTTTCTCAAATGGAGATCAATCTCAAGGGAAATTATCTTACAAAAGATGAGCTGATGATTCTGGATATAATTGCCAACAACAACTGGAAGCGGCCGATTTATTTTGCCATTACTGTTGGAAGCGACAAATACCTTAATTTACAGAATTATTTTCAGGCTGAAGGTTTCGCCTACCGACTGGTTCCTATTAAGACGCCAGCCACAACCGGACAGATCGGAAGTGTGCGCACCGATGTGATGTACGATAACATCATCAATAAATTCAAATGGGGTAATATGAACGACCCTAAGGTTTACCTTGATGAGAACAACATGCGGATGGCGATGAATGTACGGAACAGTTTTGTAAGACTGGCTGACGGATTGCTTGAACAAGGGAAACGCGATTCTGCAATTGCTGTACTCGACCGTTGTAATGAGTTAGTTCCTAACTCGAAAGTTGAATACAATTATTTCAACCTTTTGATGGTGGAGTCGTATTACAGGGCTGCAAGCAGTAATGTAAGAAACATGAACAGAGATAGTTTGACGATTGAGGTGAATGTTTATCCGGCTGCAACCAAGAAGGCAGATGATGTGGTGAAAATTATGGCCACTAATTGCGAGGAGAAATTGAAATACTATTTTGCACTCGAACCTAAATTTCGTGCTCTAATTCAGGACGATCTTCAACGGGAATTCTATATCATGCGGGAGCTTAGCAATATTGCCGGTCAATACGGTGAAAAAGCATTGAGCGATGACGTCGCAAAGCGGTTAAATGATATTGTGAAGGTTTACCAGCCAGAATTGGCTTCTCCGGAATTGAAAAAATAAATTATTTGTTGTTTCTGAATAGATTATTTATTTTTGGCGCTATTATTGTAATTTTGATTTGAAAGACATCAATAAGAATGAGATTTAAACTGCAGGTTCATCTGCCGCAATATATAACAAAATGGTTCCCATTAGCTGTATGGAGGATGCCCGACGATACAAAGACGTTGTATCTGACTTTTGATGATGGCCCAATACCTGAAATAACACCCTGGGTTTTGGATTTGTTGCGCAGGAATAATATCAAAGCAACTTTTTTTGCGGTTGGGGAGAATGTCTTCCATAATCCTGAAATTTTTGAGCAAATCATTGAAGAGGGACATGCTGTTGGAAATCACACTTACCATCACCTTCAAGGGCTTAAGTCCGATAATCGCACCTATTACAAAGATATCGTTCATGCCAATAAGCTGATCGGATCAAATCTTTTCAGGCCGCCGCATGGCTGGTTGAAAAGGGCGCAATACCGTTACCTGTCGGGCAAGTACAAGATTGTTATGTGGGATGTGATTTCGTGCGATTACAACCAGAATATTACAAAAGAAGAGGTACTACAGAACGTGCTCGATTTTGCAAGGGCAGGAAGCATCATTACTTTTCACGATTCTTTAAAAGCTGCCGACCATCTTTATTGGGTGCTTCCCCGCGCAATTTCCGCCTTAAAGGCTGAGGGCTACGAGTTCAGTAAAATCGAATTCCCCAAAGTCCGTCGGCTACTCTTTTCTCCCACGTTACAGCGTATCCGTCGCATACGAAACAACATCAGGCAATTAAGCCTTTGGGCATAAACTGATATTCGATTCAAAAAAAAAGATTCTCTCTGCAAAACGGGGAGGATCTTTTTTTTTTGAGTATATCCTCATAGTTAGAATAATCTAACTATATTTGCGACAGAGAAATCTGTTTTGCAGATGATATTGAATTAAGGAAAATCAACTATTAAAGGAATTATATTGGAAGAGATGATAGCAAAGTTGTCGGCCTACATGAGCAGGATGGAGGAGGAAGCCAAAGAACAATTTAACTTCAAAGATCTGACGCTTACTCAGATGCATTACCTTGAGATGATCAGTGAACTTAAGAATCCGAATCTGACAGAATTGGCGGTGGCAATGAAATTAACGAAGCCTACCATCACTGTATTGGTTGATAAGTTAATTGAGAAGGAATTGGTTTACAAGGTTCAATCTGATGCCGACAGACGTAGTACACATCTTCATCTGACCGAAAGAGGCAAGTTAATCAATCAGATGCACGAATATGCCCATCGAAGAATAGCTGAGCAGATAGAGAAAAAAATCGATGCAGTGGAAATGGTGCAGCTGATCCTTTTGCTTGAAAAAATCATGAAGTAGTTGTTTTTATTGTAATTAGTTCGATCAAACAAATAGAATCGTAAAAATGATAAAGAACAGTATCCGGACTGAAAAGATTCAGGGCTTAACCGAAGAGCAGGTAAAGCAAAAAATTGCGACTGAAGGATTTAATGAATTGCCATCGTCGAAACCGAAGAGCTTGATCCATATCGCAGTTGGTGTTTTCAAGGAACCTATGTTTCTTTTGCTGGTGGCTTGTGGAGCATTGTATTTATTTCTTGGTGATGTTCAGGAAGGCTTAATGCTGTTGGGATTCGTTTTTGTGATCATGGGTATTGAGTTTTACCAGGAGAAAAAAACGGAGAAAGCCCTTGATGCCTTGAAAGATCTGGCCAGTCCTCGTGCACTTGTTATTCGAAATGGTGTTGAAAAGCGCATTGCAGGCCGGGAGGTTGTTACGGATGATATCATGATTCTTCAGGAAGGCGACCGTGTACCTGCCGATGCAATTGTTTTGTACGCTGTTAATTTAAGTGCCGACGAATCGCTTTTAACCGGCGAACCTGTTCCTGTCCGAAAGGCAGAATGGACAGAAGGCACTGTACAGGCAAGGCCGGGAGGCGATGACTTGCCTTTTGTCTTTTCGGGCTCAATGATCGTGCAGGGTAACGGAATTGCCAAAGTAACGACTACTGCTTTAAATACAGAGATTGGAAAGATTGGGAAAGCCCTGAATGAGGTAAAAGAGGAGCCAACCAAGTTGAAACGTGAGATGGGAACCCTCGTTAAGAAGCTGGCTTTCATAGGAATTGCCCTTTGTTTGGTTGTGATTGCAGCTTATACATTAACACGGGGCTCTGAGCATTTATTACAGGGTTTTTTAGCTGGACTTACTTTGGCCATGGCCATGTTACCCGAAGAGTTTCCGGTTGTGCTTACCGTTTTCCTCGCTTTAGGTGCATGGCGTATTTCTAAAAGAAATGTATTAACACGGAAACCAGCCGCTGTTGAAACGCTGGGTTCTACCACCGTGTTGTGCACTGACAAAACGGGTACTTTAACCAAGAATAAGATGACGGTTTCCCGTCTCTTCAACGGGAAAGATTTTATGACTGTAACTGCTGACAGTACTTTCCCCGAAGAGTTTCATGAAATTATTGAATTCGGAATTTTGTCAAGCCAGGTTAATCCGTTCGACCCAATGGAACAGGCCATTACAGTTGTAGGGGAACAGTTTCTGAAAAACACAGAACATCTTCATACTGATTGGGAAATGATCAAAGAGTATCCGCTTTCGAAAGAGCTATTGGCGATGTCGCGGGTATTTAATAATATAGAAACAAAAACACGGACCATTGCTGCAAAGGGTGCTCCTGAAGCCATCTTTGACCTTTGCCATCTGTCTCAGGAGCGGGTATCAGCGTTAGCACTGGCTATCGAGACTTTGGCTTCAAGCGGTTTAAGGGTTTTGGGTGTAGCCAAAGATGTAGAGAACTTCTCTGAACTACCCGATATTCAGCATGACTTTAATTTCGAATTCGTCGGGTTAATCGGTCTTTCCGATCCGATACGCGAAAACGTTCCGCAGGCAGTTAACGAATGTTACCAGGCTGGTATCAGGGTGATCATGATTACGGGTGATTATCCTGCTACAGCCATGAATATTGGGAGTGAAATTGGCTTAAAGAATTGTGCAGAAGTTATTACTGGTCCGCAATTGGAAGAGTTATCTGAAGCAGAGTTGGCTGAAAAGATTAGGACTGTTAATATTTTTGCACGGGTAGTTCCTGAGCAAAAACTCAAAATAGTGAATGCCCTTAAAAGGAATAATGAGATTGTGGCAATGACGGGTGACGGGGTGAACGATGCCCCCGCCTTAAAAGCTGCAAATATTGGTATTGCGATGGGTGAAAAAGGTACTGATGTGGCGCGCGAGGCTTCGTCGCTTGTTTTGATGGATGATAATTTTGCTTCTATTGTAGGAGCGGTACGTATGGGAAGGCGGATCTCCGATAACCTGCAAAAGGCATTGGGCTATATTTTTGCGATACACGTACCAATTGCCGGTTTATCGCTGATCCCTGTGTTTTTTGCTGATCTTCCGCTGATTTTATGGCCGGTACATATTGTTTTTCTTGAATTGATCATCGACCCGGCATGTTCAATCGTTTTCGAAGCCGAAAAAGAGGAACTCAACGTGATGAGTCGTCCGCCTAAGCCTTATGATGAACCATTTTTTGGCATCAAGAAAGTATTACTGAGTTGCTCGCAGGGTTTAGGGATTTTGGTCATTGTTTTCGCCGTTTATCTGTTTGGCTTGAATAATGGTTATTCCGAACGCGAAGTTCGCGCATTGGCGTTCACAACGCTGATTGCCTCTAATATTGCGGTCATTCTATCGAACAGGTCGTGGTCACGAAATATTTTACAGATCCTCGCAACCCGAAATAGTACAGTGAAATGGGTTGCAGGTGGTGCGGCTTTCTTTCTTGCGCTGACGCTTAATGTTCCATTCCTTCTCAAGCTGTTTCAATTTGATAAAATCTCATTTGTCGAGGCGATCATTTGTGTGGGTGCCGGATTTCTAAGTATCCTCTGGTTCGAGATCTACAAGGTTGTTAAGCAATCGAAAGCATAATGGATTAAAGATCCCGGTTGATGGTCTTCATAAACGACTATTGCCGGCGTTGTATATCATGTAAGTCATGACTGCAAGGGATTGTTGCATTGGTGAATGATCCTTCGAAAATCACCTCTGTCGTAATGCCAAATGAAGTATTTCGGTAGCTATTAAGACCCCTCAGAATTTTCAGATTCTTGAGGGTCTTTTTTTGCGATCTGGTTAGCATATAGGGTGGGCATTGGGTTATGCGATTTGTAATTAGGGGTGGTCGGAAGATTTTTTATTAAAAATCAGGGATGGAATTGTTATACTTTTGAAATTCCACCCCTTATCAACAAAAGGACACTATTGTGTTGATAAATAACTGCTTAAAAGCTTTTCTTATTTAATTCCCCGCTTACTTTTGCATCGAAATACTTGATGCCAATGTTCACTGGTCAGAAAATAAACATTCAAAAAATATTAGGTCTAATACCTGAAGGTCTGCTAAGTACTTTAACGAAAGATATCAAGGTAGATTATTGTGTTAAAGCACTTTACGGTAAGCGCATATTCAATCTGCTGTTATACGGCATCCTGACTACAGACAGAACGAGCCAGAGGACCTTGGAAGATCTTTTCAGGAGCGACCTTTTTAAAACAATGTTTAGTTATGATGCGGGGATGAAGATATCCCACAGTTCAATATCAACCTGCCTTTCGACCATCGATCCGGAATTTTTTCGACTGGCTTATGAGGGTATATATGCAGAATTTTCAAAGTTCTTCCCAAAGGAGGAACAGTTGAAATACCGGATTATACGTGTAGACAGTAGCATGGTTGCCGAAACCTGTAATAAACTCAAAAAGGGATTATCCCCTGGGAGGAAAAAAGATAAAATGCCCGATAAAGTGGTCAAACAAGTAAAATACACCATCGCATTTGATGGGTTGACTGCCTGTGATTTTAAGGTATTCACCGACCCTTCCTATACGAGTGAAGACAGGGCGATACCGGAAGTGGTTCTGCGGAATGCCTTAAAAGAGGGTTCAACCACCAATATCTACACTTTTGACAGGGGGGTATGTTCAAGTGCGACTTTTTCTTCCTTCAATAACGCACATATCCCTTTTGTGGGAAGATTAAAGACAGACAGAAGGTACGATGTTGTATCTCTTGATGAACCATCAGATAGTGAACGGAACTTAGGGGACCTAATGCTGATAAGCAGCCAGATTGTACATTTGTATGGAAAAAACTACCCTGATAAAGAGAATACATACCGTCTTATCGTTGCTGAACGAAAAGAGAAAATAGATACAACTCCACCCAACAATAAAGGGCACTTTAAAAAGAAAGAAAATATCTTTTACTTCATTACTAATGATTTGGAATTAAGCCCAAAAGAGATTGCTGATATCTATAAACAAAGATGGGATATTGAAGTGTTCTTTCGCTTTATCAAACAAGAATTAAATGCAAGTCATTTTTTATCTGTGAGCGAGAATGGGATAAAAGTGATGCTATACATGACACTAATTGCTTCCATGTTGATACTTCTGTACAAGAAAATCAATGATCTTGGATATAAAACGGCAAAACGCAGGTTTACAATAGAACTTTGGGAAACATTAATAACCATAATTGTCAAAGAGTGTGGCGGAGATCCTGCACTAATGAATAAAACATATTTTCAGAAATTTGCAGTCCCGTAAAAAAATGCAGAATTGAGATTCCTTCAAAAATTTAGCCAAATTAAAATCACAAGACCTGAGCAAACGTTGATCTTCCGACCACCCCTAATTTGTAATCGCATATTACTACTGATGCGTTAAAATTGATCATTAAATAAATCATATTGTTCTTTGAAATTTTGATTGACTTCTATTTCAGTAATTAGCTCCTTTACGGTTGCTTTGTCGAATACTGATATGCCTAAGATTTGTATGATCTCATAAATAGACAGTGAGCTTTTGAGTGAATATTTGACATATGCGACAATTAGGTATGTACAGATAGCTACCCAGATATGGATGGCTACCGCATTTTCTGAGTGACCCCAGAGTGTCTTTATCGTCAGATTTTGTTTTATCCATTTAAAGAATACTTCTATTTGCCAACGGTTACGGTACAGATAAGCAATTTCCATTGCCGATACTTCGAAGTTATTGCTCAGGAAAACAAGCAATACTTTTTTCTCATCATCGTAATATTCAACCAGTCGAAGCATTCCAGGATAAAGCTTTTTAGACTTATACCCATTTAGGTTTATAGTCTTATCGCTTCTTAATCCGGTGTTTTCATCAATGTTGTAATTGCACTCAACAATGCTGTAATCTAATGTCA
>Ga0209724_1002729_pt1 | contig 14901 bp, 15 predicted proteins | sample grotaG_FD_184143 | JGI IMG/M metagenome (GOLD analysis project Ga0209724, IMG submission 184143) | Glacier valley bacterial and archeal communities from Borup Fiord, Nunavut, Canada, to study Microbial Dark Matter (Phase II) -... | ecosystem: Environmental > Aquatic > Freshwater > Ice > Glacier ...
GGTATTTCCAGGAACTTAATGACAAGTATGGTCAATCAAAAACAAACGATAGCACCACCGTCAATAACCGGGAAGCTACATTTTTCCACAATGTGCTTGTTTTAAATAAATACTATCCCGAAAACTCACTCTACATCTTAAACGCTTATCTGAAAAGCAAAAATCTTGCGGAGGCGGAGCGAATGATTGGTGCAGTGAATTTATACATGCAGGACAACAAAGGTTATAAATCTGAGATAAGTGATTTTGAAATTAAGAATGCGAAAGATAGTACGAAGAGAAACAGCGGAAGTGTTTTCGAATGGATGAATATTTCGGAGTGGGGAGATTTTAAACTGGCTGTTGCCAAAGACAAACCGTTGATAGATTCTGTTGCCAATCTCACCGATGTTGAGCCACGACTGATTGTAGCTGTCCTTGTAGGAGAGCAGATCAGGCTCTTTAATTCAGAACGTGAAGCCTATAAAAAATGGATTGGTCCATTAAAGATATTATCTGTTGAAACCACCTTCTCATTAGGTGTAACCGGAATCAAAGTTCCAACTGCACAGACGATTGAACGAAATCTGAAAGATCGCCAATCGGTGTTCTACCTTGGCGAAAAATATGAGCATCTGCTCGACTTCGAATCGAATAACCCCACAGATGAACGATTTAAAAGATTGACCTCTTATAAGAATCATTTTTACTCCTATTTGTATGCTGCCCTGAATATTAAACAGATGAAAACACAGTGGGAGCGGGCTGGATTTCCTATCGGAGACCGTCCTGAAATCCTTGCTACTTTATTTAATATCGGTTTCGAAGTTTCAATTCCCAAAGAGAATCCTGTCGTAGGTGGTTCTACCGTAATGATCCATCGTAAACCTTATTCATTTGGCGCTATCGCCTACGAATATTATTATTCAGGCGAATTATTCGATCTGTTCCCTTTTAAGCGAACAAAATTTGACTGGAATAATGGTTAGACGATTTAAATGCAATATTTTAAGTCGAATACTGCCTATACTTTTCGGTTTAGTGTCCTTGAATTCCATCGCAGAAGCACAGGAACTGCAAGATTCTCTCCCGCAATGGCATAAATTACAAAGCGGGTTATATTATATGGAACCTGATGCTCCTGAGAAATCCATTCTGAACGATTCAAAAATCTTTATTTTAAAGGCAGATCCCCGGTTTTGTAAATTCAGGATGCTTAGTGCGTCGGAACATGGAAAGCGGAACCGAACCGCTGATGAATGGGCACAGGAGTTTAAGGTAAATGTTGTGGTGAATGCAGGCATGTTCAATATGTCGAATGCAAGAACCAATAAAGGTTACATGAAAAACTATTCTCATATCAATAATGGGAAGATGAATGGATACTACAATGTAATGATGGCGATGAATCCGAAAAAAGAATCAGACTCGGAGATGATGATTTACGATCTTACCTGTACCAAATGGGAATCTATCCGCACAAGTTATAATACCTGGTGTCAGGGAATGCGCATGATCGGTTGCAATGGTAACAAAATGGCCTGGGATAAACGTCCCGGACAAACGTGCAGTATGGTGATAAGTGCGACGGATATCACCGGTAATATCTATTTTATATTCGCCCGCTCTCCGTATACACATCAGAAAATGATCGATTTTATGGTTCAGCTAATCCCCGATATCCGCACCACTGTTTACCTTGAAGGGGGACCTGAAGCAAGTCTTTACATACAAACACCCGATATCACCATTTCAAAGATAGGAAGTTACGTTTCGAAGACCTACGAAAACGACAACAACGACCATTTCTGGAAAATCCCGAATGTGATCGGTATTCAATCGAGATAAAACAGAACAACGGCTGAGGCTATGGCTAGTAAGGGATTACGAAGCATCAGACCTTTCAACCTAAACCAAAAGTCGATACGGAATTTGAACTTCGCGACCCTCTAAAACCCTTATTGGCCATAGCCTTGTTAGGCACTGGGCTTGGTTGAGTTTTCCAACTTCTTGCGATTGAAATACTCAACAATTTCCTCTTTTGTCATTTTGGAAAGCTTTTCGCTCAATTTATCTCGTTGTTCACGCATGAATTTTACAGCGTCAAACGTTTTCTTAGTTGTAGTCTTCATAATTCATAAAGTCTCTCGGTGAACGAATTTCTAATTCTTTATACCCATTCTTAATGTTTATTGAATTGTACCCACGAATTCTCTGAACATTAACAATATGTTTAAAATTCCAACTTATCAAGTAGTCTGCACGATTAATTGTTGCAAGGGCAATGTGCATTTCGTCTTGGGTAATGGATGAAAATAAGAGCTTAAACTCTCCATCCTGAAGTCTCTCGAAAAGTGGTCTCGTGAATTCGGAAAATTCCTCATCGAAATAACCGCCGAAAACTGATGTGTCAATATAAAGTCTTTGTTTCATGCAATAAAAATAGTGAAAATCTTTGGAATGTTGTCGGGCTTTTTAAGATGGTCTTATTTAGCCTTGCCCAAAATAGTGTTTTATTTATCGTTTCCCCAAAGCTAAGTTAAATAAAGATGAACAGCAAATAATCAATTTAATTTTGGATTGAAACACTGGGGTAAATGGTAAATAAAACTGAGTTGGACTGCCGGGAGGGACTGACAAACATTCACGTCAGAACAACATCCAACGATCTCGGACTGACAAACATTCACGTCAGAACAACATCCAACGACCCCGGACTGACAAACATTCATGTCGGAGCAACATCTAACGACCTCAGACTCACTTCCAGTTAGATCAGAAGAGCTTCCAGCGATAAAGAATCTCTCCCTTCTAAAACATTTTATTTCTTCTTTCGTTAAAAGGATATTTAAAATTTTACCGGAGATGAAAAAGAAAATTGGAATAATAGGTTCTGGAACAGTGGGACAAACACTAGCTACGGGATTTTTGAAATATGGATATGAAGTGAAGATCGGAAGTCGTGATCTGACAAAACTTTCAGCCTGGAAATCAACTGCAGGTGAAGGTGGATCAATCGGATCGTTTGCCGAAGCTGCTCAGTTTGGGGAAATTATTGTACTTGCGACGAAAGGATCAGCGGCTTTAAACGCCTTACAATTAGCCGGAAAGGCGAATCTTTCTGATAAGGCAATCATCGACACCACAAATCCCATTGCGGATACACCTCCCGAAAATGGCGTACTCAATTTCTTTACCGAATTGAATGATTCACTGATGGAACGTTTGCAAAATGCATTTCCGGAGGCCCGTTTTGTCAAAGCATTCAACAGCATTGGAGGAAGCCTGATGATCAATCCCGATTTTGGGACCGAAAAACCGACCATGTTTATTTGTGGCAATGATCAAAAAGCCAAGGATGAAGTGGCCGAAATCTGTATTTTATTTGGTTTCGAAACTGCCGATATGGGAACTGTGGAAGCGGCCCGTGCCATCGAACCGCTTTGTATGCTTTGGTGTATTCCTGGCTTTCGCGAAAACAAATGGAGTCATGCTTTCAGACTACTAAAGCGGTAAGATCGGCGATTGGCGGTTAGCAACTTGCAACTGGCAGCTTGCAACCGGCCGCCAGTTGCCAGCCGCTAGTAGCTCTTCTTATTTCTTCTCCCAAATTGTAACCTCAATGTTGTTATAAGAATATTTCCTTTTATTGATTCTCTTAACAGATGGTAAAATGATCGGACCATCAATTTTTGTAAACGTTTCGCTAAGCAGCATTTCAAGATCATCCTCTCCCCATATTTGTTCTCCTGAATCACGGTATCCTCCAACCCAGTTTTCGCGCTTCGTGCACTCCTCACTCCAGTCAAACCCTGTGGCTACAATCAGTCGGCCCCCTTTATTGATCCGTTTATGAACGCTCGTAAGAAAATGTCGCGGATTGTACATCTGATCGAGAATGTCGTTGATCAAAACGAGGTCGTATCCCTCAAATATAGATTTCATGTTTGAGGCATCCGTCTGCATAAAAGTGACCTTGTTCACGAGCTGATCGAATCCCATGTTGTTCATATTCAATTGATGATAGGAGAGGAGCTCACCTTCTTCGGGAAAGACATAGTTGAAACTTCCGCTTTCCTGCAATTGAACGGCCACCCTGATTGTACGTGCTGTAAAATCGAGCCCTGTCACTTTATCGAACCCTTTGGCCAGTTCCCAGGTTGTACGCCCTGTGCGGCAACCAAGATCGAGCACACTCTTTTTTGAATTGCCGGCATACTTTATCGCTAATTCTGCAATTTGCTTGTAGTAATTTTTGATTCCCAAAAAGTCAGCACCATACTGAGCTTCGCACGTCCGGATTACCTCAGGATCGGTTTCGTAAACATCTTTTGGAATTGCTACCTCATTGGCAGATTCCACATAACGGAAACCTGCATGTTGGTAAAAATGACGGCGAAACGCATAACGCGCATTTCCGATCGCTTCATTACCTGTTGAGATCCATGAACCCCCTTTGAATACGTTATGCTTTGTATCAAATGTTGGTGTTGAAAAATCATCGTAAATCGGATGAATCTTGAACCCTTCAAAACCATTAATAGGCGTTTCGGTCCATTGCCATACATTTCCGATCAGATCGAAGAATTCACCGAATCCAAATTTATCAACGGGACATGGACTCTGAAAGTGTTCCATATTGATATTCCCGGGAGCACTTTTCCAGTAGGGCTGATCAGCGATATTGGCATTCTTGTAGAGAACATACCATTCATCTTCCGAAGGCAAACGTATCGGCAATCCTGTCACCTCTGTTTTCCAGTTACAAAAAGCTTTTGCTTCGAGATAATTGATTTCTACGGGCCAATTCCATGGCATTGCTATTTCATTGAAAACCAACCGCAGTTTCCATGCTTCTCCTTCCTTTCTCCAGAAAAGAGGATGCTGAGCCTCTTTATATGTTTTCCAGTTCCAACCTTCTTCGGTCCAGAAGTTTTCAGATTGATAACCTCCTGCTTCGACAAATTTCAAAAATTCGCCATTCGAACAGAGGTATTTCGACGCTTTAAACGATTGCACATCTGCATCGTGTGTTCCATATTCATTATCCCAGCCATAAAGCGGATCGTTGAGCGATTTGCCAATTTTAATTTGTTTTCCTTCAACAGGAATCAGCGAATTTTCGGGAGCAGGTGCTGCTTCTGAACAAATATTCCAGGAAGAAATTGGTTTCAGGTATTGAATGGGAACCTGGCGAATCAGCACCGAAGAGGTCTCGATATGAATCCGTTCATGTTCAATTGCCATCAGGATGATCCAGAATGGATTGTCCCATCCAATCGGTAGATTTAAGGGCAATGTCTTAATCAGATTATCAATTGTTTGCCTTACTTTATTCCTGTATTCCTTTGCTTCTGCAAATGTTGGCCAGGTATAATGACTTGTATTCAGATCATCCCACGACATCTCGTCTACGCCAATTGCAAACATCGATTCAAATCTGGGATCAATTCTTTCAGTAATTATCTTGCTGATGATTAATTTGTTGATATAGAAAGTTGCTGTGTGTCCGTAGTAAAAAATCAGCGGATGGCGTAACGGATCAGCTTTGCGGTACATTGCTGACTGATCGGCAAAAGCTTCAAAAAGCTGTTCGTCAATATCAAATGTTTTATGAAAATAATCGAGAATCTCTTTTCTTTTTTCTTCCGGTTTACCCTCATTCAGGATGGGTGTTTTGGTGAAAAAGAGCGGATTAGCATTCATAGTTTTAAGATTAAAGTTCAAAATAAATGATATTTTAAAAACAGAAAGATTTATCTTTCAAAGATAAGGAATGGGTTTGTTTTAATGTTCATTTCTATCCTAATTGATAATTGTAATACCAGGTTTACTACTGATAACCCAATGCAATCAACATTGAAAAATGTATTACATGACTTTAAAAACATTCGAATTACAATTTTGTTCAATCAAAGATGCATCGGAGTTAAACAAAAAAGAATTTTATTCTTTTAAATGAATAATTGTGGTTCAACAGGTAAATCACGTCTTATTCATTGCAAATTTTATTCCTTCTGAATTCTAATTAAATGATGTAATCAATATAAATAGTGAGTTTCTTTGCTTATATGCCACACTAAAGTTATATTTGGATGAACAAAATAATTGAAAAAATCGGTAAATATGATGGGCTTCAATTTGCATTTCCATGGATGAGAAGTAGCAATGAATCATCAGATAAACCATCAACAAAGGAATAAACCATTATGGCAGCGACATTGAAATTGAAGGGAAAGAAAACGATTAACTATTACGTGCGTGTTCTACACCGTGATACTGGCTTTTTTATTGCAGGACTCATAATCGTTTATGCATTGAGTGGAATCGTTCTAATTTACCGTGATACTGAATTCTTAAAATCGGAGACGAAGGTTGAAAAAACGCTTACGCCAAATATGGAACCGGCCAAAGTTGGTGAGGCACTTCGCTTAAAAGGTTTCGCCGTAACAAAAACGGAGGGTGAGATTATCTCTTTTAAGGAGGGAACCTATAATACTGCTACCGGGGTTGCTGTTTATACTTCAAAGGATATTATCTATCCATTCAATAAATTAATCAGCCTTCACAAAGCAGTAAGCAAAAGTCCAACCCATTGGTTTAATTTAATATTTGGGGTGCTTCTTCTTTTCATGGCCTTCTCCTCCTTTTGGATGTTTAAACCAGAGAACAAAAATTTTAAAAGAGGTCTTTATTTTGCAGGCGCGGGAATTGCATTTGTTATCATCTTATTATTGATTTGATTATGCGGAAAATTGCTGTATTCGTTCTGTTAATTGTATTTTCCTTTTCATCTTATGCCCAGAAAAGTGATAAGTCGGAAGTAAAAAAGAGTTCCGGTAACCCGCTCTTTCCGGGATGGTATGCCGATCCTGAAGGGATTATTTTTGGCAATCAATACTGGATTTATCCTACCTTTTCAGACGATTACGGGCAACCAGACCGTTCGGTGAAGTTTTCGGAAGAACAGATCATGGCTCAAAAGAATACAATCAATCCTCAGTATCTCAAACAAACTTTCTTTAACGCTTTCTCTTCGAAAGATTTAATTCACTGGGATAAGCATCCGCATGTGCTTGATATCAAGGATGTGAAATGGGCTTCTTATTCGCTATGGGCACCTTCGATTATCAACGCGAACAATAAATATTACCTTTTCTTTTCGGCCAACGATATCCAAAGCGACCGCGAATTAGGAGGAATTGGCGTAGCAGTGAGCGATCAACCGCAGGGACCATTTGTCGATGCATTGGGAAAACCTTTGATAGGTAAGTTTTACAATGGGGCTCAGCCAATCGATCAGTTTGTCTTTCGTGATACAGATGGTGATTTCTACTTGTACTATGGCGGTTGGAAACATTGTAATGTTGTCCGTTTAAGTAAGGATTTGCTTTCGGTTGTTCCATTTGCTGGTGGAGAAACTTATAAAGAGATCACACCTCAAAATTATGTGGAAGGTCCGTTTGTATTTAAACGCAACAACAAGTATTACATGATGTGGTCGGAAGGAGGATGGACTGGTCCCGATTACAGCGTCGCATATGCCATTGGCGATTCTCCGACAGGCCCGTTTAAACGAATTGATAAGATTCTGAAACAAGATCCCAAAATAGCTACAGGTGCCGGACATCATTCTGTTATTCAGATACCAGGAACTGATGAGTATTATATCGTTTATCATCGGCGTCCGTTAAATACCACAAATGGTAATCACCGCGAGACCTGTATGGACCGGATGTTTTTCGACAAAGATGGTTTTATCCAACCTGTGAAAATGACTTTTGAAGGAGTGGCCGAAAGGAAATTGAATAATAAATAATTTGGAGGAGGAGTCATGATCATTGAAGTGAAAAATAAAAGCCAGGTTTGTTTGCGGCGACTTCATTTCAGTGATCATGACAACTTATTCGATTATTTGAAAGGTTTAAGTGATGTTACGAAAAGCAGGTTTGGTCCTCATGGATTTGACAGGCAATTCATTACTGACTTTTATAAGGAGTCAAACGAATATATTGGATATATCGGCGAGGACATTTTATCTAAGAAAATCGTAGCCTATTCTGTCCTGAAAATTGGTTATTTGCCGCATGATCGGTTTCGTCTTGAATCATTTGGTCTGTCACCCGATCCACAGACCGATTGTACCTATGCACCTTCGGTTGCAGACCAATGGCAAAGTTGTGGTGTGGGGAATGCCTTGTTCCATTATATCCTTTCCGACTTGAAAGCAAAAGGCTTTAAGCGCATCCTGTTATGGGGAGGCGTTCAAAGTAACAACGAAAAGGCGATCAACTTCTACCTGAAAAATGGTTTTAAACGATTGGGACAGTTCGAATACAATGGTTTGAATGATGATATGATTTTGGATATTTACCAGGATTGAAGGTGAATTTTCTCTCAAAGAAAAATCTGCAAAGATATTGTTTCCTGACTTTTTAGTATTTATCTTGCATTCACTAAACAAGAAAGTCTGGCTGAGCGCAATTATTTAAGTCATTTAAAAATGAAGAGAATGAAAAAAATATTTTTCTTGTTCCTTTGTACCTTATCCGTTTTGGCTAACGGACAGCAAAAGCCGAAAACAGCATCAACTTTTGATATTGCAGACTTCAACAAAAATTTTGAAGTAGCGCAATGGCTCTGCAAATATGACCTCGTTGCCTGGCGGTCATCGGACAGTGTAATGGTTCAAAACAAAAATGAAATAGCACGTCTTGGAAAAGAATGGTTTTGTTTCCAGGATAAGAATGACAGCTGGCATGCTGTTTATGGTAAATATGACCGTGGTAAATTTGACGTGGTGTTCCATTACCTTGTTGACAAAACATCTAAAGTTAGAAGGACGAATAATCCCATCGATACCATCATTTTAAATTCTTATTCGCGGGCACTGATAACTGCCAACAGTCAATTGACTTTTTTGAAAGACACATCTCGGATACGTTTTAATCAGTTTATAAAACAAAATGATGACAAGACGTTCACTGTTTGGATACTTCCTGGATTTCAGCCTGACGGTACTGCTATTTATGGGGCTGAATTTATTTTTACGATTGACAACTCTGGCAATAAGCTATTAAAAGCGGACAGCTATTTTCACGGAAATTTCAATGGATTTAAAGCCAATAAATCGCGCGAGGTGGTGATGAATTACATGGACAAGGAAAAGCCAACTTTGGGAGCAATTTTTTTTGTCTGGTATTACAAACAGTACTTTAAAAGTATTGTGATCGACAATTCAATATCTAAAAGTATGGTTGTCAGGCACGAAGATAAAACTTATTCATGGGTTCATACCGAAAAAGAGAAGGGAAACAAGTTAAAATAGAATTGGTAAGTGATTGAAATTGCCAATAATTGCTTTGATATTACCGGCTATCCAGAAAGCCTCTTCTGAATAGCATTTCTTATGATTTATTTAATTGAAAAAAAGTCGCTCGATTTTAATTGTCGAACAGACAGAAATGAATTATTCTTGGGAGCATTTGGATGAGATCCTTAAATAATTCTGAATGATACTTATGCTATTGCAGGAACGATGACCACTTTCGAAATTTCCGGAACCGGACGGGATTCTGTTTCAAATTTCATATTTGTTGGAAAAAAAGATTTCATCAAGTAGGAGATTATTAAAAACATAGTTTCAAATTTTAATTGTGAATACATTTTCACACGACAAAGGTGATCTAACTTTGAGTGTGAAAAGTTGCAAAATTCTGTAAAAGAGTTACAAAATTCATAGAAATCATAAATAATTGTATTAAAAAACATAAAAACAGACACATTAAATTAAGAATAATTATTAAGCTTTTTGATACATCAGGGTAACTATTGTTTCGAAGTTTTGCGATTGCAACTTTTATTCAAGATCTGGCTTTTCACTGAATTCATTGGATACATGACAATCTTTCCAGCGTTCTCAGTACATTCTCTGCAAACTTTATTTCAATATATTTAATTCTTCCAAAACATACTAACTTTGCATCGTGAAGAAGGTCGGCAAAATAACTGTTCTGTTCCAGGTTTTGGTAATGTATTGCTTTTTAGTAAGCATCTACAGTACAAGAATACTGGCATCGGGTACTCCGTTTCAGAATGACCGGTCGTCCAGTGAAGATGGCTTTTCCCCGATAAATGGCGTCAATTTATTCACGATTTCCACTAAACCGGAGAATGTTGTAATTGGCCATAAGAACCTTCCCACCTATACTTTTAAAAATCACCCGAACGATTACCTGGCGCTTCGGAAAGCCGCTGAATTGTATCTTCTAAACAGATATGATGAATACATTTTCTTCGCTAAGAATTGTATAGTCAGGCTTCAACCTGCCGATATCATATTCCCCTTCCATTATTTTTGGTAATCCCCTTATTGTAATTCTATTGTCTTGTATTTAAATGCAGGACGTATTCAATTAATTTGCTGCATGACTTAACTTTCAATTCGTTGTTATGTCTTGCGGTATATCATGTATTACAATAAAAAAATATTAAAATGGATCTTGGATTAATAATAGGATTGGTACTCATACTGATCATCATTTTGACTGTTGCATATTTAAACAGTGGCAAGAATAAAAACAAGGAGCAGTTCATTCAAACGCTTTTCGACACGGCCGAAAAAAGCAATAGCAAAATTTCGGACAACGATCTTTGGAACAATACATTGATTGGCATCGATAAAAATGCAAATAAGCTTTTCTTTATCCGGAAATCAGAAGATAATCCGATCAGTAACGAAATTGATTTGTCGGGAATTCAAAAATGCCGGGTAATCAATTCAAGTAGAATTATAACTAATAAGGAAAGTAATCGTACCGTGATTGACAAATTGGAGTTGGCTTTGACCTCCTCAGACCCTAAAATTACGGATACAATCCTGGAGTTTTACAACACGAATCGCGATAATTTATTTCTGAATGGCGAACTTCAGCTCACCGAAAAATGGGTGGCAATCGTGAATGAAAATATTGCTGGTATCGCTCAAAGAAAATAAGCGACATCTATTTATCATTTATTAAAAGCCCTGTGGAGATTTCCGCAGGGCTTTAACTTCAAAATAGAATCTGCTCTCATTCAATCGGTTTATGGCTGACCGACAAATTTACTTATAGATCTCTTCGACTACAACTGCCGTTCCGTATGCCAGAACCTCGGTCAAACCACTCATTACATCATTTGCATCGTAACGCATACTGATAATTGCATTTGCACCAAGTTCCTGCGCATGAAGAATCATCAGCTGCAACGCCTCCTCACGCGCATTTTCGCATAACTCGGTATAAATGCTGCTTTTACCGCCAAATATAGACATAAATCCTCCCGCCATATTTCCTAGTATGCTGCGTGAGCGAACTGTAATTCCTCGTACAAGTCCCAATTGTTTCACAATTTTGTACCCTTCGAGCGATGTGCTTGTTGTAATCAATGTTTCTCTTTTCATTTTGGTTGTTTTTATTTTTAACTACAGAAATATGTATTTTAAAATCAATCATCCAGCGATTGTCCGATCAATTGACGGAACTTCCAGCCGGTGTTATCGTTTACATTACCCTGGGTTTGTTTCATCAGTATCCCGATGATTTTCTCTTTAGGATCGGCAAAATATTGCGTGTTGAAATATCCGCCCCACTCGAATGTTCCGGTACTGCCAAGGTCCCCCAATGCTTGGCCTTTTTGATCGACGACTGAAAAAGCAAGTCCGAAATATTTGCCTGTATCACCCCAGATATTGCCAATCTGGTTGCTAAGAATGGTCTGGACAGTTGTCCGGCTCAAAATTCTTATCCCGTTCAGTTCTCCGCCGTTGAGGTACATCTGTAAAAATGTCGCATAGTCTTTGGCTGTACTTGATAATCCTGCACCACCCGAGAAAAAACTCTTTGCCCCTTTAATTGGGTAATCGGGGTCATAGAAAGTGGCAGGATAGCGTTCCCATTCTCCTCTATCATTTTTTTGTTGAACCGAAACCAGTCGATTTGCCTTATCATTTGGAAGATAGAACCAGGTATCGTTCATGCCAAGCGGTTCGAAAAGATGTTTTTTCAGGTATTGGTCAAATGGCATTCCGGAGACAATTTCAACCAGGTAGCCTAACACATCGAGCCCTTCACTATATGTAAATTTCTCGCCTGGATTGTGATGCAATGGAAGCTTTGCCAATTTTTTCACGCTCTCGCCAATGGTGACCTGCTTTTCAGTAAAAGCATCGGTAATACCGGCTTTATGATAGATCATCTTAAACCGTTCGTCTCCGTCAATAACTCCGTATCCAAGACCCGAAGTGTGGCTCAGCAACTGACGGATGGTGATTTCGCCTGATGCAGGAGTGGTGGTATAAGAAGTATCACTGTATTGAAATGTTTTAAGGACTTGTGGATTTTTAAATTCAGGGATGTATTTCGAAATGGGATCATCGAGCCTGAATTTTCCCTCTTCCCAAAGCATCATTACCGCTGTTGAGGTAATCGCTTTACTCTGTGATGCAATCCGGAAGATATCATCCCGTTTTAAATTGCGTTCGCTTTGACTATCTGCTTTCCCAAATGCCTTGTAATAAACGATTTTCCCATTCCGCGCAACCAGCGCTACAATCCCCGGAATCTCACCTTTAGCTATGGCCTCGGTGCACATCGCTTCTATTCTTGCCAACCTTTCTGCCGACATCCCAACACTTTCGGGTGTACCCTCCGTCAAAAACGGAGAATTCTTCATCGATTTTGTCTGGGCATTGATGGATAATACAATCCCTAAAAACAAAAAGGTAACTAAGTTCTTCATTTCATAATTGATTAGTGAAAATTTGATTTTTTTGATTAAACAAATTTAACGAATAAAAGAGACTATAAACTGAAAAAGCTGTTCTATAACATGAAATAAACTAATTTTGCAAGCAATGGGAAAGTCAGCACAATTATTCGAGAAGATCAGAGCCTGGCGTCTGAAGCACCTCAATGAGCATGAGGTGTTGCTGATTCTTAGTTTTGTAGTAGGGTTATTGAGCGGTTTTGCAGCGATAATTCTGAAAAACCTGATTCACTATCTTGGAAAAGTTTTAACCCAGAATTTTACGTCTTATTCAGAAAATTACCTATATCTGGCTTATCCGGGAATCGGAATTCTAATCACTGTACTGTATGTGCGATTCTTCGTTAAAGACGATATCGGGCACGGAATTACCAAAGTGTTGGAGTCGATTGCCAATAATAAAGGGGTGATGCGCGCTCACAACATGTTCACTTCCATCATATCAAGTACCGTTACAATCGGTTTTGGCGGATCGGTGGGAGCAGAGGCCCCTGTTGTACTGACAGGATCTTCCATTGGTTCAAATATTGCGCGATCATTCAACCTGAGTTACCGTACAATGACAGTTCTGATTGGTTGCGGAGCTGCCGGTGCAATTGCCGGTATTTTCAAGGCTCCCCTGGCAGGAATGTTATTTGCAATCGAGGTACTCATGCTCGATATGACAATGGCATCACTGCTGCCGCTGATGATCTCCGCTTCTACTTCAGCCTCCTTAGCCTATTTCTTGATGGGAAGTGCACACCATTTCGAATTTCAAATTGATAAAGCATTTAATGTCACCAATATTCCCTGGTATATTGTTTTAGGTATCTTTTGTGGTCTTTTCTCTTATCTTTTTACAAAGGGTAACCTGTATGTGGAAGGTCGGTTCCGTAAAATTGCGAATCCCTATTTAAAGGTTTTGATCGGGGGAACGATGTTGGGTGTTATGATATTTCTTTTCCCTTCACTTTGGGGAGAAGGATATTTATCCATCGATCAGATACTTTCAGATGTCGGATCGAATATTCTGAACAACTCTCTTTTTGTAGGATTCAAAGATGACCGGTTTATATTAATCGGGATGATCCTGGTGATTATGCTAGTTAAAATTGTGGCTACAGCTGCAACAACTGGCGCAGGAGGAAGCGGCGGAATATTTGCGCCGACCTTGTTCCTGGGTGGGATGGCTGGTTTCTTCGTTTCTTCTATTCTAAATTTAGATGGGAACCTGGTTCCTGCCCGTAATTTTGCTTTGGCAGGAATGGCGGGAATGATGGCCGGAGTGATGCACTCGCCTATGACAGCTATCTTTCTGATCGCAGAGATCACGGGAGGCTTCGGACTGCTGATTCCTTTGATGATCACTGCGGCAACTGCTTACCTCACGATAACACCGCTTGAACCACATTCAATTTACCACATCCGGCTTGCCCAGCGTGGAGAACTCATCACCCACAATAAAGATAAAGCAGTGCTTACATTGCTTAAACTTAAAACGGTGATCGAAACTGATCTGTTAACCGTGAAGGTCGACTGTAATCTTGGCGAACTCGTACGAATCATTTCCAGGTCAAAACGTAATATTTTTCCGGTTATTGATCGTGAAGGTAACTTTTGCGGGGTGGTTTTATTGGATGATGTCAGACAATTCATGTTTAATAAGGAAAAGTATAATAGAATGCTGGTTAAGGATTTAATGATCATGCCTCCTGCTATTATTGCGATTGATGAAAAGATGGATAGTGTAATGAAAAAGTTTAATGACAGTGGTGCATGGAATCTTCCTGTTGTTAACGACAGGAAGTATGTTGGTCTAATTTCAAAATCAACCATCTTTAATGCTTATCGTGCCGAACTGGTTCGCTTTTCGGAAGAGTAAGCTGGCAACTGGTAATTGCCTATTTGCAACTGGCACATTATCAACCGGGATGCTGTTTCAATTTGAGATTTCTGGTGATAAGACGATAAGTTAGGAAGCAATATGAACAATCGTTCACATTTTTAGGAATAATGGAAGATGATTTGAGGTTAAGTTTCAGATCAGAAACAGTAAATTTGCATTTAAATATCCAAAATATAAAAGAATGAAAAGGGATAACCAGATTTTTGAGATTATTGAAAAAGAAAGAC
>Ga0209724_1002733_pt1 | contig 14896 bp, 9 predicted proteins | sample grotaG_FD_184143 | JGI IMG/M metagenome (GOLD analysis project Ga0209724, IMG submission 184143) | Glacier valley bacterial and archeal communities from Borup Fiord, Nunavut, Canada, to study Microbial Dark Matter (Phase II) -... | ecosystem: Environmental > Aquatic > Freshwater > Ice > Glacier ...
CATCATCACCACCATCGTCGCTGCGGCCCTCTTGGGCCTCTTCGACGCGACTTGGTCGGCGGTCACCCGCGCGATTTATCGTTGATATGACCACCCCGACGAAAGCGCAGGCGGACATGCAAGCTGCTGAACAAACTGAGGGCAAGCCAGTGACGGAGCGTTTGACGGCAATGAAGTGGTACGTCGTCCAGACGTACTCGGGCCACGAGAACAAGGCTCGTCTGTCGCTACAAGAGAAGATCAAACAGCAGGGGCTCGACGAGCACTTCGGCCAGATCCTCATCCCCACCGAGTCGGTGCTGGAGATGGTCAAGGGCCAGAAGCGCACCACGACGCGCAAGTTCTACCCCGGCTACATGTTCGTGCAGATGGACTTGAGCGAGCGCAGCTTCCACCTCGTCAAGAACACGCCGCACATCTCTGGCTTCGTCGGTGGTCAGAACCCGGTGCCGGTCAAAGAGTCCGAGGTCGCGGCCATCAATGCGCAAATGTCCGACGGCGCGCACCGGCCGAAGCCCAAGATTTCCTTCGAAGAAGGCGAGAACGTTCGCGTCATCGAGGGGCCTTTCTCCAACTTCGCCGGCATCGTCGAAGAGGTGAAGGCCGAGAAGCAGAAGGTCCGCGTCCGGGTCAGCATCTTTGGCCGTGCGACGCCGATCGAGCTCGACTTTGCCCAGGTCGAGAAGGTGTAACGACGCCGTCTAGCCAACAGGGACCCAACGTGACGGTCGTCCGTCAACGTTTTTGCTTGCAACTTCACAAGAACTGATCCATTAACACCGCTCTTCGGGGTCTGTCCAAACCCGTCGAGCGCGGAGCGATACGATGAAGAAAGTCACCGGTTTCATCAAGCTGCAAGTCCCGGCAGGCAAGGCGAACCCGTCGCCGCCAGTCGGTCCAGCGCTCGGCCAGCACGGCGTCAACATCATGGAGTTCTGCAAGAGCTTCAACGCCAAGACGCAGGCGCAGGCGGCGGATGGTCTCATCATCCCGGTGGTCATCACCGTGTACAACGACCGCTCGTTCACCTTCATCACCAAGACCCCGCCTGCGGCGATCTTGCTGAAGAAGGCTGCCGGCATCGAAAAGGGCTCGGGCCAGCCCAACAAGAACAAGGTCGGTAAGGTCACCTCGAAGCAGGTCCGCGATATCGCGCAGACCAAGCTTCCCGACCTCAACACCACCAGTCTCGACTCTGCAATCCGCACCATCGAAGGCGCTGCGCGCTCGATGGGCCTCGAAATCATCGGTTAAGGCTGAGGACATACGACAATGGCCGGCAAAAAATATCGCAAGGTTTCTGAGCTCGTCGATCCCGAGAAGAAGTACTCGATGGAGGACGCGTTCTCGATCTTGCCGCAACTGAAGATTTCCGAGAAGTTCGACGAGTCGGTCGATATGGCAATCCGTCTCGGCGTCGATCCCAAGCACGCCGACCAGATGGTCCGTGGCGCGGTCAACCTTCCGCACGGCACGGGCAAGACGGTCCGCGTGGTGGTGTTCGCCAAGGGTGACAAAGCTAAAGAAGCGCAGGACGCCGGTGCCGACGTCGTCGGTGCCGAAGACCTCGTCGAGCGCATCCAGAAAGAGAACTGGCTCGAGTTCGACTCGGCTGTGTCGACGCCGGACCTCATGGGTCTCGTCGGTAAGCTCGGTCGCGTCCTCGGCCCCCGCGGCCTCATGCCGAACCCGAAGGTCGGTACCGTGACCTTCGACATCGGCAAGGCCGTCCGCGAGCTCAAGGGCGGCCGTGTGGAGTTCAAGGTCGAGAAGGCCGGCATCATCCACGCCCGCATCGGCAAGATGTCGTTCGGCGGCGACAAGCTCCGCGACAACGCCTGGGCCATGCTGGAGCTCATCCAGAAGCTCAAGCCGGCGACGGCGAAGGGCGCGTACATGCGCTCCATCGGCGTCTCGTCGACGATGAGCCCTGGTATCAAGATCGATGTGACCTTGGTTCAAGCCAAGTTCGCTGAAGTTTAAGTCGGGCGTCTAAAACAGCAGGTGTCGCTGTGCTGGCGACTTAATCGAGTTCCTGCCGAGACTGGAGAGTCATCATGGATCGCGTAACGAAAGAGCAACAGGTCGACGAGCTTCGCGAGAAATTGGCGAAGACCCAGTCAGTGCTTCTGGCGGACTACCGTGGGATCGACGTCCCGGCGGTCACGGTGTTGCGTGACGAGTTCCGCAAGGTGCAGGGCGAGTACAAGGTCTTCAAGAATACGCTCGTGAAGCTGGCCATCAAAGGCACTCCGATGGAAGGGATGGGCAAGCACCTCGAGGGACCGACTGCGGTCATTTTCTCGTGGGAGAGCCCGTCTGCTGCGGCAAAAGTGGCGACCAAGATCGCCAAGGATCAGACCAAGTTCGTCATCAAGGGCGGCTACTTCGAAGGCCAGGTTCTCGACTCCAAAGGCGTCGAGGCTCTCGGCAACATGCCCGGCAAGGACGAGCTTCGCGCGACGCTGCTTGCGACGTTCTTGGCTCCGGCCACCGACCTCGTGCGCACGCTCATCGCCGGTCCGCAGAACTTCATGTACCTCCTCGCGGCAAAAGAGCGCCAAGACGAGGGCAAGGCCTAGACCAGAACCGAAATTCAACGCGAACCATTTTGATCAACTTTCCATGTGACCCGTCGAGGCACATGGGCCGGGACAGAAACTAGGAGACGGAACCATGGATACCGAAAAGATCATCGAGAGCCTTTCTAACCTCACCGTGATGCAGATTGCCGAGCTCACCAAGAAGCTCGAAGAGAAGTGGGGCGTCAAGGCTGCCCCCGTTGCCGTTGCCGGCGGCGGTGGCCCTGCGGCTGCTCCTGCGGCTGCTGCTGTCGAGCAGACCGAGTTCACCGTGACCCTGTCGGGCGCTGGGACCAACAAGATCCAGGTCATCAAGGCGATCCGCGAGATCACCAGCCTCGGCCTCAAGGAGGCCAAGGATCTCGTCGACGGCGCGCCCAAGGAAATCAAGGCGGGCGTCTCGAAGGACGAGGCCGAAGGCATCAAGAAGAAGATCGTCGAAGCTGGCGGCACCGCGGACATCAAGTAGTCATCAAGTAGTCGTAAATCGTTATTTACCTGGCCGCGCGGAGCTGCTATGCCGCGCGGCCAGGTTTGAAGTACCAGTTTTGCAGCATTGGCAACACAGCTCGTGCAACAAGAGGGCGGTTCGAACAAGTTGCTGAAAAAGATTGTTTTTGAAGAATTGAAAGCCGTTGCAACGGCTCGCGGGGGAAGTGTCCCTTTGCGGGCCGTAGCGCTTTGCGTCAAAAACGCGAAAGGGTCTACATGGCTTCTGTGATCCAGAACAACTTCCGGGTTCGGAAGAATTACGCGAAGATCAACAAGATCATCGATATCCCGAACCTGATTGATATCCAGAAGCAGTCCTACGAAAAGTTCCTGCAGAAGGATATTCCGCAGGATCAGCGTGAGGATGTTGGTCTGCAAGGCGTCTTCAAGAGCGTCTTTCCGATCAAAGACTTCTCGGAAGCCTCGTCGCTGGAGTTCGAGTCTTATCACCTCGATAAGCCGAAATACGACGTAGACGAGTGCCGCCAGCGCGGCATGACCTTCGCGGCGCCGATCAAGGTCGTCATTCGCTTGGTGGTTTGGGACACCAACGAAGAGACCGGTTCGCGCTCTGTTCGCGACGTCAAAGAGCAGGAGGTCTACTTCGGCGAGATCCCGCTCATGACCGAGAACGGGACCTTTATCATCAACGGCACCGAGCGTGTCGTCGTCAGCCAGCTGCACCGCAGCCCTGGCGTCTTCTACGATCACGACAAGGGCAAGACCCACTCGTCGGGAAAGTTACTCTACTCGGCCCGCGTGATTCCATACCGCGGCTCGTGGCTGGACTTCGAGTTCGACCCGAAGGACATCCTGTACGTGCGCATCGACCGTCGCCGCAAGCTGCATGCGACGGTCCTGTTGCGCGCGCTCCAGTACTCCACCGAGGAGCTGCTCAACTATTTCTACTCGACGGAGACCGTGTTCCTCGAGTCGAACAAGCGCTACGAGAAGTCGGTCGAGTACGACTTGCTTCCTGGCCAGCGGGCGACCCGCGACATCCGTCACCCGGATTCGCGCGAAATCCTCGTCAAGAAGAACCGCAAATTTACCAAGGCAGCCATCAAGAAGCTGCAGGACTCCAAGATCGCGCGCCTGCCGGCCGAGATCTCGGAAGTCGTTGGTAAAGTCGCGGCGCACGACGTCATCGACGAGAACACGGGCGAAGTTTTGTTGCAGTGCAACGAGGAGATCACCGAGTCCAAGCTCGACGAGCTTCGCGACCACGGCATCGCCCAGTTCAAGGTCCTCTTCATCGACGGTCTCAACGTCGGCAGCTACCTCCGCGACACGTTGATCGCGGACAAGCTGACCACACCCGACGAAGCGATTATGGAAATTTACCGTCGCCTGCGTCCCGGTGATCCGCCAACGCCGGAGACCGCGCAGACGCTCTTCAACAACCTGTTCTTCAACTCCGAGCGCTACGACCTCTCCAAGGTCGGCCGCCTCAAGTTGAACTACAAGTTCAAGATCGACGAGCCCATCGAGAACGCCGTGCTCACCAAGCGCGACATCCTCGAGACCGTCCGTTACTTGATTGACCTCAAGAACGGCAAGGGCTCCATCGACGATATCGATCACCTCGGCAACCGTCGCGTTCGCGCCGTCGGTGAGCTGATGGAGAATCAGTACCGTATCGGCCTCGTTCGTATGGAGCGGGCGATCAAAGAGCGCATGAGCATGTCTCAGGAAATCGAGACGCTGATGCCGCACGATTTGATCAACGCCAAGCCGGTCTCGGCGGTCGTCAAAGAGTACTTCGGCTCGTCGCAGCTGTCGCAGTTCATGGATCAGACCAACCCCTTGTCGGAAGTCACGCACAAGCGGCGCCTGTCGGCCCTCGGGCCAGGCGGTTTGACCCGTGAGCGCGCCGGCTTCGAAGTGCGCGACGTGCACACGACCCACTACGGCCGCATCTGCCCGATTGAGACGCCAGAAGGGCCGAACATCGGCCTCATCGCGTCGCTGTCGACCTATGCGCGCGTCAACGAGTTCGGCTTCATCGAGACGCCGTACCGCAAGGTGGAGAACGGTCAGGTCACCGAGCACGTCGAGTTTTACTCGGCGCTGCAAGAGGAAGGGCACTATATCGCCCAGTCCTCGACGGCAATGGACAAGAAGGGCAAGTTCACGGCCAACACGGTGTCGACGCGCTTCAACGGCGACTTCATCATGGCCAAGCCCGAGGAAGTCTCGTTGATGGACGTGTCGCCGAACCAGTTGGTCTCGGTCGCCGCGTCTCTCATCCCGTTCCTCGAGAACGACGACGCCAACCGCGCCTTGATGGGCTCGAACATGCAGCGCCAGGCGGTGCCGGTCATCAAGACGTCTTCGCCACTCATCGGCACGGGCATGGAAGGCATCGTCGCTCGTGACTCGGGCGTCACCATCGTGGCTCGCCGCGAAGGGGTGGTCGAGTCCGTCGACGCTGCGCGTATCGTCGTCCGTCCTGTCGAGACTTCGGAAAGCGATACGATTTCGGGCAAGCCCGACATCTACACGCTGACCAAGTTCCAGCGCTCCAACCAGAACACCTGCATCAATCAGAAGCCGATTGTGCAGCGTGGTGACAAGGTCCGCCCCGGCGACGTCATTGCCGACGGTCCTGCCACCGAGGCTGGCGAGCTGGCTCTCGGCCAGAACGTGATGGTCGCGTTCATGCCGTGGGGCGGTTACAACTTCGAGGACTCGATCCTCATTTCCGAGCGGCTGGTCAAGGACGACGTCTACACCTCGATTCACATCGAGGAGTTCGAGTGCGTCGCCCGTGACACCAAGCTCGGCAAAGAAGAAGTGACGCGCGATATCCCCAACGTCGGCGAGGAGGCCTTGAAGGACCTCGACGAGTCGGGCATCGTGCGCATCGGCGCCGAGTGCAAGTCGGGTGACATTCTCGTCGGTAAGATCACGCCGAAGGGTGAGACCCAGCTCAGCCCGGAAGAGAAGCTCTTGCGCGCCATCTTCGGCGAAAAAGCCGGCGACGTCCGCGACAGCTCTCTCCGCGTTCCGCCGGGTGTCCAGGGCATCGTCATTTCTGCCAAGGTGTTCAGCCGTAAGGGCACCGAGAAGGACGAGCGCACCAAGGACATCGAAGACGCCGAAAAAGAGAAGCTCATCACCGACCAGCGCGACGAAATCAAGATCGTCGCCGAGTCCTACTACTCGAAGATGCGCAAGCTGCTGATGGGTAAAACCTCGGCAGCCCGCCTCGTCGATGACAAGGGCAAGGTTCTGGCGGCCAAGGGCGTGAAAATCACCAACGAGATCCTCGACGAGGTCCCCACCCGCTACTTCCACGAGCTCCAGCTCGTCGAGGGCGGCGGCAAGACCGAAGAGAAGCTCGCGCAGCTGGCTCAGAAGCTCGAAGACGACATCCACGCCATCGAGTCGCTGTACAAGGACAAGATTGCCAAGCTGACCAAGGGCGACGAACTGCCGCCTGGCGTCATCAAGATGGTCAAGGTCTACGTGGCCATCAAGAGGAAGTTGTCGGTCGGCGACAAGATGGCCGGTCGCCACGGCAACAAGGGCGTTGTTTCCCGCGTTCTGCCCGAAGAGGACATGCCGTTCCTCGAGGACGGGACTCCGGTCGACATCGTCTTGAATCCGCTCGGCGTTCCGTCGCGTATGAACGTCGGACAGATTCTCGAGTGTCACTTGGGTGGCGCGGCCCGCACTTTGGGGCTACAGATTGGGGCGTACCTCAAGACCAATTTCGACCCCAAGATCCTGCGTGAGAAGCTGAAGAAGATCTACACCACCGAGCAGGCTCACTCGTTCATCGACGCACTTGCCGACGACGATGTGGTCCGTTTCGCCGAGAAGCTGAAGAACGGCGTGCATATGGCGACTCCGGTCTTCGACGGCGCCAAAGAAGAAGAGATCAAGATTGCACTCACCATGGCGGGCTTGCCCACCACTGGCCAGCGCACCTTGTTCGACGGCAAGAGTGGCGATGCGTTCGACCACGATGTCACGGTCGGCGTCATGTACATGCTCAAGCTCCATCACTTGGTCGACGACAAGATCCACGCTCGTTCGATCGGGCCGTACTCGCTCGTTACCCAGCAGCCTCTCGGCGGCAAGGCCCAGTTCGGTGGCCAGCGTCTCGGCGAGATGGAAGTGTGGGCGATGGAGGCCTACGGCGCGGCCTACGCTCTGCAAGAGTTCTTGACGGTGAAGTCCGACGACGTGGTCGGCCGCACGCGGATGTACGAAGCGATCGTCAAGGGCGAGCACACGCTCGAGTCGGGTTTGCCCGAGTCGTTCAATGTGCTCTTGAAAGAGCTGCAGTCGCTGTGCTTGAACGTCGAGCTCATCGAAGACCCCAGCGCTCCGCGCCGGGATCAAGATCCAGTGTCGACGGTGCAGCAGATGGCTCGTGAAGTTGCCGCGAAAATCGGCGCGTAAGAACCGGACAAAGGACAGAGGAAAAAATACATGAAGGACATCTTCAATTTCTTCGAGAAGCCCAAAGATCCGCTCCGGTTCAGCGCCATTCGTATCAGCCTTGCGCCGCCCGACAAGATCGAAAAAGAGTGGTCGCACGGCGAAGTAAAGAAGCCGGAGACCATCAACTACCGCACCTTCAAGCCGGAGCGGGACGGCCTTTTCTGCGCCAAGATCTTCGGGCCGGTCAAGGACTACGAGTGCAACTGCGGCAAGTACAAGCGCATGAAGCACCGTGGCGTCGTCTGCGAGAAGTGCGGCGTGGAGGTCATTCAGTCCAAGGTCCGCCGTGAGCGGCTCGGGCACATTCGCCTGGCCACTCCCGTCGCTCACATCTGGTTCCTGAAGTCGCTGCCCAGCCGTATCGGCAACTTGCTGGACATCACCTTGAAGGAGCTCGAGAAGGTTCTCTACTGCGAGTCTTATGTCGTGGTCGAGCCCCGCAACTCGGGCCTGCAGCGCGGTGAGCTCCTCTCCGAGGAGCGGTACCAGAAGCTCGGTGAGGAGCTCGGCGACGAGGCCTTCACCGCTGGCATGGGTGCCGAGGCCATTCGTGAGCTTCTCCGCCTCATGACCCGTGGCAATAACGACGACGGCAAGGGCATCGAAGAGATGGCCGAGCAGCTGCGCGCCGAAATGCGCGACGCGACGTCGGAGGCCAAGCGCAAGAAGATCGCCAAGCGCCTCAAGGTCGTCGAGGCCTTCAACCAGTCGGACAACAAGCCCGAGTGGATGATGCTGGAAGTCATTCCGGTCATCCCGCCCGACCTGCGTCCGTTGGTTCCTCTCGACGGTGGCCGCTTCGCGACCTCCGACTTGAACGACCTTTATCGTCGCGTGATCAACCGGAACAATCGCCTAAAGCGTCTGCAAGAGCTCAACGCGCCCGAGATCATCATCCGCAACGAAAAGCGCATGCTGCAGGAAGCAGTCGACGCGCTCTTCGACAACGGTCGTCGTGGCAAGACCATCACCGGGCCCAACAAGCGCCCGCTGAAGTCGCTGTCGGATATGTTGAAGGGCAAGCAGGGTCGGTTCCGTCAGAACCTTCTCGGCAAGCGCGTCGACTACTCCGGCCGTTCGGTCATCGTCGTCGGTCCTGAGCTGCGCTTGCACCAGTGCGGCCTACCGAAGAAGATGGCGCTCGAGCTCTTCAAGCCGTTCATCTACAACAAGCTCGAAGAGCGTGGTCTCGTGACCACCATCAAGAGCGCCAAGAAGATGGTCGAGAAAGAGCGTCCGGAAGTTTGGGACATTCTCGAAGATGTCATCAAGGAGCACCCGGTTCTGTTGAACCGCGCTCCGACGCTGCATCGTCTTGGTATCCAGGCGTTCGAGCCGGTCCTCATCGAAGGCAAGGCGATCCAGATGCATCCGCTCGTTTGCGCGGCGTTCAACGCCGACTTCGACGGCGATCAGATGGCGGTGCATGTGCCGCTTTCGATCGAGGCGCAGATGGAAGCCCGCGTTCTCATGATGTCGACCAACAACATCCTGAGCCCGGCGCACGGCAAGCCCATCATCATCCCGTCGCAGGACATCGTCCTCGGTCTGTACTACATGACCCGAGATCGCGTGTTTGCGCGTGGTGAGTACAAAGAGCCGACGAAGGAAGCCGCCAAAAAAGGCGAGCGTCCCCAGGGGCTGTTCTCGTCGATCGAAGAGGTCCGTATGGCCTTCGATCACGGCGAAGTCGACCTGCAGGCCCGCATCAAGGTCCGCATCGATAACGAGCGCATCGACACCACCGCCGGCCGCATTTTGCTCTGGGACGTGGTGCCGGAAGGCATTCCGTTCAAGCTGGTCAACCGGGTCATGGGCAAGAAGCAGCTCGCTGACCTCATCGATGCTTGCTACCGCCAGGGCGGCCAGAAGAAGACGGTGCTCCTCGCCGACGCTCTTCGCTCGCTCGGCTACAAGTACGCGACGATGGCCGGTATCTCCATCTGCATCGACGACATGAAAATCCCGGCGGCCAAAAAGCGTGAGCTCGACGCGGCCACCAAGGAAGTGTCGGAGATCGAAGAGCAGTACACCGAGGGTCTCATCACCGACGGTGAGCGCTACAACAAAGTGGTCGATATCTGGGCCCAGGTTGCAGAGCGCATCGCCAAAGAGATGATGGACGAGATCGGGACCGAGGTCGCCACCGACGAGTACACCGGTGAAGAGAAGAAGGCGCCTTCGTTCAACCCGATCTTCATCATGGCCGACTCGGGCGCCCGCGGCTCGACCCAGCAGATCAAGCAGCTGGCCGGCATGCGTGGCCTCATGGCCAAGCCCTCGGGCGAAATCATCGAGACCCCGATCACGACCAACTTCCGCGAGGGGTTGACCGTGCTCCAGTACTTCATCTCGACGCACGGCGCTCGTAAGGGCCTTGCGGACACCGCGCTCAAGACGGCCAACTCCGGCTACTTGACCCGCCGTCTCGTCGACGTGGCGCAAGACGCCATCATCGCCGACTACGACTGCGGCACGCTGCACGGCATCGAAGCCTCCCCGCTCGTCGAGGGTGGCGAAATCATCGAGCAGCTCGGCGACCGTATTCTTGGTCGTGTGGCACTCGAGGATGTGGTCGATCCGTACACGGGCGAAGTGCTCGTCGCCGAAAAAGAAGAGATCGACGAGGACAAGGTCAAGAAGATCGACGCCTCGGGTATCGACCGGGTCAAGATCCGTTCGGTGCTCACCTGCCAGACTCGACGCGGCATCTGCGTGCTCTGCTACGGCCGTGACTTGGCCCGTGGCTACATGGTCAACGTCGGTGAGGCAGTCGGCGTTATCGCCGCGCAGTCCATCGGCGAGCCCGGCACGCAGCTCACGATGCGTACCTTCCACATCGGCGGTATCGGTCAGGTTCGTACCGAGCAGTCGACGCTGGAGAGCCGCAACGACGGCATCGTCAAGCTGGAGAACGTCCAGATGGTCAAGAAGAAGGGCTACCACGTGGTCATGAACCGCCACGGCGAGCTCATCATCACCGACGACGCTGGTCGCGAGCGCGAGCGCTATGGCCTGACCTACGGTGCCAAGCTGCTCGTCGAGAACGGCCAGAAAGTGTCGGGCAAGGCGTTGTTGTCCGAGTGGGATCCGTTCTCGATGCCGATCGTCACCGAAGTCGGCGGCGTCATCAAGTACGGCGACATCATCGACCAGGTGACGATGCAGGAGCAGCTCGACGAGGTCACTGGCCTCTCGCGCAAGGTCATCATCGAGTCGAAGGATGGCGACACCCGCCCGCGTATCTCGATCAAGGACGATTCGGGCAAAACCAAGAAGATCCCGGGCTCCGCCCAGGAAGCGCGTTACTTCTTGCCGGTCGCCGCCAACATCTACGTCACCGACGGTGACTCGGTCGAAGCAGGCGACGTCATCGCCAAGATGCCGCGCGAAACCACCAAGACCAAGGACATCACCGGTGGTCTCCCGCGTGTCGCGGAGCTCTTCGAGGCTCGTAAGCCCAAGGAGCACGCGGTCATCTCGGAGATCGACGGCATGGTGTCGTTCGGTAAAGACACCAAGGGCAAGCGCAAAGTCGTCATCACTCCCGACGTGGGCGAGGCCAAGGAGTATCTCATCTCCAAGGGCAAGCACTTGTCGGTCCGTGAAGGCGACAAGGTCCGCGCTGGTGAGCCGCTGATGGACGGCGCCGCCAACCCGCACGACATCTTGAAGGTGTTGGGCGAGAAGGCGTTGGCCAAGTACCTCGTCGACGAGGTCCAGGAGGTCTATCGACTCCAGGGCGTCAAGATCAACGACAAGCACATCGAGGTCATTGTCCGGCAGATGTTGCGCCGGGTTCGCGTCGCTGATGTCGGCGACACGGGCTTCCTCATCGATGAGCAGGTCGAGCGTCACATCTTCGAGGAAGAGAACGAGCGTCGCGTCGCTGCGGGCGGTCAGGCTGCCAAGGGTGAGCCCTTGCTGCTCGGCATCACCAAGGCGTCGCTGTCGACCGAGTCGTTCATTTCGGCGTCTTCGTTCCAGGAGACCACCAAGGTGCTCACCGAAGCCGCCATCTGCGGCAAGGTCGACTACCTGCGCGGCCTCAAGGAAAACGTCATCATGGGCCGGCTCATCCCGGCGGGCACGGGACTTCCGGCTTACAAGCGGATGACCTTGAACGTGGAAGCGCCTGCCGAGGAAGACATCCCGATTCCGCCCCCGGTGGCTGCGGCCGCCGAGGCTCTTGCCTTTGACGAGTGACGAGTAACGTCTAAGTCCCCAACACAGCCGATCCAACGCTTGACAGGTAAGAGGCGGTCTGTAGAATGCCGCCTCTTACAAGTCAGCTCTCGGTAAGAAAAAGAGACCCATTCATGCCAACGATCAATCAGCTCGTTAAGTTCGGGCGCGAAAAACAGCGACGGAAGACTGCGTCGCCGGCCTTGAAGGCCAGCCCGCAGAAGCGCGGCGTGTGCGTTCGCGTGTACACCACGACCCCCAAGAAGCCGAACTCGGCTCTCCGTAAGGTCGCCCGTGTGCGCCTCACCAACGGGATGGAAGTCATCAGCTACATCCCCGGCGAAGGTCACAACCTGCAAGAGCACTCGGTGTGCCTCATCCGCGGCGGCCGTGTCAAAGACCTCCCCGGTGTGCGTTACCACATCGTTCGCGGCACGCTCGATACGTCGGGCGTCACCAATCGTCGCCAGAGCCGTTCCAAGTACGGCGCCAAGCGCCCCAAGTAGTCTTTCAAAGACAGTGGAGTAGAGATTCATGCCACGCAAAGGTGAAGTTCCGAAGCGCGACGTCCTGCCGGATCCCAAGTACACCGACGCTCCTGTCGATGTGCGCAAGCGGCTGACCAAGTTCATGAACACGGTCATGGTCGACGGCAAGAAGTCGATTGCCGAAGGCATCGTGTACGGCGCGTTCGACATCGTCGAAGCCCGCTCCAAGCAGGAGGCCGTCAAGGTCTTCGATCTGGCGCTCAACAACGTCAAGCCCAAGCTCGAAGTCAAGAGCCGCCGCGTCGGTGGCTCGACCTACCAGGTTCCGGTCGACGTTCGCCCGGACCGCTCGACGGCGCTCGGTATGCGCTGGTTGGTCATCTACTCGCGTGATCGCGGTGAGAAGACCATGATCGAGAAGCTCGCTGGCGAGATCCTCGACGCGTCGCAGAACCGTGGCAACGCGGTCAAGAAGCGCGAAGACGTGCACAAGATGGCAGAGGCCAACAAGGCTTTCGCCCACTACCGCTGGTAGTTATTGGTTGTAGCTCGGAACCCTGAGAGGGTTCCGAGCCTCCGACGCTCCGCGCGGGCAAAGCCCGACGCTCCGCTACGGAAAGAGCTGCGAAAAAGAGTTTCCGGGCTTTGTTTTCATCGTACTTATTAAGCTCGGAAACTCTGTCTTTTGCCTTGGTAAGGAAGTTGTTTTTCACATAGGGACTTCGAGCAGTGAAGTCGTAGCGCCAACCCTGGCGAATTGATGCGACCGACGTTCCCGTCGGTGGCACCACTCCTCCAGAACCTGGTCTACCGCTCCTGTCCCGCTGACGCCAAAAGGGACCCAAACGACGCCTCGGCGTCGCGAGCGTAGACATGAGCCGCTTCGATTCCAGCGCAGCTGCGGTCACCACCCCGGTGATCGAACGAACCCGCAACATTGGGATCGTCGCGCACATCGACGCCGGCAAGACCACCACCACCGAACGTCTCCTCTACGTGACCGGCACCACCTCGACGCTGGGCGAGGTCGACGACGGCACCGCGGCCATGGACTGGACCGTCGAGGAGATGGAGCGCGGCATCACCATCAACGCCGCGTCGACCACGGTCGGCTGGAACGGTCACCGCATCAACATCATCGATACGCCCGGCCATGTCGACTTCACCGCCGAGGTCGAGCGCTGTCTGCGCGTGCTCGACGGTGCGGTGGTAATTTTCGCCGCCACCGAGGGCGTGCAGTCGCAATCGGAGACCGTCTGGCGCCAGGCCGACCGTCATCATGTGCCGCGCATCGCCTTCGTCAACAAGATGGATCGTGTCGGCTCGGATCTGCCCCGCTGCGTCGAAGAGATCCGCGCTCGGCTGCGTGCCCATCCGATCGTCGTGCAGTTGCCGATTGGCCTCGAAGAAGCTTTTGAAGGCGTGATCGATCTGGTCGAAATGAAGGCGCTGCGCTGGAGTGAAGAGGCGCGCGCGCTCGAGTCGCAGATGATCTTCGCGTATCACACCGAGAAGGTGCCTGACGAGCTCGCCGACGAGGCGCAGCTGGCGCGCGAGGCGATGATCGAGGCGCTGTGCGACGTCGACGACGAAGTGCTGGCGCAGGTGATCGAGGGCGGCGACGACATCGCGGGCGATCTGTTGCGGGCTGGGCTCCGTCGCGCCACCATCTCGCGCAAAGCCGTCGTCGTGCTGTGCGGCTCGGCCTTCGGTGGCAAAGGGTTGCAGCCGCTTCTCGACGCGGTGGTCAACTATTTGCCGTCGCCGGTCGACGTCGCCGACGAGCAGGGCATGGTCGCCGACGCCAAGGCGCCGATGTGTGCGCTGGCCTGGCGCACGCAGCACGAAGACCGCGGCATGCTCACTTACATTCGCGTCTATTCCGGCCGTTTGTCGTCGGGAGACACGGTCTACAACAGCACCAAGGACAAGCGCGAGAAGATCGGCCGCTTGTTCCGCATGCACGCCAATCAGCGCATGGAAGTCGATTTTGTCGACGCGGGCCAGCTCGCGGCGGCCGTGGGGCTGCGCATCACGACCACCGGCGACACGCTGTGCGACGAGACCTCGCCACGCCTCTTGGAGCAGAGTCAGTTCGCTGACCCCATGATGTCGCGCACCATCGAGCCGCGCTCGGCCGAGGACGGCGAGAAGCTGGCTGCGGCGCTGGCAGCGTTGGCCGTCGAGGATCCGTCGTTTCACGTCGGTGTCGATGGCGAGACCGGCCAGACGCTGGTGAGCGGGATGGGCGAGCTGCACCTCGAGATCATCGCCAGCCGACTGCGCCGCGAGTTTCGCGTCGATGCGGCGATCGGCAAGCCACAGGTTTCCTACCGCGAGACGGTCACCGCGGTCGGCGAAGAGTCCTACGTCTTCTCACGCTCCGTCGGTGGGCACGGTCAGTTTGCCGAGGTCCGTATCCGGGTCGAGCCGGCTCCCAGCGAAGGCCGCGGCGGTCTCGGCGCGCCGGCGACTGCCCCGAACCACACCGAGCGCGAAGACCAGATCCCGCGCGAATACCGTCTCGCCGTCGACAAAGGCGTGCTCGAGGCCTGTTCGCGCGGCGTGTTGGCGAGGCACTCGTTGGTCGATCTGCAGATCACCGTCGTCGGTGGCTCATACAATGTCGTCGATTCGTCGGTGCAAGCTTTCGAGCTCGCTGGCGGTCACGCGTTGGCCGCTGCCGTCGCTGCG
>Ga0209724_1002737_pt1 | contig 14887 bp, 10 predicted proteins | sample grotaG_FD_184143 | JGI IMG/M metagenome (GOLD analysis project Ga0209724, IMG submission 184143) | Glacier valley bacterial and archeal communities from Borup Fiord, Nunavut, Canada, to study Microbial Dark Matter (Phase II) -... | ecosystem: Environmental > Aquatic > Freshwater > Ice > Glacier ...
TTATATGGTTATATTCTACTACAGACGAATTTTGGCAAAGAATAGTTCAACGTGATGGTAGGGGCAACAATTAACAGAGAGCAAAACAAATGAAAAGGAACAAAACGAAGCCTGTAAGCTTTCATGTACTGAAAGCCATGATCACCCTGATTGCTTTTGGCCTTGTGGGGCCAGGAGTTTATTTTTATGGCTATTTTTATGTCAACATAAGGTCAATGTTGAGCCACTGCTTAGATGTTGCAAGGTTATTTAAGGTCCTCAGGAGGCATCCTCGGAGCGTGATGCCCATGACAGAGGCAGCATATTATTCTTTCCCTTTGCTCCTTTCCCCTTGCGTACGGTGAGTTATTTATAACAAATTTTATATGTTACTTTATCTGGATAGACCAGAAATGGATGAAATGTTTCACGATTTGTTATGCTCCAATTTTAACAAGTCCCCTATCTCTTTTCCAAGTTTTTGAAACTTTTCAATTCCCTGGTTCAGGGGTGCAGGATTAATATCCCCATATTCATTGTATTTGCTGTCTATCAGATAGGTACGTGGATAAATAATGATTTTGCTGTTAATGCCAAATTGCTTTTCCAGTTTTTCCTGAATATTTTCCATACTGTTATCATACGAAACAGAGGCACGGCGGGCGGCAATATAAACAAGCATATCTTCGGGAGAAACATACTGTTGAAGCAATTGCAGATCATCCAAATCAAAGTATTCTGAAAAGACAAATCCGCTGTTAATCTTTCTCTGAGTGAATTGGTCGGTGATGGCATCCTGTGATTTTGGATGACAGTAACAATAAACATTCAAGCTCAGTTCTTTGGATAAAACTGATATTTTTGACAACCATATTTCGAATCCCGGTTCCAGCTCTGCCAGAGGTGGACATACAACTACCATCTTTTTATGATTGGTAAGTGGAAAAGCAAAATGACAAATATAAATGGCCTTACTGGTTTGTGAGATGATGGAAGCTGTTTTTGTTTCGATGAACCGTTCAATCAGACGAGTTTTACGAGGCCAGCCAATGATTAGAGTATCAGCCATTTCCTCGAACGATGCCCTGATGATGCCGCTTCCTATATTGTGATCGATGGTGGCTATAATTTTTACCTTCGTTTCATTGGCCGAAGCCATTTGAACCAATGACTCCAAATTATTTTTTGCTTTGATCAGATTCTTTTCAGCCTCCTCGTTGTTTGGAACTACTACTAAAATAGTGACCGGCTTTTTGGAGTTCGTGTTTTTAAGGAATATGGCAAATTCAAGCAACAATTCCATGTTATCTAAATTGGCCAATGGAATCAGGATATGTTCATCTTCCAGGGAAGTGATATTTTGCAATGGTTCATCTTTTTCGGATGTCAGTATTCTGCGCGATGCATTTTCAGTTACTATTGATGCAACCAAACAAGTCACCAGAATCAATAAAATGGTACCATTAAGGGCATTTTCGTCGATGATTTTGGTTTGAAAACCAACCATTATTACAGCCAGGGTGGCTGCAGCATGTGAACTGCTCAACCCGAAGATCAACCTTCGCTGATCGGCCGTGTACCTGAAAATATAGCGCGTTGAGCTGGCAGCAAGCCATTTTCCGATAAGGGCCACCACCGATAAGGTAACGGCAATGATTACCGCAGCCGGGCCGTTGACCAATACTTTAATGTCAACCAACATTCCAACACTGATCAGGAAAAAGGGGATAAATATCGACTGCCCGATAAATTCGATCCTGTTCATCAGGGTAGAGGAGTAGGGGATCAGTTTATTGAGTGCCAGACCGGCCACAAATGCCCCGATGATGGGCTCAACCCCCGCCAGCTCGGCCAGGAAGGCGGAGAAAAACACCACGGAAAGCACAAAGATATAATGCGAAGTTTTTTCACTTTCCAGTCTCTGGAAAAACCATGCCGTCACCTTGGGAATAATCCAGAACATGATACCCGAAAATACAGCCAGTGAAGCTACTAATCGGAACCAAAAGGCCATGCTCAGCCCACCACTGTTTGAATTCATAATAATGGCCAACATGATCAGAACAGCCGTATCAGTAAGGATGGTCCCACCTACAGTAATGGCAACAGCTTCGTTTTTGGAGATCCCGAATTTGCTGACAATCGGATATGAAACCATGGTATGGGTCGAAAACATGCTTGAGATCAGCAAGCTGGCCGTAAAATCGTAATTCAGAAAATAATAGCAAACCGGGAACCCGATGGTTAAAGGGATGATAAAAGTTAAAAATCCGAATACAAAGCTTTTGTTTTTGTTGCGTTGAAATTCTTTCAGATCTAGCTCCAACCCGGCGATAAACATGATGTACAGCAAGCCGATGGTCGAAAAAAGCTTTACTGCTGAATTTTGTTCCAGAAAGTTGATGCCGTGCGGACCAATGATCACCCCAGAAATGATCAGTCCAATGATGCCGGGTATTTTAAGCTTCCGAAGTAATATGGGCGAGAGTAAAATAATGAACAGAACAAGAGAAAAAACCAATACCGGGTTTTGAAATGGCCGTTCAAATTCCTGGGCTATGTGATCAAAAAAGCTGCTTGCCATTCCTGTTCAATTTAAAGAATTTTCATTTATTAAATTCTGCGCAAGATACTTGAATAAACCTACCAATGTTCTAAGTCCGGGATTGTTTATGTCATTTTTCTTATTTACCGGGCAATTACACCCGATGGCAGGCAGCGAAATTGACTGTTGATATTTAATGAATAACTAACTTGCCAGCCTTTGAATCAGTGTTAAAACAATCACTAATTTCACGCCGTTCAAAAAAACCAAATTAAAATTAATCAACTAATCTTTAAGGAGACTTATAAATGGCAAGACGGATTATTGGTATTCACGAAAAGCTTCCTTTACTGAAGAGCTTACCCCTTAGTTTTCAACATTTAACGGCTATGTTCGGAGCCACCATCCTAGTTCCGATTCTTTTGGGAGTTGACCCAGGGATCGCATTGTTGATGAACGGTATAGGAACTTTGATTTATACCTGGGTTACAAAAGGCGGAATACCGGCTTATCTGGGTTCAAGTTTCGCTTTTATTGCACCGGCTATGCTTGTCATCAGTACTTATGGTGGGTTCAATCATGCACAATCAGGATTTATCTTTTTCGGTTTATTCTTTATTGTCATTTCTTTTGTCGTTAAATTCTGGGGCATCCGCTGGATCGATGTGGTAATGCCTCCTGCCGTGATGGGCGCTGTGGTGGCCATCATCGGGCTCGAACTTGCCCCCGTGGCTGCTCAGCAAGCAGGCCTTGCTCCCTGGCCTGCTCAGGTCGGACAAACGGTTGCTGCCTTTGCTGTTTCTCCCAACGTGCTGATTGTGTCCATGTTTACCCTCTGTGTGGGAATTATCGGATCGGTCATGTTCAAAGGTTTTATGCAGGTAATACCCATTTTAATTGCTGTGGTGACCGGTTATTTTCTGGCCCTTGCAATGGGGATGGTCGATACAACCAAAATAAGTGAAGCAGCCTGGTTTGCCTTGCCCAAATTCCAGACACCTGTTTTTGATATCAATGCCATTGTCATTATAGCCCCTGCCTGTATTGTAGTTTTGGCCGAACACATCAGCCATTTGATCGTCACAGGAAAAATTACCAACACTGATTTGATGGCAGACCCTGGCTTGCACCGTTCATTGTTGGGTGATGGAATCAGCAACGTGTTGTCAGGATTTGCCGGTTCTCCCCCCAATACAACGTATGGCGAAAACATTGGCGTGATGGCTATTACCCGTGTTTATTCGGTTTGGATCATCCGTGGAGCCGCCCTTCTGGCCATTGTTTTTTCGTGTATAGGAAAAATTTCGGCAGCCATTTCTACCATCCCTGCCCCTGTGATGGGTGGCATTACCATGCTTTTGTATGGCGTGATCGCGGTGCAGGGGTTCCGCATGTTTGTGGAGCAAAAGGTTGATTTTAGCAAAAACAGTAACATGGTTCTGGGTGCTATTACCTTTGTAGTTGGTGTGAGCGGTGCAAGCATTAACATTGGGTCAGTTCAACTCAAAGGGATGGCCTTCGCCGCCATTATTGGAGTGGTATTGTCACTACTTTTCTATCTATTCGGAAAGCTTGGATTGATGAACAAAGAAGTATAAAACGTTCAAAATTATATATTTAAGTCCGCTTCGAAAAGCCAAATGCTCTTCAGGGCAGCCTACAGGTTAAGATCTTGTGAACGAGACTGTACTTTTTCAAGCGGACTTAATTATTTGATTACAAAATCACTTTGAATCTGAACTTATGTACAAGTTTCTGATCCTTTAAAGTGTTCCTTTCTCCGGCAGATATTTCCAGAACCGTTGAGGCATTTGTTGCCTGTGAACCTTGTTGTTTTTTCGCTCCTGGATACAAATGCTGTGGTAATACTGTTTCCAGAGTTGCTGGAAAAGTTTTTCATCTTCAGCCAGAAGTGATGAATGAAGTTGTCCGTTTTGCGAATTGACTTTCAGGTCTTCAAACACTACCCTGGAAACATGTTTAAGGTCGTAACAAAATCCGTAATTGCGCTTTAAATCATAAATGATCCATGGTTGATCGGCATACCGGTCGCGGAAGTGTGGAATACAAAGTGGAAGTACATCGTACATGGGGGCAAACGAAGCGTAATAACTGTCTTCCACCGTTTTCTGAAATCTTACAAACATCTGGATCCGGTGGGTCTCTTTGCAAACTTTCTGATGAAGTTTATTGACCTGTAGCACAACCGGCTCTGAGAAATTGGTCTCCTGGTTTTTGGTTGAATCAATCACCAGACGGATATATTTTACAAGGAGCAGGGGAGTATCTGGCATTTCAGTGAGAAAAACACGGTATATACGATGTGCATTACCTTCCGACGAATGCAAAACAATGCCATTCCAGACCCGCTCAGCTTTTTGATCATCGGTTTCAATTGTAATTGTTGATCCGAATAATACGCTCTGGCTTCCCTCACCACCAATGATTTCATCAGGAAACAGTCTCCGCTGGTAACATTCAAAAACCAGCGTTAACAATCCTTCAAAGGTATTATCAAAAGCGAAAATATTCATGTGTGAAGGGTAAAATGGTTAAAAGGGTTGAAGGGTTAAATATTGGAGGATTAAAGGGTTAAATGGTTAAAAGTCAAATGTATAGTGGGTTTAAATCTTCAATAGTTAAATGGTTTATTTTTGCCAACTGAGACTGACTACTGACCACTGTCAACTCCCTAATGACCACTGCCAACTACCTCAAAGCCGGCATCACCTCATTAAACAACTTGAGCTGAATGGCACCATCGTTTCCTATGGTTTTTTTTTCAAGCAAAAGCTGGCGGACTATCTCAGGCTTTAAATCCTGGACGTTTTGCGAACGCAGTTCGTTACAGGTGATAAAAAAGCGTGCACGTTTCATTACAATTCCCATTTTCTGTAGATGCGATGAGTTTAAACGGTTATGTTTCCTCGCCATTAATATCAATTGTACCGAATGTGTCCCGATTCCTGGAACCCTTAGCAACATCAGTGGGTCGGCTTTGTTGATGTCAACCGGGAAGAGATGCGGATTTCGCAACGCCCATGTCACTTTCGGATCAAGTTCCAAGTCCAGGTTGGGATGATCAGCATTCACGATTTCATTGGCTTTAAATCCATAAAATCGCAGCAGCCAGTCGGCCTGGTACAAGCGGTTTTCGCGGCGCAGCGGGGGAGTGTTCAGCGCCGGTAAACGGTTATCGTAACTGTTCACTGGAATGTACCCTGAGTAGTAGACCCGCTTGAGATCGCGCCGCAGGTACAAGGCCGATGAAAGTTTCAGAATGGTATGGTCTGTGTCGTTGGTTGCTCCGATGATCAACTGCGTACTTTGGCCTGAAGGGCTGAAAAGTGGCGCAGTCCGGTGCTTCTTGCGTTCTTCTTTAGATTCCAGAATGTTGGACGAAATGATTTTCATCGGCTCAAGTACACTCTTGAAATCTTTGTCAGGAGCCAATAGTTTTAGATTATTTTCAGTGGGTATTTCAATATTCACACTCAGCCGGTCAGCCCACCGGCCCGCTTCAGCAATTAGTTGCTCGCTGGCTCCCGGAATAGCTTTGAGGTGAATATAACCATTGTACTTGTGATCAACCCTGAGAAGTTTGGCAACCGCTACCATTCGTTCCATAGTATAGTCAGGATTTCGCACAACGCCCGAACTAAGGAAAAGACCTTCGATGTAATTACGCCGATAAAATTCGATCGTCAGGTTCACAATTTCTTCAGGAGTAAACGAAGTGCGGGGTATGTCATTGCTTTTACGGTTTATGCAGTAGGCGCAATCGTAAATGCAAAAGTTACTGAGCATGATTTTCAAGAGCGAAACGCACCGCCCATCTTCGGTAAAGCTATGACATATACCCCAGGCCGAAGCATTCCCGATGCCACCATTGGTATTGCTTCGCTTGGTTCCGCTTGAAGCGCAAGACACATCGTATTTGGCCGCTCCGGCTAATATCTTTAGTTTCTCAAGGCTGCTTTCTGAAATCATACCTGTTTATACTTTTAAAAATGACCATCATATAATCAATTTTGCCCGAACAAGATAAGAGAATTGAATGAAAAATGAAATGATGATTGGATTTATTTGGCATTTTAGTTGTAGAAAAATTTAGAGAATCTGATTTGCCCGGATAAATATAGGAGTCGGAAAAGTTAAAGATACGGTCAAAAGGCATTCGCTATTTTTCGTGTGCTATGATCTGGTAGTTATTTAACTCAATCAAATTTAAAGGACAGATTTGCATCAATTAAGAATTTCATGCAACAATACGCTGAATGGATTTAACTTTTGTGAGCTGTGATGCAAAAGTAAGGCATGCTTTAATATCCTTTGTCTCAAGTGCAGGATAGTCCTCTATTATTTCAGCTTCACTCATTCCCGCTGATAGCAAATCAAGTATCAAATCAACCGTGTAGCGAGTATTGCGAATTGTCGGCTTACCGTGGCAAATCTCAGGTTTTATAGTGATTCTGCTTATTAATTGCTTGTCCATACTTTATATTTTTATCAAATATACTAATAAATAAGTTTGGTGAGAAAATTAGCCCAATCGGAGCCATGTTTTTTTGGACCCATATTAAGCGATTTTATATTCCTCATCAAGTAGTTCAACATTGAAGTTTACCTTGGCTTTCAAAGCTTTAAACACCAGCAAGATAGTCTCAATTGTTACGTTTTTAGCATTTCTTTCAATCCGTGAGATTTGAGACTTTTAAACTCCAACCATTTCTCCCAGCTCTGATTGTGTTAAGTTTCTCTCTTTGCGGGTTCTTTTAATCATTTCACCCAAGAGATCAAGTCGTAGTTCGTATTCATATTTATCCCGTTTTTCGGTGCCAATGAATCCAAGATGTTTGTTCTTGGCCTCTTCTAATGTATATATTTTCAATTTATTTGTAGTTTCTGCTTCATAAATCAGCATTTAATGAATGAAGGCTGCCCATTTGGGACAGCCTTCATATATAACTTAGCATTATAAATCCTGAACCGATCCTATCAACCGCATTTAGATGATCCGCAGTCAGGGCAAAGCAAACAGCCTTCCTGGTAAATCACATTGTGCGATCCGCATTCTTCGCAAACTGCTCCAGTAGCAACAGTTCCATCGGGAATGTATTTTTTCAGAGCACGGGCCACACCGGCTTTCCAGCTGTTAATCGTATCGTTGTCAAACTGAAGGCTGGTCACCGTATCCACCACTTTATGAATGGGCATTCCGTGGCGTAGAATTCCAGAAATAAGCTTTGCATAATTCCAGAACACGGGATTGAATTTAAACGATAATCCTTCAATGGTGGTTTTGTACCCGCGCTTGTTGGTGTATTGGAAATCGTATCGCTTAGACCCATCGGATTCGATGTTCTTAATGATTTTTCCGCTGATAATGTTGCGTGGCAGTAAAATCCCATCTTCATCGTCCGAAAGACCAGTAAAGATCTCGTAAGGCCGTCCATCAATGGTTCCAATGAAGGCCACCCATTTGTCCTTGGTATTTTGAAAACGCACTACATCAGCATCCAGTTCAACGGGACGCTTGGTGGGGAATACACTTTCATTGACTTCTTTTTTGTGTGATAGAAGTACTCCAGACCGGCAACCGTCACGGTATACTGTTACCCCTTTGCAGCCGCTTTTCCAGGCTTCGAAATAGAGTTTTCCTACCAGTTCTTCATCCGCATCGGCAGGCAGATTGATGGTTACGCTGATTGAATGATCCACCCACTTTTGGATTTTACCCTGCATCCTGACTTTGTTCATCCAGTCAACATCGTTCGAAGTGGCCTTGTAGTAGGGCGATTTGGCAATCAGGGTATCCAGATCTTCCTGTGTGTAATTCTTGTTCAGGTCGTATTCATTAACTTCCATCCATTTTTTAAACTGGTGGTGGAAGACGATGTACTCTTCCCAAGAATCGCCCAACTCGTCAATAAAGTCAACTTTTACATTTTTATCGTTCGGATTCACCTTGCGACGACGTTTGTAAACGGGCATAAATACCGGTTCAATTCCTGAAGTTGTTTGGGTCATCAGGCTGGTCGTACCGGTGGGAGCGATGGTCAACAGGGCAATGTTACGGCGGCCATATTTTACCATGTCCTGATACAATTGCTCATCCTGGGCACGCAATCGTTTGATCATGGGGTTATTTTTTTCGCGCTCTGTACTATAAATGGCGAAAGCGCCACGTTCTTTGGCCATGTTCACTGATGAGCGGTAGGCTTCAACGGCCACGGTCCTGTGAATTTCTTCACTAAAATCAGTGGCAGCTTCACTTCCGTAGCGTAAGCCTAATGATGCCAGCATATCTCCTTCAGCAGTAATCCCTACACCTGTGCGGCGTCCTTCTTTGGCTTTGGTCTGTATTTTAACCCACATCGAGCGTTCAATGTGTTTAATTTCTTCGTTCTCAGGATCAGCATCAATTTTTTCGATGATGCCATTAATCTTTTCCAATTCAAGGTCGATGATGTCATCCATCATGCGTTGGGCGTATGCAACATGCTTTTTGAATAAGTCAAAATTGAATTTTGCCTCTGTGGTAAATGGAGCTTCAACATACGAATTTAAGTTCACGGCAATCAACCGGCAACTATCGTAAGGGCACAGTGGTATTTCACCGCAAGGATTGGTCGATACGGTTTTATATCCAAGATCGGCATAACAATCCGGAACGGATTCCTTGATTATGGTATCCCAGAACAGAATTCCCGGTTCAGCTGATTTCCATGCATTGTGAACAATTTTTTTCCAAAGTCCCATTGCATCAATTTCTTTGACATAAGTTGGGTTCTTTGCATCAATCGGATACTGGGTTTGGTATTTTTCACCCGCTTCAACAGCCTGCATAAAATCATCATGAATTTTTACTGAAACATTGGCCCCGGTTACTTTTCCATGTTCCATTTTGGCATCAATAAATGATTCTGCATCCGGATGTTTGATTGAAACAGAAAGCATCAAAGCGCCCCGACGGCCATCCTGGGCCACTTCACGTGTCGAATTGGAATAACGCTCCATGAAAGGGACGATGCCCGTTGAGGTGAGTGCCGAGTTTTTAACCGGTGAACCTTTGGGCCTGATGTGAGAGAGATCATGACCTACTCCTCCACGGCGTTTCATTAATTGTACCTGCTCCTGATCAACTTTCAATATTCCTCCATAAGAATCGGAATGTCCTTCATTTCCAATTACAAAGCAGTTGGAAAGTGAAGCAATCTGAAAGTCGTTGCCGATTCCAGTCATTGGTCCACCCTGAGGAACAATGTATTTGAAATCTTTCAGAAGTGCAAAAATCTCTTCCTCAGTCATCGGATTTTCGTAATTCTTTTCAATTCTTGCAATTTCTGAAGCCAGGCGCCGATGCATATCATCAGGAGTCAGTTCATAGATGTTGCCATAAGAATCCTTCAACGCATACTTGTTGACCCATACCCGTGCAGCAAGGTCATCACCCTTGAAATATTTTTGGGAAGCAGTATAAGCTTCTTCCGTGGTGTGAGTTTTTTTGCCCGTTTGGGGCTCAATTGCTAAATTTTTGAATTCCATAACTGAAAATTTTGATCTTAAATATTTGCTAATTCATTGTTATTGTGGTTAAAAACCTATTGGCTTTAAACTCGTTTTTAGTATATGCAATATAAGGCTTTAATTGGAAATAGGAAACACAAAATTATTAAATTGTTTTAAAAGTTATCAACTTGGTGTTGTTAGTATGTTTAAAATGAAGATACTAACATTTTTACAGTTGGAAAAAGTTCACAAAAATAAAAATTGTATTTTATAAAATATAGAGCAGTATTAATGCAATGTGGCTGTGAGAAAGCGCTTTGAAGGGCAGTGAAAATAGAGTTTGCCTGTTAAATTTCTATATAAACTTATTGTTAAAAACTTTGCTGATGATGGTTTGTGTGGCACCCAAATTCTGGTTCGTAAAATTGGTGCACTCAACGATAATTCTTTCTCTCTTTTCTATATCCGTAAGTAAGGATTCCAACACTGTATTTAGTTGCTGGTAATTATTTACAGAAAAGGCCACCTGTAGTTTTACCATTGCCGTTGCTTCATTAAATTTAAGATAGTTAGGCCCAAAAACAATGGGCATGCCAAAGATGGCGGCTTCAAGTGTGTTGTGGATTCCTACCCCGAACCCTCCGCCAATGTAAGCCAAATCAGCGTATTGGTAAATGGATGAAAGCAGCCCGATTGTGTCAACAATCATGACCTGATAATTTTTAACTGTTTCATCAGTGGCTTCTGTATAACACACAACCGGGGTTTTCAACAGATTTATCAACCGGTCAATATTCGCCCTTTTGGTTTCGTGGGGAGCAATAATGAATTTAATAGCAGGATGAGCATGAATATACTCAATCAATAATTCTTCATCAGGTTTCCAGGTACTCCCGGCAACTAACAATTGTTGGTTGTTTTTGAATATTTCTACCAATGGAATAACTTTCCCATTGCGGGCAATCGCGGCTACACGGTCGAAACGGGTATCGCCTGCTTTGGTTGCATTTTTTAATCCAATGCTGTCCAGTAATTCAACTGATTGTTGGTCCTGCACAAAAAAATGTTCAAAATCAAATAGCATTTTGCGGTACCATTTTCCCCAGGGAGAGTTTTGGAAGAACAATTGGTTTTCCCTAAAGATGGCGGAAACCAGGTATAGAGGAATGTTTTTTTTCTTCAGTTCCTTAATGTAGTGGAACCAGAATTCGTATTTTATAAAGAAAACAATTTCAGGATTCACCAAATTAATCAGCATTCGTGCATTGCTTTTGTTGTCAACAGGCAAATAAAAAACATAATCAGCCAGCTCATAGTTCTTCCTGATTTCATAGCCCGAAGGTGAGAAGAAGGTGAGTAATATCTGGTAGTTAGGATGCTGCTTCTTGATGGCCTCAATCAATGGCCGACCCTGTTCGAATTCACCCAGGGAAGCGCAATGAACCCAGGCAATTGGCCGGTCGTGCCTTATTTTATTGATCAATTCCGTAAATACGCGCTTACGTCCTTCCTTTATCTGGCTGGCCTTCTGGTTGAAGGGTGAGGCCAGTCTTATCAGCATGGAATAAAAAAATATGGACAGATTATATAGGACGTTCATTCAGTGGAGGTTTTATTGGCAAAAGTAATGGTTTTTAAGTTCAATTGATGAGTGCACTGTGAAAAGTCTTTTTCTGCCACGATGTTTCAAAGTATCATCCCGAAACCTCGGAACACTAAGCATACATAATCAATACTTTGTGTGCCTTGGGGTCTTATAGTCTTTGTGGCATTTTTTATTTTATGACTTTTAAAAGTGGGCTTCATTGAATTATGTTTTAACCCAAACTTAAAAGGTAGCCCATGTCTTTCTTTAACCCGGGTTGCATCGAAGCTGCCACTGCCAGCTGGTCGCACCGCTCGTTTTCCGGAATGTTGGCATGTCCTTTGATCCAGATAAATTTTACCTGATGCTTTGGGTAAATTCTTAGGAAGCGTTGCCATAGGTCTTCATTTTTTTTCCCCTTGAACCTGATCTTGACCCAATTCCAGATCCATCCTTTTTCAACCGCCTCCACTACATATTTGGAGTCGGAGTAGATGGTAACCTTTGAATTTTCAACTTTTAACGCCTCCAGGCCTACAATCACAGCTATCAATTCCATACGGTTGTTGGTCGTCAGTGCAAATCCGTCAGATAATTCTTTTCTGAATTGGCCGCAAAGCAGCACCGTTCCATACCCACCGGGACCAGGATTTCCGCGTGCAGCACCATCAGTATAAATTGTAATGTTCAATATATTAATTTGTAAAAAGAAAGACCCGTAAATAATACGGGTCTTTCAAATATAATAAAATTCAGACTATTAATGGACTATTGTCATTTCATCAATGAGGTTCTGCGCACCAGCCATTTTATCAATGGTCCAGAGTACAAATCGAATATCGACATTGATACATTTCTGTAATTCGTTTTCGTAGGCCAAATCTCCGCTCATTGCTTCCCAGTTACCATCAAAAGCGATGCCGATTAATTCGCCTTTAGCATTGATCACAGGGCTTCCGGAATTTCCACCTGTAATATCATTGTTGGTGGTAAAGCAAGTGTGCAGGCTGCCATCCTTATCAGCATATCGGCCGTAGTCTTTGGCTTCGTACAATTCCTTCAATTTAGCGGGCACATCAAATTCGTCATCTCCCGGAATCTCTTTTTCAATATATCCGAGCAAGGTGGTAAAATAGCCGTACTTAACTGCGTCACGTGGAATGTAATCACCCACAGTTCCGTAGGTCAAACGCATACTGGAATTGGCATCCGGGTAAAAAGTCTTGTCTGCTTCCATTTCCATCAGGCCGCCAACAAACAAGCGGTTTCCTTTAATGAGCATGGCTGTTGTTTTGGCAGTTTCATCGCCAATAAGGTCTAACATCCTGAAAATTTCAAGCGATGTTTGGAAAATAGGATCTTTTTCGAGCACTTTGGCTTTAGGCCTGGCAAGGAAACTCATCAGTTTCTCTTGGCTTCCAAAGATTGATTTTGCATACAACTCTTTGGTGTATTTTTCGAAATCATTGCCATATTTAGCTTTTACTTCCCTGAAAAATGGCGGTTGATACTGGGGTGCAACATTTTCCTCATAGATACGGAAAAGTGAGGCAGCAGTCTTCTGATCGGTTTGCGGGTCATAATCTTTAAAAAACTGGTCAAGGCCTTCTTTAATCCGATCGGTAGATAAATTGATATGTCCTGAATTTTTATCAGTCTTTAACGCTTCGTAAAGCGATCGGGTGCGGTAGGCATAATAGAAGATTTCCGGTCCTCGGACCATCGATTCCATCATATATTCCAATGCAATTTCATCGTCAACATTTTTATAGGTACCGGCAATCATCTGAAGGGCCTCACCGTATTTAGCTTTCCGCTCAGGATTGGCATTTGCCCATTGGGTAAATTTCTCTTCCAGTTGTTGTTTTTTATCAAGAACGTTCAGATCGTCAAGCCCTTTATTTTGCCCGATGCTGTATTTGTAATAATTCGAACTGCGTGCATATTTTGATGCATACATGATTTTGGCCTTCTGCGAGGTTTTCATGAAGTCTTTCATAATACGCAGTTTTTCTTCACGAACTTTAATGCGCACCGGATTGGTAACCTTCATGGTATAATCAATTCCAAAGGATGTTTTATACCGGTTGGTGCTTCCAGGATATCCCATCACCATGGCAAAATCATTTTTTTCATATCCTTTCAAAGAAATCGGCAAATGATGTTTGGGCTTGTAGGGCACATTGTCTTTGGAATAGGAAGCAGGTTTTCCATCTTTTCCACAGTAGATGCGGAATATACTAAAATCGGCGGTATGACGGGGCCACATCCAGTTATCGGTATCACCTCCGAATTTGCCCATCGACTGTGGCGGAGCGCCCACCAGGCGAATGTCACGGAAAGTTTCGTAAACAAACAGGTAATATTTATTGTCGTTGTACACCGCCTGAACGCGTCCTTCATAATGGGTATCGGCAGTCGCTTCTTTTTCAATGGCAGAAGAAATTTCACGTACCTTATCTTTTCTTTTTTCCTCCGTCAAACTATCATTTAACTGTGGAATAATTTTTGAAGTAACATCTTCGAAACGAATCAGGAAAGAGGCGCTCTTGCCGGGATTTGACAATTCATCTTCTTTTGTTTTTGCCCAGAAGCCATCTAACAGGTAATCGTGGTCAACGGTGCTGTGTTCCTGAATTTCATCAAAACCGCAATGGTGGTTGGTCAACAGCAATCCCTCGGCTGAAATAAGCTCTGCCGTGCACGACCCATGATCAAGTGCAACAACGGCATCTTTCAGGCTTGAATGATTGATGCTGTAAATATCTTCAGCATTGATAGACAATCCCAACTGTTTCATTTGGTTGATATTCAGCTTTTCAATCAAAGCCGGTAACCACATTCCCTCATCTGCTTTCACTGTTCCTGATAGGATCATCTGCAGGATGGTGACAAAAACTACGAATCGTTTCATTGGATAATTAAAAAGTTGAATTTTGAAATTAATGTTGCTGCAAAGGTATTTATATCTGATTATTTACCATTCATTTAATGACAAGCCTGAGAAAAATCATGTTAATAATAATTAACAGACGTTACAATTCAACATGTAAGGTGATTTTATGAACGCTTCCCTTTGGAAATGTTATCTTTGTCAAAATTTAAATCAGCCAATTTTAAACAAACACCAATATAAATAGTTCATAAAATTTGATTTTATATGTCTCGAGGCCTCGGGATGTGTTTAATAAAAAAAAATAAATCAAAATGGAAAGAAAAGTCAGGGTACGTTTTGCCCCAAGTCCTACAGGTCCGCTCCACATGGG
>Ga0209724_1002740_pt1 | contig 14879 bp, 16 predicted proteins | sample grotaG_FD_184143 | JGI IMG/M metagenome (GOLD analysis project Ga0209724, IMG submission 184143) | Glacier valley bacterial and archeal communities from Borup Fiord, Nunavut, Canada, to study Microbial Dark Matter (Phase II) -... | ecosystem: Environmental > Aquatic > Freshwater > Ice > Glacier ...
AGAGGTAACGCAGACCCGAATCGCACAGGATCGTGACGATGGTTTTGCCCGGACCAAGCGCGGTGGCCAGTCGGACCGCACCCGCGACATTGATCCCTGACGACAGGCCCAGACACAGGCCCTCGTCGGCGAGCAGAGCGTGCATCACGGGCAGGGCCTCGGCATCGGAAACGCGGAACTGATGATCGACCACCAAGCCGTCGAGATTGGCGGTGATCCGACTTTGGCCGATGCCTTCCGAAACCGAATTACCCGCCGAGCGCAGTTCGCCGTGGGCGAACCAGTCGTACAGCGCCGCACCGTCGGGATCGCTCAGCGCGATGCTGATCCCGGCATCGAATGCCCGCAGACCCAAAGCGACCCCGGCAAGCGTGCCGCCGGTCCCGACCGCGCAAGTGAAGCCATCGACCTTACCGCCGGTGTCGGCCCAGATCTCGGGTGCCGTCGTCTTGATATGCGCCAGTCGGTTGGCGGTATTGTCGAACTGGTTCGCCCAGACCGCGCCCGGCGTCTCCCCGGCGATGCGCCGTGACTGATGCACATAATGGCACGGGCTGCTGTACGGCGCGGCCGGCACCAGGACGAGGCGCGCGCCCAACGCCCGCAACGTGTCCTGCTTCTCGCGGCTTTGCGTGTCGGGCATGACGATGACCGTCTTGTAGCCGAGCGCGTTGGCGACGATGGTCAGCCCGATACCGGTGTTGCCGGCGGTGCCTTCGACGATGGTGCCACCCGGCTGGAGCAATCCGCGCGCTTCGGCGTCGCGGATGATGAACAGTGCCGCGCGGTCCTTGACCGACCCGCCGGGGTTCATGAATTCGCACTTGCCGAGGATCTCGCAGCCGGTGCGCGCCGACGGGCCGCGCAGGCGGATCAGCGGCGTGTTGCCGATCAATGCAGTGACATCGGGGGCGGGGCTGGTCATCCCCCGTCCCTAATCGCCAGCCGGTGGCGCGGCAAGGCTGCACCCGCTAGGAAGGGCCGATGAAGCTGCGCCTTGCCCCCGCCCCGCTGCTGCTGGCGCTCGCCGCCTGCCAGCCGGCGTCGCCCGATCAGTCGGGTGCCACGATTCGCGTCGATGTGATCGGCACCGCGACCGATCCGGCGGGCGCCCCGCGCCGCGTGATTGCCGCCGCGACTCAGGCCGGGCTGACCGATTTCGACGCGTCGGGCCGGGTCGTGCCAGGGCTGGCGTCGAGCTGGCGGGTATCGAACGACGGGCGCAGCGTGATCTTCCGGTTGCGCCCGGCGGCATGGGCCGACGGCCGCAAGCTGGTCGGCGGCGATGTCGTCAGCGTGTTCCGCCGGATCATCGCGCCCGCCAGCATCAATCCGCTCAAGCCCGAAATGGCGATGATCGAAAATGCCGCGGCGATCGCCGCCGGACATGCCGCGCCCGCGACGCTCGGCGTCAACGCGCCGCTCGACTCCGTGGTCGAGATTCGGCTGGCGGCGGCATCGCCGGGGCTGCTGACGCTGCTCGCGCAGCCCGACCTTGCCATCACGCGGGGCGGGCCGCGTCCACCGGCGCTCGGAGCGTTTGTATTGAAGGATGCCGTCACCCGCCCGGTCGTGCTCACACGCAATGCCGCCTATTACGATGCGGCGAATATCGGGTTGGGGCGGATCGAGCTGACGCCGGTCGAGGACCCCGGCATGGCGGTGGCGCGCTTTGCGCACGACCGCACCGACATCGTCACCGGCAGCGGGCTGGCGGGGCTGTCCGACGCGCGGCTGCTCGGCCCGCAGGTGCTGCGCGTCGAGCCGGCCACCGGCATCTATGGCTATCTTGCCAATGTCCGCAGCGGGCCGCTCGCCGATGTCCGCGTGCGCCGCGCGCTGGCGATGGCGATCACCCGCGACGGGCTGGGCGCGCGGCTGTTCGGGATTCCGGCGATGCTGCCGGTGATCGGCATGCTGCCGCCGGGCATGGCGAGCGCGCCGGTGGCAACGCTGCCCGACTGGGCGATGCTGGCCCCTGCGGCGCGGCTCGATACCGCGCGGGCACTGCTGGCGGCGGCGGGGTTCGACGCCGCGCACCCGCTCGCATTTGCCGTCAGCCTGCCGCCGGGGCGCGAACATGCGAGCGTCTTTGCCGCAGTCGCCGCCGACTGGAGCGCGATCGGCGTCACCGCATCGGCGCGCGAAATGAGCCCCACCGACCTCGCGCTGGCATTGAAGCGCGGCGACTTCGAACTGGCGCTGAGCGAGCGTGTCGCCCCGGTCGAGACGGCGGCATTCTTCCTCGGGCCGTTCCGCTGCGGCGTCGGTGCCGGGGGCTATTGCAATCCGGCCGCCGACCTATTGCTCGATGCGGCGGCAACCGATCCGGGCGCAGTCGCGACGGCGGAGGCCGCATTCATGGCCGATGCGCCGCTGATCGCGCTGTTCCGCCCGGTGCGCTGGTCGCTGGTGCAGCCGCGCGTCACCGGCTGGACCGACAACAGCGCGGGCGCGCACCCGCTGGCGCGGCTCGGCATGACGCCCAAACGCGGCGCGCGCTGACGCTCAGCGTATCAGCGTCACGCGGAACCCGCCATCGATCGGCGCGACCTGCCAGCCCTGTTCGCTGGCATAGGCGGCAAGCTCGCTCGCGGTCGCGGGGTCATCGGCGAGCAGATCGAAGCGGTCGCCGCCGCGCCGCGCCGCACTTGCCAGCCGCAGGATCGGCCATGGGCAGCGCAACCCGCGCGCATCGACGATGATTGGGGGTTGGCCCTGCGCGTCGATCTTGCCTAGCATGCGTTCTCCATCGCTCCGGACCCCCGCCATGTACAGACTGCGATCCCCAATCGGCCAGCGCGCATCGTGACTGCGGCAGACGATCCGCGGCTGCGTCATGCGCTGGCGTTCATCTTCGTCACCGTGCTGGTCGACACCATCGGCTTTGGCATCGTCATCCCGGTGCTGCCCAAGCTGATCGGCGCGCTGACCGGTGCGACGCTGACCGGTGCCGCACGCATCAGCGGCTGGCTGATGGTCGGCTATGCGGTCATGCAGTTCGCCTTCGGCCCCGTCATGGGCGGACTGTCGGACCGCTTTGGGCGGCGGCCGGTGCTGCTGGCGTCGCTGCTGGCGTTCGGCGTCGATTATCTGGCGATGGCGTTCGCGCCGACGCTGGCGTGGCTGTTCGCCGGCCGGCTGGTCGCGGGCATTACCGGGGCATCGTTCAACACCGCCTATGCCTATATCGCCGATGTGACGCCGCCCGAGAAACGCGCCGCGAACTTCGGGCTGATCGGGCTGGGGTTCGGCTTCGGCTTTGTCATCGGGCCGGCGGTCGGTGGCATCCTCGGCCAATATGGCACGCGTCTGCCGTTCCTCGTGGCGGCGGGGCTGGCGCTGGCGAACGCCGCTTATGGCTGGTTCATCCTGCCCGAAAGCCTTGGCGCGACCGACCGCCGGCCGTTCGATTGGCGGCGTGCGAACGCAGTCGGCTCGCTGCTCCACCTGCGCGCGCAGGCTCCCGTCGTGCTGGCGCTGGCGGCGGCGACGTTCCTCGTGATCTTCGCCGCGATGGCGCTGCAGTCGACATGGACATTCTATGTCATCCAGCGCTTCGGCTGGACGCCTGCCGAAGTCGGCTACAGTCTTGCCGCGGTCGGAGTCAGTGCGGCGGTGATGCAGGGCGGGCTGTTGCGCTTTGCCGTGCCGCGCTACGGCGAACGGCGGCTGATCGTCGTCGGCGGGATCAGCGCGGTGGCGGCGTATCTGATCTATGCCGTCGCCGATCGGGGCTGGATGCTGTACGCCGGAATTGCCGTCGGCGCGCTGTCGGGGTTCATCTATCCGTCGCTGCAGGCGCTGATGTCGGCCCAGGTCGGGCGCAACGAACAGGGCGAGCTGCAGGGCTCGGTCGCCAGCCTGTTCAGCCTTGCGAACATCCTTGGCCCCGCGATCATGACGCAGCTGTTCGCGTGGTCGGCGGCACCCGATGCAGTGGTGCATGTGCCGGGCGCGCCGTTCCTGCTGGCCGCGCTATGCGTCGGCGGCGCGCTGGCGATCTTCCGCGCCGCCGCGCCGCCCGCGCCTCAGATGCGACCCATAAAGACCAAGATGACTACGATGAGCACCACGACGCCGAGCCCGCCCGACGGTGCATAACCCCAGCTGCGGCTGTATCCCCAGCTCGGCAGCGCGCCGATCAGCACGAGGATGAGCACGATCAGCAAAATGGTCCCGAGAGTCATTATTCAATTCCCTGTTTGAGCCGTGGCCATTCAACGCACCGTGCCGTGAAATCGTTTCGTCGCGGCAGCACCGGACTGGACCATAAGCGCACGACACCCTACTTCGGCCTGTATGCTGACCGTTGAAGCCGCGCTGACGCGCCTGACCCATGCCCTTGATGCCGCCAAGCGCGCCGGGGCCGACGCCGCCGATGCGGTCTATTCCGGCGATGCCTCGACCCAAGTCAGCGTGCGCCTTGGTGCGCTCGAGGATATTGCCCGGTCGGAGGGCGAGGAAATCGGCCTGCGCGTCTTTGTCGGCGACCGCTCGGCGAGCGTTTCGACGTCGGACCTGTCGATGGCCGCACTCGCCGCAGTCGTCGAACGCGCCGTCGCGATGGCGCGCGAAGCTCCCGAAGACGCTTATGCCGGCCTTGCCTCCGCCAGTCGCTTGCTGCGCGGTCCCGCTCCCGACCTCGATCTCGACGACGGCGGCGACCCCAGCGCCGACAGCCTGAAGCAGCTCGCGCTGGCCGCCGAGGATGCGGCGCGCGGCGTGCCGGGCATCACCAATTCCGAAGGCGGCGGCGCCAGCGCCGGACGCGGCATCATGGCGCTCGCTACGTCGGGCGGCTTTGCCGGGGGCTACCGCGCCACCAGCTACGGCGTTTCGGCGAGCGTCATCGCCGGCACCGGCGACGACATGCAGCGCGACTATGCCTATCACAGCGTCCGCTACCTGAGCGATCTCGACGCGCCGGACGGGATCGGCAGCCGCGCCGGGACGCGCGCCATCGAGCGGTTGAACCCGATCCGGCTGCCCACCGGCGCGATGCCGGTGTTGTTCGATCCGCGCGTCTCGGCCACGCTGCTCGGGCATCTGGCCGGGTCGATCACCGGCTCGGCAATCGCGCGCGGCACCAGCTTCCTGAAGGACATGCTCGGCGCGGCGGTGTTCGGTGCCTGCGTGACGATCCTCGACGAGCCGCACCGGCTGCGCGGGCTGCGGTCGCGCCCGTTCGACGGCGAGGGGCTGCCGACCGCGCCACGCAGCATCATCGATGCAGGCGTGCTCACCGGCTGGCTGATGGACAGCGCCAGCGCGCGGCAGCTTGGGCTCGAACCCACTGGGCACGCGGCGCGCGGGCTGGCCGGGCCGCCGGGGGCCGGGCCGTCGAACCTGCACATGGCGGCGGGCACGCTGACCCCTGCAGAATTGATGGCCGATATTCGCCAGGGCTTTTATGTCACCGAGCTGATCGGCATGGGCGTCAACGGGCTGACCGGCGACTATAGCCGCGGCGCGAGCGGCTTCCTGATCGACAATGGCGTGTTGGGGCCGGCGGTCGCCGAGGTGACGATCGCGGGTAACCTGAAGGACATGTTCCTTGGCCTGACGCCCGCCAACGACCTGAGCTTTCGCCGCGCGACCAACGCGCCGACGCTGCGCATCGACGGGATGACGCTTGCCGGAGAGTGACGATCTGGGACTGCTGGTGCGCGTGACGCGCGCCGCCGGCGGGCTGGCGATGCAGCATTTCGAAGCCGGCGGCGGCGCGCGCTGGGAAAAATCCCCCGGTCATCCGGTCTGCGCCGCCGACCTTGCGCTCGACGACTATCTCAAGGCGCAGCTGCTCGGCCCGCGCCCCGACTATGGCTGGCTGTCGGAGGAAACCGCCGACGCGCCCGACAGGCTGGGGCGCCGCCGCGTCTGGGTGGTCGATCCGATCGACGGCACGCGCGATTTCCTGCGCGGGCGCACCGGCTGGGCGGTGTCGGTCGCGCTGGTCGAGGACGGCCGCGTGCTGATGGGCGCGCTCGCCGCACCGGCGCGCGGACAATTGTTCGTCGCGCTCGGCGGCCACGGCGCGCATGTCAACGGCGTGCGGCTCGCGGTCAGCGGGCGCACCTCGATGAACGGGCTGGCGATGCCGATCGACCCCGCGACGCTGACGGCGTCGTTCTGGCCCGAACGCTGGGACGCGGTGGCGGTCGAAAAGCCCAACAGCCTCGCGCTCCGCATCGCCAAGGTCGCCAGCGCCGAGGCGGACGCGTTCATCGAGGGGCGAACGATTTCCGAATGGGACGTCGCCGCCGCCGCGCTGATCCTGACCGAAGCCGGCGGTGCCGTCACCGAACGCGGCGGCGACGCGCTGGCGTTCAACCGCCCGGTCCCCGAAGTGCGCGGACTGGTCGCCGCAACGCCCGCGCTCGCCGAAGACGTCCGCGCAAGGTTGAACGCGGGCGTCGCGGCGCTGGGCAAGGTGCGGCGGGGCTAGAGGCCGGGCAGGGCCTATCGTTAGCGCCTATAGATTTCGCGCCGGTTGCCAAGCCGAATAACGGTTATCAGCATCACACCATCGTCAAGGTCGGCAATGACCCGCCAATCGCCCACCCGGTATTTCCAGAAATCGCCAAGCTCTTTGCCGCGCAACGCCTCACCGACGCTACGCGGGTCGTCGAGCTGACCCACACGGTCGCGTAGGAACGTCAGTATGCGCCTGGCGACCTGCGGATCGAGTTTTCGAAGTTGCTTTGCAGCGCTGTCGGCAAGCTCAACGCGCCAGGCCATATTCGGCCAGAAGATCGCTCAATGGAATACGAGCCTCGGTCCCGGCCAACACGCGAGCCCGAATATGCGACGACAGATGGGCATCCTCCAGATCGTCGATCTGCTCGATAATGGCCTGCGTCGCGTAAAATGTCTTTGATCGCCCCGTCAGCGCCGACAGCGCCGTGAGGCGTTCGTCGACGTCAGCAGGCAGGCGGAGCGACATGGGCATGGAAGGTACGTATCACTCCAATACGTGTATCGCAAGGCTCGCCGCCTACCCGATCACCGCCACGGCCAGCCGCTGCAGCTCGATCTTCATGCAGCGGTCCATTACCACCTTGAGCCCGGCCGCCTCGGCGCGGGCGGCGGCTGCGTCGTCGATCACGCCCTGCTGCAACCAGACCGCCTTCGCGCCGACCGCGACCGCGGCATCGACGACAGCGCCCGCTTCGGACGATTTGCGGAACACATCGACGATGTCGATCGCCTCGCCGATCTGCGACAGTTCGCGCCAGACGAATTCGCCGTGGATGTGTTCGCCGGTGATCTGCGGGTTGACCGGATAGACGCGGTAGCCGTGCGCCTGCAGCGCCGCCATGACATGGTTCGACGCGCGCTCGGGCCGGTCCGAAATGCCGACCAGCGCGACGGTGCGCGCATTGGTCAGCAGGTCGCGCAGGCCCGCATCATCGGTAATCGGCATGGCTCGTCTCCTTCAAATCCCGATCGCGTCCGCAACCCTCGCCGCGAGCGCCGCGAACACCGCGCCGTGACGGTCGTCCCCCGCCGCCGGCGGCGACCCCGCATCGGATGCGGCGCGCAGCGTGCCGTCGAGCGGAATCTCGCCCAGGAATGCAACGCCCAGCGCGGCCGCTGTATCCGCAGCACCACCATGGCCGAAAATATCGCTGCGCTCGCCGCATTTGGGGCAGGCGAAATAGCTCATATTCTCGATGATGCCGAGCACGGGCACATGCACCTGCGCGAACATCGCGATGGCGCGGCGCGCGTCGATCAGCGCGAGGTCCTGCGGTGTCGAGACGATCACCGCGCCGGTGGGCTTCAGCTTCTGCGCCAGCGTCAGCTGAATGTCGCCGGTGCCGGGCGGCAGGTCGACCACGAGGCAATCGAGCACACCCCAATCGGCCTGCTCGACCATTTGCAGCATCGCCGACGATGCCATCGGCCCGCGCCAGATGATCGCCTTTTCCGGATCGGTCATCATCCCCATCGACAGCGCCTTGATGCCGTGCGCCGCAATCGGCAGCAGCCGCTTGCCGTCCAATTGCGCGCGCGCGCCGATACCGAGCAGCGTCGGCACCGACGGGCCGTAGATGTCGGCATCGAGCAGCCCGATCGCCAGCCCGCGCCGCGCCAGTGCCACGGCAAGGTTCGCCGCCACGGTCGATTTGCCGACGCCGCCCTTGCCGCTCGCCACCGCAAGGATCGTGCGGATGCCCGGCACCGGCCCGGCAGCAGGCGCCGCCAGCGCCTCGCCGCCGCGCTCCGCCGTCAGGATCAGCCGTGCCGCCGTCACGCCCGCCACGCGGCGGACCGCGAGTTCGACGGCGGCGCGCAGCCGTTCGGCGGCGTCCTTCGCCAGCCCGTCGACCGACAGCACCAGTCCGGCGGTACCGTCTTCCTTGGCGACGATGCCCCCGGCGCGCGCGGTTTCGATGATATTGCCGCCGCCCGACGGATCGGCGATAGCCGCCAGCGCAGCGGCGATTTCGGTTACGGTAACCATGTCGATTTATCCCAGTTTGCCGCAGGTGCGCGGCCATCTCGCATTCTGTGTGGGCGGACCGTATATAGCGACTGCACAATCACGCAAACGTACAGGAACCCTATGCCCTGGCAGAGCAACAACGAGACGCCCGGCGGGCCGTGGAGCAGCGGCGGTAGCGGCGGCGGCTCGGGCGGCAGCGGTTCCGGCGGCGGATCCGGCGGTGGGCCAAAGTCCCCGTGGGGCGAAGGTCCGCCGCGCCGCCCTCCCCCCGGGCGTGGCCCGTCGGGGAACAACGACATCGATGCGTTCCTGCGCCGCAGCCAGGACAAGCTGCGCAACTCGTTGCCGAATGGCGGGTCGATGGGGAACACCCCGTTCCTGCTTGGGCTGGGCGCGATCGTCGCGATCTGGCTGATCAGTTCGTCGTCGTACCGCGTGCAGGCGTCGGAGCGTGGCATCGTCCAGCGTTTTGGCCGCTATGTCGAAACCACCGGGCCGGGCTTCCACTTCAAGCTGCCCGCGCCGATCGACACCGTCGTCAAGCCCAAGGTCGATCAGGTCAACTCGATCGACATCGGGCCGTCGGACGGCAGCTCGGAAAATCTGATGCTGACCGGTGACCAGAACATCATCGACATCGCCTATGCGGTCCGCTGGAAGATCAAGGATCCCGAACGCTTCCTGTTCGTGCTCGCCGAGCCGCAGGCGACGATCAAGGAGGTCGCCGAATCGGCGATGCGTTCCGAAATCGGCCGCGCCACGCTGAACGACGCGATCGGCCCGCAGCGCGCGCAGATCGCCGAGGAAGTCCGCGTCCGCATGCAGGAGCTGCTCGACAGCTATCGTTCGGGCATCGAGGTCCGCGGCGTCGACATCAAGCAGGCTGACCCGCCGAGCGCGGTCGACGCGGCGTTCAAGGACGTGTCGGCAGCGCAGCAGGACGCGCAGCAGAAACTCAACCAGGCGCGCGGCTATGCCCAGCAGGTGCTGGCGCAGGCACAGGGTGCGACCGCGGCGTTCGATGCGGTCTATGCCCAGTATAAGCTGGCCCCCGAAGTGACGCGCAAGCGCATGTACCTCGAAACGATGGAGCAAGTGCTCGCCAAGACCGACAAGACGATCGTCGAGCCGGGCAGCGTCACCGCCTATCTGCCGTTGCCCGAGGTCCAGCGCCGCGCGCGGATTGCCGAACCGACCCCCGCCACTCCGCCGGTACAGGCCAAGTAGATGACAATCATCCGCAATCCGCTGCCATGGGCGATCCTGCTCGCGGTCCTGATCATCCTCGTGATGAGCAGCCTGTTCCGCGTGCCGGAAACCACGCAGGCAATCGTGCTGCGGCTCGGCAAGCCCGAGCGCATCATCAACGGCTTCGATCCACGCGAGAAGTTCGGCTCGTCGGATGCCGGCCTTGCGCTCAAGGTGCCGTTCATCGAAAACATCGTGATGATCGACAAGCGCGTGCTCAATCTCGACATGCCCGAGCAGACGGTGCTGTCGACCGATCAGCTGCGACTGGTGGTCGATGCATTCGCGCGCTTCCGCATTATCGACCCGCAGCAGATGTACCAGACCGTCGGCACCGAAGACGGGGCCAAAGACGCGCTGGCGCGCATCCTTGCGTCGCGGATTCGCAACGAGCTCGGGCGGCAGCCATTCGCCGCGCTGCTCAGCCCCGAGCGCACGACGCTCATGGACGATATTCAGGCGAGCGTGAACAAGCAGGCCCATCAATATGGTGCTGAGATCATCGACGTGCGCATCAAGCGCGCCGATCTGCCGACCGGCGCCCCGCTCGATTCGGCGTATACGCGGATGCGGTCGGCACGCGCGCAGGAGGCGTTGACGATCCGCGCCCAGGGTGAAAAACAGGCGCAGCTGGTAGGGGCCGAGGCTGACGCCAACGCGGCGCGGATCTACGCCGAAAGCTTTGGCAAGGACCCCGATTTCTACGCTTTCTACCGCGCCATGCAGTCGTACAAGGTGGCGTTCAAGGACGGTAGCGGCACCTCGCTCGTGCTGACGCCGAACAACGAGTTCCTGCGTGAGTTCGAAGGCCGCCGAAATGCGCGCTAGTTAAGCTGGCGTTCACCGCCGGAATTTAGAGGTTGCGTGTTGCCCCTTTGCATCGTTCAAGCCGTGCCGACGCCGTTTTTGGCCAAGGCCACCCAGGAGAATAATCCGTGCGTATCGCTCGCAGCCTGATCCCCGCTCTCGTGCTGATCGCCGGCACCGGCGCGCTGCTGCTGCCGGCCGGCGCGCAGATCGCGACGCCGCCGGCGCTCGCCCCGCCCGCGCAGAATGCGACCGCCCCGGCGACGCCGCTCAGCGGCCCGATGGGCGCGCCGCGCAGCTTTGCCGACCTGACGGCGAAGCTCGCGCCCGCGGTGGTCAACGTCTCGACCACGCAAAAGGTCGAGGTTGGCGGCTTCCCCAAGGTCGGGCCGGGCGGTGGTGGCGGTGGTGGGGGTTCGGGCAATCCGCTCGAAGACCTGTTCCGCCGTTTTCAGGAGCAGCAGGGTGCCGGCGGCGAGCCGGTGACGCGCGAGGCGACGTCGCTCGGCAGCGGCTTCATCGTCGACCCGACCGGGTATATCGTTACCAACAACCATGTCATTTCGGGCGGCGAGGGCAAGTCGCCGGTCGAATCGATCACCGTGACGCTATCCGACCGCCGCGAATACAAGGCAAAGCTCATCGGCCGCGACACGCTGTCGGATCTGGCGTTGCTCAAGATCGATGCGAGGGACCTGCCCTATGTCAAGTTCGGCAACAGCACCGCGGCGCGCGTCGGCGACTGGGTGATTGCCATCGGCAACCCGTTCGGGCTGGGCGGCACGGTGACCGCAGGCATCGTCTCGGCGTTGCACCGCAACATCGGCGCGGGGCAGTATGACCGCTACATCCAGACCGACGCGTCGATCAACCAGGGCAATTCGGGCGGCCCGCTGTTCGACATCGACGGCAATGTGATCGGCATCAACACCGCGATCTTCTCGCCCACCGGCGGCAACGTCGGGCTGGGCTTTGCCATCCCCGCCGAGCAGGCATCGCCCGTCATCCAGCAACTGCGCGCCGGTGGCACCGTCAAGCGCGGCTATCTCGGCGTCGGCATCCAGCCGGTGACCGCCGATATCGCCGCCGGGCTGGGCCTGCCCAAGGACCGCGGCGAGATCGTCGCGTCGGTCGAGCCGACCGGCCCGGCGTCGCGCGCCGGCGTCAAGCAGGGCGATGTCGTCGTCCGCGTCGCGAACCAGGACGTGACGTTCGACAATACGCTCAGCCTGATCGTCGCGGGCACGCCGATCGGTGCCAAGGTGCCGATCGAGGTGATCCGCGACGGCAAGCGCCAGACGCTGACCGCGCAGATCGTCCAGCGCCCGTCCGAAGCGGTCGTGCGCGGCACGCCCGAAACCGACGACACCCCCGCCGCGCCCGATTCTGGCAAGGTACCCGGCACCGAGGCGGCGCGCCAGTCGCTCGGCATCACGCTGCAGCCGCTGACCGCCGATGTCCGCACGCAGCTCAAGCTTGCCCCGACGGTGCAGGGCGTGGTGATCGCCTCGCTCGATCCCAACAGCGATGCTGCTGCCGAAGGGCTGCAGCGCGGCGACGTCATCCTGTCGATCAACCAGCGCCCGACGCCGACCCCGGTCGCCGCCGCCGCTGCGGTCGACGAGGCGCGCAAGGCCGGTCGCGACACCGTGCTGATGCTGGTGCAGCGCTCGTCGATCCCGCCGCGCTATATCGGCATCAAGCTGCAGGCCAAGAAGTAACCGCGCGCCGCCCATCCCGCAGCGCTGCGGGATGGGCGGCGTCGCCCATTATTTAACCGTCAGCATCGTGCCCTTGGGCAGGCACATCCGCGTTTCCGACGCGATCGTCGAGTTCGCCTTGTACTTGTCGACGAATGCCGCCCATGCGGCATCGTCCTTGTGCTCGGGGGCTTTGACGCCGTTGACGTGCAGCGTCACCAGCTCATCGACCGACGGCTTCATCGTGCCGTCGACGGGCAGCATCACCGGGGCCATCGCGAAGCTGTTATCGGTCAGCCCCTTGGCCTTGTACCATGCCGCGTTCGCCTTGAACGCCTCGATCAGCCCGGCCATCGAGCCGCCGGGCTTGAGCTTCGACACGCGCATCGTCACCAGCTGACCGTCGCACACCGGCGCTGCGGTTGCGGCCGTCGCGACGAGCAAGGCCAGCGGCAGTAGATATCGGATCATCGCATTCCCCCTGTTGATCGCCGTCAGCTTAACCATCTTTCGTGACGCTTCAACCGAGCGGGGAAACCGGCTAGTCCGAACTGGACTTAATCGGGGAGCAGCACGCGTGGCGGACAGCATTTATATCGGCAAGGGCGAACAGCATCCCCAGGTGCTCGTGCTGCGCCGCGCCAACCGCCACGGGCTGATCGCGGGCGCGACCGGCACCGGCAAGACCGTGACGCTGCAGACGCTCGCCGAGGAGCTGAGCCGCGAAGGCGTGCCGGTGTTCCTCGCCGATGTGAAGGGCGACATCGCGGGCATGGCGATGACCGGCACGCAGGCTGCCGCGTGGACGGTGGCGCGCGCCACCGAGATCGGCCTCGACGGCTATAAGTTCGAAGCCGCTCCCGTGGTGTTCTGGGATTTGTTCGGCGAGGCCGGGCACCCGGTGCGTACCACCATCCTCGACATGGGGCCGCTGCTGCTGTCGCGGTTGATGGGGCTGAACGATACGCAAAGCGGCGTGATGACGGCGGTGTTCAAATATGCCGACGACAACGGGCTGCTGCTGCTCGACCTCAAGGATTTGCAGGCGATGCTCGCCTATGCGGCCGACAATGCGCAGGAGCTCGCGGCGAAATACGGCAATGTCACGCGCGCCAGCGTCGGCAGCATCCAGCGCCAGCTGCTCCAGCTCGAAAGCCAGGGCGCGGTGCATTTCTTCGGCGAACCAGCGCTCGATATCCACGACTTCCTCGTGATCGACGAGGCCGGACGCGGGCAGGTCAACATCCTTGCCGCCGACAAGCTGATGCAGTCGCCGCAGCTGTATGCGACGTTCCTGCTGTGGCTATTGAACGAGCTGTTCACCACGCTGCCCGAAGTCGGCGACCCGGCCAGGCCGGTGATGGCGTTCTTCTTCGACGAGGCGCACCTGCTGTTCGACGATGCGCCCAAGGCGCTGCTCGACAAGATCGAACAGGTCGTGCGGCTGATCCGCTCGAAGGGCTGCGGCGTGTATTTCATCACGCAAAACCCGATCGATGTTCCCGAAACGGTCGCCGGGCAGCTCGGCAACCGGGTCCAGCATGCGCTGCGCGCGTTCACGCCGCGCGATCAAAAGGCGGTGACAGCGGCGGCACAGACTTTCCGCGCCAACCCCGATGTCGATGTCGCGACGGTCATCACGCAGTTGAAGGTCGGCGAGGCGCTGGTGTCGACGCTGGGCGAAGACGGCGCGCCGTCGCCGGTCGAACGCACGCTGGTCGCGCCGCCGCGGTCGCGCGTCGGTCCGATCACTGCGGCCGAGCGCAAGGTGATGATCGACACTTCGGCGTTCGCGGGCAAATACGACACCATCGTCGACCGGGCGAGCGCGTATGAAATCCTGAACGCCAAGTCCGCCGCAGCGCAGGCCAGCGCCGACGCGGCCGCCGCCCTCACCGCCGAACAAAAGGCCGCCGCGATCGCCGCGAAGGTTCAGGCGCAGGCCGATGCGCAGGCCGCGCGGGTCGCCGCCAGCCAGGCGGCAGCAGCCGCGCGCCCGCAACCGGCGTCGCTGGGTGAAAAGATGCTGGTTTCGGCGGCGCGCTCGGTCGCGAGTTCGGTCGGGCGGCAGCTTGGCGGCAAGCTGGGTGGGCAGCTGATCCGCGGGATCCTCGGGTCGCTGCTGAAGTAACCCCCCCGCGGAGGTGTCGGCGGGATTAACCGCCGACCTTCACGTCCGCAGCGGCAGCGTTGCGCGAGCCGACCGGTGCATCCATCAGCTCGCGCAGGAACGCGCCCTTGTCGACCGTCGTGGTCTTTGGATCGGCGGCGTTCGACCGCACCGACGGCTCGGCGCGCGGGTTGTTGTTGCCGACCGAACCTGCCTTGTCGAGCAACTGCTGTTCGGCGGGCGACTTTGCGGGAACGCGCGCGGTGGGGCCGAACAGCGCCTCGACGGCAGCCGACTGGCCGTCCTGGCCGAGCGGGCGCGGATCGCCGGGGCGCGGCGGGGTCAGCGAATAATCGGGCGGCACGATCAGCGGCGCGGCGCGGCTGATCGCGAATTCGTCGGGGGCGTTGCGGTTCGACAGGCGCGTCTTGCCGCCGCACGCCGACAGCGCGGCAGCGGCCAGCATCAGGATCACGGTCGCGGATTTCATGCAGATACTCCTAAGCCGACTTCGGACTGGGCGTCAGCAACGCCCGTAGCAGCAACAGCCCGACGCCGACGG
>Ga0209724_1002741_pt1 | contig 14874 bp, 7 predicted proteins | sample grotaG_FD_184143 | JGI IMG/M metagenome (GOLD analysis project Ga0209724, IMG submission 184143) | Glacier valley bacterial and archeal communities from Borup Fiord, Nunavut, Canada, to study Microbial Dark Matter (Phase II) -... | ecosystem: Environmental > Aquatic > Freshwater > Ice > Glacier ...
ATGATGAGATCAGGGAAAATGACGAAGTGACCTTTGACCTTCAGGATGGTAAAAAGGGATTAAATGCCGTAAATGTTAAACTCGCGTAGTTTATAGATTATAAAAGACATTTATTAATGAGAGCCTTACAGAAATGTAAGGCTCTTTTTTTGTCCTATAATCTGTATTTTCAAATCAAAATATTCCTTAAATTAAGTGTGAAAGATGTAATTTTTTCAATGATTTTTGTAACATTTTCATGAACCTCTGATATTAATTTCACTCGACGAAAACTATTCAGTAATTCAAATCAGTAAAAATGAAAACGAAAAAACGATTAGCAACCTTTGTCCTAATATCGGTTGTTTTGATTACCGGATGCATGAAGGATAAATACTTACCTGTTGTGGGTGTTTGCCCCGAAGTCGTATCGACCATCCCTGTAAGCGGTGCAGTTGGCGTACTACCAAACCAGGTAGTTTCAGCCACTTTCAATGTAAAGATGAACCCGGCAACAATCAACGCCTCATCTTTAACTTTATCCGCTACAATGAACATTGCGGGAACAAAAGCTGCACTGGTACCTATAGAAGGTGTGGTTACGTACAGCGACAAAACTGCAACCTTTACACCTGCCACTCCACTTGTAGCCAACACTACCTATACGGGCAGGGTGACTACTGCAGCGAAGGATCCAATGGGTAATGCCATAAAAGCCGATTATGTCTGGAAATTCAATACCGGCGTAGCGCCTACTGTGATTTCAACCGACCCGGCTGTCAATGCGACAGGCATACTTCTTAATAAAGTAATTACAGCATCCTTTAGTGTACCAATGGATCCGTTGACACTTAGCACTCCGGCGGCAAACTTTACTGTAAAACTGGGGACAACCGAAGTGCCTGGAACAGTTGCATATACTGGTACAACTGCATCATTTACACCTACAAGTGCCTTGTTGCCTAATAGCATTTATATGGGAACAATTACAACAGGAGCCAAGAGTTTAACTGGTATACCAATGGTTAATAACTATGTATGGTCCTTTAATACAGGTGCATCACCCACGGTAATTTCTACCGACCCGGCAAATATAGCTACGGGCGTATTCCTGAATAAAGTGGTTACCGCAGTCTTTAGTATGCCTATGGATCCATTGACCATGATTGCAGCTAACGTTACCTTGAAGCAAGGGACAAACGTAATTGCAGGAGCAATAACTTACAGCGGATCAACATTGACATTTACACCAACAGCAGCGCTTACACCCAACACTGTTTATACAGGTACAATTACTACTGGTGCAAAGAATCTGGCTGGAATTCCACTTGCGGCTGACTATGTTTGGAACTTTAATACTGGCCTGTCACCCATTGTGATTTCTACTGACCCGATAAATCTGGCTACAGGTGTGGTCCTCAACAAAGTAGTTGCCGCAACCTTTAGTGTGCCAATGGATTATCTGACACTTACTCCGACAACATTTACTTTAAAACAGGGGGTAACAACTGTTCCGGGAGCAGTTACTTACAGCGGAACTACTGCATCCTTTACACCTACAGGTATACTCTTACCAGGTACCGAATATACAGGTACGATTACAACGGCGGCCAAGAGTCTGGCAGGTATTCCGCTTGCGGCTGACTTTGTATGGAAATTTACTACTGGTGTTTCACCTTCAGTAATTTCTACCGACCCAATTAATCTGGCTACAGGTGTGGTTCTTAATAAAATAGTTTCTGCAACCTTTAGTGTGCCAATGGATTATTTAACCATAACCGGTACGACGTTTACCTTAAAACAAGGAGTAACCTTAATTGCTGGTGCAGTTACCTATAACGGAACAGTTGCATCCTTTACTCCTACCAATGATCTGTTGCCAGGTCTGATCTACACAGGAACGATTACAACAGGAGCAAAAAGTCTGCTTGGCGTTCCACTTGCAGCTAATTATGTGTGGACATTTACTACTGGAGCTTCACCTACTGTAACTGCTACTGATCCGTTAAATCTGGCGACAGGTGTAGCTCTTAATAAAGTAGTTACTGCAACCTTTAGTTTACCAATGAATCCGGCAACCCTTAACGGGATATCCTTCTCAGTAAAACAAGGAATAGTACCATTAGTTGGAACAGTATCGTACAACGGAACGACTTTATCATTTAAGCCATCTGTTGATCTTCTGGCTGGTACTGCCTATACAGCGACCATCACAACAGACGCGAAGAGTACGGCTGGTATTCCTTTGGCTGCCAACTATGTTTGGACATTTAACACTGGCGTAGCTATTGTTCCTACAGTGACTTCAACAGACCCGATAAATCTGGCTACAGGTGTAGTTCTTAATAAAGAAGTTACCGCCATGTTTAGTGTGCCAATGGATCCTTTAACCTTGAATGGGATAACATTTACTGTAAAACAAGGGTTAACTCCATTATTAGGAGCAGTATCTTACAACGGAACAACCGCATCCTTTACGCCGTCCGTTAATCTTATTGCAGGTACTGTCTATACAGGTACGATTGCAAAAGGAGCCAAGAGTCTGTTAGGCACTCCACTGGCGGCTGATTATGTATGGACATTTACAACGGTAGCAGCCCAGGTTCCCAAAATCATTTTAACCGATCCGAATAGCGGAGCCACAGGTGTAGAACTTAATAAAACAGTTGTAGCAACCTTTGATATGGCGATGGATCCCGCAACACTTGCTTCTCCTGCGACAACCTTTACATTGAAAAATGGATTACTGGCTGTTCCGGGTATAGTTTCTTACAGCCTTGGAAAGGCTTACTTCAAACCGTCCGGCAATCTTTTAGAGGGTACGACTTATACGGCTAAGATTACCACAGGAGCTAAGAATTTAGCTGGCACACCAATAGCAAAAGATTCAGTGTGGACCTTTACTACAATGTCTGCTTTCAAGCCTGTAATCGATCTTAAAACAGCCGGACGTTTCGGAATACTCGCGAATACAACAGTGACCAACAACGCAGGATTTAGTGTGATTAATAATTTGGATGTTGGAATTTCGGCTGGGGCACGTTCTTCAGTTACAGGATTTCCACCTGCTACTATAGTTGGCGGAGCAATGTATGCTGCCGACGATGCTGCTCCTATCCCTGCTATGCTTACACAGGCTAAACTGGATCTTACTGCTGCTTACCTTGCTGCTGAAGGAGCAACTGCTCCGGCACCGGCTACAGTATCAGGCGATCAGGGTGGCTTAACACTTGCACCAGGTATTTACAAGTCGACTTCTACACTGTTGATACAGTCAGGGAATCTGACACTTGATGGTAAGGGTGATCCAAATGCAACATGGATTTTCCAGATTGCATCCGACTTTACTACTGTGGGCGGAGCTGGTGGAAACGTTATCCTTACAGGTGGCGCCCAGGCTAAAAATATTTTCTGGCAGGTTGGCAGTTCGGCTACTATTGGAGACTATACTGTATTTTATGGAAACGTATTGGCCTTAACATCCATAACAATGAATTCACATGCAACTGCAACTGGCAGAATGCTTGCTCAAAACGGGGCAGTTGTAATGACCGATACAAACACTATCAATAAACCATAAATCGTAATTCATAAATAATATGAAATCTATTACAAGTTTAAAAAAGGGGTCACGCTTAGCGTGGTCCCCCTTTGGACAGGCAATTAAAAGTCTTATTATTAGCACTTTGATTTTGACCGGTATTCAGACTACTCTCACGGCACAGGATGTTCAATTCACGCGACCCTCATGGTATTTCGGCGTGGCGGGTGGTGCAAATTTTAATTTCTATCGTGGTTCTACCCAGCAACTCAATTCAAATTACATCACTCCAACTGTTTTTCATGACGGAAGTGGAGTGGGGCTTTATATTGCACCATTGATTGAGTTTCATCGCCCTGATACAAGATTAGGATTCATGTTACAGGTAGGATACGACAGTCGAAAAGGTAAGTTCGAAGAGGTAATGACCCCTTGCAACTGTCCTGCGGATCTAAACACAGATCTTAGCTATATTACCATAGAGCCGAGTCTGCGTTTTGCCCCGTTCAGATCTAATTTTTACCTGTTTGTCGGTCCGCGTTTTGCTTTTAACTCAGCAAAATACAGTGGACAGTCATTTACCTATAGTCAGGGGACTGATCCGGCTTTTCCACTTCAGGTTGCACCCCCGGATGTGACGGGTGATTTTAGCTTTTTGAAGAAGAACCTCATCTCGATGCAAATCGGGGCAGGATACGATATTCAACTTTCAGCTCAGAATACGAGGAATCAACTCGTGCTCTCACCGTTTGTCACATTACATCCTTATTTTGGACAGGTACCACGTTCAATAGAATCGTGGAACATAACCACTGTAAGAGTGGGTGCTGCCCTTAAGTTTGGAAGTGGTCGTGAAATTAAAGCTGTAGAAGAGGTTATTGTACCAGAAGCTATTGTGGTAGAACCTGAAGTTCAGTTTACTGTTGTTGCTCCCAAGGAGGTTCCACCTCAGCACAGGTTAAGGGAAACTTTTCCGGTTCGTAACTATGTATTTTTCAGTGAGGGATCTACCGAGATACCGAAACGTTATGTGTTGCTCAGGAAAGAGCAGGTAAAAGACTTCACTGAAAGCAATCTCGAGTCATTCAAATCTACAGAACCTTCGGGCCGTTCAAAACGACAAATGACAGTCTATTATAATGTATTGAACATCCTCGGCGAACGTATGGTGAAATATCCTGATGCAACTGTCAGGCTTACAGGTTCGTCAATGGAAGGGGCAAAGGACGGACTGGCAATGGCAGAATCGGTCAAGCTATATTTAGTTAATGTATTTGGCATTAATTCTACAAGGATAATTACCGATGGCCGGGTTAAACCAATAATCCCATCTGAACAACCTGGTGGCACACTCGAACTTACGCTACTTCGCGAGGGTGACCGCAGAGTTTCAATCACGAGCGATTCACCCGCCTTACTAATGGAATTCCGGACCGGACCCGACACCCCACTGAGATCGGTTGAAATCGTTGATGAAGACGAAATTCCGCTTGATAGTTATGCCACTTTCAATGTTCAGGGAGCAAATGAGGCATTCTCGTCATGGATGTTGGAAGTCAGAGATAATGATGGAAAAGTACAATATTTTGGACCATATACAGGTGAAAAAGTAACGATCCCGGGAGCATCCATTCTGGGTGACCGTCCCGAAGGCGATTACAAGATTACGTTGGTAGGTCAGACCAAGAGCGGTAAAGTAGTAAAGAAGGAAGCCACAGCGCATATGGTACTTTGGACTCCGGCAAACAATGTAGAGGTGAAGAGGTATAGCGTACTTTATGAATTCAATAATTCGAAGGCCATCCTGATGTACGAAAAGTACCTTACCGATATTGTAGCGCCAAATATTCCCCATGGAGCAACGGTTATTATACGCGGATATACCGATATTATCGGAGACGAAGCCAATAACACAACATTATCATTGGCACGGGCTAACGATGTAAGGGCTATTCTTGAAAAAGCACTGGCAAAGGCGGGCAGAAATGATGTGATTTTTGAAGTAACCGGAACAGGTGAGGATCAAAACCTGGCGCCGTTTGATAATAAAACCCCGGAGGAACGCTTTTATAACCGATCTGTTATTATTGATGTTGATCCTGCTAAATAGGTTTTTGATTCGTTAATTTACTTTTTAAATGAAGGGCTGTCTGAGAAATCAGGCAGCTCCTTTTTTTGCCTAAATAGCATACAAAAAATAATTTCAGGAAATATATGTTAAAATTGCAAGCAATTCTAATTACTTTTGGGGCTTATTTTCTCCATAAATAAATTCGCAGTTGTGTCTTTTATGGCGACGACATTGTTTTGGCTTAAAAAACCTTAATGACCTTGAGGGTGACATTAACCAGCAAAACCTTATTCTCCTTATATAAATGAAGTTAGAATTCAATAATCTGCATATTTATTTATAAGGAAACGATTAATAAATATAAGATCAATAAAGCTTTTCGTAATGTTGGTTTTAAAACAGAATACATAATTTCATAAAAATAAAAATTGATTCCATATTTAAGGAACATTAACAAGATCCAAATCTTATAAACATCTCTTTTCGATCAACATTCGTAACCTTAATAATTTGTCTGATAGGACGTTGAGTAATAAGAATCACTCAATTTCTAATCTATATGGTCCCAACTTCTGCAAATACATGATTCAAATAAACTTTAAAAAAGTTAAATATGTGTGAATAATGTAAAACATTCCTTTAATTGTGTAACATTTTGTGCATTTACTGTGCTTACTTTTGCTTTGTAGATAAAAATATATAATATTTAATTTAAAAAATGAAAATGAGAAAACTATTAGCAACCCTTGCAATAGTATCGGTTGTTTTAATGAGCGGATGCAAGAAAGACGAATATCTGGCGAAAGTTGGTGTTTGTCCTCTCGTTGTATCGACAATTCCGGCCAATGCTGCTGTTGGAATTCCCCTCAATCAGATAATTTCGGCAACTTTTAATGAAGTGATGAATCCTGCAACTTTTACTTCTGAATCCTTTTCAATTCAAGGGACAACAGTTGTAGCCGGCGTAAAAGCGGCAATTGTAGTTACAGGTGTATTTACTTTCAGCGACAAAACCGTAATTTTCACCCCTTCCAGCCCATTAGTGGCCAACACTACTTATACCGGAACAATAAAAACTTCGGTAAAGGATTTAGCAGGTAATGCTTTGCAGGTTGCATATGTATGGTCATTTACAACAGGTATTCCACCTACTGTAACTGCTACAGATCCTGCAAATGCTGCAATCAGCGTTGTACTGAATAAAATTGTTAGTGCAACCTTCAGCGTTCCAATGAATCCGCTGACCATTACTGCATCGACGTTTACCGTTAAACAAGGAACAACAGCTATAGCTGGAACTGTTACTTATACCGGTTCAACAGCATCTTTTACACCTGCAACCCCTTTTGCTGCAAACACTGTTTACACAGGTACCATTATGACCGGAGCTAATAACTTAACCGGTATTCCATTAGCTGCTGACTATGTATGGACATTTAGTACCGGGACTTCACCTACTGTGATTTCAACAGACCCAATAAATAATGCAATTGGTATTTCACTTACAAAAGCAGTTGCTGCTACGTTTAGTGTACCGATGGATCCGCTGACCTTTTCAAATACTACGTTTACTTTAAAAATGGGAACATCAGCCATTGCAGGTGCAGTAACATATAGTGGATCAACCGCTGTATTTACTCCTACAATTTCATTTATACCTAACACTGTTTATACAGCAACCATTACCACAGCAGTTAAAAATGTTGCAGGACTTCCATTGCTTAATGACTATGTATGGTCATTTACAAGCGGCATCGCTCCTACAGTAACTTTAACCGATCCGATAAACAATGCTACAGGCGTCAACTTAACGAAAACAGTTACCGCTAACTTTAGTGTTGCAATGGATCCTTTGACACTCTCTACAACGACTTTTACCTTAAAACAAGGTACAACTCCTGTAATAGGTGCGGTTACATACTCCGGAACAACAGCATCGTTTAATCCAACCATGGTTGCGCTGTCACCAAACACCGTTTATACAGCAACGATTACAACTGGTGCCAAAAATGTTGCGGGTATTGGGCTTGCCATTGATCATGTTTGGTCATTTACTACTGAAGCTTTAGTTGCTCCAACAGTAATTCTAACCGATCCATTGGATAATGCCATTAATGTAATTACCGGAAAAACAGTTACTGCAAACTTTAGCATGTCGATGGATAGATTGTCCATTACCGGGACAACATTCACCTTAAAACAAGGGACAACCCCTGTTGCAGGTACTGTCTCCTATGCAGGAATAACGGCATCGTTTAATCCTACCAATGATCTTTTACCAGGTCTTGTATATACAGCTACAATTACAACCGGAGCCAAAAGTTTAGCAGGCGCTTCGCTGGCAGTTAACAAGGTATGGTCATTTACCACAAATGCAAGTACAATTCCTGAAGTAATTTCAACTGATCCGTTGAATAATGCAATTGATGTTCCTCTTAATAAAGTGATTGGTGCAACATTCAATGTAACGATGGATCCTTTAACGATTACAACAACCTCCTTTACTTTAAAGGCTGGCGTTACATCGGTTTTAGGAACCGTTAATTATCTCGGAAAGATTGCGAGCTTTAAGCCTACTGCAAATCTTTTACCAAGCACTCTTTATACGGCTACGGTTACTACCCTTGCTAAGAATTTAGCTGGTACACCAATTGCAAGTAACTATGTATGGAGCTTTACCACTCACGCTTCTTTAATTGTTACACCAATAGTTGATCTTAAATCTGCCGGTGATTTCGGTATTCTTGCAGGTGTGGGAATCAGCAATAACGCTGGCTTTAGCGTAATTAATAACCAGGATGTTGGAATTTATCCGGGACTTCGTTCTTCTGTAACAGGATTCCCTCCTGCAAAAGTTGTTGGTGGAGCAATCTTCTGCGCTGACGATCTTATTCCTGCTGGAACACCTGCCATGCTTGCTCAGGCTAAACTTGATTTGGTTGCCGCTTATCTTTTTGCTGAAGGAGCAACTTCTCCTGCACCAGCAACAGTTTCAGGTGACCAGGGTGGTAAAACACTTGCGCCAGGTATCTATAAATCAACTTCGACACTGTTAATTCAAAACGGCAACCTTACACTTGATGGAAAAGGTGATCCGAATGCCACTTGGATCTTCCAGGTTGCATCAGCCTTTACCACAGTCGGTGGATCAGGTGGTAGTATCATCCTTACAGGAGGTGCTCAGGCCAAGAACATCTTCTGGCAGACCGGAAGTTCAGCTGTTATTGGAGATTACACCACATTTTATGGTAATGTATTGGCTTTACAGTCTATAACAATGAATTCAGGTGCTGTTGCTACAGGCAGAATGCTTGCACAAAATGGAGCGGTCGTTATGACAAATGCAAACACAATCAATAAACCATAAGTTATAAATAATAATGAAATCAATTACAAATTTAAAAAAGGGATCACGCTTAGCGTGGTCTCCTTATAGACTGGCCATCAAAAGTCTTATCGGAGGCGCTCTGATATTGACAGCTTTTCAGTCATCGGCTCAAACACAGGATGTGCAGTATACAAGACCTTCATGGTATTTTGGCGCGGCTGCAGGAGCAAATTTCAACTTCTATCGTGGTACCACGCAGGAATTGAATTCAGCACTAACTGTACCTACTGCTTTTCACGATGGTTTTGGTGTTGGACTTTACCTTGCACCACTGATTGAGTTTCACCGCCCTGATACACGATTTGGCGCGATGCTTCAGTTAGGATACGATAACCGCAGTGCAGTATTCAACGGAGTAACTACCCCGTGTAATTGTCCTGCCGACTTATCGACCGATCTAAGTTATTTTACAGTGGAACCAAGTATTCGCATTGCTCCGTTCAAATCGAACTTTTATATCTATGCCGGACCTCGTTTTGCTTTTAATCTGAACAAATCGTTCACTTACAAACAAGGTGTGAATCCAGCTGTTGCCGGACAAGTAGCTCCTGCTGATGTGAAAGGTGATTTCAGCAATACAAACGATAATTTGATCTCGATGCAAATTGGTATGGGATACGATATATTCCTTTCATCACAGAGTAAGCATACTCAATTTGTAATCTCTCCCTTTGTTTCTTTTCATCCCTATTATGGCCAGGACCCACGTTCGATCGAATCGTTGAACGTGACAACTGTTCGTGCAGGTGTTGCACTGAAACTGGGACGCGGACATCGGATTGAATTGCCAGTCGTTGAGGCTCCGATTCCTGAAGCTAAGCCAGCTCCGAAACCGGAACCCAAACCAGAGCCAAAACCGGAACCAGTTGTCGTTGTTAAGCCGAGTGTGATTGGAAATGTATACAAAGTATACTTCGAATTCGACAAATGGGAACTTGACACACGTGCTGAAGCCGATCTTGATATTCTTGCAAAAGATATGAATGAGTACCCAACTGTTAAGATTGAAATTAAATCGCATACCGACTCAAGGGGGCCTGAAGCATACAATATGAAACTTTCTGAAAAACGCGGTAAATCAGTGATCGATTACCTGGCAGCAAAAGGTATTGTTGCTTCAAGAGTAAACGCGAATGCTTATGGCGAAACTGAATTGACGAATAAGTGTGCGGATGGCGTTCCATGTACTGCAGAAGAACATGCAGCCAACCGTAGAACAGAAGTTCTTATTATAGAATAGGGCTCTATGACGTTTGGTATGGGTAATTGGATTTTGTAATGATTGCATAAGTCATTTGAAAGCTGTTTGCAAATTTTACCCACACGATCCGTCAAGATCCTAAATTCACCTTATTACTGGTGATATTAAATAGATTAAAAGAGAGGTTGCCATTCGGCAACCTCTCTTTTTTTAAATATTAAAATAGTTAAAGAGGTGTGAAATATGTAACTCTTTCCATTAATTGTACAACATATTCAGAAATTTGGGGGCCTACTTTTACACCAATGAAATACTTTAATTATTTAATGAGAAATATGAAAATTAGAAGACTATTAGCAGCCCTTACAATAGCATTGGTTGTTTTAACAAGTGGGTGCAAGAAAGACGAATACCAGGCAAAGGTAGGCGTTTGCCCGGTTGTAGTATCGACAATTCCAGCCAGTGCGGCCGTGAATGTTCCCCTTAACCAAGTGATTTCGGTTACCTTTAACGAAGTGATGAACCCTGAAACATTCACTCCTGAATCCTTTACTTTACAGGGAACAACTGTAATTGCTGGTACTAAAGCTGCAACTGTTGTTACAGGCGTATTTACTTTCAGTGACAAAACAGTCATCTTTACACCTTCCAGTCCATTGGTAGCCAACACTACCTATAAAGGAACGGTCAAAACAGCTGTTCGGGATTTAGCTGGAAATGCTTTGCAAGTTGAGTATGTATGGTCGTTTGCGACAGGTGTTCCGCCGACTGTGACTACTACCGACCCTGCAAACAATGCAACTGGCGTAGCACTTAATAAAACTGTTACAGCAATCTTCAGTGTTCCAATGGATCCTTTGACAATAACTACAACATCTGTTAAAGTTAAACAGGGTACTACAACTGTTGCCGGAGCCGTTTCATATACAGGTTCAACTGTATCGTTTGTCCCAACAGCTCCTTTTGCTGCTAACAAACTTTATACCGCTACAATTACAACTACAGCCGCTAATTTGTCAGGTTCGATGCTTGCAAGTGACTATGTGTGGAGCTTTACTACAGGTCAGTCAACAACAACCGGTCAGCCATCTCTCTTCTCTTCTTCATTCGGTGCTTTTGGCGGAAATGCCGGGATCACGAATCAGGGAATATTTACAGCTATTAACAATGGAAGTATTGGTACCACCGGTGCCTCGACTTTAGTAACCGGATTGCACGACAGTACCGGAGATTCTTACAGCGAGACTCCACTTAATATTGGAGATGTAAAAGGGTTTATTTACACCGCAACACCTCCACCAGTAATTCCTGCAACCGGCGCACACGGAGGAACTGCTGCAACAATGGCTATTGCACAGGCTGGTCTGCTTGCTGCGAGCAATTTTTACATCAGTATTTCACCGGCGAACAAACCAGGTGGTATTACTCTTAGCACCGATGAACTTGGTGGCAGAACTTTAGCACCGGGTATTTATAAATCGGGAAGTTCTTATAACATTTCGAGCCTTGATCTTACGCTTGACGCCCAGGGCGATGCGAATGCAGTCTGGATATTCCAGGTACCATCAGCATTAACCGTAGGTACTACTACCGGCGCACGCAGTGTGCAGTTGGTAAACGGTGCCCAGGCTAAAAATGTATTCTGGTATGTTGGCGAAGCAGCAGTTATTAACTATGCCGGAGGAGGTACAATGGTGGGAACCATCATTGCAAATTCAGGCGTAAGCTTGTCATCACCTGGAAACAGCACAAACACGACCGTTCAAACGGTATTGAATGGCAGGGCTATCTCGCTTGTTTCTGCAGTTACAATGGTGAACACGGTTATTAATGTTCCTAATTAAAGAATAACAGTATAAATATCTCCCGTCATCCGGCGGGGGATATTTAAATGAAAAAATAGATTTTACCGGAATAATTAAAAATGATAATGAAATCAATAACAAATATAAAAAAGGGATTACGCTTAGCTTTTTCTCCTTATCGACTGGCGATTAACGGTCTTATTGGAGGCGCTCTGATATTGACAGCTTTTCAATCAACACTTCAGGCACAGGAGGTTCAGTATACAAGACCTTCATGGTATTTTGGAGTTGCCGGAGGCGCAAATTTCAACTTCTATCGTGGAACCACGCAGGAATTGAATTCAACGCTCTCTGTACCTACAGCATTTCACGATGGTTTTGGAGTAGGGCCTTACCTTGCACCCCTGATTGAGTTTCACCGTCCCGATACACGATTTGGTGCAATGCTTCAATTGGGTTACGATAACCGCAGTGGCGTATTCGACCAGGTAACTACCCCGTGTAATTGTCCTGCAGACCTATCGACCGATCTAAGTTATTTTACAGTGGAACCAAGTCTTCGATTTGCTCCGTTCAAATCTAATTTTTATATCTATGCCGGTCCGCGTTTTGCTTTTAATTTGAACAAATCATTCACTTACAAGCAAGGTGTTAATCCAGCTATTGCAGGACAAGTAGCTCCTGCTGATGTAAAAGGCGATTTCAGCAATACAAACGATAATCTGATCTCGATGCAAATTGGTGCCGGATACGATATATTTCTCTCTTCGAAGAGAAAGCATACGCAATTCGTACTCTCTCCTTTTGTCTCTTTTCAACCCTATTATGGACAGGATCCACGCTCGATCGAATCATTGAATGTAACAACGCTCCGTGCGGGTGTTGCACTTAAACTGGGACGTGGTCATAAAATTGCAGCCGCCGAAAAGGTTTTTATACCGGCAGCAGTTGTTGCTGAGCCTACAGTTGAGTTCTCGGTTTACTCGCCCAAAAATATTCCGACTGAACTTAGCATCAGGGAAATATTCCCAATACGTAATTATGTGTTCTTCGATATTGGATCAACAGAAGTACCCAATCGATATGTGTTACTCACAAAAGATCAGGTGGCCGATTTCAAAGAAGATAATTTGGAAGAGACCAAACATATCGACTTATCGGGTCGTTCAAAAAGGCAAATGAATGTTTATTATAATGTGATAAATATTCTTGGTGAACGCATGTCAAACGATCGTTCGACAAACATTACTTTGGTAGGATCATCTCAAAAAGGACCCAAAGATGGCAAGGCAATGGCCGAGTCAGTCAAGGTTTACCTCGTAAGTGTGTTCGCAATTGATCCGTCAAGGATCCATACGGAAGGTCGTGTCAAACCTGAGATCCCATCGGAACAGCCAGGTGGCAAACTCGAACTTGTTCTACTTCGTGAAGGAGACCGCAGAGTTTCGATCGAAAGCAATTCTCCTGTATTACTGATGGAATTTCAAAGTGGCCCCGATACTCCATTGAGGTCAGTTGAAATTTTAAACGTAATGGAAGCACCTTTTGAAAGTTATGTTGCTATCGATGTAAAGGGAGCCAATAAAGCATACTCATCCTGGTCAATCGAAATGGCTGATGAATCAGGTAAAGTGCAGAAATTTGGACCTTATACCCAGGAACAGGTTAGTATCCCCGGGAAATCTATTTTGGGATCTCGTCCCGAAGGCGATTATAAGATAACGATGATCGGTCAAACGGAAAGCGGTAAGGTCTTTAAGAAGGAAACTAATGCACACATTGTACTTTGGACCCCTTCAACAACGAAAGAGATGATGCGGTTCAGTATTCTTTATGAATTCAACAGATCGAAGGCAATCAATTTGTACGAAAAGTACCTTACAGATGTTGTTATACCGAAAATTCCTAAAGATGCGAAGGTCATCATACACGGCCATACCGATATTATCGGAGGCGAAGACACCAACTTGAAATTATCGGTTGCACGTGCCAACGATGTGAAGATCATCCTTGAAAAAGGTCTGTCAAAAGCTGGCAGAAGCGATATTAAATTTGAAGTGCATGGATATGGCGAGGATCTAAATGCAGCGCCATTTGAAAATAAATATCCGGAAGAACGCTTTTATAACCGTACGGTTATGATCGACATCATTCCCGCTTTGTAAATATTCATTGAAGTAATTTACTTCTGAAAAATAAGGGGGCGGTCTAAGAAATTAGGCCGCCCTTTTTTTGAATGTATGAATGTGTGAATGTTGTAACTCTTTGCTGTAATTGTGTAACGTTTTTTAACAATATGAGAACCATCTTTGTATTGAAATTTTTCACGACATAAATCAATAAAGATGAATACTACAGAATTAAAAGGAAACTGGAATGAGCAGAAAGGCAAGCTTAAACAGCAGTTTGCAATCTTAACGGACAATGACCTCATGTTTGAAGAAGGTAAGCAAGATGAAATGTTCGGAAGGCTTCAAATCAAACTTGGTAAAACCAAAGAAGAATTACGCAAGTTTATAGAAGGTTTATAATCATTCATTTAATTTATGAGGTCATCGTTTAACGGCATTCGCTGAACGGTGCCTTTTTAAATTAAAGCTATCCTGAAATGAATCAAATGTCTCATCATGAAAAAATTAATCCCTGCAATAAAAATAGCACCTAACCTAGACAAGGCAAGGGAGTGGACCATTAAGATAAGCGAAAAAACAATTACTAAAACGGAAGAGGCAAGTACCTTTTTGACAGAATTTGCAGATGTCATCTTGTTTATGACCCGTATGACCAAAGAAACATTTTCGCGCAACTTCGAATTTAAAGAATTTCTGCACCAGTGTTTTCAAATCGGATATAAAACCTTACCGCTTATTTCGGTCACCGGAGCCATTA
>Ga0209724_1002745_pt1 | contig 14860 bp, 14 predicted proteins | sample grotaG_FD_184143 | JGI IMG/M metagenome (GOLD analysis project Ga0209724, IMG submission 184143) | Glacier valley bacterial and archeal communities from Borup Fiord, Nunavut, Canada, to study Microbial Dark Matter (Phase II) -... | ecosystem: Environmental > Aquatic > Freshwater > Ice > Glacier ...
CCTCGCGTGCTGCGCGGTCGAGATGATGCACACCTCGATGCCGCGTTACGACGCCGAACGCTACGGCTTCGCGCCGCGTGCCAGCCCGCGCCAGTCCGACGTGATGATCGTCGCAGGCACGCTGTGCAACAAGATGGCCCCCGCGCTGCGCCGCGTCTACGATCAGATGCCCGAGCCGCGCTACGTCATCTCGATGGGTAGCTGCGCCAACGGCGGCGGCTACTATCATTACAGCTACAGCGTCGTGCGCGGCTGCGATCGGATCGTGCCGGTCGACATCTACGTCCCCGGCTGCCCACCGACCGCCGAGGCGTTGCTGTATGGCGTGCTGGCGCTGCAGCGAAAGATCCGTCGGGTGGGGAGCTTCGAACGGTGAACGCGCGCGGTTCGGCTTGGATTGACGCAGCATGCACCTTGGCAATGCTGGCGCTTATCATGGGTCATTTTAACCCTTGGTTTGGTCGACTACCTTTCCAGTTGGAAAATGCTCTTTGGGGGATCGTGATTTTGGTCGCGCTGCCCAACACGATTTGGCAGGTGCGTTATCGCAAGGATCGCGGCGCATGACCCACTGGCCGCAAACCAAGCCCGATGGCGACATGGCCGAGCGTATCCGCGCGCTGTTCGGTGCCGCCGTGCTCGACATCATTGACCATGCCGGCGAGTTGACCGTTCTGATCGAGCGCGACGCGCTGCTCGACGTCATCACCGGCTTGCGCGATGCCCCCGAGCTCGAATTCAACCAGCTGATCGACCTGAGCGGCGTCGACTACCCCGAACGGCCGCAGCGTTTCGACGTCAACTACCACTTGCTGTCGCTGACGAAGAACCGCCGCATCCGCGTCAAGCTGCACACCGACGATCAGTTGCCGGTTGCCTCGCTGACCGCAGTCTACCCGGTTGCGGGCTGGTACGAGCGCGAGACCTGGGACTGCTACGGTGTGCTGTTCGACGGCAACCCCGATTTGCGTCGCATCCTGACCGACTATGGTTTTCAGGGGCATCCGTTTCGCAAGGACTTCCCGCTCACCGGCTATGTCGAGCTGCGCTATTCGGAGGAAGCCAAGCGCGTCGTGTATGAACCGGTTAAACTGGCGCAGGACTTCCGCAGCTTCGACTTCCTGTCGCCGTGGGAAGGTACCGACTATCTGCCCGGCGACGAAAAGGCGGTGAACAATGGTTGATCTCGCCACCGTGCCCGCGCCGATGTCGATGGTGCTCGACACCGATCCGACCGAACCCGGCATCCAGAATTACATGATCAACTTCGGCCCGCAGCACCCGGCCGCGCACGGCGTGCTGCGGTTGGTGATGGAGCTTGACGGCGAGGTTATCGAACGCTGCGACCCGCACATCGGCCTGCTCCACCGCGGCACCGAAAAGCTGTGCGAATACAAGACCTATCTCCAGGCGCTGCCGTACATGGATCGCCTCGATTACGTCAGCCCAATGTGCATGGAGCACTCGTACGTGCTCGCCATCGAGAAGCTGGCGAACATCGAGGTACCGCTGCGCGCGCAGTACATCCGCGTCATGTTCGCCGAGATTACGCGCATCCTCAATCACATCCTCAACGTCACAACGCACGCGATGGACGTCGGCGCGATGACGCCGATCCTGTGGATGTTCGAGGAGCGCGAGAAGCTGCTCGGCTTCTACGAACGCGCCTCAGGCGCGCGCTTCCACGCCGCCTTTTTCCGCCCCGGCGGCGTCCATCAGGACCTGCCGCATGGGCTGCTCGAGGATATTTCGACCTGGGCGGACGGCTATCTTAAGGTCCTCGACGACATGCAGGGGCTCGTCGCCGACAACCGCATCTTCAAGCAGCGTAACGTCGATATCGGCGTCATCTCGGCAAAGGACGCGATCGGCTGGGGCTTCACCGGGCCGTGCATCCGCGCCTCGGGAGTCGCATGGGATCTGCGCAAGAGCCAGCCCTACGAAGTCTATGACCGCATGGATTTCGACGTCATCGTCGGCAAGCACGGCGACTGCTACGACCGCTTCATGGTCCGCATGGAGGAAATGCGCCAAAGCCTGCGCATCATCCGCCAGTGCATCGCCGAGATGCCGGCGGGCGCGCACGCCAGCATCGACCGCAAGATCGTGCCGCCGTCGCGCGGCGAGATGAAGCGCTCGATGGAGGCGTTGATTCACCATTTCAAGCTGTACACCGAGGGCTTCCACGTGCCCGCCGGCGAAGTCTATGTGGCCACCGAAAGCCCCAAGGGCGAGTTCGGCATCTACATGGTCGCCGATGGCACCAACAAACCCTATCGCTGCCACATCCGCGCGACCGGCATGGCACACCTCCAGGCGATGGACTTCCTGTGCAAGGGGCACATGCTGGCCGATGCGCCGGCGGTGCTGGGGTCGCTGGATATTGTGTTTGGCGAGGTGGACCGGTGAGAATCCAGCTCGGCAGTGATCCGATCTATAAGTCACTGAAAATCAGTTTGGTTTTAGTTCCGGTCATTGCGTTTCTCTACGCCATTTTCTTTTCTAGGAGCGGTGGAGTTATCCTTCTCCTACTTATTCCTTTTCTTTTGTATATTGTCCTCCCGCTTAGTCTCCCCGTATTTATTATTTGGGCAGTTAGGTCGGATAAGCGATCGAAGAAGTCCAACCGCAGGTTTTCTGATTGATAACAACATGCGCCTGCAACATCATATACAAAGCTCGCTCGTGCCATATCCGCGCGACCGGCATGGCGCACCTCCAGGCGATGGACTTCCTGTGCAAGGGCCACATGCTGGCCGATGCTCCGGCCGTGCTGGGGTCGCTGGATATTGTGTTCGGCGAAGTGGACCGGTGAGGATGACAGGTGCGCTATCAGGCTTTGCCGCTCTTACTATCAAGGGCTTGCAGGTGCTGTGCTTCTTAACGAGCTTATTAGTTGTCATTATATGGGCCGTAGAATGCTTACTCGTCGGTTTTCCGTACTTGACCGAGCCCAGCCACACGAACCTCGATAATTTTACGTCTATATTGATCCTTACAACTGCGGCAATCTTCATCGTAGTGCCAACGACCGCACTCGGCCTTTGGCTGCGCGAAACGGCTCGGCGGGCAATGTATGAATAGCGCTACCTACACCCCCGTCTCACAGCAGACGCCCGGCAAGCACCCGCGCGAGTTCAGCGACTTCGCGTGGTCGCCCGAAAGCGCCGCCGAAGTCCCGCACATCATCGCGCGTTACCCCGAGACGCGGCGGCACTCGGCGATCATGCCGCTGCTCTGGCTGGCTCAGCAGCAGATGGCGAAGGCCACCGGAGCTGCGTGGCTGCCCGTACCCGTCATCGAATATGTCGCGGCGCAGATCGGCATGCCCTACATGCGCGCCTACGAGGTCGCGACCTTCTACACGATGTACAATCTGAAGCCCGTCGGCCGCTATCTGGTGCAGGTCTGCGGCACGACGCCGTGCATGCTGCGCGGCTCCGACGAGCTGCTCCGGGCGTGCAAGGACAAGGGCTTGGTCAAGGGCGCTACCACCGAAGACAAGCTGTTCACGCTGTCCGAAGTCGAATGCCTCGGTGCCTGCGCCAACGCACCGATGGTGCAGATCAACGACGATAATTACGAAGATCTGACTTACGAAAGCATGACCGCCATTCTCGAAGCACTGGCGCGCGGCGAAACGCCGAAACCCGGCAGCGCCATCGGCCGCACCGCAAGCTGCCCCGAGGGCGGGCCGACGACACTGAAGGAAATGGTCGATGCTCGCTGACGCCGACCGCATCTTCACCAACCTCTACGGCTTCCAGCCATGGAACCTCGAGGCCGCACGCCAGCGCGGCGATTGGGCCGACACTGCGAGCCTGATGGCGGGCGGCCCCGATGCGATCATCGACGTGATCAAGGCGAGCGGTCTCCGCGGGCGTGGCGGGGCAGGGTTCCCGACCGGCATGAAGTGGAGCTTCATGCCCAAGGAGCCGAAGCCCGGCCGCCCGAGCTATCTCGTCATCAACGCCGACGAGTCGGAGCCGGGCAGCTGCAAGGACCGCGAGATCATCCGGCACGATCCGCACAAGCTAATCGAAGGCGCGCTGCTTGCCGGCTTCGCGATGCGTGCGTCTGCCGCCTACATCTACATCCGCGGCGAATATGTCCGCGAGGCCGAGGTGCTGTTCGCCGCCGTCTCGGAAGCCTATGCGGCGAAGCTGATCGGCAAGAACGCCTGTGGCTCAGGCTACGACTTCGACGTGTTCGTCCATCGCGGCGCTGGTGCGTACATCTGCGGCGAGGAAACCGCGATGCTCGAATCGCTCGAGGGCAAGAAGGGCCAGCCGCGCCTCAAGCCGCCGTTTCCGGCAGGCGCAGGACTGTACGGCAACCCGACCACGGTCAACAACGTCGAATCGATCGCGGTCGCGCCGACGATCCTGCGGCGCGGCGGCGCGTGGTTCGCCGGCATCGGCCGTCCCAAGAACGAAGGCACCAAGCTGTTCCAGATCAGCGGCCATGTGAACAAGCCCTGCGTCGTCGAGGAGGCGATGGGCCTCCCGTTCCGCGAGTTGATCGACGCACACTGCGGCGGCATTCGCGGCGGCTGGGACAATCTGCTCGCAGTTATCCCCGGCGGCTCGTCGGTACCGCTGGTCCCTGCGCACCAGATCCTCGACGCGCCGATGGACTTCGACGGGCTGAAGGATTTGAAATCCGGTCTCGGCACTGCGGCGGTCATTGTCATGGACAAGTCGACCGACATCGTGAAGGCGATCGCCCGGCTTAGCTATTTCTACAAGCATGAGAGCTGCGGCCAGTGCACCCCATGCCGTGAAGGCACCGGCTGGATGTGGCGCGTGATGGAACGGCTGGTCACCGGCGACGCCGAATATCATGAGATCGACCTGCTCCTCGAAGTCACCACCGAGGTCGAGGGCCACACCATCTGCGCACTGGGCGACGCGGCCGCGTGGCCGATCCAGGGGCTGATCCGCCATTTCCGGCCGGAGGTCGAAGCGCGGATCGGGAAGCGCAAGGGCTTCGTGGCTGTGCCCGCGATGGCAGAGGCTGCGGAGTAAATCATGCCTAAACTCATCGTCGACGGCATCGAAGTCGAAGTCCCCGCCGGGGCCACCGTGCTCCAGGCGTGCGAGGCAGCGGGCGTCGAGATTCCGCGTTTCTGCTACCATGAGCGCTTAAGTATCGCTGGTAACTGCCGGATGTGCCTTGTCGAAATGGACAAGTCACCGAAGCCGGTGGCATCGTGCGCTATGCCCGCGGCGGACGGCCAGGTCGTGTACACCAACTCAGCGAAGACCAAGAAGGCGCGCGAGGGGGTGATGGAGTTCCTGCTCATCAACCATCCGCTCGATTGCCCGATCTGCGACCAGGGCGGTGAGTGCGACCTGCAGGACCAAAGCCTCAACTATGGCAAGGGCCACACGCGCTATCACGAGGAAAAGCGCGCGGTCACCGAGAAATATATGGGGCCGCTGGTCAAGACGGTGATGACGCGCTGCATCCATTGCACGCGCTGCGTCCGCTTTGCCGAGGAAGTCGCTGGCGTCGAGGAAATCGGCGCGATCGGGCGCGGCGAAAACATGCAGATCACCAGCTATCTCGAAGCGGCGGTGCAGTCGGAGGTATCGGGCAATATCATCGACTTGTGCCCGGTCGGTGCGCTGACGTCGAAGCCTTACGCCTTCGAGGCGCGGCCGTGGGAACTCAAGAAAACCGAGTCGATCGACGTCATGGACGCAGTCGGCACCAACATCGTGATCGGCAGTCGCGGCACCGCGGTGTTGCGCGTCACGCCGCGCTTGAACGACGATGTTAACGAGGAGTGGGCGAGCGACAAGACGCGTTTTGCCGCCGACGGCCTGCTCCGCGGGCGGCTCGACAAGCCCTATATGCGCAAGGGCGGCAAGCTGACCCCGGTAAGCTGGGGCGAGGCGTTCGGCGCGATCAAGGCAGCGCTTGGCGGGACGAGCGATGTCGCGGCAATCGCCGGCGATATGAACGATCTCGAAGGCATTGTAGCCTTGAAGGATTTGCTGCGTGCCCTCGGCTCGAACCGGCATGAGTGCCGTCAGGACGGCGCGGCGATCGACCCGGCGGCGAGCTACCGGTTTAACACGACGCTCGCCGGCATCGAACGTGCCGATTTCATCCTGCTGGTCGGGACCAACCCGCGCTGGGAGGCGCCACTGGTCAACACGCGGCTGCGCAAGGCGGTGCGGCGTGGCGGGGCGCGCGCGTTCAACATCGGGCCGGAGATCGACCTGACCTACCCAGTGACGCAACTTGGCGATAGCATTGCTTTGTTGGGTAATCTGCCGACCGAAATTGCCGATGCGCTGGCAAAGGCCGAACGCCCGGCCGTCATCGTCGGCATGGGCGCGCTGCGCGACCCGGCCGTGCTGGCGGCAGCAGCGGCGCTCGACGTCCAGCGTGAAGGCTGGAACGGCTTTAATCTGCTCCACACCGCAGCGTCGCGGGTAGGAGCGCTCGATGTCGGCTTTACCAGCGCAGGCGGCGTGGCGGGCATCCTCGCCGATAAGCCCAAAGTGCTGTTCCTCCACGGTGCCGACGAGATCGACACTGCTCCGCTCGCAGACACGTTCACCGTCTACATCGGCCACCACGGCGACGCGGGCGTGCGCTACGCCGACGTCATCCTGCCCGCCGCCGCCTATGCGGAAAAGCCGGGCACCTACGTCAACATGGAGGGGCGCGTTCAACGGGCGCAGCGCGCAACCTTCCCGCCGGGCGAGGCGCGCGAGGACTGGACGATCTTCCGCGCGCTGTCCGAGGTGTTGGGAGTAACGCTGCCCTATAATGATCTCAAGGCCTTGCGCGCGCGGATTGCCACCGAATGGCCGCATCTCGGCGTCGAAGGCCTGAGTCCGGTGCCGTTCGTCGCGCCGACCGGCGGCGGTGTGCTCGGAAGCGGGCCGATCGCGCTTCCGGTCACCAACTTCTACCTGACCAACGCCATCGCGCGCGCCAGCCAGACCATGGCGGATTGCGTCACCGAGATACTGGGTCACGGCGTCCAACTCGAGGCGGCGGAATAATGGGCTGGACCGAAGCCTTTCAAAGTGTGTTCGGCGAAGGCTGGGGCTATGCGCTCGGCACGCTGGCGCTGATCCTGCTGATCGCGCTGCCGGTGATGGTCGGCGTTGCGCTCGCGGTATATGCCGACCGCAAGATCTGGGCGTCGATGCAGCTGCGGCGCGGACCGAACGTCGTCGGGCCGTTCGGTATCCTGCAGACCTTCGCCGATGCCGCCAAGCTGTTCCTCAAGGAAACGATCATCCCGTCGGGGGCGAATGTCGGCGTGTTCCTGATCGCGCCGATGATCACCTTCACGCTGGCGCTGATCGCCTGGGCGGTGATCCCGTTTCAGGTAGGCGTGGTGCTCGCCGACATCAACGTCGGGCTGCTCTACCTGTTCGCGGTCAGCTCGATGGGCGTCTATGGCATCATCATGTCGGGCTGGGCGTCGAACTCGAAATACCCGTTCCTCGGCGGGCTGCGCTCGGCGGCGCAGATGGTCAGCTATGAGGTGTCGATCGGCTTCGTCATCATCTGCGTCGTGCTCTATGCGTCGAGCTTCAACCTAAGCGATATCGTGATGAGCCAGAAGGGCAACATCCTCGGCATCCTCAACGGCAACATCTTCAACCCGCTGCTGTTTCCGATGGCGATCCTGTTCTTCATCTCCGCGCTCGCCGAGACCAACCGGCCGCCGTTCGACCTGCCCGAGGCCGAGGCCGAACTCGTCGCCGGCTATCAGGTCGAATATTCGTCGATGGCGTTCGCGCTGTTCTTCCTCGGCGAATATGCCAACATCCTGCTGATGTGCGCGCTAACGAGCGTGTTGTTCCTCGGCGGCTGGCTGCCGCCGCTCGACTGGGCACCGCTGTATCTCGTGCCCGGCTTCATCTGGATGATGGCAAAGCTGTGTTTCATGTTCTTTGTCTTCGCCTGGGTGAAGGCGACGGTGCCGCGCTATCGCTACGACCAGCTGATGCGGCTGGGGTGGAAGGTCTTTCTACCGCTGTCGGGACTGTGGGTGGTGCTGGTGAGTGGCTGGCTGGTGTTCACAGGACATTTTGATGGACTGCCGGGAGTTGTTCGATGACCGCCATCTTCCGCGCCGCCAAGTCGCTGCTGTTGCTCGAATTCGTGCGCGGCATGGCGTTGACGTTCAGCTACATGTTCAAGCCCAAGGCGACGCTCAACTATCCCTATGAGAAGGGGCCGCTCAGCCCGCGCTTCCGCGGCGAGCATGCGCTGCGCCGCTATCCGAACGGCGAGGAGCGGTGCATCGCGTGCAAGCTGTGCGAGGCAGTGTGCCCGGCGCAGGCGATTACCATCGAGGCGGAACCGCGCGAGGACGGCAGCCGCCGGACGACGCGCTACGACATCGACATGACCAAGTGCATCTATTGCGGGCTGTGCCAGGAGGCGTGCCCGGTCGACGCGATCGTCGAGGGGCCGAACTTCGAATTCGCCACCGAAACCCGCGAGGAGCTGATCTATGACAAGGATAAGCTGCTCCAAAACGGCGAGCGCTGGGAGCGCGTGATCGCGGCAAATCTCGCCGCCGACGCCGAATGGCGGTGAAGGTGGTTGCGGCGTTCGCGCCGCACGGTTAGACGCACCGCAGCATATCGGTTTGAGTGCATCCACCTCCGTCACCTCGGCGAAGGTTAAGGGCCATCAAGCTCGAACGCCCGCGCGTGATGGGCCTTGGCCTTCGCCGGGGTGACATCAAACGGAATAAGGCAATCCTCGACCAGTGACCGAAGCCTTCGCCTTCTACCTCTTCGCGGGCCTTGTCGTGGCATCGGGCACATGCACGATCCTGTCGCGCAATCCTGTGCATTCGGTACTGTGGCTGATTCTTGCCTTTTTCAACGCGAGCGGTCTGTTCGTTCTGCTGGGAGCCGAGTTCCTCGCGATGATCCTCGTCATCGTTTACGTCGGTGCGGTTGCGGTGCTGTTCCTGTTCGTCGTGATGATGCTCGACGTCGACTTCAAGTCGTTGAAGTCGGGGTTTACCCGCGCATTGCCGCTCGGGCTGACAATCGCGCTGATCCTGCTGGTCGAGATCCTGATGGTCGTCGGCGGCGCGGCATTCGGCACGTTTGCGCCGAATGCCGCGCACGCGCCGGTGCTGGCCGGCAACCACATGACCAATACGCAGGCGCTCGGCAGCCTAATCTACACGCGCTATGTCTATGTCTTCCAGGCGGCAGGCATGGTGTTGCTGACGGCGATGATCGGCGCGATCGTGCTGACCCACCGCACGCGCCCGGGTACGAAGCGGCAGAATATCGGCGAGCAGGTCGCCCGCCAGCCCGGCGAGGTAACGCGCAAGGTCCATGCAGTCAGCGGCGAGGGCGTCGAGCTATGATCGGGCTGGGGCATTATTTGACCGTCGGTGCCATCCTGTTTGCGCTCGGCGTGCTAGGGATCATCATCAACCGCAAGAACGTCATCATCATCCTGATGTCGATCGAGCTGATCCTGCTTAGCGTCAACATCAACTTCGTTGCGTTTTCGTCGTTTGCGCATGACCTTGTGGGCCAGGTATTTGCGATGTTCGTTTTGACGGTGGCGGCCGCCGAGGCAGCGATCGGGCTAGCGATCCTCGTCATCTACTTCCGCAATCGCGGCACGATCCAGGTCGACGACATCACTATGATGAAGGGCTGATGCGTTGATCCAGCTCCTCGTCTTCCTGCCGCTGATCGCCGCGCTGATTGCGGGTCTTGGCAACCGCATGCTCGGCAATGCGGTGGCGAAGTCGGTCACGACGGGCGCATTGTTCGTTTCCGCTGCGCTTGCGTGGGTGGTATTCGCCGACGTCGGACTTGGCCACGGCGCGACCTATACCGTGACCGTGCTCGACTGGATCAGTTCGGGCGACATGCGCGTCGACTGGGCGTTCAAGGTCGACGCGCTGACGGCCGTGATGCTGGTCGTCATCACCACCGTCTCGGCGCTGGTGCACCTGTATAGCTGGGGTTACATGGCCGAAGACCCAGACCAACCCCGGTTCTTTGCCTATTTGTCGCTGTTCACCTTTGCGATGCTGATGCTGGTGACTGCCGATAACCTTGTGCAGATGTTCTTCGGTTGGGAAGGCGTCGGCCTTGCCTCGTACCTGCTGATCGGATTCTGGTATTACAAACCCAGCGCCAATGCGGCAGCGATCAAGGCGTTCGTCGTCAACCGCGTCGGCGATTTCGGTTTTTCGCTCGGTATTTTCGGCACATTCCTCGTCTTCAAGACGGTCAAGTTCGATGCAATTCTCGCCGCCGCGCCCGGTATGGGGGGGGCGACGTTCCATTTCCTCGGGGCACCGGTCGATGTGATGACCTGCCTGTGCCTACTGCTGTTTGTCGGCGCGATGGGCAAGTCGGCACAGCTCGGCCTGCACACCTGGCTGCCTGATGCGATGGAAGGGCCGACGCCCGTTTCCGCATTGATCCATGCCGCAACGATGGTGACAGCGGGCGTCTTCATGGTCTGCCGCCTGTCGCCGATGTTCGAGACCAGCGCTACAGCGCTCGCGGTTGTTACCTATGTCGGCGCCGCAACTGCGCTGTTTGCGGCAACGGTCGCCTGCGTTCAGACCGACATCAAGCGCGTGATCGCTTATTCGACCTGTTCACAACTCGGCTACATGTTCTTTGCGGCCGGATCGGGGGCTTACGGGGCCGCGATGTTCCATTTGTTCACGCATGCCTTTTTCAAGGCACTGCTATTCCTTGGCGCGGGTGCGGTCATCCATTCGATGCACCATGAGCAGGACATGAAATTCTACGGCGGGTTGCGCAAGCAATTGCCGCTGACGTTTGCAGCGATGACGATCGGCACGCTGTCGCTGACGGGTTTCTTTTTCACCAGTGGCTATTATTCGAAGGACGCCATCCTCGAGAGTGCGTTCGCGCGCGGGACCGAGGCCGGCGTGGTGGCGTTCGCAATTGGCGCGTTCGTTGCCTTTCTGACAAGCTTTTACTCCTGGCGGTTGGCATTCCTGACTTTTTTCGGTGCGCCGCGCTGGGCGGCATCGGAGCATATCCAGCACGCGCTGCACCATGCGCCCGACACCGAAGCGGCGGCCGACAGCGATACAGCCTCGCACGCTCCGGTGCCCGCCGGCGACGGTGGCTATCATCCGCATGAAAGCCCATGGACCATGCTGCTGCCGCTCGGGCTGCTCGCGATCGGCGCGCTGTTCGCAGGTTATATCTTCCACACGACGTTCCTGGGTGCCGAGGCCGGGCCGGCGTTCTGGCGCGGTTCCGTCGCCTTCAGCGCACATCTTGCAACCGCAACCGAGGCGCTGCCCGGCTGGGTGATATGGACGCCGAGTGTCGCCTTCTTCGCCGGCCTGTTGCTTGCGTGGCAAAATTACATCCGCGATCCGGCTGCACCGGCGCAATTCGCGCGGACGTTCCGAGGACTTTACGGGTTCCTTGTCCATAAATGGTATTTCGATGAGCTGTATAATTTCGTTTTCGTGCGCGGAGCGCTCGTATTTGGGCGATTGTTCTGGCGTGCCGACAAGCAGGTGATCGACCGTTTCGGGCCGGATGGTATCGCATCAGCGGTCACGGCCTCGGCCGGCGTCGCCAAGCGGTTCCAATCAGGGCTGATCTACAGCTATGCGCTGGTTATGTTGATCGGGATTGCGGCGGCCGCGACGTGGTTCGTGCCGCGTGCACTCGGGGGGCAGTGAGTTGAACTTCCCCGTTTTGAGCATCCTGATCCTGTTGCCCGTCGTCGCATGCGCATGGATATTGCTGGCGCCAGGCGACGAGGCGCGCCGTGCGACGAATGCGCGGATGACCGCGCTCGTCGTGACATTGGGCGAGTTGGCGATCGGCGTCCTGTTGTGGCTCAGCTTCGATACTTCGACTGCGGCTTTCCAATTCGTCGAGAACCTGCCGTTATTTGCGCCGTATCTCGCCTGGCATCTCGGTATCGACGGTATTTCATTGATGCTGATAATGCTCAGCGTATTCCTGATGCCACTGTGTATCCTAGCGTCGTGGACCAGCATCCAAAAGCGCGTTCCCGAATATATGGCGGCGTTCCTCCTGATGGAAACGCTGATGCTCGGTGTGTTTGCCAGCCTCGACCTGTTTCTGTTCTATCTGTTCTTCGAAGGCGGGCTCATTCCGATGTATCTGATCATCGGCATCTGGGGCGGTGTGCGACGCATTTATGCGAGCTATAAATTCTTCCTCTATACGCTGCTCGGGTCGGTCCTGATGCTCTTGGCGATGCTGTATATGACGGGTGTTGCACACACGGCCGACATTCCAGCGCTCATGGCATTTAATTTTGCGCCGGGCGTCCAGACGTGGCTTTGGCTGGCGTTCTTTGCATCGTTTGCGGTGAAAATGCCGATGTGGCCCGTGCATACCTGGCTTCCCGACGCGCATGTCGAGGCGCCGACTGCGGGGTCCGTGATCCTTGCAGGTGTGCTGCTAAAGCTCGGCGGTTACGGCTTTGTGCGGTTTTCACTACCGATGTTTCCGCAGGCGTCGGCGCAACTCATGTGGTTGATCTTCGCGCTCAGCATGGTCGCTGTCGTGTACACTTCGCTTGTCGCGCTGGTGCAGACCGACATGAAGAAGCTGATCGCCTATTCGTCGGTCGCGCACATGGCGTTCGTGACCGCCGGGTTGTTTGCATTCAACACGCAGGGGCTGGAAGGCGGCGTGCTGATGATGCTCAGCCACGGTCTTGTCTCGGGCGCGCTGTTCCTATGCGTCGGCGTTATCTATGACCGGCTGCACACGCGAGACATCGAACGGTACGGCGGACTGGCGGACAACATGCCGAAATATGCGCTGTTCTTCCTGTTCTTCACGATGGCGTCGATCGGTTTGCCGGCGACCAGCGGTTTTGTTGCCGAATTCCTTGTGCTTGCTGGATCGTTCAAGGCAGCGTCTTGGTTGGCGTTCATGATGACTACGGGCATCATCCTGGGCGCGGCATATATGCTTTATCTGTACCGCCGCGTTGTGTTTGGCGTTTTGGTCAAGGATGACGTGCGCGCCATGCCCGATCTGAACGTGCGCGAGGTTGCGATCCTGCTGCCGATCACACTCGCGGTGTTATGGATGGGCATCTATCCGGCCAGTTTCCTGAAGCCGTTGCGCGCGCCTGTCGCGGCGTTGCTCGTCCGGCTCAGCGCGGCCAATCCAGGTGAGCAGAGCGTGAGCTTGCGCAAATGACACAAGATCTCACGCGCTCGATTCACCTTGCATTTCCGGAGCTGATCCTCGCCGTCGGAGCGCTGATCCTCTTGGTGGTCGGCGTGTTTCGGGGTGACCGCAGTTTGACCGGACTGAGCTGGGCCACCGTTGGCGTCTTTTCGTTGGCTGCATTGCACTTACATTTTGGACCGGGGATCGCGTTTGGCGGCCTTTATGTGAACGACGCTTTCTCAACGTTCTTCAAGGTCCTGATCTTGGCTGCTGCTGCAGTTTCGGTGTTGCTTGCACTGCCCTATCTGAAACATTCGGCGACCAGTGCGCGCTTCGAATATCCCGTGTTGTTGACGCTCGGCGCGCTCGGCATGTGCATGATGGTCAGCGCGAACGATTTGCTGTCGCTCTATGTCGGGCTCGAGCTACAAAGCCTTGCCGCCTATGTGCTCGCAGCGTTCAACCGTAACGAGAGCCGGTCGAGCGAAGCCGGACTGAAATATTTTGTCCTCGGTGCGTTAGCCTCGGGCATTTTGCTCTACGGGATCAGCCTCGTTTACGGTTTCGCCGGCACGACTAATTTCACCGCGCTGCACGGTCTTGTTCATGGTGGCGGAGCCCGCAATATCGGTGTCCTCGTCGGGCTCGTGTTCATCCTGTCGGGGCTGGCGTTCAAGGTGTCGGCGGTGCCGTTCCATATGTGGACGCCCGATGTTTATGAAGGCGCGCCGACGCCGGTCGCGGCATTCTTTGCCGCCGCTCCGAAGGCCGCCGCGATGGGATTGCTGGTGCGCGTCAGCATGCAGGCGTTCGGCGGCATGGTCGTTGATTGGCAACAGATCGTCATGTTCGCGGCGATCGCCTCGATGCTGCTCGGCGCGGTCGGCGCGATCGGGCAGACCAACATCAAGCGGCTGCTGGCCTATTCGTCGATCAACAACGTCGGTTTTGCACTGATCGGCCTGTCTGCCGCCACGCCGGCGGGTATTGCATCGGTCTTGTTCTACATGGCGGTGTACCTCGTGATGACGCTGGGTGGCTTTTTGTGCGTTCTCGCGATGCGTGACGCCTCCGGTAAGCCAGTCGAGACGCTCGCTAGCCTTGCCGGGTTGTCGCGGTCGAGGCCGGGCCTTGCGGCGGCGCTTGCAGTGTTCATGTTCAGCCTTGCCGGCATCCCGCCGCTGCTTGGATTCTGGCCGAAATTCGCGGTATTCTCAGCCGCCATCGATTCGCAGCAATATGTGCTTGCCACGATCGGTGTGCTCGCGAGCGTCATCGGGGCCTATTATTATTTGCGCGTGATCAAGGCGATGTATTTCGACGAGCCCGCGCCGGTGTTCGCGCCGGCCGATAGCCGGGTCAACACGGCAATGATCGGCGTGGCTGCGCTGTTCTGCTCGCCGGTCGGGATGTTCGCGATCACACCGCTGACCGCGGCCGCACGCACGGCGGCATTGGCGCTATTTTGACGATTACCGAACTGGCGGAAGTCTGCTCGACCAACGACTGGCTTCTCGAACGTCCTGAAACCGCCGACGAAAGCTGGGTCCGCGCCGATATCCAGACCGGCGGCCGCGGTCGTCGCGGGCGAGCGTGGGTATCGCAGCCGGGCAATTTGTTCGCCAGCGTTCTCGTCAAGCGACAGCTGGGTGAAGGGCCGCTACAGCAGCTTT
>Ga0209724_1002749_pt1 | contig 14852 bp, 12 predicted proteins | sample grotaG_FD_184143 | JGI IMG/M metagenome (GOLD analysis project Ga0209724, IMG submission 184143) | Glacier valley bacterial and archeal communities from Borup Fiord, Nunavut, Canada, to study Microbial Dark Matter (Phase II) -... | ecosystem: Environmental > Aquatic > Freshwater > Ice > Glacier ...
GTCGGCGTGGAACGCGCCACCGAGCGGATCCGTGACGGGCAACGGATTCGTCTTCACGGAACAGACGGTTACGTGCTGCTGCTGCCTTCGGATGTTCCATGAATCGGGCGAAATCGACCGGATCTACCACGCTCGTCGACAAGCGCGGAGGATTCGCCGCCTGCTTCGATCGCTCGGGAACCGACTCGCAATACGCCTAGGCGCGAGCGATGCCGGTGGGATCGAACTTGTCGAGGATGATGTTCATCGCCTGGTCGACCGTCAAGCCGTCGTAGATATGTGCCCCGTTGTGCGTGACGTGGCCGGACGAGAAGTCGTAGGTGTAGAACGGGACGACACCCGCATCGAGATCCTTCTTGAGCTCGACCCGCTCTGCCACAGCGTCGTAGAACGGTGCCGGCCCGCTCGCGCCGGCGACGCCGCTCAGGCCGGGACCGATGTCTTGGTTGAAGCCGCTGACGAGGCGCACGAGGAATGTGGTGCCCGAACAGTCGTCGAGCTTGTTGTCCTTGTCAGTCTGTGAGACGGTCTGATACCCCTTCAGAATGTTGGCCCACTTGTTCGTCCGGATCGGGACGACTCTGCCTTGCTTGCCGGCGATCACCAGCTTGAGGGCATCGACGATCTGGATTTTCTTGATGTCGTCGGTCATCATTGCGTCGAGGATCTTGCTGTTGACGGTATTCGTCCCGCCGACGATGTCGGCCTTGTTCTTCTTTGCCTCTGCAGCGTTATAGCTGCCGCCGAATCCACCTTGCGTCAACTTGCCGTTGTCCTTGTTCAGCATTTGGTTGTGGCTGAGCACGTTGTCGGCGTCGACGAGGTACGGCTTGCCATCGTCCCAGAACACGTTCTCCCGGTGGAGGTCGTCCAGCCCGGCGAGGTAGGCGAACACGAGCGTCTCGTGGAACGCCGGTTCAATGGGTGTCGCGCCGCCCGTCTTCTTCAAGTCTTCGGCACTCATGCCCTTGACGAGTTGCACCAACGAGCCGTAGGTGGCGTTGGAACTCATCTTGATCGTCGTCAGCCGCTCCTTGGGATCATTGAGCCCGACGATCTGGTTGATCTTGCTGGCTGCACTGGTCGGGTCGTCGCCGAGGAGTGCTTCTTCGAGGCTCTTGTCCTCCGGCTTGATCATCGCCTCGACCACCGTGTCGGTGGCGAACTTGTGGCCGAGCGGTCCCAGCGGCTTGGCGAACTTGACCTTGATGACACCGAGGCCGTGCTCGTGCAGGTCGCTCTCGATGAACTTCACATCGGTGATCGTCACCGTCGCCGGTGCCGTCGGATTGAGCCATCTGCGCCAGTGGTCGAGTGAGTTGGCGACGTAGATGGCTCCATCCCTGATGCGATCGAATTTGTCCTGCTTGGCCGAGAAGCCGCTGATGAATCCGTCGAGGGACGCTCCTGGTCCGTTCCATGTGTCGTAGCGGAGCGCCTGATTGAGCAGGAAGGCGACATGCGCAGGTTTCGCCAACTGGCCGTCCATCGTGCCGGCGTACCGTTGCTCGGCTGCCGTCAGGAGACCGGCAATCGTCGTCTCGTACGTCTGCTTCAGCGTCGTTCCGGTGGAATTCGAGCGGCCTTTGCGGATGTAGCCGCGGCGGTTGGCGCCGATCGCGCCGACGTGCGCTGCAGGCACGGAAACGGCTGGCCGCCACGTCACATCGGAGATAACGGACCGCTTCTGCACCATGGCATTGGCATTGTCCACGAGGATCGGATCGTTCGGTGAGAGCTGCGGACCCTTGAACGCGCTCCAGTCGGTCGAGTCGCGAAGATGGGCCTTCGATGTCACCAACGCCGGTCCGAATGTCCGCCGGATGACGGATTTACGATGCGCCGAGTGAGCCGTTGCGCCGCCCTGCTGGACGACGTGGGCCAATTCGTGAGCGAGTAGGCGCTGGCCGTCACCACTGCTCGGTTTGAACTGGTTGTTGGCGAAGTACACGTCGTTGCCGACCGTGAACGCCCTGGCGTTGAGCGATCGATTCAGGCTGTCGTCACTCGAACCCTCATGGATGCGGACGCTCGAGAAGTCGGCGTCGAAGGCACCCTCCATCGACGTGCGCGCAGCGTCGTCCAGCGGCCGCCCGCCGCCCCGGGTCCGTTCGATCGACGAAGCGACACTGGACTCGACGACCCCACCTGCCATGCCGTGCTCGGGTATCGAACTCGCACGCTCCGAGGCGGCTGCTCGGCGCACGCTGTCGACACCACGTGATTCGTCATGATGACCAGCTTCGGGATCGTCACCGAGTTGCTCAGACTGCTGGCCTTCGATTGCGGGGCCGAGGTCCTCTCCATCGAGGTCGATCTCGTCCTCTTTCGCGCCGCCGGGAGCAGATCCAGCCGGCTCCCGCCTGAGAACGAGCGCGTTGGCGGCGCTGGTCAACGGGCTGGTGGAGCGATGGATCCGCGTTGCGTTTGTGTGGTCCGTGACCGGCGCAGGGCCGAGGTCGGCCAAAAACGCAGGGCTGGTGCTGCGCCGGATGCGCGACGCGGCGGGCGACCCGATCGATTCGGCGGCGGATCCGGCGGCCGAGCGTTGGATCGACAACATCACCGCGTCGGCTGCACGGTCCGCCTCGCGTTCGAACGGATCATCGGCCCCCCCGACCGTCAGCTTTGCCTGAACGACGACATCGCCTGCCGGGCGGAGGCGCTGTGGCGTCTGATCCTGCACAGGCACCGGTCTTTTCCTTTCGACTGCGTCCGGCCGCAGACGTGTCACCATGGTGCCCATACCCGGACATTACCATTGGCGGAAATGCGACTATCGATGTCTGCCACGAACAGTCGGTTCTGTTGCCGGGCTCCGGGCGAGTAGCGCAGCGGCTTCTTCGATGCTGAGTGGCTCGGCGAAAAGAAAGCCTTGACCGAATTCGCACTGCTGATCGCGGAGGCTGTCGGCTTGGATGTCGTGCTCGATTCCTTCAGCGACCGTCTGCATGTCCATCGTTTTTGCGAGGTCGAGCATGCCGCGCACGATCGGCGGAAGGTTCGACCTGTCGGTGATCGTGTCGGTGAAGGACTTGTCGATCTTCAAGATGTCGATGGGGAATTGGCGGAGGTAGCTGAGTGACGAGTAGCCGGTACCGAAATCGTCGATCGCCAGCCGAACGCCGAGCGCACGCAACTCGTGCAATCTTCGTGCCGCCAGTTCGGCGTCTTGGACGAGGACGCTTTCGGTCATCTCGAGGATCAGCAAAGCAGCTGGAAACCCCGATTTGTCGAGCGCAGCTGCGACGTGTTCGACAATGTCCGGTGTGGCGATCTGACGGGCGGAAAGGTTCACGGCCATCGTCAACTGGGCGTGTGGATAGGAGTGCTGCCAGTTGGCTGCGGTGCCGCAGGCTGCTTCCAGCACCCAGCGACCGATCGCCACGATCGAGCCGTTGGATTCGGCGATCGAGACGAAGGTGACCGGGTTGATGACACCTCGGGTCGGATGATCCCACCGCAGTAGTGCCTCGAAGCCGACGACTTCGTTCGCTTGTAGATCGATGACAGGTTGATAGACGAGGCGGAACTGTTGGAGCTCGAGTGCCTGACGGAGGTCGTTTTCCAACGCGATCCGGTCGAGTGTCTCCGTGGCCATCGCCGGCTCGTAGGACGTCCACTTCGCTTTGCCGGTGTTCTTCGCCTTGTACATTGCCATGTCGGCGTTGCGAATCATCGATGAGGCAGTGTCTGCGATGTCGCCGACGGCGATCCCGATACTCGCCGACAGCACGATGTGTTGTGAGCCTGCGCTGAACGGGGCGGTCAACGATTGGAGCACGCGATCGGCGACCAGTTCGGCCTCGTCACGAGCTCGCGGCGCTTCTTCGATCAAAATGGCGAACTCGTCCCCGCCGAGCCGTGAGACGGTGTCGAGAGTGCGCACAGCGCTACTCAATCGAGACGCGACCTCTCGCAGCACCTCGTCGCCAGCGTCGTGGCCCCCGACGTCATTGATCGTTTTGAAGCCGTCGAGATCGAGGAAGACGACGGCGACACCCATGCCAGTGCGTGAGGTGCGCAAGAGTGCTTGTTCGAGACGATCGTGGAACAGCGCACGATTGGCGAGACCTGTGAGCGAATCGTGGAAGGCGCTGTGGCTCAGTTCCCTCTCGACGCGTTTGCGGTCGGTGATATCGCGCAGGTTGATCACCATCCCGCCGACGGCCGGATCATCGGAAAGGTTCGCTGCGCGGACACCGAACCACCGTTCCGAACCGTTGTACTCGGTCGCTCGCACCTCGGACTCGTCGACCACACCGCTCGTCGACCACCAGCGAGCAAGGACACTGCGCGCCGCATCTCTGTCGCGTGGACGGATCAGTTCGATGACATCCATACCCCTCGTCGCCGCACCGGCTCGACCGAGCATCACCGCAAGGTTGGGGGCATCGTTCAGGATTCGTCCAGCGTTGTCGACGACGATCACTGCATCAGACGAGTTTTCAGCCAGCGCCGCGTAGAACCGTGTACTGCGCGTCAATGCCTCCTCCTGGCGCTGGCGTGCCTTCACCAGCCGAGTCGAGCGGGCGAACGCGAGCACCACCAGCAGAAACGTCCCTGCCAACATCCCTACCGGGTTGGGTCGGTAGCCGTCGCTGGACTCCCATACCTCGATGACGCCAGGCACCACCAAGGGCATCAGGGTGATGACGAGACGAGCGTCGGTGACCCGGGGTTTGGCGAACGCCGGCTCCCGGTTGGGGCCGGCAACGTTGGCCGGCCACGCTGCTATTGCGAGGCTCACCGCGCCAACCATCCAGCCGACGTCCGCCCCCTCGGATACCACCGACGCGTCAGCGATCATCAAGGAGGTGAAATCGGAGACGAGCCACAGTGCCACACCGACGATCAGCAACACCCCGCTTCGTCCTCGCAGCCGCCGGCTGAACATCGCCTGGACCACGACACCGAGCAGTGCGGCGTCCAAAATTGGGTATGCAGTCCAGATCACTCGTGTCGATATCGGCAGCGAGGCGTTGTCGACGATGGCACGAACGGCACTGATCTGCGTCGCCAGGATGACAGCGAGAACAGCGAACGAGCCGATATCGATCAACCCATCGACGTCGATACGACGCGCACCGTAACCACCGACGATCAGGCTCGACAGACCGACGGCAATTGCAACGTACGACGCCAGCCAAAAGGAGTCCGCCACCGATACATCCGGCAATTTGCCGTCGACCCAGCCAAGCAGATAGTAGAGCAGGTCGCCGATCCCTGACGATGTCAACCCGACGGCGACACACACCCACGGGAGACGCCATTGCGCAGGTCGGTGCTGAGCACCGATCCACGCAGCCGGCGCAGCACCCAAGGTGATCAACAGGTATGTGCCCTGCCCGACAATTCCATTTGAACGCTCGAAATGAACGGCGGAGATTCCGGCGCCAACCACCAGCCAAGAAAATGATCGGCGCCACACGAACGATCTGCGCCAGTCGAACGATCTGCGCGTGGAGCAGACATCCCCGCCGCAGGATTGCGTTATGGATGCCCGTGTCGACATGCTTGCATCATGGCCCTTGCGAGCAGGATCCCACTAGAGTCACACGAACCTTTGTTGGCACCCGTAACTTGTTCCCGAAGGTCGCCAATTGCAAGGTACACCACAGAAACATGTGGTGCGACCGCGAAAGGGACAACTGAGCGTATTGGCAACGGTACCTAGGTGCCGAGGGCGGGGTCCCGCCGAATCCGAGGAGCTCAAATGACGTTCCCCAGTCAGTTGACCGACGCTGGCGTCGCACCGTTTGCGCCAGTACCGGTAGTGACCGTTCCTGGCAGTCGCAGCAGACCGAATGCACCTCGCAGCGCGTTGCGTCGAGGATTGAAGGTGTTCGTGCTCGTCGCTGCGTCACTGGCGATCATCGTCGCCGGTACCGGTTTGGCCTCGGTCCGCTCCGTGCGGAGTGACGCCGAGCAGGTCAACGCGTTGATGACCGCACGGAATCACATTTCCGAGATCGGTCGGGGGGTCGACGGATTGCGAATCAATGTCGATCGGTCGATGCTCGGCTCAGAAGGTATCGGGACCCTGATAGCGGACGACGCTGGGACGAACTTCCTGACCGGCGTCGCCGCCATTGGCACCGAGTTGTCCGCGATCCAGTCGATGCCGCTGCCGGCGTCTGCCCATCAGGCGATCACCGGGCTGGCGGTACTGGTGCTGACTATCCTCACGCAAGCCGATCGACTGTCAGCGGTCGCTTTCTCGAATTTTGCCGCTGCCACGGCGGCATTGCCGGCATTGCCGGCATTCACTGATGCTGCAGGGAAAATCGCCTCGCAGCAGGTGGTCGCCACCTCCGTTGTCGACGGGCTGATCCGCCAGATCGAGCGTCGCAGCTCCCAAGAGCCCGGACGAGCGGCGTTCTTCCTCGGCGCCCCGCGCCGAGTTGCACCGAAGACGCCAAGCACGTGATGAACCGGGGCGCGTCCGACGCGGTGCTCATCGAGGAGGAGTGGTACACGCCGATCTTCATGACGATCTACGGCAATGCGCTCGGCGACAAGGAACCGAAGTACAAAGACGTCGGTGAGGACGATCTCGGCCGCGTGCTGATCCACGGGGGCGGCTCGTCTGGCGACAGCACGTTGTGGATCAGTATCGGCCGTCCGCTCCGTCAGTTGAAGTGGCTGGAGAAGTACGCAGCATCCGGAGCGCCGGCGCCGATGGTGCGCTCGTTCCTCGTGCCGCTGGCCGTCGCTGATCTGCTCGCAGGCGATGCGATCACCGGGAGCGGGTCCGGTGGCAGCGAGATGACGCTCAACGTCGACAAGCACTACGAGCGCAACCAGTACGGCGTGAAGAGTCCGCAGGCGATGGAACTGCTGCGTCAGTGGGCACTGCCAGGTTCGCTGCGCACATACTCCGAGGCGGGTCCAACGCAGCAGGATCCCGAGTCATGGGGTGATGTCCGGGCCAGCGATGAACTCCGCGTCAAGACCGGTGTGCCGACGAAACGGATCCCTGGATTCGACGTGTTCGTCGACTCTGGGGAGCAGGAGTTCACCTCGCAGAAGGAGTACCCGAAGCAGGCAGAGGAACTGACCTACGTGTATGCGTGCTCCACCAACAACGCCGAGTTCCTCCCGAAAGGCAAGTCGATCCCATCTGACGACGTCGCGCGCCTCGCCGTGGCCCGCACGTTCTTCAGGCTCCACCGACCGCCGGACCTGGCTGACGACGACGCCGGGCTCGGCCTGTTCGTACGCGACTACGTCGCCCCGTGGGCGAGTCAGGCGCAGATCTCTATCGCCATCGCCGAGGACTACGAGGAGATGGCAACGACGGAACGGGACGATCTGCCGATCAAGCCGACGCACGACGAGTTCGGCACCCCGGGCGCCAAGCCGGGCCGCGGAGAACGACGCGCCGCCGCTGTCCAACTCTCGGCGGAGTCGCGCAAGGTGCTGCAGGCCCGCTTCGGGTTCGTCACCGGCTTGCGGGCTGTCTCCGAACCGATGACTGTCGCCTTCAAGCTCGGTGGCGCATCGCCCGCAGCTCGCAAGCTGCTCGGGCCGTTGAGGGACGTGATCGCCAAGATCATGGCCGACTACGGCTTCGTCGTCGGTGACGTCGCCGTCGTCGAGAAGCAGCTTCCCCTGTACCGCAAGGACGTGGAGACGTCGCTGAAAGCGTTGGAATTGCTGGCCGAGAAGAGTCTCGATACCGTGGTCGAAGCGCTGAAGGATGTACTCGAAGGAGCGGATCCTTCCCAGTCGACTGGATCCAAGTCGACGGCGGCGACGGCTGCGAAATCCTCGCAATCGGCGAAATCGGTTGGCCGATCCGGCCCGAAATCCGTCGAGAAATCGGTTCCTGCGAGCTCCGAGGTTCGTTCCGCTTCCGGGGGGATCCTCACCGTCAACGTGACGCTCGGAGACGGCAACTGCTTCCTGCATGCACTCCACGAGGCGCAGAACGGTGTGCGGTCGAACGACGCAGCCCAGGCGGCGCTGCGGCGTCGGGTCGTTGCCGTCTTCCAGGCGAACCCGCGACTGCGCGTGGCGCACTTCGGTGCCGGTGTGCCTGGCGAGGCGGCGTACCAACAGTTCCGGGCAACGATCCTCGGCAACGGCGTCTGGGTGGGGGATCAGACACCGGCGATGGTTGCCGATGCGCTCGGTCTACGGATCGTGATCCACCGACCGGACGGCAGCGTACATTTCGATGCTCGACCGAACCCCGTGATCAGTCCTGCAGTGACCGGGGCGGAAGTGCATGTCTGCTACACCGGGAACCACTACAACTCCTACACCGCCGTCGCCCTGCCATAGTCGTCTCAGGCCGGGAGCGCGCATCATGGCCTGGGAGGTCGGCCAGCGATGCTGGCGGCCGTCTTGAGCCGCGTGTTGGCGGCGAGATCGGGTTGTAGCCATGCAGATGGCTGGTTGATCCGACGGAGACGCGTACTACGGTGCGGTCATGTTCGAGTGGAACGACCAATGGCTGGCCACGTATTCGGAACCGGTGATCGAGCCCGAGCTCGAGATCATCGATCCGCATCATCATCTGTGGGCTGAGGGTCCTGCCACGATCCGCTATCTCGTCGAGGACCTTCATGCCGACACGAGCGCCGGGCACAACGTCGTCGGCACTGTCTTCATGGAGTGCATGTGCGGGTACCGCACCGATGGACCGGAGGCGATGCGGCCGGTCGGCGAGTCGGAGACGGTTGCCGCCTTTGCCGAGCAGAGTGCGTCTTCCGGTGTGCCGATCCTCGGCATCGTCGGATTTGCCGACATGATGCTCGGCGACGCTGTCGACGACGTACTCGCCGCCCATGAAGCGGCTGGCCGTGGGCGCTTTCGTGGCATCCGCCATGCAACCGCATTCGATCCCGATGCGCGGATTCGTCCCACCCACACCAGACCGACGGACGCGATGATGGGCGAGGCGACGTTCGTCGACGGTGTTCGGCACCTCGGGGCACGCGGTCACAGTTTCGATGCCTGGATCTACCATCGGCAGATCCCGGAACTCACGGCGCTCGCCAGGGCAGTCCCGGAGTGCACATTCGTCCTCGATCACCTCGGCGGGCCACTCGGTATCGGCCCGTACGAGGGCAAGCGTGACGAGGTGTTGGCGACGTGGCGAGGAGATATAGCCGAACTTGCGAGCTGTGAGAACGTCGTCGTCAAGGTCGGTGGCATCGGGATGGTGATCTACGGCGTCGGCTACGAACATCGCCAGGTGCCACCGTCGAGTGACGACCTCGTCGCCGATTGGGGTGGACCGATGCTGTATACGATCGAGCAGTTCGGCGCCGGCCGCTGCATGTTCGAGTCGAACTTCCCCGTCGACAAGGAATCGTTCAGCTACGCAACGATGTGGAACGCCTACAAGAAGATCGCCGCCGCAGCAACCGAGGACGAGAAGGCCTCGCTGTTCAGGGAGACGGCGAAGCGGGTCTACCGCCTCGCTTGAACGTTGACAGCCAATTCGCTATTCGTCCTCGCCCAACTCGGCACGACAACGATCCGGCGGTGATTGCGGGCACGTTCGATGGCTCGAGTTCGTGCTCGACGGCCGCCCGTATCTCGCCGCTACTGGCGGTGTGGGAGCTTCCAATTCGGCCGGACGAAATGGCAGGTGTAGCCAGATGGGTAGCTCTCGAGATAGTCCTGGTGCTCCGGCTCCGCCTGCCAGAACGGGCCGGCCTGAGCAACTTCGGTGACGACCTTGCCCGGCCACAACCCAGACGCCTCGACATCGGCGATGGTGTCCTCGGCGACCGACTTCTGTTCGTCATTCGTATAGAAGATCGCTGACCGATAGCTCAGGCCGAGGTCGTTTCCCTGGCGGTTCTTGGTGGTCGGATCATGCACCTGGAAGAAGAACTCGAGCAGCTCGCGATACGAGATCGAGTGCGGATCGAAGACGATCTCGATCGACTCGGCGTGCGTGCCGTGGTTTCGGTAGGTCGCGTTGGCGACGTCGCCGCCTGAGTATCCAACCCGTGTGGCGATGACGCCTGGACGCTTGCGGATCAGGTCCTGCATCCCCCAGAAACATCCTCCGGCCAGAATGGCTGTCTCGGTATTTTCGTCGATCATCAGTGTGCTCCTTGCGTCCGCAGGTTCGAAGCGTCACGCCTGCGTAATTGTAGCTCTGATCGGTCACAACGCCCACTGCGTCGTGGAGCATGTCGCCACGGTCCGTCAGTGCACAGCGCGCCGGCTACGGCGCCGTGAGAGTTCGACGACGACGGCGGGCGGCGTCGTATCGGCCACCGCCGCGCCGTCTGCGCGTGCGCTGTCTGGTGGCATGAACAGGTCGTACATCTCGACCGCCGCAAGCGCCAGTTGAATCTGATTCGTCGGAATTTCGGCCTCAGCGAGCAGTTGCCAGTTGTCCGCGAGTAGAGAAGCGGCAGCCAGGACAGCGTCGTACTCGATCCGGTCGGCCGATGTCGGATAACTGAAGCTCCAGCGTTGGGCCTGCTCGTCGATCACCGGTTTGTCTTCACCGGCCGCCAGGCCGCTCGCTGGGAAGACCCGGCAATCGTAGGTGCGGCACATCCGTGGTCGATGTTCGTAGATCGAGCATCGTTCATCGACAAGCATCGGGCAATCCCCGGACTCCTCGTGCATCATCAGTAGATCCCCGTGCGGCATCCGCGATGCCGGGATCTGCAGTGTGGACGCGACGTGCGCCAATGTCTCCGTCTCGTCAGCTGCGATGAGGATGTTGTGTGTCCGACAGCATGCGGTACAGGTGCCGCACGGGACATTCGCCGAACCCTTGCCGCTGATCGCCGCGCGCGTCTCGGCCAGCCAGGGCGAAAAGTTTCCCGCTGCAAGTTACCTCGGCACCGATCCGTCCGCCTCCCTGCGCCAAGCATAGACGCACGATCCAAGGTGGTTACAGGGGCACGCCGGCCTCAATGATCGCCGGTCGTCTGCGCTTTCTGGCGGCGGTTCGCTTCGATCAGACGACGACCCAAGCGGCGGAGTTCGTCCTTGAGTGATGCCGGCTGGACGACTTCGTACGAAAGTCCCAAACCGGCGACGAATCGGGCAACCCATTCGTCGTCACCGCCGATGTCGACCAACGTGTGATCCGCATTGTCGGGATCGACTCGGGTGATACCGATCGTCGGCGGTATCTCGCGATTGACGAGCTGTAACGGAGCATGGACGCGGACGACAGCGCGACTGTCGTAGGCGTTGACGGCGAGGCCCTCTGCGACGAACGTCGCCGCGTCGGGTACGTCACCGCGTTGGAAGCGGGCGCCGTTGTTACGCACACGGCTGATGCGGTCGACACGGAACGTCCGCCAGTCGTGGCGATCGAGGTCGAACGCAACGAGGTACCATCGCTGTGCCGCTGACACGAGCCGAAACGGTTCGCCATGCCGAAACGATTCCGTGCCGTCTCCGCTGCGGTAGTCGAAGCGGATCCGTTCGGAACGTGCGCAGGCGACGGCCAGCGACATCAGCGACTCGACCTCGCCGGATACCTCGACATCGCGATTCGACGCTGAACCGATGTCGACGACCACCGATGACAACGCTGCGACTCTGTCACGTAGTGACGTCGGCATCACCTGGCTGAGTTTGGTCAACGCACCCAATGCGCCATCGGCGATCGACGCTGAAGAACGGTGAGCGATCCGGTGGAGGGCGACGGCGATGGCGACTGCTTCGTCGTCGTCGAGCAGCAGGGGCGGCAACTGGCTCCCGGCAGCCAGCGAGTAGCCGCCAAACGGACCGGTGACGGAATCGATGGGGTAGCCGAGTGCTCGCAGCCGGGTGATATCGCGTCGAACCGAACGGTCGGTGATCTCGAGTCGCTCTGCCAATTCGCTGCTCCGCCACGTGGCTCGCGATGACATCATCGCCAGCAGTCTGAGGAGGCGGGTCGGCGTGTCGATAACGGAACTCTATCCAAAGTTGTGGACCTGAACTGTCCGCAACCGTGCGTATGTTCGTTCGTGCCGGAGTAGTCGATCGTCGATTACGCTGAATTTTGCGGAGGAAATCATGTATCCGGAGGACAGTCTTTCGATGATTCTCGGGCGCCAAACGGAGCGTCGCCGAGATGCGCAGATGTTCGCATTGGCGCGTCGTGGTGGTCTCACCCGACGTCACGGCAGGTGGTTGCTGTCGTCCGCACGCCCGGACTCGATCGCCCCGTCGATCTCCAGTGACGACGCGTCCCTCCGTCGTTGACAAAGATGGTTCGAGCGGTGTGCGAATCATCCATTCTTTCGCTCAGTCCGAGCACTTGTCATGAGAATGGACATCGACAACTTCACCTAGTTGAGCAGACGGCTCGATACGACTGGCATCGATTTCGATGCGTTCAGGTCGCAGCCGCTCGACGAATCAGTGCTTCGGTGTCTGCGCTATATGCACGATGTGGAACTCCACTCGGTCTGCTACTTACGCGATCTGCTCGTCACATCGGCCAACCGCGACCCCGAGATCACTGCGTTCCTGACAATGTGGAACACGGAGGAGTACTGGCAAGGCGAAGCCATCGGCAATGCACTCGCAGCACCCGGCGAGCCGGCAAAACGTGAGCGACCGACCTGTTGAAACGAATCATGAAGCAGGAGGGCCGCCATATTGATTTTTATGCATCGCAGGCCGATCAGAGATTGGGAGGTAATCGCCGGGCTCAGTGGATGTCCCGCAACGCCTTGAAGCGGCTGCGGGCTCCGGTCGGGGCGACCGTCATGCCGGCGTCGGAGGTCGGCCATATGACCCGGTTCCTCTCCGACGGCATCGAGGGGCTCGCGGCTGCGAAACGCATCGATGCCAAGGTCGACCAGCTCCCCGGCCTGCACGGTCTCGATCTGTTGCAACGTGAAGTACGCCGGGTCGCAACAGCAGTCGTCTTCGACCTACGCGGGGCACAAGTGAATCGGCGTGCAGCGCCAGCCACGGGCACATCACAACGTCACCTGCATGATCGCACCGACGGCGCCGACGGCCACGCCGACGATGCCTGAGGTCACGCTCGCGGCTCGGGTTCTCCGGAGGTGGGCTCACCGGGAGACGCTCCACAGCGGGCTGCCATGTGGGGATGCCTTCGCCGGTTCACCAGTGATGATCGAGGAGGCGATGCATTGCCGCCGCCAGCGATGCGCCCCATGCAGTTGCCCGCTCGGCTTCGTCGGGGACGAGCCGGTTGTGCTTGTCGACGAGGAAACTCTCCGGCTCGTCGAGCAGGCGATACCCGCGTTCGGTCAAGTGACTGGCGATGCCGTGTGACGCTCGTCCGGTGAACAACGCCCAGCCGTCGACGCGGGTATCGAATGCCGCCGCCTCGGTCCCGTCGACGATGTCGAGCTGATCGAACCAGTCGCGGAGCCCGGGGTTCGTGGCCGCCGGATCGAGTTGCAGGCCGTCCTTATCTGCCGTGGCGATCGCTGCATGCCGGGACGTCGCCGACGTCATCGCGTGTACGTGAGTCGGACCACCGACGATCAGCAGATCCGCAGCGGCGAGCAGGTCCGGCAGCGCTTCGCCGACCGACACGACGTGAACCTGGACGCCGCCGCTCCCCAGCCCGTTGGCGATGTGTTCGGCGATGTGATGAGTGTTTCCGTACATCGACTCGTAGACGATGACCACTTGTGTCTCGACAGTGCTCACAACGTTCTCCTTCGATCGGAATGAATGCTCACCTTCGACGTTCCCACGACAGCCGCCCATCGGCCAGGGCACAAGGTCACGAGGGTGTGAAATCTCGTCGACACCAGTCGCTACAGGTGTCGATGAGTCGAGATCGAATAGGCGCATCTGTCCATCGCCGCGCTCGTCATCACTCGAGCGCCGGCACGGCTGATGCTCTCGGGAATCCAGCCCGGCGGATCTCCGGTGATCCGCCGGTGCAATACTCTGACCTCATTCAGTGGCCGGGTGCGTTCAGGTGACGAACGTGCCGAGCGCGTCTGGTCGAACGGAAACCCCGAGTCCGGCGCTCGGCCAACACAGTCTCATCGATCTGCCGCCGCGGTTGATGCCACGCCGAAGCAGTGCGAGGGGGGCTGGACATTCGGTGCGCCTGCTCGGCGGCGATGGCGGTGCAACGAAGACGGTCGCTGCGATCCTCGACCTCGACAACGGGACGGTTCGCATCGGACGAAGCGGGCCGAGTGACTCGTACACGGTCGGGTTCGACGACGCCGGACGGTCAATGTCGGCATCGATCAGTGGCGCGGCCGCTGCCGCTGGGATCCGCCTCGACCAGCTCACCTCCTCGGTGTTCACCATCGCCAGCGCCGACTCGCCGGTCGAGATCGGCCGACTCGGACGAGCGCTACCGTCGCAGCTGAGAGCCGGTGACCACGTCATCGTCAACGATGTCGTTGCGGCATGGGCATCCGGCACGCCCGGCCTTCTGGGAATCGCCGTGATCTCGGGGACCGGGAGCAACTGCGTCGGCGTCGGTCGTGCCTGGAATGCATGGCGGTGTGGCGGTTGGGGTCACCTCATCGGCGACGAGGCCTCTGGCTATTCGATCGGTATCGCAGCGCTCAGGACACTGACGAGGTACCGCGACGGTCGCGCCGCACCGACGTCGATGACCACACCGATACTCGATCACTTCGCCGTCGAAACCGTCGATGAACTCATCGGTGTGATCTACGCCGGTCCGGGGCATCAGGGCCTCTCCAAGGATCAGATCGCCGGCCTCGCCATTCACGTCGCCGCCGCCGATGGCGGGGATGCAGGGGCTGTCGTGATCCTCGCCCACGCCGGTGCGGCACTCGCAGAACTCGCGATCACCACCCTGCGCCGGATTGGACTTCTCCGCCGTCGCAGATGCCGTCACCGTTGCAGCGGTTGCGGACGGGGCTGCGGACGCGGACGCGGCCACAGTTCCG
>Ga0209724_1002750_pt1 | contig 14850 bp, 12 predicted proteins | sample grotaG_FD_184143 | JGI IMG/M metagenome (GOLD analysis project Ga0209724, IMG submission 184143) | Glacier valley bacterial and archeal communities from Borup Fiord, Nunavut, Canada, to study Microbial Dark Matter (Phase II) -... | ecosystem: Environmental > Aquatic > Freshwater > Ice > Glacier ...
GGCAATTTGCCATCAGCTAGGGGTCTGCAAGACAAGCACCCGATGGTTGAGGAGCCGTGTGCCAGGAAACTGGCAAGCACGGTTTTGAAGCAGAGGGTAGGGCAGCGATGTCCTACTCGACTGCATCCAGACCCCTTGTCCGTAAAGGTAGTAGTAAAATGGGTGACTACTGCCTGGGAAAGTATCATCGAGCCAAGGATTGATGGATGAACACAACTAATTTATTTGTTGAATTGATTGTCATTGGGGCAGGAGCATTCTTCTGGATACTTCTATTCACATTGAGTCTGTTTGGATATAATTGGCTTCCGTGGGAGAAAGTTACTGCATCACCAGCAATACTGTTGCCCTTACTAACTGTGACTTATGTATTAGGAATCGTAGTCGATCGGTTTGCAGATAGTTTGTTCAGCAAATGGGACAAGAAACTTCGCTACACATATGGATTTTCTAGTAATGATGAATATCATATTGCTAGAAACCACGTTTACACATATGCAGTAGATAAAATTATTGTGTTATCTGAATACGGCAGAAGCCGTCTCCGAATTAGCCGAGCATGGAGCATTAATTTTGTGATGCTGATTCTCAACAGCTTAATTTTTGTATGGACGAGATTGACTAACCTACCTCAGAGTACTCATTGGGGGATTACCATCTTCTGCATTATTATGTTCGGCCTTGGTGCAGCCATTACTTCTTCTGTATGGAGAAAGCTTGCAATTAATGACTACAAGCGTCTTAAAGAAACATATGCTTTTCTTGTAAGCAAGCAGTAAGCTCTCCTATTCCAATTCAACTGTTGTGCCCCAAATATTAGCTAGAGATTCCAAGACTGAAAGAGGAAAGTTCTTTATCCATAGCTCTTTCAGTCGAAAGGGATCTTCTTCCAGCCTTTCAAAAATCACAAAAACTTCTGGCTGGAAAAGAAGCGGGTTGCGACGATTATCATCACAGTAGTTGCTAAATTTCTCCTGAATTTTTCCTCTATTTTTTTTAATAAATAGATCTATAATTTCCTCAATCTTCTCAATCCCATTATTCTCAAACAGTAATAATAGCGTTTCAAGAACTTCGAGCGATAGTTCTCTGTTAAAGCTTGCAGTTGTAAAGCTGTAAAAATGCTTTTCTAATCGCTCTAACATTTTCACATCAGGCTGGGCAGCCTCCTCCTGGATTGCATATCGAGCATCTTTAATTTCTCTGTCAAACAATTCTACTAAAGCCAATAAACGGTAGATATTACGTTGAATTTCAACAGGAACATCATGAGAAGTCTTATAAAGAAGTTCATGTGATATTTCTGCCCAAAGGTTTTGAGCGTGGGTATGAAGCTGGATCTCGCAAACTTTACCTTCAAAACTTTCTTGTGGGTTTTCATTCAAAGACTTAGAGAGGCTAACTTCATAATGAATGCCAAGATAACCTAGTTGATTGTTGCCAAGCTTTATACTCTTGTCTTCAATGTGCTGAACAAGAAAACTTTGTGCAATGACTTCTTTGACTCGCTCCAGATCATCTGAGTACGTAAGGATAATGCGTACACCTGCTTTGTCTTTAATTTGAGCAAACGGCGAGGTGTAGGATTTGAGCAATGCTTTTCGTAGGAAACTCTCAACTTCTTTCGCACGTGCCTCAAGCATGCAGCTTATACCGTCTTGTAGAAGCTGCTGCTTCAACTCCTTCTGCACGAAATCTGCCAACTTCTCATAAGTTGGTCGTTCACTTTCATACCTCTGTCTCAGCAAATCACTATTTGATACTGACATCAGCGTGCCTCACCGTGGTCGGAGACTAGCGGTACTATTGTACTACTTTTCAGGGAGCGTTTGGGTTTCTGAGGCAGGTGCTATGCGAGTTGGGCTACGCGGTCCCCCCCTGCCTCTCAATTCACGAAGCTGATCACTAAATTGAACACGAGTTGAGCCATCTTCTGCTTTTTCGAGCCTGACTTTTTCTGCGATAACCTGCGGTGGACCCAGCACTCGCATCCCACTGCTAAACTGCATGCAAACTTGTTTCAGATTACTCTGAATTAGCTCTACATCTTTTGGAAAACTGTCTGTAGGAACTTCAGATCCGTCAAGATATTTAATTAGGCGCTGGCGATCGCACACTTCAAAGTTCTGCTCAACAAATTGCCTCGGTTTTATCGTATCCTCCTGATTATTCAGCATCGCTAGAAGAGCAATTTCATATCTCGCTTTTTTCGCCGAATCGTCTACTTCATTGTTGATAAAATTCTCACTTGCAACAAAAAAGTTTTTGGTGGTGATCTTTGGGGCTTCCTGTAAACAGCATCCGAGAAAAGATTTCAGGAAGAAGTTAGCGACGCCATTATTTCCTCTAGAGCCGCGCTGCTTGTCTGAGATCATTCCTCGAACAGAATCGAAAGTGGTCCCTTCTTGCCAAAACAGACCAGCCTTGAACACTTTTGTCTTGCCAGTCATCATCAAATCGTGGATTTGCTCTAAATCGAAAGTATTCTTCCCCTCAAGCTGTAACGGTGTGGCACGAACACCTTCGTCCTTCTCTAGTTTAAGAACAGCAACAACTTGACTCTTGTCAATTTTTCCTTGAACTACTGTTAATAGGCCTGACGGATTAACACCTGTTTGACTGGCATACAGCCGTTGAGCCATCTTAATTGACATATCTACAAAATTATCAACAGAACCTTCTAGACTCTTAAAGATCTGGTTTGGAATAGGCGAATCCGATGTTGTATCTAGTACCACGTCAAACGCCGACGCGGATAGGCTTCCTGCAATTTTTTGGCTGAAGAAGTTCTTGTGTGATTGCGTGAGAGTGCTTTCGACCTCGCTTAGGACTAAATAGAGCGAGCTTCCTGGCTGCTTTTCTGGAATTTCGTGGACGATTAATCCCTCAATTTGCAATCTGCCTAGATCAATTCTCATGCGTGCTAACCACGAAGCTTGAATGTGAAGAACGCCAATCTGCACATTCTCCTACAATTTGACAAGTCTCCACCATAGCTTAGAAGGGAGTCTGAGTAGCAACGGATGCTGTTGGACTAGAAACAACTCTAAGCGGGGTTTGGGGAGCAGTGGAACGGTAGATGCACTTAAGCGTTCTCAAATCTCATCTGATAGTACCCTAAAGCATTGCAAATAGAGCCTTTTAGTCTTTTCGCCCTGTACTAATTTATGAACGGCAACTACCGCTCATCATTAGAAGTACTCATCGTTGCATAAACGAACGTTTGTGCAATGATCCGAACCTAGCCAGAAATATAGGCCTTGGCTGTTGCGTAAACGTATTGCACTAGAGCATCAATTGGCAACAGGTTTATGCAATCCAGTTCATAGGTCACGCCTAGCTTTTAACCTAGGCTCAAGGCATTTGTGGTTAGGGCTGCTGGCTAAGGTTTTCTCTGACTGAAATAGAATTGGATCCTTAAGGGGCAAACGGGGAATTCGGACAAAATCGTACGCTAAGCCTAAAAGTCTTTTCCTATATGACTTACAGGATTTTATAATTAACATGTCCGGTGTTCTAATCAGCTAGAAATTGGGGTCTGAGGCTCAGTGGAACGGAAAACCGGGTTAAGCGGACAGTTTGAATAGCCAATTGAAAATTGGACAATCCGGCGCGCCAATATTTGCGTCTAAGTAGAGTCTTGAAAGCTCATCCCTACAAGGCTTTCAAGACTTGTAGCTCCTCGTGACAGATTTGCTTCAATGACTTCAGGTCAAAAGCGATCAATTTCTTTGGAGCGCTGGTCCATTGAGGTATACCCTAGTGGACTCATCCTACCAGCCCTAGCCAAAAGCAAAACTGCCGATGTTAATGGGCTACATCCTATTTGGCTATGTAAATTGACCACTTAACCCGGTTTTCCGTTCCACTGAGCCTCAGACCCCAATCTCCCCTGACAAAAGACGATTTTCTCAAACCGACTGGCAGACTGTTGTTGATGGCAGTGAGCGGAAGGATTGTGTCACCTACAGTCAATGATCTCCTTGGTAGGGATTGAGGCGTCGTCGGCTTTTAGGGGCACTGCCATAATGAGGATAAAGTGTGCAACGGCATCTTATTAACCCGGCAACTATTGATCCTACATTTTTGGGGCTAGAACCCTTAGAAACACTACACTTCTCTTCGCAACTTACATTGCCGGGTTAATAATGGAACGATTGCACTACGGCAAATAGGCGTAAAAGTAGCGGGTCTACGGCCAGCCGCTACACTGGCGCTGCAATGCCTTCGTAGCATGGCTTTCGCGTCATAGTTTTAGTTTTTGAACCCTCTCAAGGGGCGATCGCCGATTTACGAAGGTTATATCGGTTACGGCAACGTGAAAGAAGCGTGAGAGATCCGTCGGTTAACTGTGTCCATCCGCAGTTAACCAATGCTTTGCCAATCAGAAGTAGCTTTGCTCAAAACCAGCAATTAGCAGTGCTTTCGAGCCTCCGTGGCATAAAGTTATACGTACCTCTGCTCAATTCCGTGTAGTTGTGGTAGCTAATATTGAACTGGGATTGACCTCGGTGCGGGAAGTGATGCTACTAGTCGAGCATAACATTGGGGCAAGAACCTCCTCAGTAGAGGTGTTAGAGTTGGACGCTGATGCCTTTGCTCGAACCGAAGAGGCGAGGAGAAGCAATTCTGAGCTAAAGAAAGGCATCAACCTTAACGGAAAGAATTCTGTTATCTACTTGTACAAGACTAATGACCGAAACACAGACCAAGACCCGGAACGGCAAATCTAAAGCTGATGCTAACGGCGGCACCGAAAAATCGATGGAGTCGTGGATTTGGGATGCGGCTTGCTCGATTCGAGGGGCGCAGGAAGCCGCGAAATATAAGGACTTCATTCTGCCGTTGATCTTCGTCAAGCGCCTCTGTGATGTGTTTGACGATGAGCTGAACCGAATTGCCCAGAAGGTGAAGACCCGCGAAAAGGCGTTCCGCGTGGTCAAGGCGGATAAGAAGTTGGTGCGCTTCTATTTGCCGCTCCAGCCGGAAGACCCGGAGCAGCCCGTGTGGTCGGTAATTCGTCAGCTTACGGACAAAATCGGGGAAACGCTGACCACTTATCTGAAGGACATTGCCAAGGAAAACACGCTGCTGAAGGGGATTATTGATCGCGTCGATTTCAATGCCACGACCCACGGGCAGCGCGACCTGGATGACGATCGCCTCAGCAACCTGATCGAAAAAATCAGCGAGAAGCGGCTGGGGTTGGAGGATGTGGAGGCGGATATTATTGGTCGCAGCTATGAGTATCTGATTCGCAAGTTTGCCGAAAATAGCGGACAGAAGGCGGGGGAGTTTTATACGCCGCTGGAAGTGGGACTGGTGATGGCGAAGATTATGCAGCCGGAGCCGGGGATGGAAATCTTTGACCCCTGTTGTGGGTCGGCGGGGCTGTTGATTAAGTGTCAGCTAGAGATGGAGGAGCGGATGCAGGCGATGGAGCAGTATGCGCCGCTGTTGCTCTATGGGCAGGAGTACACGCCCAACACCTGGGCAATGGCGAATATGAACATGATTATCCACGACCTGCAAGGGGAGATCGAGATTGGCGATTCGTTCCGCAAGCCCAAGTTTCGGCAGGCGGGTGGACTGCGGCAGTTCGATCGGGTGGTAGCAAATCCGATGTGGAATCAGGATTGGTTTAAGGAGACGGATTACGATGCGGATGAGCTGAATCGCTTTCCCAAGGAGGCGGGGTTTCCGGGTAAGTCTTCAGCAGATTGGGGCTGGGTGCAGCACATTGCGGCGAGCTTGAATGGGACGGGACGGGCGGCAGTGGTGCTAGATACAGGGGCGGCATCGCGAGGATCGGGAAATGCGGGCACCAGTAAAGAAAAGGATGTGCGGAAGTATTTTGTGGAGCAGGATTGGATCGAAGGGGTGATTTACCTGCCGGAGAATCTGTTTTATAACACCAGTGCGCCGGGGATTTTGTTGTTTTTGAATCGGGCAAAGCCGCAGGCACAGCAGGATAAGCTGTTGCTGATCAATGCCAGTCTGGTGTTTGAGAAGGGCGACCCCAAGAACTTTATCCCGGAGGCGGGAATTGAGCGGATTGCCAGAACATTTGTAGAGTGGCGGGAGGAGGAGAAGTTTTGTCAGATTGTTGATAAAGCAAGAATTCGGAAAGAGGATTACAACATTTCTCCTAGTCGTTATATCCACGTATCAGAGGCAGAAGAACAACGAAAAATATCTGATCTCATTAAAGAATTGACTGACCTCGAAAGAGAAGCAGCTCAAACTAATACGCAATTACTGAAAATTTTTGCGGAGCTGGATCTATGTTGAGCAAGGAATATGAGTTTGAGCTTAAGCCATTCGATAACGATGTTCCTGAATCTTGGGACTTAGTTCCACTAGAGAAGACTGGTGATGTCGTTTATGGAATTCAGGCATCTGTTGCTAATAATCTTAAGCCAGTTGGCACTAAGATTTTAACTAACAAAAATATCACGCTTAATGGACAAATCAATCTCGAAAAGATCAACTATTTTGAACTCTCCACTGACAGACACGTCAAAACCATATTAAAAACGGGGGATCTCCTATTCAATTGGCGTAGTGGGAGCAAGGAACATGTTGGTAAAACAGCGTTCTTTGACCTTGATGGAGAATACACTCATTCTTCATTTATCCTACGAATTCGCACCAATCAGAGAGTTGAAAGGTGGTTTCTGTATTTCTATTTGAACTATTTGAGACTGTCTAATTATTTCCTTAAGCTTCAAACTTATGCAATCAACGCAAAGTTTAACAAAAGTGCTTTGAATCGGCTTCCGGTTATACTGCCACCTCTTGATGAGCAGAAGAAAATTGCTTATGTGCTTTCGATGGTGCAGAGGGCGATCGCCCAACAAAAACAACTTATCCAGACCACCACAGAGCTAAAAAAAGCCCTGATGCACAAGCTTTTCACCGAAGGACTGCATGGGGAGAAACAGAAAGAGACTGCGATTGGGCTGGTTCCTGAGAGTTGGGGTGTTGTTGAGATTGGTTCTTGTTGTGAATTATCTACTGGTACTACTCCATCGACAAAAAACGCTGGTTATTACGTTGGTAATAATCCTTTCATAAAAACAAATCAAATTGTTAATTCCAAAATTTCTCAGGCAGAAATCTTCGTGAGTGATGAAGCCGTCGATAAGTACAATCTGAAAATATTTCCTCCGGGTACAGTTTTAGTTGCCATGTATGGACAAGGCAAAACTAGAGGGCAGGTAGCCATTCTAGATATAGCAGCTTCAATCACACAGAATGCCGGTGCTATTACTCCTCATAATTTCATAATTCCTGAATTTCTCTACTACTATTTGCTCAGCCAGTATTCACGTTTGCGAAGTTCTGGAATGGAAGGGCACATATCTCACTTAAACCTAGGATTTTTAGGAAGCTTCAAAATTCCGCTACCATCTTCAATTGATGAACAAAAGAAAATCATTCAGATAATTGCAAGCCTTATCAAAAAGATTGAAGTTCACGCGAGCAAGCGAGATGTATTACAAGATCTATTCCGCACTCTTCTCCACCAACTCATGACCGCCCAAATCCGCGTTCACGACATCGACCTTCCAGGCTTCGATGACCTGGTAAATATCACCCCACAAGGCTCTACCCAGGGAGCAGACTGACCAATATAATTCATACTCAGAACCCAAACCAACCGCCATGAGTCCGCTGCCCAAGTTCAGCATCAACCTCAACGAGGAATTTCCTACCCTGAAAGCCGCCCCCAGCATTGAGGCGGTAATTCATTGGCAGGCTCATGCAGGCAAAAAGCTGGAACCTGAAGCCCTTCAAGCAGAATTGACCCAGAGGTTACCCGACTATCCCATCCTTCAGGCTCAGCAAGATGTTCAGTTTGGCGCTACGGGGGCACCTGATGGTTCTTCCGAGTTCTTCCAGCAGGTACAGTGGAGCGGTTTTCGCCTCCAGGATGAGCAGAATCGCCATGTGGCACAGTTCACCCTCAACGGAGTTGCCTTTAGTCGGTTGGAACCCTACGAAGAATGGGCAAGCTTTCAAACCGAAGCCTTCCGGTTTTGGCATATTTTCCTGGAGTTAGCGGAGCCGACCGTCATTCAACGCTTAGGCGTGCGCTACATCAACCGCATTCCCCTGGGTTCTGGCGAACAGCCTTCCCAGTATCTCAACACCATCCCTGCACCCCCATCAGGGCTAGAACTCACAGCCGAGTCGTTCTTCCATCAAGACACCTACCTTGTTCCTGGCTACCCCTACTCCATCAACTGGGTCAGGACTATCCAACCCACTGGCGCTGACCCGGCTGATGGACGAGCCTTAATTGTCGATATCGACGTTTTCACTCAGGAGTTGCTTCAATTAGATCAGGACACCTTAGCCCAACGACTCCAGGAAATGCGCTGGCTTAAAAATAAGGTCTTCTTTAGCTGCATCACCCAACACGCCCTCGAACGATTTGGAGCCACACCATGACCACAGCGATTCTGCCCAGAGGCTTTAGTTCTACGGCTGCCTACATCGACCAAGTCAGTCGAGTCAATCAGCAGTACTTCGCCCACACCGCCGCTTTTAGCAAGCAACCCGCGATTGACGAACTGGCAGCAACTTGGGCAGAGTGTAGAACCCCTAACTGGGATGGTTATGATGCCTTTCCCATACAAGAAGCAACCCTGAATTACGCCTATGCTGTGATTCAGGCGTTGCCTTTGGGCTTCCCTTTACCTTCTGTAGGGGCAGAACCAGATGGTCACTTGACTCTAGATTGGTATCGTGATTCCCACTGGACAATCTCAATCAGCGTTAGTCCCGACGGTAAACTCTATTACGCCGCTCTTTTGGGAAACAGTGATCCACGCGGCTCAGAGCCATTTCTAGGGGAAATTCCTAAACGGCTTCTCAGCTTAATTCAAGAAGTCGCTCTAGCCAAAAATTAAGGGTTCATGCTTGATCCAGAGAATATTCCCCCGGTTGAGAAAACTGAGCTACTCGCCCGCTATGTAATGCAGAATGGTCATTTCCGTAGCGATCACACCGTAAAGCCGAACCTGTTCATCCCCCATCCCTATCAAGAGCTGTCCGTCAACCGCCATCGCGGTGCAACGGAAGCAGAAATTTGGCAGGCCGGGGTTAACGTAGCAACGCAACAACAGAGAACCCTTTACGGGCGATCGGATATTCTGACCAGCGATTGTCTGGTAGACTCCCTGCGAGTGACAGCCCAGCCCTTTCCTGATAGTCCTAACCACGCTGATATTGAAGGGTGGCCGACAGCGAAGGAAGACCAGAAAGCGATCGCCCTCAAGCTTGCCGCATCTGCTACTAAACTCATCCCTCCCCCATCGACACCTTCTTAACTTGGAGAGTAAAACGGGGAAAGCTAGCTTAGCTGAAGAGTGCAACGCTTCTAATCTGGAGCGTCAGACAGCTTATCCCAAAAGTAGTACATTGCAACCATAGCCGAGGAAATGATAGTGGAAGCTCGTAATCGCAATATCCGAGATTGGTACGGCAAAGTTCAGCGAGGCGAGATCAAATTACCGCGATTTCAGCGATTTGAGTCCTGGGATCAGCACCGGATTGCTAGCCTAATCCAGACTGTCATTCAAAACCTTCCCCTCGGCATTACTCTCATCCTTGAAGTCGGTGAAGCAGAGCAGTTTATCTCGCGCTATCTCAAAACCGCTCCAGAAACTCACAACAAAGTTTATGAGCATCTGCTAGATGGACAGCAAAGACTTACAGCCCTCTGGCGAGCACTCCACAATAACTACACCTGGACAACCTATTTCATCTACGTCCGGGCGTTTGATAGCTACAACGAGGAGAAATCCCGTGACCTGAGCGTTCATTGGAAGGGCCGCTACATTAAGCAACGCACTGGCGAACGATTTCCTCTCTGGTGTGATAAACCCGATAAATGCTTGCAGCGGGGTCTTATCCCCACTTACCTTTTGCGTCCCGAAGACATTCAAAGCGACATTGATGATTGGGTAGAAAAAGCAACCAGTCCATTAGAACCTAACGATGGGAAAGAAGCGCTGAAGAAGTTTTATGAGTTTCAAAAACAAGTCAGCGATCAGACTAAAGACCTACGGGCCATTGTGTCCAACTATAACCTGCCCTATCTAGCCCTCCCAGCCCATACTGATAAATCCGTCGCCCTGAACGTATTCATCAACATGAATACCAACAGTAAGCCCTTGTCTACCTATGACATCATCGTTGCCGAAGTCGAAGAGCTCAAAGGTCAATCGCTCCATGATCTGGAGACCGAACTCCACCAACGCCATCCTCACATCGCGCGCTATGCTCCTCTCTCTGACCTGATTCTCACCACTGCCGCCTTACTTCAGGGCGATCTCCCTAACCAGAAGGGTGCCTGGAATATGAATAAAAAGCGCATGGTGGAAGACTGGGATACTCTGGAGCGTGGCCTCAGCCGCATGGCAGAGTTTCTCAACAACGAGGGCATTTACGACGCTCAGCGCCTTCCTACCAATGCTGTGCTGGCTGTTATTGCCTCCCTCTATGCCAATATCCCTGATGCAGGCGATAAACGCGGTCGCGATGAACTGTTGCTAAAGAAATATCTCTGGCGTGCCTTTTTTACCGATCGCTACGAAAACTCAGCGCCCACCCATGCTTTTGCCGACTTCAATGCCCTTAAAAAGATCATCACTAATCAAACTAAAGACGACAGCACCCCTTACAGCACTGCTGATGTCCCCATCTTTGCCAACCATAACCTGGTCGAGGTGGAGGAAATTCTTACTGCTGAATGGCCCAAGCGTGCCACTATTCGGGGCAGAGGTGTTCTCGCTGTGCTCTGTCGTCTGGGAGCCTCGGACTTCGCCACTGGAGAGAGGCTAGATGCTAAAACGATTGAAAATCGCCATTATCATCATGTTTACCCCGATGCCTTGCTCAAAGAGGCCGGAATTTCCAGCTTCTTGGCCCTGAACTGTGCGCTGATCAAAGACAAAACTAATTTCACCATCGGACGTAAAGACCCCCTGGCATACCTCAAAGATCACTATAAGTGGACTTCTGAGGTGATCGTGCAGGAACGTCTTCAAGCGCATCTAATACCTATCCTAGAACTAGCGAATGGCGGTTATGAAGGTCTTTCCGACGAAGAAAAGACTGTCAAGCTCAAGCAGGATTTTGACACCTTCATACGCAAACGGGCTGACCTAGTCATGGCAGCACTGAACAAGTTAATAGACGGTCGGCAACTGAGCCCATCGGAACTCTATAGCGAGGTGTAAAATGCCCAAACCCGGAGAGCACAAGACCGTTCAGGCTCGTCTCCTCAAGTATGCCGAGGAAATCGGCTGGACGTTTGTTCCCCGCGCCGAAGCCCAACAGCGCCGAGGCTTTGCGACCAAAGGGTCTTCCCAGGAAGCTTGCAAAGCAGCCTCTCTATTTTTTGATGACGTGCTCTATCAGCAGGTCAAAACCTTTAACCCGAACTACACCGAAACCTCTGGGGTACTCATCGCCCAGATCAGCAGCTTCAAAGCCGACATTCACGGTAACCGCAATTTCCTCTCTTACCTCCGCAACGAAGGCAAATTTTTCTATGCTGCCGAAAACCGAGAGCTCGATCTTAACCTGATCGACTACGGCGACCTCACTGCGGCTCCAAACCAGCGCCACAACGTCTACGAAGTCACCGAAGAGTTTTATTTCCATAACGGTCATTACGGCAACCGGGCCGATGTCGTCTTTCTTATCAATGGCATTCCCATCCTGGTGATCGAATGTAAAAACGCCAACAAAGACGAAGCGATCGCGCTTGGGATTGACCAGCTCCGTCGTTACCACAACGAAACCCCTGAGCTACTAGTCCCCTACCAATTATTCACTGCCACCGAAGCGATTGGTTTTGCTTACGGTGTTACCTGGAACATGGTACGTCGCAACATTTTTAACTGGAAAAGCGAGCAGATCGGCAACCTGGAAGCCAAAGTTAAAACCTTCTGCGACATCTCCAACCTGCTGGGGTTACTAAAAAACTACATCGTCTTTGCCGAAAAAGACGAAGACCTCAACAAATACATCCTCAAACAGCATCAAACCACGGCGATCGAAAAGGTTGTCGAGCGTGCGCTTGACCCTCAAAAAAATCGTGGACTCGTCTGGCATACCCAGGGCAGCGGTAAAACTTACACCATGATCAAGTCTGCCGAGCTGCTGTTCACAGCCAACAAGGGAGATAAGCCTACCATTCTGCTGATGATCGATCGCAACGAACTCGAAGATCAGATGCTCAAGAATCTAGCAGCGCTGGGGTTAGAGAACGTTGCCCACGCCAACCGCATTCAAACACTTGTGCAGCTTCTCGAAGATGACTATCGCGGCATTATCGTCTCCACCGTTCAAAAATTCCGAGGCATGAAGCCCGATATCAATCCTCGCTCCAGTATTTACGTGCTCATCGACGAAGCCCACCGTACCACTGGCGGCGACTTGGGTAACTTCTTGCTGGCTGCCGTCAAAAATGCCACCTTCATTGGTTTCACTGGCACCCCCATCGACAGAACTGCCCACGGCAAAGGCACCTTCAAAACCTTCAACCTGGATGAAGCGGGCGCAGCTATTGATGAGCCAGGATATTTGCACAAATACTCGATGGCTGACAGCATCGAAGACAAAACCACCCTGCCCCTTTATTACAACCTGGCTCCCAACCAGCTCCTGGTTCCCGCCGAAGTCCTGGAGCAAGAATTCCTCTCCCTTGCCGAAACCGAAGGCATTTCTGACATCGACGAACTCAATCGAATTCTTGATCGAGCCGTTAACCTCAAGAATTTCCTCAAAGCCGAAAATCGTATTAAAAAAGTCGCTAAGTCCGTCGTCGAGCACTACACCCAAAATGTTGAGCCGCTGGGTTATAAAGCCTTTCTTGTCGCTGTTGATCGCGAAGCTTGCACCTATTATAAGGATGCTCTTGACCAGCTCCTACCCCCGGAATATTCTGAGATTGTCTATACCGGCAATAATAACGATAGCGAACGCCTCAAACGCTTTCACCTCGACCCCAAGCGCGAAAGGCAAATCCGCAAAAGTTTTATCAAGCCCGGAGAATTCCCCAAAATTCTGATCGTCACTGAGAAGCTCCTGACAGGCTTCGATGCCCCGATCCTCTATGCCATGTATCTCGACAAGCCTATGCGAGATCACACCCTGCTCCAGGCAATTATGCGCGTCAATCGCCCCTACGAAAACGAAGTGCAGGAAATGGTCAAACCCCACGGTTTTGTCCTCGACTATGTGGGTATCTTCAAACGCATTGAAACAGCCCTTGCCTTCGACAGTAAGGAGATTAACGCTGTCCTCAAGGACATCAAGCTACTGAAGGCTCTCTTCAAAGAGAAGATGCTCCAGAAAGCCCCTCCTTACATCCAACTCATTGAACAGAGCTTCAACGATAAAGACGTAGACACCCTGATCGAATATTTCCGCGACCCAGACCGCCGCAAAGCCTTTTTCAAAGAATATAAAGAGATTGAGATGCTCTATGAAATCATCTCCCCCGATGCCTTCCTTCGCCCCTACCTCGACGATTACGGCACCCTCTCAGCCATTTACGATGTTGTCCGCCGAGCCTACAGCAAGACCATTGATGTCGATCGCGAGTTCCAGCGTAAAACTAACGCATTGGTGCAAAAGCATATCGACTCTACTGACATCGCCAGCATCACTGACTTCATTGAAATCAATGCCCAAACCATCGAAACCATCAGCCAGCAAGACAAGGGCGAGGCCACAAAAGTCATCAACCTGATCAAAAGCATCGAAAAGAAGGCTGAAGACGAAAGTGACGATCCCACGCTCATTCTCTTGTCCGAACGGGCTAAAGCTATCCAGTCAGGCTATGAAGAACGGCAAAACACCACCCAGGAAGCCCTAACCGACCTCTTCAAAGCGATTGAAGAGCACGAACGTCGGAAGCAAGAACAAGCTGAAAAAGGCTTTAACGGTCTGACCTACTTTGTCTACCAGACGCTACTCAATGCAAATGTCCCCAACACTGATGAAGTCAGTAAACAGGTCGGACAAGCATTTATTGACTTCCCAAATTGGCAACGCAGCGAAAAAGACCTCCGTCAAGTTCGTCAAGAAGCCACCTTTGCGATTTTTGCCGAGGAAGACAACGAAGAGAAAGTCGCTGATATAGTAGAAAGGCTGTTCACCCTACTGGCTAAACTCAGTTAGAGCATCTATGTCGGTTGCTTCAGAAGGTAAAGCCAAATTTAAGTTGCGCGTCCAAGAATGGGCCGAAAAGCTGGATATTCGCGTTGCCTCGATCTCAGTTCGCCCCATGAAAAATAAATGGGCATCCTGCTCCACCGAAGGTCGTCTCAATTTTGACAACGCCTTACTAGAACTACAGCCCGATTTACAGGACTACGTTATCGTCCACGAACTTCTCCACTTCCGCGCACCTAACCACGGCAAAGTCTGGAAAGCACTAATGATGGCTTACTTAGGCGACTACAAACAGCAGGAAGCTGTCTTATCCAAAATAGCTAGCCAGTTGTAGTCTTGGAGTCAAGTTAAACTCAATCCTGATCCAATAATCCCTACGACTACCGTTGTAGGGGTCTCAGGTCGGGTAGAGAAGACTCCTGACAATGTTTAGGCTTGCTTTGTATTCCCCGTTGCTCTCACCTTTCGGAACACGAGAGTGTCACAAGATTTAGCCCTGCATCGTAGGGAGCTCACCCTCTGTGAGGGAGAGCCTTTGGCAGCAACTCATCGAACACTTCGTGGCGCGTAGCGTTCGCTAATTGGTCGCCTTGCGGTGGCTTAATTTTGGGTCGCTTCATTCTGCCTCCAGGTTGAGATATTCCATCAGCA
>Ga0209724_1002752_pt1 | contig 14845 bp, 9 predicted proteins | sample grotaG_FD_184143 | JGI IMG/M metagenome (GOLD analysis project Ga0209724, IMG submission 184143) | Glacier valley bacterial and archeal communities from Borup Fiord, Nunavut, Canada, to study Microbial Dark Matter (Phase II) -... | ecosystem: Environmental > Aquatic > Freshwater > Ice > Glacier ...
GCCAGCCGCCGAGCCGCGCCGCGTAGCCGAGGTTCAGCGCTGCCGTGAACGACTTCGGCGTCGCGTCGGAGTTGACGTCGTTGACGGCCACGCGGCTCAGCGCCCGCAGCTCGACGCCGCCGCGCACGCCGAGCGCTGGCGCCCAGGCGAGGGACGCGTAGGCGGCGCCACGCGCGATGCCGGGGATGCGGTTGCCGGCCGGCACCGACTGCTGCCGCGCGACCGGGCAGGGCGACAGGTTGCAGGTCACGAAGGCGTCTCGATAGGTCGCGTCGAGATAGGTCAGCGCGGCCTGCGCGCGCAGGTCCTGCAGCCAGCTCCTCGACCACGACGCTTCCGCACCGCGCCGCCGCGTGGCACCCGCGTTCTGGTACGTGGTGCGGCCCGAGACGTTGCTGAGCGTGACGATCTCGTGTTCGGTGCGCGTCTCGAACAGCGCGAGCGTGGCCTCGCCGAGGTTGGCCGAGCGCAGCTTCACGCCGGCTTCGACGTTGGTGCTGCGCGCCGGCTGCAGGTCGAAGTTCAGGCCGGTCGCGCCGGCCGGGCGATAGGCGAGCTCGTTGAAGGTGGGCGTCTCGAAGCCGCGGCCGGCGGTGGCGTAGAGATGCACCTGCTCGTCGAGTGCGAACAGCGTCGCGATCACCGGCAGCGTGGCCGAGTAGCGCGCCGAACCGCTGTCGTTGCCGTTGGCGCCCACGACGTAGTGGTCGGCCGAATCGAAGCGCACGCGGCTGTGGCGCACGCCGGCCGAGAGCGACCAGCGCGGCGTGAGCTGCAGCGTGCCCTGCAGGTATTCGTCGAGATCGGTGGCGGTGTCGAGTTCGTCGCGGCGCCTGGCACCTTCCACGCCGAGCGTGGTGCCGATGAAGTTCTGCATGCCGTAGCGCTGCTGGCGCAATGCGTCCCAGGCGAAGCCGCCGACGAGCGTGTAGGGCATGGCCGCGAACTCGCCGCGGTTCGTCCAGCGCACGTCGGTGCCGCGGTACTCGCTCGAGAGCGCGATCACGCCGCCGGGGCTCAGCGGGCTGGCCTGCGTGGCCGTGGGGATCGACTGGAACTGCTCGGTGTTGCGATGGCCGGTGTAGACCAGGGCGCGAAACGCGTTGCTCGCATCGATGCGCCGCTCGTAGATCAGGCCACCCTGTGTCTGGTCGACCTTCTTCCTCGTGTCGAACTGCGTGGCCGACGGATCGACGCCGCGCGGGTTGCTCTCGTACTGCGCGCGCGTCAGGCCGAGCGGGTCGTCAGCCTTGGGCAGCGCCACGCTGTTGCCGATGAAGGTCAGCGTGCCGCCGGTGCCCATGTCGAGCCGCAGCTTGACGTTGCCGATGTTGCGTTCGGCCGTGCTGTGGTCGCGATAGCCGTCGGTGCGGAAGTGGCTCGCGCTGACAACGTAGCCGAGCGGCCCTTCGATGCCGCTCGCTTTCGCGCCGAGGCGATAGAGATGGTCGCTGCCGCCGGCGGCGCTGAAGTCGACCGTGCGCTTGAGCGAGGGCTCTTCGGTGAACACCTGCACCACGCCGCCCGACGAGTTGCCGTAGAGCGCGGAGAAGGGTCCACGCAGCACTTCGATGCGAGCCGCGGAGCCGAGGTCGACGTTCGAGATCTGGCCCTGGCCGTCGGGAAAGGTGGCGGGGATGCCGTCGACGTAGAGCCGCACGCCGCGAATGCCGAAGCTCGCGCGCGCGCCGAAGCCGCGCACCGAAAGTTGCACGTCCTGCGCATAGTTCTGCCGGTCGCGCGCGAGCAGGCCGGGCACGCCACCCAGGCTCTCGGAGATGTTGACCTGGGCGCGGCCGTCGCGGATCGTCTCTGCGCCCACGCGATCGATCGAGGCCGGCACGTCGAACGGCGCGGCGGCCGTGCGCGTGGCCGTGATCACCACCGGCGGCAGAGCCGCGCCGTTCGCGTTCGCCGGCGCGTCGCTCTGTGCCCATGCCGCAGCGTGCAGCAGCAGGCCCGCGAGCAGCGCCGGTCTGCGCAGCGTGTGGATGGTGGTCGTTGTCATGTCGTCGTCTCCCTCATTCGAATTGGTATTGGACGCCGGCCCACGCACCGCGCGGCGCGATGGAACCGCGAAAGATCTCGGCCTGCGGGCGCGTCGGGTCGTAACTTTGCCCCGGGCCGGCGAACACGTTCTGGCCGAGCACGCCGAGGGTAGCGGCGCGCCGGTCGAACACGTTGTCGATGCGCGCGAAGAGTTGCAGGTGCGCATCGACGCGCCAGCGCGTGTCGAGGTTCATCACGGCGTGGCCGGCAACGGGTCCGTGCACGTCGCGATTGTTCTCGTCGCCGCGCGCGTACACGCTGCTCGCCGCCACCAGGTTTGCACCCAGGCTCCATGCGGGCGTGGCTTCGAGGTCGAGCCGCAGCTTGACCGAATGGCGGGCGACGGAGGGCAGGCGGTCACCGGCGCCCACGACGATGCTTCCGTTGGCATCGGCAGTGGAGTGGGCCGGGCTGTTGCCGACGAAGCCGGTGCGATAGGTCGCGTCGAGGTAGGCGTAGCGCAGTGTCATCGCGGCCGGCCCGAGCCGCTGGCTTGCGCCGAGCTCGAGACCCTGCCGGCGGGTGCGGCCCACGTTCTGGAAGTAGCCGGCGTTGGCGGCCACGCCGTTGCTGCTCGTGAACTGCATGTCGTCGCGCAGGTCGGTGCGATAGATCGCGCCGCTCCAGCTGGTGGCGGTTGCATCGCTGCCGAATCTGCCGCGCGCGCCGGCCTCGAACGTCGACGACACCACTTTCTTCAGCGGCGGATCGGCGAGGAAGTTGTTGGGCAGCTTGCAGGGCGCCGCCGGGTCGGCGCAGGTGAGCTCGATGGCGGTCGGTGCGCGCATGCCCTCGGTGTGGCTCACATACGCGGTGAGGCGCGCGTCGGGGCTCCAGGTGAGGCCGAGCGCGGGGTTGAAGCGATTGAAGCGATGCGAGCCGTCGAGCTCGGGCGCGAGGCCGCTGCGGTCGACGATGCTCACCTGCGCCGTGTTCCAGCGGCCGGCGACGAGCAGCGTCCAGCGCTCGTCGAGGCTGATCGATTCGGAGGCGAACAGGCCGGCGTAACGCGTGGTCGTGTCGGCGCTGGTATCGGACACGACCGGGCCGGTGGCGACGGTGCCGCGGTCGGCCGAGAAGCGCGCGCTCTGAGTGCCGCGCTCGAAACGGGCGCGGCCGTCGTCGACGCTCGCGCCCACGACGAAGCGGTGCGTGTAGCCGAAGAGCGTGCCGCTGTCGGCGAGCTGCGCGCCGGCGCCTCGGCCGAGCTGGCGGATGGTCGCGTCTTCACTGACGGCCTCGGGGCCTTCGCTCGACGCGGAGTCGTTGACGTTGCTGCTCACGCTGCGGTTGGTGAAGCGGCGCACGTAGGCGTTGCCGCTCAGCAGCCAGCGCGGTGTGAGCGCGATGCTGCCCTTGAGCGTGGCCGCGGCCACGCGATTCGTCGTCACGTCGGGCCAGGTGTAGGCGGCGCGGATGTCGGTGAAGCTCGCCGGCAGCGTCTGCGTGCCTTCGAGCCGGTTGTTCGCGAACTGCAGCGAGAGATCGAGGTCGGTGCGGTCGTCCTGATGGCCGACCTTCGCGAAGAGCTGGCGCACGCGGCTCGGGTTGTGCTCGGCCCAGCCGCGATCGTCGCTGCCCTGCCCGGTGAAGAACCAGTCCCAGGGCCCCGCCTTGCCACCGGTCTCGAGCCCGAGCGTGCGCCGCCCGAACGAGCCGCCCGAAAGCGTGAGCGAGCCGCCGGGCCGGTCGGGATATTCGCTCGAGCCGCTCCTCGTGTAGACCGCGATCGCGCCGCCCAGTGTGTTCAGGCCGAAGGCCGGGTTGGCGCCGGGCACGACCTGGATGCTCGAGATCGCCGAGGGCGCGATCAGGTCCCAGTTGACGCTGTCACCGAACGGCTCGTTGATGCGCACGCCGTCGAGGAACACCGAGAGGCCCTGCGGTGTGCCGAGCACCGGCGAGGCAGTGAAGCCGCGCAGGTTCAGGTCGGGCTGCCAGGGGTTGCCCTGCGCCGCGTTGAGGGTCACGCCGCCGGCGTTGTCGCCGAGCAGGTCGGCCGCGGTGGCCGGGCCCTGGCGGCGCACGTCGCGGCTGGTGAACATCTGCGCATTGGCCGGCAGCTTCGAGAGCGCGATGCCCGAGCCGGGCAGTGGCGTCGTTCCCACCACCTGCACCTGCGGCAACTCGAGCACCTCGGCCGGGTTGTCGGCCCGGGTCGGCAGCGATGCAACGAGTGCGCCGCAGGAGGCGAGTGCCAGCACCATGCGGCGCAGGCATGGAGGGTGCAAGCGGGCGCGGTCCAACGCCGCGGATCAGGCGCGGGCGCGCGAGGTTCGATGCAGCTTCGGCCAGTCGAATCGAGCGCGAACATGGCACGGGGCGCCATCGGGCAGGCGGAGCTCGAGCGAGGTGGCGAGCGGCGAGCGAAAGCGGTCGACGAGCGCGGCGACATCGGTGCCGAGCAGGCTCGTCAGCGTGTGCGCGCGCAAGGCGGCGTTCGACAGGCCCACCTGGTCGAGGGCGGCCCGGTTGGCGCCGGCGATGGCGCCCTCGCGCGTTACCGCGACGATGCCCTCCCTCGGCGTGTCGACGCTCTCGGCGCGACGATGCAGGTGCAATCGCATCACGCCCGCGAACGCATCGGCGAACCAGTCGTTCTCGATCATTCGTGCCGACATCTTCACCAGCCCCATCGTGTGCTGATGGAAACGCCGGTGGTCGCCCGTCACGTCGAGGATACCGAGGATGTCGCCACGCGCGTCGAGGATCGGCGAGGCCTGGCAGCTGAGGAAATGGTTGGCGTGGAGATAGTGTTCGTCGGCGAACACCACGGTGGCTCGCTCCTCGATCAGCGCGGTGCCGATGGCGTTGGTGCCCTTCGACGCCTCGGCCCAGTTCACGCCGGGCTGCAAGGCGATCTTCGACGCCTTGGCCAGAAAATCGTCGTCGCCGATCGAATGCAGGATGGTGCCGCACGCGTCGGTGAGCACGATCATGCTGTGCGTGTTGACGATGTGCTCGAACAGCATCTCCATCACCGGCGCGGCGTGGGAGAAGAGACGCTGGTTGCGCTCGCGCGCTGCAGCCAGGTCGGGCCGCCCGAGCGGCTCGCAGTCGGCGGTACGAATGGGCGACAGGCCGATGTGCGCACAGCGATCGTGCGAGTCCTCGATCACCGCTTCGTGGCTCGCGCCGAGCGAGAGCATCGCGGCGAGCGGGCGCGTCATCGCCGACCGTTTCGGCCGTTCGTGGGAACGCGTGGGCATGATCATTCGGTGCTTCTTTCGAAGCCGGACGGTAGACCGCGCCCGCTCGCGGTCGCCTCGGGGAATGCACCAACCCTGCGGGGCGGAGGGTCTTCAGCCGGTCTTGCCTCGCCGCGTGGCCTGGCGCAGCACCGCGGCGCCACCCAGCAGCATCAGCAGCACCGTGCTCGGCTCGGGCACGGGCGCGGCGATGGCCTGGATGTTGTCGAGGCCGACGACGTTGGCGCTGCCGGTCCAGTCGAACGAGCGCGCTGTGCCGGTGAAGGCGAAGGTGACGCGCGTCCACGCGTCGTAGGCGTTGCTCGCGTTGGCGAGCAGGTTGAAGCTGCCGAGCAGGCTGCCGGTGCCGTTGATGCCCGAGTACGCGCGCACCGCGCCGGTGATGCTCTGCGGGCTGGCGTAGAAGAACGAGAGCGCGCTGTCGACGCCGGCCGCCACGTTCATGAAGGCGCGGTCGTCGGCGCCGAAGGTGTGCGCATACGCAGTGCCGAGCATCGAAGGCGCGCCGCTGTAGTAGGGCGGTGTGAAGGCGGGGTCGTTCGAGAGCCCCGAGACGTTGACGAACGCCACGCCACGGTTGGCGCCACTCGTGCCGTCGGCAGCGGTGCCGCCGCTGTAATAGCCATCGACGTCGCCGTTGAGGTAGTCCCAGCCGTGCTCGAAATCGACCAGGAAAGATGTACCGGCAAAGGCGGGCGCCGAGGCGGCGAGGGCGAGTGCGGCAGCGGCAACGGAAGCGAGCTTCATCGGTAGTTCTCCAGTGAGTGCGGTGGTTGAGCGGCATCGTAGGAAGGGATCAAGACAGCTTCGTGACCGACGCGTCGTCACGCGGCCGTCATCGCCCGTCCCTAGGATCGCCCGCTTGTCCCCCCACGAACCCGACAGGAGCCTCCCGATGGCATCGCGACACACCAAGAGCCACCTCGCCCTCGCAGCCCTCGCCGCCATCGGCTCGAGCGGCCTGGCGACCGCGCCCACGCTCGCCAGCGCGGCCGGCAAGGTGCCCGGCAAGTACGTTGCCGGCGACTTCCACAATCACACCACCTGCTCCGACGGCTCGATCTCGATGCAGAAGCTGGTGAACAAGGCCACCACCCAGGGCGACGGCACCTTCGGGCTCGACTGGTTCGTGCAGGCCGGCCACGGCGGCAGCGGCAACCGCAACTGCACGTTGACCGAAGACCAGACGTTGAGCACGCCGGTCTATCCGGTGACGCCGCAGGGCCCGACCACGACCTGGCAGAACACCACGCCGCCGGTGCAGCCGAAGGGCCTGGTTTCGGGCACGGCGCCGAACCAGGTGATGTGGCGCTGGCAGTCGATCCAGGAGTTCCAGTACCCGCTCATCGAGTACCTTAACGCGTTCAAGAACCTGCCGCTGTTCCTCGGCATCGAGTCGGTCGTGGCCGGCCACGAGCACGCCTCGATGTCGGTCATCACCGGCCAGATCCCGCTCTCGCTCGACACCGCCACGCTGCCCACTGCGCCGAACTACAACCTCAACGGCAGCCGGTACACGCCGCTCGGCAGCGCCAGCTCGCTGGCGCAGTGGGAATACTGCTTCGACCGCAACGACGTCGATACCTCGCGCGGCAACACGACGGTCGGCAGCGCCAGCGGCAACAACTGGACGTGCGTGGTGCCGGGCAGCGCCAACGAGGCCGATGCGAGCTGGAACGCCACCGCGCAAAAGCTCATTCCCACCGGCAGCGGCCTGGGCAGCGGCCTGGGCACCAAGGGTCACCTGAAGACGCTCGAGGCGATGAAGTGGATGGTGGCGAACCACCCGAACGGCAGCTACTACGTGCCGGCCCACCTCGAGCGCGCCGGCCCGTTCAACCCGGACAGCAACAACGGCTTCAACGTCGAGCACCTGCGCAACTTCAACAACGCCGCGCCGAACGTGGCCTTCGGCTTCGAGACGCAGCCGGGCCACGGCGCTTCTTCCGATCGCGGCGAGTACGCGGTGCTGCGCAACGGCTTCGTCGGCAGCGCCACCAACGTCGACTCCGTCGGCGGCACCACCTACGGCGGCACCGGCGTGTACGGTGCGCAGGTCGGCGGCGTGTGGGACGCGCTGCTCGGCGAGGGCCGCAACTACTGGTTCTTCGCCAGCTCCGACTGGCACAACCGCGGCAGCTTCGGCCCCGACGATCGGCGCACGACACAAGACTTCCTGCCGGGCGAATACCAGCGCAACTACACGATGGTGCGAAACGGCAGCGACAAGCTGCGCCCGCAAGGCATCGTCGACGGCCTGCGCACCGGCAACAACTTCGCCGCCAGCGGCCAGCTGATCGACCGGCTCGCGTTCGTGGCCTGCGCCTCCTATCCCGGCCCGGCGGCCAAGAGCAACGCGGCCGTCGAGGCGATCGCCGTCGCAGCCGCCACCCACAACACCGACACCGACGTCGCCGGCTGCGCCACGATGGGCGAAAAGCTCAAGGTGCGCCCGGGCGCCGAGATCGTCGTGAGCATCGTCGTGCGCGACCCGGCCGGAACCAACTTCTCGCCGTACGCTTTCCCCAATCCTTCGCTGCTGCAGATCGGCGTGAACCAGCCGATCAACGCGCCGGTGCTCGACCACATCGACCTGGTGCGTGGCATGGTCGGCGGCTACCGCACGCCGGGTGCCGCCGACTATGCCGGCGAGTGGCCGCGCAACACCGCCTGGCTGCGCGCCGACGGCACCACGGCCGATCTCTCGGTGGTGCCGGCCGCTGCCAAGAACACCAGCGCGATGGTCGTCAAGACCTTCAGCGGCAGCGCGGTCACGCCGTGGGCCGCGGTGCAGTCGGGCGTCGACAACACGACTTTCCTGAAGATGACCTACCGCATCCCCGCGGTTGCTGCTTCGCAGTACGTGCGCCTGCGCGGCAGCAACCTGCCGGCCAGCGTGCCCTTCGAGACCGATGCCAGCGGCAATCCGCTGGCCGACGTCTACACCAACGCCAGCAACCCGGCCCGCCTGCGCATTCCGTGCACCACGGTGCAGACGACGGTGATCCCGGCCGGCGCGCCCTACACCGGCACCGCCATCGACGGCTGCCCCGCGCACCTGCCGACGGTGACCATTCCCGCATCGGGCAACACGCCGGCCTACACCGGCAAGGCCGTCGCCTTCGACGTGGCCGCGTGGTCCGACCTCTGGTTCTACAGCAACCCGATCTACGTCGAAGTCTCGGGCTCCACGACGGTGGCGGGGGTGCGCTGAAGCCGCGTCTCGCCTTGCAACGGCGCTTCGACCGTCGCGACCTGCTGCGTCTCGCAGCGGGCGCGTGCGCAGGCGGCTTCGTGCTGCCGGCGCGCGCTCACGAGTACTACGTGCCCACGCTGCGCATCAGCCACCCGTGGTGCCGCGCCACGCCGGCGGGCGCGCCGAACGCCGTCGTCTGCATCACCTTCGACGAGGTGCGTGCGGCCGACCGGCTGGTCTGGGTCGAGACGCCGGTGGCCACCTCGGCCGAGCTGTTCGACGGCACCGTGGCGCGGCCGGTCGACTTCGCGATCGCCTCGGGCCGCGACACCGAGCTCGGCGAGGCCGGCACCGTGCTGCGCCTCACCGGCCTGACGCAGGCGCTCCAGCTCGGCCGCTCCTATCCTCTGCGCCTCGTCTTCGCCCAAGGCGGCGAGGTCGCCGCCACACTCGACGTCGCCTATGCCAGCCTCCGCTGAAACCTTGCCCGCACCCGTCCGCACTCTTTCGCACACCGACGACGCTTCGCCTGCTGCACCGACGAACGCTGCAACGACGAGCGCCGCACCGACGAACGCTGCTCCGACGAGCGCCGTTCGCGCGATGCGCAGCCTGCGCAGCAACCGCTGGCTGCGCGAGCCGCTGCTGCACTTCGCCGTGCTCGGCGGCCTGCTGTTCGCGGCCGACCACTTCCTCTCGAGCCGTGCCGACGACCCGCGCGTGATCGTGGTCGGTGCCGAAGTCGACGCGCAGGCGACGCAGCTGTTCCAGTCGTCGCGCGGTCGTGCGCCCACGGCCGGGGAGCTGGCCGCGCTGCGCCGCGTGTGGCTCGACAACGAGGTGCTCTACCGCGAAGGGCTGGCGCTGCAGGTCGACCGTGGCGACTCCGCCATTCGCGACCGCGTCATCTTCAAGGCGCTCAGCGTCGTCGACGCCAACGTCAAGCTGCCGCCGATCGACGAGGCGGTGCTGCGCAAATGGTTCGAATCGCACCGCAGCAAGTACGACGAACCGGCGCGCTTCGACTTCCAGGAGGCCGCGCTCGCAGGCGACACCAGCGAGGCTGCGGTGCGTGCCTTCGTGGCCGCGCTCAACGGCGGCCTCCCGGGCGACGCACGTGCCGGCCTGCGCGTGTTCAAGGGCCGGCCGCAGGCCAACCTCGTGCAGAGCTACGGCCCCGAGTTCGCCCTCGCGCTCGAGCAGGCGCCTGTCGGCGAATGGCGCGCGCAGCCCACGCAGGGCGGCTGGCGTGCGATCCGGCTCGATGCTGCGGTGCCGCCGAAGCCGGCCGCTTTCGAGCCGCTGCGTGGCGTGGTGCAGCAGGACTGGACCGACGCCACGCTTGCCGAACAGCGTAGCGAGGCGGTGCGCACGATGGCGAAGAAATACGTCATTCGCAGCGAGGGTCCCGCGCGATGAGCGTGTGGTTGCGCGGCCTGCTCGCCGCCTTCGTCGTGCTGTGCTGCGGCAGCGCCGGCGCGCACGAGATGAGCATGGCCGAGATGACCGTGCGCGAGGCAGCGCCGGGCGAGTTCGCGTGGCAGTGGACAGCCACCAACGACCGCCAGGGCACCGCCGTCGACATGCAGCCGGTGTGGCCCGAAGGCTGCCGCGCCGAAGCCATGCTCGTGCACTGCGGGCCGCAGGGCATGACCGGCACGCTGAAGATCGAAGGCGTCGGCCGGCGCTACTCGGCCGCGCTGGTGAAGATCGCGTGGGTGGGCGGCCAGGAGCGCGTCTACACGCTGACGGCCGGCCAGCCGACGGTGCAGCTCCACGGCGCGGCCGACGACCGGCGCGGCTGGAGCGAGATCGCCTCGGCCTACACGGTGCTCGGCGTCGAGCACATCCTCTCGGGCGTCGATCACCTGCTGTTCGTGATCGGCCTGCTGTTTCTCGTCGGCTTCGAACGGCGCCTGTTCTGGACCATCACCGCGTTCACGGCTGCCCACAGCCTCACGCTGGCGAGCGCCGCACTCGGCTGGCTCACGCTGCGGCCTGCGCCGGTCGAGGCCTGCATCGCGCTCTCGATCGTGCTCGTGGCGGCCGAGGCGCTGCATCGCAAGGAGACGCTGGCGCGGCGCTGGCCAGCGCTCGTCGCATTCGGCTTCGGCCTGGTGCACGGGCTCGGCTTCGCCGGTGCGCTGAAGGAGATCGGCCTGCCGCAGGATCATCTGCCGATGGCCTTGCTCGGCTTCAACGTCGGCGTCGAGATCGGGCAGCTGCTCACGGTCGCGCTCGCCTGGCTGGTGTGGCGCGCGCTCGCGGCCTGGCCGAAGGCAGCGAAGCTGCGCACGGCCGCGCTCTACGGCATCGGCACGATGGCGGCGTGGTGGTCGTGGCTGCGCATCGCGGCCGTGCTCGGCTTCTGAAGCGCGCGGGTGATGGCAGGCAGAGATGGCGGCTGACCAAGTCATCGGTCTCTTCCCCGTGCCGCTGCTGCGTGCACCGGGCGTGCTCTCGCCGCGCCTCGTCGAGGGCCTCGCCGCATCGTTCGCCTCGCTCGCGGTCGAGGGCAACACCTCGTCGGCGAACCTCTCGCACACGCAGATGCTGCGGCCGCAGGACAACCCGCTGTTCGTCGAAGCCGCGACCGCCATCACGCCCAAGCTGATCGACTTCGGCGTGCACCTGTTCGGCGAGCGGCTCGGCTGGTCGATCAAGGAGATGTGGGTCAACGTGCTCGAGACCGGCGGCCGGCAGGCGATGCACAACCACGCCAACAGCTTCATCTCCGGCGTGGCCTATCTCACAGCCAGCGATGCTTCGGCGTGCACGGTGTTCATGAAGTCGCCGGGCGGCACCGACTTCGTCTTCCGCAACGACCACGCGTCTGTCGTGCCCGGCCCGTTCAACGCCGACAAGTGGGTGAGCCCGCAGCCTGCCCCCGGCGATCTGCTGCTGTTCCCGAGCTACCTCATGCACGCGGTGCCGCCCAACGCCGGCGGCCGGCGCATCACGCTCAGCTTCAACGCCATCCCGACGCGGCTCGATTCGTGGGGCTACGCCGTCCGATTCAGCGGCTGATGGAGACGGTGATCCCACGCCATCGCGCCGCGCTGGTGCTGATGGCCGCTTCAGGCTTCGCCGGCCTGGGCTACCAGCTCGTATGGACGCAGCAGAGCGCGCTCTGGCTCGGCCACGAAGCCGCGGCCGTGCTCGCGGTGGTCGCGGCCTTCTTCGGCGGCATCTCCCTCGGCGCGCTCGTCTTCGGCGAGCGCATCGAGCGCAGCCCGGTACCTTTGCACTGGTATGCCGCGTGCGAAGCGGTGATCGCGGCCTGGGCGCTGCTGCTGCTCGTGCTCTCGAATCCGTTCAGCGCGTGGGTGCTCGGGCTCATCGGCGAGCAGCCCTCGGCCGCATGGCAATGGACGGTCGCGTTCGGTGCCACCTTCTTGCTGCTGCTGCCCGCTACCGCTGCGATGGGCGCGACGCTGCCCGCGATCGAGCGCGTGACGGCGTCGATGCGCGGCGAGAGTTGCTCGATCGCGCCGCCGCCAGGAGAGCAGCGCTCGGTCGCGCCGCTGCCAGGAGAGCAGCGCTCGGTCGCGCCCCGGCTGGGAGAGCAACGCTCGATCGCGCCCCGGCTGGGAGAGCAACGCTCGATCGCGCCCCGGCTGGGAGAGCAACGCTCGATCGCGTCGCTGTACGCGGCCAACACGCTCGGCGCCGTACTCGGTGTGCTCGCCACCGCGTTCTGGCTGGTGCCCGCCATCGGACTGACGCGGACGGCGGCGCTGTGCATCGCGCTCAATGCGACGTGCGCCGTGGCCGCCTGGTTCGTGCTCCCGCGAAGCACCGCTCCGCTGGCCGCGCCGCCGATGGCCGCCGTCGCCTCGTCGGCGGCCTCGTCGGCGGCCTCGTCGGCGGCCTCGCGCCGCGCTGCGCTCGCGCGCCTCGCTGCCACCGGCCTGCTCGGCATCGGCTACGAGGTCGTCGTCGTGCGCGTGCTCGGGCAGGTGGCGGAGGACACGGTCTACACCTTCGCGCTGCTGCTCGCGGTCTATCTCGTCGGCACGGCGCTCGGTGCGGCGGCCTATGCGCGGCTGCAGGCTCGAAGCGCCGGTGACGAGCGCACGGGTGACCGGATGCTCGCCGCGCTCGCCATCGCCTGCCTTGCCGGCACGACGAGCCTGTGGGCCGCCGAGCGCGTGCGCGACGCGGCGCAGCACGCGCTCGGCGGCGGCATGGCCGCCGCGCTCGCCAGCGAGGCCGTGCTCGCGATGTGCGCCTTCGCATTGCCGACCGTCGCGATGGGTGCGCTGTTCAGCCACCTCGCGCGCCAGGCGAGTGCCGCCGGGATCTCCTTCGGGCGTGCGCTCGGCTACAACACGATCGGCGCTGCGGCGGCGCCGCTCGTCTTCGGCGTGCTGCTCGCGCCGTGGCTCGGCGCGAAAGCGGTGCTGCTGGTCATCGCGCTCGCCTACCTCGCGCTCGCATCGCGCGTTGCACGCTTGCGGCCGGTGGTGCTCGTGCCCGCCGCGGTGGTGCTCGCTACCGCCTTCGTTGCGCCGCGGCTCGCCTTCGTCGACGTGCCCGAGGGCGGCCGCATCGTGAGCTACGCGGAAGGCGCGATGGCATCGGTGAGCGTGGTCGAAGACGCGGCCGGCGTGGCCCGCCTGCGCATCGACAACCATGCTCAGGAGGGCAGCAGCGCCACGCGTTTCGTCGACGGCCGGCAGGCCCTGTTGCCGATGCTGCTGCACCCGGCGCCGAAGCGTGCGCTGTTCCTCGGCCTCGGCACCGGCGTCACGGCGTCGACGGCGGCAGGCGAGGCCGCAGTCGAGGTCGACGCGGTCGAGTTGCTGCCGGAGGTGATCGCCGCCTCGGCGCATTTCACGCAGCCCGCGCAGCAGGGCACGCCGAACCCGCGCCTGCACCTCGTCGCGGCCGACGCGCGACGCTGGGTGAAGATCACGACCACGCGCTACGACGTGATCGTGGCCGACAACTTCCACCCCGCGCGCAGCGGCTCGGGCGCGCTCTACACCGTGGAGCACTTCGACGCCGTGCGCGCGCGGCTTGCCGAGCATGGCCTCTTCTGCCAGTGGCTGCCGCTGCACCAGCTCGACCTGGCCACGGTGCGCAGCATCGTGCGTTCGTTCATGGCCGCGTTCCCCGAAGGCTCGGCGATCCTCGCGAGCAACAGTCTGCAGACGCCGGTGCTCGGCCTGCTTGGCCGCGCCGAAGGCGGCCGCATCGACGTGGCCGCCGTGCGCGAGCGGCTGCGCACGATCCGCTCCACCGAAGCGCTCGCGGCCTACGGGCTCGACGACGAGCTCGCGCTGCTCGGCAGCTTCGTCGCCGGGCCCTCCGCGCTGGCGCGCTTCGCTGCCGGCGCCGGACTCAATACCGACGACCACCCCGTCGTCGCCTACCGCGCGCCGCGCATCACCTACGCGCCCGACTCGTTGCCGGAAGAGCGCCTGTCGTCGTTGCTGCACGCGCTCGCGTTCGAGCCGAAAGAGCTGCTTGCCGCCGGCAGCGACGCGGCCTTCTCGCAGCGCCTCGCAGCCTATGCCGCCGCACGCGACCGCTTCATCGAGGCCGGTCGTGGCGTCGTGCCTTCGGGCGATGTGAGGTCGATGCTGGCTCAGGTGCGCGAACCGCTGCTCGCAGTGCTGCGCACCAGTCCGGACTTCCGTCCGGCCCGCGACCCGCTGCTGCGCATGGCCGCAGTGCTCGACCGCGTCGACCCGGCTGCGGCCGAGGCACTGCGCGCGGATCTCGCCGGCACACAGCTTGGCCGCGCACACGCGCCGGTCACGAGCTTGCCCTGACCCGTTCGACCCGGATCGATCACATCGCAGCGTTCGCCGGGCCGGGCGCAAGTGCCCCGCCAACGCCCAGGAAGTGCCGCTTGTGCCGTTGCGGCAATCCGGTCAGCGCCATCGGCATCGGCAGGTGGGCGGTGCCGAAGTCGGCGTCGATGGCGGGCGGGCCGAGGCACGCGGCACCGCAGCGCAGGTAGCCACGGATGAGCGCCGGCGTCTCGACCGGCGCGCCGCGGCCCGGGCCCCCGAAGGGCATCGGCATCGGCCCCGACCCGGAGCGCTCGGCGAGTGACTTCCGGGCCGCGCGCGCCGAGCTCGAGCTGGCCGGCCTCGACCCGGACATCGAGCCGTTCGAAGCGGCCGAAGCGGCCGAAGCGGCCGAAGCGGCCGAAGCGGCCGAAGCGGCGCTGCTCGCCGAACGCTGGCAGCACGTGCGGGCTGTGGCCGAGCGGCTCGCCCACCTCGGCGAGCTCGGCCCGGAGGAAGTGGCGGAGATCGTCGAGGCCGAGCAGGGCCCGCTGCGAGGTCAGGGCGCGGGCACGGCCACGCGGTTGGCCGGGACGATCTGTGCCTGGTACGAGAACACCTCGCGGCTCCGCGGGTTCACCGTCACCTTG
>Ga0209724_1002754_pt1 | contig 14838 bp, 5 predicted proteins | sample grotaG_FD_184143 | JGI IMG/M metagenome (GOLD analysis project Ga0209724, IMG submission 184143) | Glacier valley bacterial and archeal communities from Borup Fiord, Nunavut, Canada, to study Microbial Dark Matter (Phase II) -... | ecosystem: Environmental > Aquatic > Freshwater > Ice > Glacier ...
AAGTAGCTGGGACAAAGCAGCTGCCAACAATGAAGAGATTGTTCTTGCAGCCTTTCAGCCACAAAAAGTGAGCAGGATCTTTTTATTGAACGGAATGGCGGATGTTTCACGAACCATCGCTGCCGATCTTTTACAACCCGGTGGAATGATCCACATCGGGGAAAGAATTGGAAAAGAAGCAGCAAATATGGCGTCAGCAACTTCATTTTCAAGTGCAGTAAAGATTAAAGGAAACCGTCATTCGAATCCTGTAAAAGGTGATGTCGGAGAATTACTTGCCGGTATCCGACCATCCTTAAGCCAGGGTACGATCCTGTCAGAAGCAACCACCCTTCCTGTGCTCGGCAGATATGATGTTGTTGTGATGGGAGGAGGAACTGCCGGAGCCCCGGCAGCAGTAGGTGCTGCACGCCATGGTGCCAAAACGATGGTGCTTGAATATCTGCATGGGCTGGGAGGAATTGGAACTTTGGGTATGGTTGGCCGATATTACCATGGTTACAAAAAAGGTTATACTAATGAGGTGGATCGCGGCGTTAAAGCGATCGGCGAAGGGAATGTGCGACAAAAAAACCGGCTTGACGAATGGGTATTCGACTGGAAAACAGAATATTTCAGGCGCGAAATCAGGAATGCCGGCGGAGACATATGGTTTGGTGTTTTAGGTTGTGGCGCCTATATTGACAAGGGAAAAGTCAAAGGGGTGATTGTAGCAACACCATTTGGTAAAGGAGTGATTCTGGCGCATACCGTCATCGACTCATCAGGAAGTTCTGATATCGCGATAGCCGCAGGAGCGGGATTTGTTTACACGGATGGCAATTCAGTGGCTGTTCAGGGAGCCGGAATGCCGTTTAAAAACCCGAACGATTTTTACAACAACAGCGACTGGACATTTACCGATGATACCGATATGCTCGACATCTGGTGGACGTTTATTGTCGCAAAAGATAAATTTTCAAACCAATACGACATCGGTAAATTATCGCAAACTCGCGAACGTCGCCGGATGGTTGGCGATTTCACAATATCAGCATTGGATATTTACAATGGCCGTACCTATCCCGATGTGATCTCGATACATGTGAGTTCCTTCGACACGCATGGTTTCACCGAAGATTCGTTCTTTTACCTGAAGCCACCCGAACACAGCGGAGCCGACGTAACAGCTTATGTCCCTTTCCGTGCCCTTTTACCAAAGGGAATCGAAGGAATTGCCGTGACCGGTCTCGGTGCAAGTGCCGACCGCGATGCAATGCCTGTGATCCGGATGCAACCCTGCCTTCAGAACCAGGGTTATGCCGTAGGATGGGCAGCAGCAATAGCAGCAAAAAACAATCAGATGATCCGTCATATTGATCTGAAATCACTTCAAAAAGAACTTGTTAAAATTGAAAGCCTGCCAGAAACAGTCCTCACGGACAAGGATAACTTTCCGCCGACCGATGAAATGATCAGCCAGGCAGCTTCCACGGTTACTCATAACCTCGATGGGCTCGAAATTTTACTTTGGGACAAAGCGCGGTCAATGCCATTGATGGTTGAGGCATTCGGGCAAACCAAAACTCCGGAAGATCAGTTAACTTATGCAAGAATTCTTGGTATGCTGGGAAATGCAGCTGGCGGAGAAGTATTGCAGAAAGCAGTAGAAGATGCAAGTGAATGGGATACAGGTTGGAATTACACCGGAATGGGACAATTCGGGAAAAGCATCAGCTATCTTGATGGATTGATCATTGCCCTTGGAAGAACCAAAAGAACAGAGGCAATTCCAATTCTTGAAAAGATCTCAAAAAAACTGACGACAGCAAGCGAATTTTCCCATTTCAGGGCGGTTGCAATGGCGCTTGAAACCATAGGAGATGACAGGGGCGCTTTAATACTTTATGATCTGCTGCAACTTCCAGGTGTAACAGGTCATTCGATGCCAGATATTCAAACGGCTAAACGATTGACCCCAGCCGGAGATACCGATACAAGTACACGAAATAATTCGTTACGCGAGTTGATCCTTGCCAGGGCATTGTTTCGCTGTGGTGATGTTAACGGCTTAGGGAAGGAAATCCTGACCAATTATTCAAAGGATCTTAGGGGACATTATTACCGACACGCAAGTGGTGTACTGAAAATGTTTACGAAAACGCCGGAACAACAAAAGGATGTAAAAGGAAACAAAACCGAAGTAAATCCCGATTATCCTGAAATCAAAACACCTGCTGTTCCTTTGAGACCATAAAATCAGCAAATACAATTAGAAAATTTGAAAAATTAATTCAATACCTTTATCGCCTCCAATTAAATCATAATTAAATGCCACAACCATGAAAAAGATTTTGTTTGTTTTCGCATTCATCAGTTTATTTCTGAATGCCTCGGCACAATTTCCGCAACCGCCTGTCACTCAAAAGTTATTGGTAATCGAGACCGAAAATACCGCTTTGGTCCTTTCGGTTGCAAACAACCATAAATTATACCAGGTCTATCTGGGCGAGAAACTTAAAAATACGGAAGACTACAAAATCCTGCCCAACCAACACGAAGCATATATACCTTCGGGAACCGACAATTTATTTGAACCGGCCATCAAGATGTTACACAATGATGGTAATCAATCGCTCGAATTGTTGTTTGCCGAGGAAAAGGTAACCCGCGATGGTAACGTGGTCACAACTTCAATCCTGATGAAAGACCCCAAATACCCGGTTGAGGTGCGTTTGAATTTCACCGCATTCCAGAAGGAGAACATTATTAAAACGTGGACGGAGATTAAACACCAGGAAAAGAAACCGGTTATTCTAAGCAATTTTGCCTCTTCAATGCTGCATCTGGATGCTGATAAATACTGGCTTACACAATTTCACGGCGACTGGGCAAAGGAGATGCGCATGGAAGAAAGTCAGCTAACAAGTGGCATCAAAATGATCGACAGCAAACTGGGAACAAGAGCCAATATGTACCAGACACCCGTATTTTTCCTTGCAAAAAACAAACCAGCCGATGAAAATTCCGGTGAAGTAATTGCAGGAACCTTGGGTTGGACAGGCAGCTTTCAAATGTTATTCGAAATTGACAACAGCAACTCTTTGAGGATGATTTCGGGCATCAATCCATTTGCATCTGAATATCATCTGAATCCAAACGAGAATTTTGTGACGCCTGAATTTCTTTTCACATTTAGTAATAAGGGTAAAGGTCGGGCAAGCCGCAATTTCCACGCCTGGGCACGCAATTATGGTGTACTTGATGGTAACGGAAGCCGTTCGACATTGCTAAATAACTGGGAAGCAACTTATTTTGACTTTGACGAAAGTAAACTAACAGAATTATTCGGAGGAGCTAAAGAATTAGGTGTTGACGTCTTTCTGCTTGATGATGGCTGGTTTGGAAACAAGTATCCCCGAAAAAATGATCGTGCAGGTTTGGGTGACTGGCAGGAAACGACCACAAAATTACCACACGGACTGGGATATCTGGTTGAACAGGCTGAAGCGAAAGGGGTAAAATTCGGCATATGGATTGAACCCGAAATGGTGAATCCTAAAAGTGAATTATACGAAAAGCATCCTGACTGGATTTTGAAGCTTCCGAACCGCGACGAGCATTACTACCGCAATCAGCTTGTGCTCGATCTTACCAATCCTGAAGTACAGGAGTTTGTATATAAACTGGTAGATGATATGCTGACTAAAAACCCAAAAATTGCCTTTATCAAATGGGATTGTAACCGGATGATGACCAATACCTATTCAGCCTATCTCAAAGACAATCAGTCGCATGTTCAGATTGAATATGTACGAAGCTTTTACCGTGTAATGGAACGCCTTCGGACGAAATATCCAAAATTACCAATTATGCTTTGTTCTGGCGGTGGAGGCAGAACCGATTACGGAGCATTGAAATATTTCACCGAATTCTGGCCAAGTGACAATACCGATGCTTACGAACGCGTTTTTATCCAGTGGGGGTATTCCTATTTTTTCCCAAGCATCACCTCCTGTAATCACATTACTACGATGGGTAAACAGTCGCTGAAGTTCAGAACCGATGTCGCAATGATGGGAAAAATGGGGTACGATATCCGCGTAACAGAGATGACCGCAGATGAGTTAAAATTCAGCAAACAGGCTGTTCAAAACTACAACCGGCTGAAAGATCTGATCTGGAAGGGTGATCTGTACCGCCTCATTTCGCCATACGAAGAAGAGCGGGCCGTCCTGATGTATACATCTGAGGATAAGAGTAAATCGATACTTTTTTCCTATTCGCTCCATCCACGCTCATTCGGACAATTTAGTCCTGTACGCCTATTGGGCTTAGACCCGGACAAGAATTACCGCATCGAAGAAATCAATAAAATGCCCAATGGCAGGAGTCGGTTTATCGCAGAAGGCAAAACATTTTCTGGAGATTATCTGATGAAAATCGGCCTTTCAATGCCAAATAACAGCGATTTAACGAGTGCTGTAATCGAAATCACAGAAGCAAAGTAATAATTTTCTTTTTGATTTTAACTTTTAAAGAATAAATTGGCAGGCCTTCAACGCCAAATCAATAAATGGTATTTTAGTAAGTCAGCCTGATCAAATAAAAGTGGGCAGTTTCTGCATAAAGTGGAGCTCTCACTTTTTTTTATGGACTAAACGATCCTCAAATCGACCAAACCTATGCCTTAAAATTGTACCAACCTGATAAAATGAGCGGGTCTGGTCTATTTCAAAGCTAGATTGTTGAAAGTTGAGTTCTGATACAGATTGGTCCAAATTTATACCTCTTTTACGCTAGTTAAGAAAACATTAGCTAAAATGATATTAAACGGTGAAAAGTTAGAAATTTGCAGTTATTTGATGCTTTTCACGAAAAAATGTTACAATGTGTTAAAAAACATGTTGTAAAACATTTCCTTTCCAATGCGAAAGAGGATCAATTAGTATATATTTGTACCAACCAGTACCAACCAGTTAAAACGTTAGTTTTTGAAACTTGTAATTGGGCAGTTAAAAACTAAGAGTATTTAAAAAAATTAAAAAACAGAATTCAAGTATCTTTTTTTCAATATATTGCACGCTGACCAAAACGACAAAAGTAAATTGCAGTGCATCTTCATTTTCAAATTAACTAAATAGGTCTCATACGAGGTAAAAATAAAAAACGACAGGAAAGGGTTGAATATTGCTTTTTAAAAGTATATTTGACTTCTATAAGAATTAAGAACCTACATTAACCATTAATAATGCCATATATGAATTGAGAGTATCTTTTTAACTTTTAAATACAGGTGCGTATCTCACTTGTATCAGGGAGCAGCCGCCACTCTATAACCAGAATGAGTAGCTGTGTTGAGAAATCCCGGATAAACATTAACAGCATTATTGGAACAGTTGATGATCCTGAACCTCAAAGATTTCTATAAATAATTGTTTTGATGCCTATTACTAAAATGCTTATGACTATACACGGGAATATTACTACTAAACCCTAAAAAACAAGCATTTAACTGCATCAATTCAACTCACTGACAATAAGACAAACATTCAAGCGTTCTTATCATTTTATTTACTAATCTTAAAGTTTATGTATTTATGAAACTAAAAAATCAGATTTTTCTACCTAAGGGGAAATTTACCAGAAAGTTACTATCTCTGGTTCTTCTTATGTTTTTCATGACCGGCATGGCTTTTGCCCAACAAAAGACGATAACCGGAAAAATTACCGATCAGACAGGTGCCTCTGTTCCTGGCGTAACGGTAATGATCAAAGGAACGACCAGCGGAGTAATATCCGATATAGACGGAAATTATTCAATTTCAAATGTTCCCGCAAACGCAACTTTACAATTTTCATTCGTTGGATTGAAAGGGCAGGAAGTTGCAGTTGGTACCCGAAATTCAATTAACATTACGATGGAGGCGGAATTAACTGACCTTGACGAAGTAGTTGTTGTTGGTTATGGTACCCAGAAACGAGGAAATGTTGTTGGAGCTGTTGCATCTGTTGAAGGTGAAAAACTGACAGCAATTCCAGCGATGAATGTTTCGAATGCGATTTCAGGTTTGATCCCCGGAACTATTGTAATGCAAACAACTGGTGAACCAGGACAAGGAACACCAAGAATCCAGGTTCGTGGTAGAACAACTGTTAATACGGACGGTAGTCAGACTCGCTTGTCAAATAGTGTCGATGTTGCCCCTCAGGTATTAGTTGTTATTGATGGAGTACCCGGACGGTCAATGGATGAAATTGACCCTAATGATATTGAAAGTCTTTCTGTTTTGAAAGATGCGTCTGCTGCAATTTATGGAGCACAAGCTGCCAATGGTGTTATCCTTATCAAAACCAAATCAGGAAAAGAAGGTAAAACCCGTTTGAATTATCAATTCTACCAGGGAGTTATGACTCCTACATTGACCCCGGATGTTACCAATGCCGCAGATTATGCTACGATGCTTTCGGAATACCAGGTTGCTGAGGGTAAAGCCCGCAGGTACTCAGATGCTGATATCGAACTTTTCAGAAACGGCAAGGACCCATGGGAACACCCTAATACCGACTGGTATGGTGACCTGGTTAAGAAATGGTCTACCACTTCGCGCCACAACCTCACCCTTGATGGTGGAGCCAAAGGTGGCATGAAATATTACGTTTCTTTCGGATTAAAAACGGACGATGCGATGTATAAATCATCATCGACCAAGTATAAACAGTACAACATCCGCACAAAACTGGATATCCCTGTGACCGATTGGTTAAAAACAGGTGTTGAACTTGCAGGATTCTTAACTGACCGTCAATATCCTTACAAAAGTGCTGACGCTATTGTTGGTCAGTCAACCCGTCTGGTTCCTACCAACTGGTCATTCTGGCCAACAGGAGAACCCGGACCGGACATTGAGTATGGTGATAACCCTGTTGAAACATCAACTTTCAGCGCAGGAAAAAATGACCAGAAAACATACCGGTTGTTAAGCTCATTTAATGCAACGATTATACTTCCTATAAAAGGTCTTTCTTTATCAGGAAGGTACAGCTATGATATTACCAACTATTACAACAAGCAATTCTATCAGCCATGGACCTTATACTATCCTAACTGGAAAGAGGCCACCAGGGGTTCTGATGGATTTATTACCGCGATGCCGCTGACTCCAACCCTTAGAGGTCTCTCATCTGCAGAAAACCGCGAAAGGTATAATCGTAACATCAATCAGACTGCGATGGTTAACTTCGATTATAACAGAACATTTGGCGACCATACGCTTACCTTGTTTGCTGGTTTCGAACAGTACCAAACCAACTACAATTATTTCGAAGCATACCGGAAATATTATATTTCGTCAGTTATTCAGACAATGGATGCCGGTAATGCAAAAGACCAGGACATAAAAGGTACAGCTTCCATCTATGCCCGTAAATCGTATATCGGCCGTGCTTCCTACGACTATAAAGGAAAATACCTTGCTGAACTTGTATTCCGCGCTGACGGCTCGCTGAAGTTCCCTTCATCCAACCGTTTTGGTTATTTCCCTGCTATCATGTTAGGATGGCGTGCATCAGAAGAAGAATTCTGGAAAGCCAATTTGTCGTTTGTTAACTACTTTAAACTTCGCGCTTCCATTGGGAAAATGGGTAATGACCCCGGATCTTCTTTCCAGTACATGGATAAATACGGCATTGGTACAGGTATGACATTTGGTACAAGCGGTGCGATACAGACCGTAGTTGGCCCGCCAACTGTTGCCAATCCATTTATTACATGGGAAACACAAACATCCTATAACCTTGGGTTCGATTCGAAATTCGCAGATAATCTTTTCAGTTTGAATGCTGAATTCTTCTATCAAAGAAGGGAAGACATCCTTTTCGCCAAAGATGCTTCAGTTCCTAACTTTACAGGTTTATCACTGCCACAGGAAAACATTGGTATTGTTGACAACCGCGGACTTGAACTCGAATTTGGTTTTCATAAAGCCATTAACAATGATTTCCGTATTGACGCAACCGCCAATATCAGCTATAACCACAACGAAGTTGTGTTCCAGGACGAACCTAAAAGGGCTGTACCATGGCAACAACTTACCGGTCATTCTTATTTGGCATGGTTGATGTATGATGCAATCGGTATTTACAAAGATGACGCACAAGTAGCTGCAACTCCTCACGTTACAGGTGCCCAAGCAGGTGATGTAATTTTCAGGGATGTATCGGGCGATGGACAGATTACGAACGATGACCAGATTCTGATCGAAAAGGTTGATGCACCTGAAACTTATTATGGAGGTACTGTATCATTGGCTTATAAAGCATTCACGTTGACTGTACAGGTTCAGGGTCAGGGCAAATTCCTCAAAGACAGCCAATACGACAACCGTCGTGGTGAAGCCGGTAACTACTACCAATGGCAATTTGACAATCGCTGGACGCCTACCAATACAGTTACGAACATCGCAAGGGCCTATAACCGCGATGACCTCTACTGGTCAAAAGATGTTCGCAGGAGTACTTACTGGATGGAAAATACAGCCTACTGCCGTTTGAAGAATGTAGTACTGAACTATGCAGTTCCGCAGAAATACGTTGCAAAAGTTGGTTTGGCAAGAGCTACGATCTACGTATCGGGTAACAACCTGGCATTACTTTACAGCGCTACCAAAAAATGGGATCCTGAAACCAACAACCCGGGAGTGTATCCTACGATGAAAACGTTTGCTATTGGCGCAAACATTACTTTCTAATAAATTTGTAGAACTTATAAACAGTTAGAATATGAAAAAAATATTTTTAAATATAACGGCAATAGCAATTCTGCTGCTCAGTCTGGCAGCCTGCAAAGAAAATGTACTTGACCAGAAGGCCGTTGATACATTTAATGAACAACTTGTATTTTCGGATATCAATGTTGTAAATGCATACCTTGGGAAATGCTACGACAGGATGGGTGGAAACACCGATAATGGTATTTTAGGTATGCGAGAAGACCTCTTAGACAATAGCAGCGACCAGTTACTTTGTATCCACCGTCCTTCAAATTTCGTACTGATAAAAGGGACGATGAGTCCTGACCTGCTGGGACATTTTGAACATAACGATCTCGGAGGTTACCTGCGTTGGGGTAATCTTTACAAGAACATCCAGGATGTCAATAGAATTCTTGATGGTATTGATGCTGTTCCATCTGTAAACCAGGATGCGTTGAAAAAACAGATGAAAGGGGAAGCTTATTTTATCAGGGCTTATGATTACGCAACCCTTCTGATGTTACATGGCGGTCAAATACTTAGTGACAAAGCCTATAAACTGGGTGAAGATTACAGCACTGCCAAAAGATCGACCATTAAAGAAACGCTTGATTTTATCTTGAAAGATATCCAAAGTGCCATCACAAATCTACCGGCAACCGGAATTGAACAGGGACATGCAACCCAAGCTGCGGCTGCTGCCTTAAAATCAAGAGTTACGCTATTCTGCGCAAGTAAATTAACCAATGGCGGATGGACAGAACAAGCCGGCAATGCGTTGGTTTCATTCCCTGCAGGTAGTCAGACTGCGCTGTTGACCTCGGCCCGCGATGCTGCCAAGGATGTAATGGATGGCAAATATGGTACTTTCGCACTTGTGGGAACCACCAGCGAACCACCAGCGACGCTTACCGCTGCTGATGTCCAGAAATATGCTGATAATTATTTCGGTATTTTCAATCAAAAATCTGGATGGAACAGCGAAACCATCTGGGGTATTCAGTACCCACTTACAGGAGGTAACAACAACAGCTTTAACATCTGGTCGGGTCCTAACGGCTACCACAACTGGGGTAACAACGACCCTACAGAGGCAGCGGTCAGAAGGTTTGAAATGGCCGACGGTTCTAAATTCCAGTGGGACAAATACACTCCTGGCGATATGAATTTACGGACTGCGACTACTGCCGAACTGGCTGCCGATCCAAATCGTAATCCATTCAACGGTCGAGAACCTCGTTTCTATGCCTGTGTTCTTTATGATGGAGCTCCATGGCAGCCAAGACCTTCGGATGCAGCCGGATTGGAACCTACTAACAGGGTTGAGACCAGCTATTTCTTTAAAACTGTCGGTGAGACTGTTCCTTATAAAAGTGGAATCGATACCCGTGCAGGTTTGATAGAGGCATGGAACGGACAAAAGACAGGCTATAACATCCGGAAATTCATGGATCCCGCTACAGCAGGTCAGTATTACAGAAATACAAATACCTGGGTTGAATTCAGGTATGCTGAAATTTTGATGAACTATGCCGAAGCTTGTATCGAACTGGGTGGTGCCGACCTTCAAAATGGTATTGCAGCGATGAATCTGGTCAGGAAACGTGCAGGGTTACCAAGCAGAGCAACTACTGATCAGGCTGTTGCCCGTCAGTTTGTTCGCGATGAAAGAAATATCGAGTTTTTCGCCGAAGGCCGTCGGTTCTACGACATCCGTCGCTGGATGATTGCAGAGCAGGTAATTGAACCTGTGTTCGGTATGAGAATTGAGCACTATGATTCAGGCTTCCACAAATGGATCTACAACAAAGCCGATAAAGCAGACGACAGAATGTTTACCGATAAAAAATTCTATTGGGTTCCGATTGCACGCGATGAAATGAACAAAGCGCCACAATTGGTACAAAACCCTGGTTATAATTAAATTATAACTTCCTAAATTATTAAACCCCTCTGCAAAACAGAGGGGTTTTCTTTGCGTTTTAAAATCATTCACGACCTGCAATATGACTAGAGAATTGGTGATCGGGATGTGTTTATTTCATTGCTAGCTGTACTATTCCACCAATTTAGTACGTCATCCCACTGTAGCGATGAAACATTTCACCAATTTGGTGCGTCATCCCACTGAATCGATGAAACTTTTCACCAATTTGGTGCGTCATCCCACTGAATCGATGAAACATTTCACCAATTTGGTGCGTCATCCCACCCTGGAGGTGAAAATTCCACCAATTTGGTGCGTCATCCCACTGAATCGATGAAACATTTCACCAATTTGGTGCGTCATCCCACCCTGGAGGTGAAACATCCCACTCTGGAGGTGCGTCATCCCACCTTGAAAGTGAAATATCCCGAGTGAGTCAGTGCTCATTCCCCGATTGTCAATGCACATGTCTTGAATGAAAGGACTATCCAACGAATGTCAGGGAGCATTCAACGTTTGTAAATATTCATCCAACGAAATTAAAAACAAGGTTATTTTATCCGGAATACATTTCCTCGTAATTCGGAAATTAGCTTACATGTAAAACGAGTAATACCAGTAAGTATTCCGGAAATCCTTACGCAAGGCAGGTTCGGCAGTTTTAAGGTTATTACCATTCGCCTGGAAAGTCTGAAGGAACTGCGTCCACCGGGGGTCTGTTTGCGGATCGATAGAAAGTCTTCCTGACGCGGGTAAAGGTTTGCTGTTTAAGGTCGCAAATGCAATTGCTGCTTCCCCGATATGCACCGGAATTTTAGTAAATCCAAGCCGTTCAAATTGCGGAAGGAAATCCGTTATGTGCTGATAATCCTTTTTTAGAAGAAGAAATGCCATTTTATATTCAAAAGCCTTTTTGTTCAGTGAATCTTTAGCCAGTATTCTTTCAATATTGACGTTTGCATCATCAGTAATCGCGAAAAAATCTGATTCTATCCGATCATGTCTTTTTTCACCAAGCTCCTTGTCCGCCTCAATAGCCTTATCATTAAACAACAGCTTTTCGAATGCTTTGGCTTCCGTTGAATAAAAAAAGGTACTCTTTAATAAAGCGATGTATTTGGATGCCATCTTATAATTGCCATTAATCAATTCGGTCCTGATCAGCATCTTTAACCCTTCGGGTGAATGACCCTTCATCACCATATTCTCGAAAGCCCAGCGGTGTGCCTCATTCACCATACCTATCGTGTAATAAAAATACCCTCCACGTTTAAGCACCTCTCCTACCATCTCCCACTTCAGAAACAGCGTATTACCATCGGGACTTTGCCTGAAATGAAAAAGCAAGTCGTTCAATTGATTCGTTTCACATAACGCAATATTATTCAAAAAGATCGTCAGTGAATTGGAAGATGGATTCGCGATATTATAAGCAATAACCGCCTCAAATTTATTCTGATAAAACAATTTTTCAACATGGAAGTACTGCTTCAATTTAATATCAAACCGTTGAAATCCAACCAAAGTAATGGCCATGACCAATACTAATGATGTGACAAGTCCTTTAGCAAGAACCGAAATTCTGAATTTACCAGGCATACTGAATTTAATGCGGGCAATTAACGGCAGAATAGAAAGAATGCCAACCACAGAAAGAAAAAGCAACTGCTGTTCTCCTGTATTTAAATCCGAAAAAGGGAACTTTAATAACGTTTCTTCGGTTTGAAAGAAAAGAAATTCTTTTGAAATATAGATTGTTATCAGTACTAATGCCCACATCGCAATAACTTTGACCCACCCCTTTTTCTCATTCTCAAAAACAAGGTAGAAAGTGAGCAATAAACAAAAAAGCAATGCGAAACTACCCGAAACAAAATAGAGAACTGGCGTGAATAGAACGGGTATCCATCCTCTCCATGATTTCATAAATCGAATTGACAGGTAAAAGAGCGATAGTTGAAGCAACACGCCAAGGTTGTTGAAAAGCATAAAACGATAATCGGCCTGCAGATAGAAAAGGAGGATTCCGATTATAAACGGAACAATCGGAACCCGATTACCGGCAACAGATCCGATGATTTTTGAAACCACCAGTACAATAAGCGTGAGGATTGTGGAAACGATGACAGCACCAACAAGCGGATAGTAAAAGAATGTTGAAAGAAACTTTCCAAGGTATACCAGCAATCCGCCCGGTTGGTGAAGATTTTCAATCAGGAACTCGGATGAAGTGATAAAAAGGGTCGATTTTTCCTGGTAAAATAAGATGTAGTCCACAAAAAATCCAAAATAAATAAACGAACCTGCAAAGAATGCCAGGTAAGGCAACGCGGAAAAGACCAGCTCTTTTTTTATCGTAATTCGATTGAGATTCGATTGCATGAATAACTTAGTAAAAGATTAATTTTTAGACCATTTGGCCGGAGTCGCTTCTGTCTTGGCCAACTTCCGGATCTCCCCCGGATTCAGCTTTATTTTAACCGTTGAAAATTCAGGAATATTGAAGCTCTTTAAGAACTGCTGGTAAAACGCCGGATCCTCCTGTGGAAGAATAAATGGTTTACCCGAAATACCGTTTTTGTCAATGTAGGCGATATAAGGCCTTGCCGTCAAACCATCCCCCCGCTTACTGCTAAATATCAGCCATTTTCCTTCCGACGACCACGAATGATAACTGTCGGTTTCTTCGCTATTAAGATCGAGTCGGACCGTTTTGAAATTATCCAGATCAACAGCATACAGATCGGCCTCTTTATGCCAGATCGGGAAACACCCGTAATCCGCCAGCGTCACAATAAGAAACCGTCCTTCTGGTGAAATCCTTGGAAAGGAGATACTTTTATTGATTTGTGCAGCATTAAATACCATTTCAACCGCTCCGAATGTTCGTTTGCCGGCATCAAAGGAGGCACGACACAAGTTGTATTTAATCTGCTTGTAATCGTAATCTTTCCCAATTTGATCAGCCCGGCAGAAATAGAGATACTTACCATCTGGTGACCATTCGGGATAAGTATCCATAAAATTTTCGCGATTCGTCAGTTGGATGTCCATGATCTCATTTTTGGCAACATCATACAGAACAAGCGACGATTCGAGGTCGGTTACTTCAACCTTCTTATTATCGGCAGCATGAAAACGTTGGGTGATCTTGTTGGATGAAAAGGCGACAAATTTACCGGAAGGATGCCAACGCGGGTACACTGCCCCATTCTTCATCTCCTTTGTTTTCAAATTGATCTTTCTAAAATCTCCACCCGAATAGAAATAGGTTCCGCCCAGGTTTCCCCTCATATGAAAAATAAAATCATCCGTTTTCCCGTTGTTAAACGAGTGACAGTTCACACAATTTTGATCGACTACACTATTTTCGATCAGCGACTCCGATTCAAAGCTTTCAAGATTACGCCTATTGATACTCAATTCGGTCCAGCTTTCGTAACCTGGATATACGATCCTGTAATACAAATAGGGATCAATTGGTTCGGGTGATATCTTATTCGTAAAAGCCTTGAATTTTGACCATTTATCTTCCTTATCCTTTGTATAAATGTCAACTTTGATCTCCTTTCCTGCGTTGTTTTGCAGCATTTTACGCCACTTATCCTCCGAAATCCGGATATTCCCGTCGGGTGAAGAAATTTCCATTTCAGTTCCGCTTGCAGATGAAAACTTCACAAAATAGGACGATCCTGCTTCTTTAATACTAAAGTTCAGGGGGGCGATATTTGGAGGGATTGTAACTTCGGAATAATCGGGTTCAAGATTGGCTATCTTTTCCATATTTATTATAATCCCACCAGGTTGATTATTACAGCCAAACAAAAACGAAAAAGTAAACTGAAGGCAGAGTACTTTTATATAAAATTGATTTATAGACATATAAACAAAGCAAACGAATAAAATACTGAGGGTTCTTAGTATGGATTAATTTTGCAAAATAACAATAAAAAATTCATTTCGTTTCGTTACAGAACCCTAAATTTTAAGCTTTATCTTCAATTTACCCAGGAGAGCGGTAATTCCAATGACAATCAGCGCATAAACGAACGATTTCAACAGTCCCACCACACCTGTTTTCAAGAACAAGGGAAGTGCAAATGCATAGATGGCCAAACTGTAATAGACATACGGGATCAGGTAACAGGTGAGCGTACTGGTTCCGGCAGGTTTGATCAG
>Ga0209724_1002756_pt1 | contig 14836 bp, 11 predicted proteins | sample grotaG_FD_184143 | JGI IMG/M metagenome (GOLD analysis project Ga0209724, IMG submission 184143) | Glacier valley bacterial and archeal communities from Borup Fiord, Nunavut, Canada, to study Microbial Dark Matter (Phase II) -... | ecosystem: Environmental > Aquatic > Freshwater > Ice > Glacier ...
GCGTGGCGCAAAGTTGTGCAGCTCAAATTGATGCACCAGCATCAGCGCGCGCACCCGGTCAACGACCAGCCGTTGGGCGGGGTGCAGCGGATGCTCAAAGACGATCATGATTGGCGCGACAACGCCGGGTTCCGATGCCTGCTCGCCCGACGGCATGACCGGCTCTGCTGTGTCGCTCTGCTGACTATCCATAGAGTAGACCATTCGTAGCAGGCCGCCGCGCCTACTTGAGTATTTTAGCGTGCGACAGATAATCCACCAGCAAGTTAAGTTCGTCGTCGGTCATCGGGATCGTCGGCATAAAGGTGGCGTTCATCGGGAAGGCTTGCGGCACCGCCGTGGGCTTGCTGTTGGGGCCGGGCGTGTCCAGGCTGGGCTTGACGACACTGAGCCACAGGTTGGGGCCGCGTTGGTCGGCGGGCATGGCGCTGGGATTTTTGATCCAGCGGCGCATCCAGTCGGCGCTGCGGCGGTCGCCCACTTCGGTCAAGGGGGCCGCGATTTTGCCGCCCACCGCGCCGACTTGGTGGCAGTTGAGGCAGCCTTTGATCAGCATGGTGGACTTGACCTGCTGTAAGCGCGGGGTGGGCTGGCCGCCGTCAAAGCCGGCGTAGGTCGGCAGGTCTTTTTCCAGACCGGATGCCGAGGACGCATATTCCAGCGGGGTATCCCAGTCGCCGTAGTTGATGAATTGGACCAGATACTCCAGTTCCGCGCTGTTGAGCGAGCCCCCTTCGGCGATAGACCAAGCCGGCATTTGGATACCGGGTTGGTTAGCGGCACGCCCGCGCTCCAGGGTTTTATAGATCAGGTCGTGTGAACCAGGATCGAAAGCCAAGTTGGCCGCGCCGTTGATTTCGGGGTGCCACGTATCGCGGTTAAGGGCCGGGCCGATGCAGCCCTCGCCTTTCGGCCCATGGCAGACGATGCAGTATTGAGCAAAGATGGCCCGCCCCCGACTCACGCCCTCTTCGCGCGCTAGCGCTTGGCTGGTGCCGGTGCGCTGAAAGTCTATCGCGCCATAGACCAGCAACGTCAGCAGGAGGACGATAGTTAGGGTCGAACCGAGAATTACTTTGTCGCGCATGGCTTCTCACCTCTAAACGATAACAGTTGCCTGTTGCGGATCATATTGAATGCGCTGGCTAATACGCCCGGTATCTACCCAGATGCGGCCACCATCGAGCCGCAGCGCCATGATGTCGAGCGGGCGCAGGGTGGGGCCAGCGATGTTTTGCCCCGACCGGGCGTAGATCGAACCGTGACAGGGACAGCGAAACAACCCCGTCACACCACCTAGCTTTAGTTGGGGCACCCAGTCTACGGTGCAACCCAGATGGGCACACTTCCAATAGAGCGCCAGCAGCACCTCACGGTCGCCCAGCGCCGGCTCCACATAGCGCGAGAGCCAAAACTTGCCGGCGGGAAAGCGTTTGACTCTACCCGACGCGATGCTGTCGAGCGTGCCCGCGTCTACTGCGCCACCAAAGCCGGCGGCGCTGCCCGTGACTAGAGGCACAGCCGCCCAGCTCAGGCCCGCCACGGCTAGCGTACCCAGCCCACCCAGCGCCGCCCAGCGCAGCAACGCCCGGCGGCTCACGCCCGAATCAGGCACCGGGGATGGGGGTCGCATCTTTGGCGGGCTGATACTGCGCCCGCGTGGTGATTTTGCTGGTGTCCACCGTGATCTTGCGGCCGTCAATGGTGATCGCCATCAAGTCGAGTGGTGCCGGCGCGGGGCCACCGACGTTCTGCCCCCAACGGGTGTAGATCGAGCCGTGGCAGGGGCAGTGGAAGATGCCCTGATAGCTCTGATAGGGCTCGTCCCCCTTCCAGGGCACGGTGCAACCCAGGTGTTTGCACTTCCAGTAGAGCGCGACTAGGACGCTTTTGTTGCCTAGCGCCGGCTCTTTGTAGCGCGAGAGCCAAAATTTGCCTTCGCGCACCTGGATCACATCGCCGTCTTTGATGTCATCAAGCGTGCCGGCAGCGATTTTACTGCCGAAGGTGCCGACTTTGCGTGGATAGAAAAAGTCCAGGAAGGCCAGCGTGCCACCGAGAACCATCACGCCGAGCGAACCCAGCATACTGAGCCGCAAAAAATCGCGCCGCGTTGCGCCCTCGACCAGCCCGCCCTGCGTGTCTTCCGGCCCCATGCGGGTGTGGACGCGCGGGGTGAGCGTCCGTTCGGTGCGCGCTTGTTGTGCCATCACATTCCTCCAGAGTCTGTTACCCGTTAGCCCCGGCCCAATATCCGTAGGATTTGGCCGTAGTCGGTTTCCGGCAGGAGGCCCGGCGGGTAGAGTTGCATCCCGTGCCCCCGCATGAATTGGCCGACAAAGGTCAGCACCACGTAGGTGGCAAAAAAGCCGGTAAACATACCGATAGTCAGTTCGGCGGTGTTCAGCCCCTTGAACAGGACTTTAAGCAACACTACCAGGATACCGATAAACAGGATCATCACCAGAGTGGGGAAGATCCAGCCGGTGACGGCTTCAACCAACACGCCTTTCGCCGTGGCGTTATCGCCAAAGATACCGGCGAAGAGCTGGGTGAGGCCGGATAGACCGCCGTTGTTTTTCGGAATGTCCTTATCCACGTTAACCCAGCCGCCGAAGATGTCGCGGATGGGCAGCGTGCCGAAGGCGATGAGCGCGCCGACGACGGCGGAGCTGTAGATGGCGGTGAAGCCGGCGATGCGCCGACCGCGCTCGTTATAGAACCAAATGCCCAAACCCTTGTTGCCTTTGTCAATGTAGGGGATGGCGGCGATGGCGACCAGGGCGATGGTGGGCACGATGACCCCGGCCAGAGCGGAGTTCATGTGCAAGAGCAGTTCTTGCAGGTTCATGAAGTACCAGGGCGCTTTGGACGGGTTGGGCGTTTTATCGGGGTTCGCCAACGGTTCGAGCGGCGCGTTCGCCAACGTGCCCAGCAAGACGAGCATGATGGTGAAGACGATGGCACCGAGGAACTCGATGACGACCAAGTGCGGCCAGACCTGCACCGTATCGGCTTCGACCGCCGCCGGCGAGACGGGGCGGCTGCGGGCCGATGAAGTGAGAACCGGTGCGCCTTTCTGATCGGCCACGTTGCGGTCGCGGACGGTTACGCCAGTAGGACGAGTTTCAATAGCCATAGCTCCACTCCTTTTTTGCGCTAGAAATCCGTGTTATTCGCGCCCGCGCCCGGTGGGCGCGCCGTCGTTGAGCCGGGTGGTGAAGGTGAGACCGCGCGAGAAGCCGTCTTTGCGAATGCGCCAGAAGTGGACGGCCAGGAAGATGCTCAAGATCAGCGGCAAGCCGATGACGTGGAGCGTATAGAAGCGCAGCAGCGCGTTTTGCCCGATGCTGTAGTCCCCCACCAGCAGGAAGCGCACAAACTCGCCGACGAAGGGCGGTGGGGTGGAGCCGATCATGTTGGTGCCGACGGTGACGGCCCAGATCGCCAATTGGTCCCAGGGCAGCAGATAACCGGTGAAGCTGAGGAGGAAGGTCAAGGCCAGCAGAATTACGCCGACTACCCAGTTAAACTGGCGCGGGGCGCGATAGGAGCCGGTGTAGAAGACGCGACACATATGCAAGAAGACGGTGATGACCATGCCGTGGGCAGCCCAGCGGTGCATATTCCGCAGCAGGTAGCCGAAGGGCTGTTGCTCTTGGATGTCTTTGATGGTCTGGTAGGCGTGTTCGACCGACGGGATGTAGTAGAACATGAGCAGCGTGCCGGTCAGGGTGAGCGACAGGAACAGGAAAAAGGAGATGCCGCCCAGCCCGAAGGTGTAGGTCATCTTGATGGCATCAGGGCGGGTGCGGATGGGGTGCAGATGCAGGAAGACGCTGTTCATGATCGCCAGCGACCGCCCGCGCACTGAGGTGGGCCAGCCGTTGCGGACAATGGAGCCGGTCACGTCGTGTAGCACTTCCTGGCCGGCGACCTTGCCGCGCAAGAGCCGCCCGCGCAGCCCGGCGGGCAGGCGACCCAACAGGCCGGGGGATTGGGTACGGGCCATTAAATCTCCTCCTCCTCATCTTGCAGATCGCCGCGCCGCAGTGTGCCGAGGCGGTCGATCAGCACCAGCAGGGCGATAGCCGACAGCACTCCCGCCAAGACCACCAGGGGTTCGAGCGTAATACCAATTACCATGTGATGCGACCTCCTGCCCATAGGCTTTCTGCAGCCCCCTTTGGGCCTAGCGTATCATAGGTCTATTATACCGCGAAACATCTAGCGCGTGTAGGATTCATCGCCCCTGCTGGGCTTAATATTGCATATATAAATCTGGGCGGTGTGCCGGCATAACGGTGCGTGCGGGCCGTAGGATCAGCGGCCTTGATCCGTTAGCCCCTATCAAGATATGTGCCCCGGCTCGTGGCTGCGCGCCGCGTCATGGGCGACCCGCAGCGTCGGCGGCGGATCGCGGCGGCGCTAGTATAGCAGCCTTGCGCGACGAATGCAACCCTGACGCTAGAGCCGGGGCCGGGCGGCTCAAGCCGCGCCTACCGCTACGAAGCCTGCTTTCGCAGGCTGACGGGGGGCCAGACGGAACCGTTACCGCTAGCGGTAACGGTTCCGTCTGGGGCTAGTCCTACCGCGCACGGTCGCCGGGTGGAACCGCCTCCTACAGGGGCGGGGGTCGCCGGGCGGAGCCGCCTCCTACCGGCCGCCGCTCTATGCCGAACGGCAACTCCGGCAGCCGGCCGACGGTCGCCGGGTGGAACCGCCTCCTACAGTCCGCCGCTAGCACCGAGCATTCGCCTAATCAGAGGGGAAGCGTAGGAGGCGGTTCCACCCGGCGACCGTCGGCTGGCTGCTTTTAAGAGTGAACAGTTACCGCTAGAGCCGGGGCCGGGCGGCGCAAGCTGCGGCTACCGCTCTGCCGCCTGCCTGCGCCGGCTGACGGGGGGCGGATTGCGCTCTCGCCGACCGAGGTCTGAGTTTATGCGTCGTCCGATCTCCCCCGCTCTCCTAAGACGGCAGGTGGCAAACCCCCCGCGCACGCCGTGCGCGGCTACTATGCCCGTCTCAGCGGCCTCATGCGCGGTGAAGGCGGGCGCGAGTCGGTGGGCGGGAGGGTTTTGGACCGGTGAGGCGATAATTTTATCCCTCTATATATATACACATCGAGCGTGGGGTTTTGTGACATCGTCGCATTTATGCCTTGTGGTAGGCAGGTTGATTCTGGCGGATCGGAGGCAAATGGATGAGTTTTCACCCATTATTGAAATAATCATCGCGCTTTCGGGGGGCACAGCCCCCTCCTACTGCGGACCGGCACAGCCCCCTCCTACCGCAGACCGGCTATTTACAGCACGGTCGCCGCCTCATACGATTCCAGATCGTAGTAGATCGCCAGCCGCCCATCGTGGATGGCCCAGATGCGGTCGGCGAAGGCGGCGACGAAGTAGCGATCATGGACTACCGCCAGCACTGTGCCGGTGAAGGCAGCCAGGGCTTGCTCAAAGTGGGTGCGCGAGGCGATATCGAGGTGGTTCAGCGGCTCGTCCAGCAGCAGGAAGTTGACCCCGCTGAGGACCAAGCGCGCCAGCACGAGACGGGCCCGTTCGCCGTAGCTGAGATCGGCCACTCGTGTGAATACCGCGGCGCCGCCGAAGAGGAACTGGTGCAAAAAGCCGCGCGCCGCCGTTTCGTCCAGCGCCGCGACCGCCAACACCGCCTCCAACACCGTCAGTTGCGGCGGTAGCCCCTCCTGTTCTTGCGCGAAATAGCCGGGCCGCACGTTCGCGCCCAGCCGCACCACGCCGCGCGTGGGGGCCAGTTGCCCGCTGATGATCCGCAGCAGCGTTGTTTTGCCGCTGCCGTTCGGCCCCAGCAAGGCTACCCGCTCTCCGTGCGCCAGTTCCCCATCTAGCCCGGCGAACAGGGTGCGCCCGTCGAACGCTTGGCTCACACCTGCCAGGGTCAGCACGCGGCTGCCACTGCGCGGCGCAGCGCCAAACTCCAGCTTCATCTCCCAGTGTTGGCGCGGCTTTTCGATGCGTTCTTCACTGGCGAGCAAGCGTTCCAGCTTACGTTCGCGCACTTTGGCCGTGCGTGCCCCCTTCTTGGCTTTGGCGCGCAGGGCGAAGTCTATGGTGGTCATTTCGCGCGCCCGTGCCCGGCCTTTCAGGCCACGGATGTCGCCTTCGATGCCCTCGATCTGCTCCTGTTGGCGGCGGTAATCGTCGGCTAGGCGGGCCGCGCGGCGTTCCTGCTCGGCGGCGTAGTCGCTGTAGCGGCCGCTGTATTCGGTCAGCGTGTGCGTGGTCGCGTCAAGGGCCAGGATTTTCGTGACCAGCGCATCCAAGAACGCGCGGTCGTGCGACACCAGCAGCACCGCGCCGGGGTAGTCGGCCACGAAGGTTTGCAACCAGCGCAGCGCGCCCAAGTCCAGATGATTGGTCGGTTCGTCAAGCAGCAGCACATCCGGCCGATCCAGCAGCAGGCGGGCCAAGCCCAGGCGCGTCTTTTGCCCGCCGCTGAGGGTGGCGACCGGGGTATCGTCGCTCAAGCCGGCCAGCCCCAACCCGGCCAGCACCGCCGCTAGACGGGCCGGCGCACCATAGGCATCCAAGCGCTCGGCCTCGTCTAGCGCGGCGGCATAGGCGGTCAACGCCGCATCGTAGGCTGGGCCACTGGTGGCGGCCAGCACACCGGCCAGCCGCTCCACGGTCGCGGGCAAGGCCAGGACCGGTCCCAGCGCCTGCCCGACCACCCCGCCCACCGTATCGTCGGGCGCATAGACCAGCGCCTGGGCCAGATAGCCCAGCCGCACTGCCGGGTCGCGCCAAACCGTGCCCTGGTCGGGGGCTTCCAGGCCGGCGATGATCCGCAGCAGGGTAGATTTGCCCGCGCCGTTGGGGCCGATCAGCCCGGCGCGTTCGCCGGGGGCCAGGGTGAAGTGGATGTGATCGAGGATAGGTGTATCGCCATAGCTCTTGGCGACAGCAAGGACACGCAACATAGATTCTCTCTCTTCGGCAAGGAGCCCCAGCCCAGCCACGCTAGCGCGCAGCGGGCTACGGCGTTCCACAGAAACAGGCTGTACCGTTGCTTAACAAGAGAATTAACGCATGAATAGCGGTCCTTATAGCGGCCAGTAGCAGACCACAGTCGGATCGGTCGGGGCGACCGCCGCCGTATCGGCTCCAGTATAGCATACTCGTGAGCAATGTGCCACCTCGACTTTGCGCCGCGCTTCGTCTATAATAGCGCGGGGACCACCATATCGTTTTCCATATAAGTAGAGGAATCGGCAACCGCTATGAACACTGCCAGGAGACGCGCGCCGCTGCCGTCTGATCGCCCGGCCCGCCCGCGCGTGGTGATTGTCGGGGCCGGCTTTGGCGGCCTCAGCGTGGTCCGCCACCTGGGCGGCGCGCCGCTCGATGTGCTGGTGCTGGACCGCAATAACTACCACGGCTTCTGGCCGCTGCTCTATCAGGTGGGCACGGCGGGCCTAGAACCAGAGGCGATTGCCTACCCAGTGCGGGCCATCCTGCGCCGCTACCCCAACGTGGATTTCCGTATGTGTACCGTCACCGGGGTGGATTTCGCCGCCCGGCAGGTGCAAATCGCCGGCGCCACCATCCCCTACGACTACCTCGTGTTGGCTGCCGGCAGCGCCAACAACTATTTCGGCAATCCGACGCTGGCCGCGCACACCTATAGCCTCAAAGACCTGAACGATGCCAAACGGCTGCGAAACCGCATCTTGTCGGCCTTTGAGCAAGCGGTGAGCGAGCCCGACCCCACGCGGCAACAGACCTTGCTCACCTTTGCCATCGTCGGCGGCGGGCCGACCGGGGTGGAACTAGCCGGCGCACTGGCTGAATTGATCCATCAGGTGTTGCGGAAAGACTACCCCACGCTGGATACCGACCGGGCGCGGGTGGTGCTGGTGGAGGCCACCGACCGCATCCTGGTCGCATTCCCCGACCGCTTGCAGCGCAGCGCCTTGCGGCGGCTGGCACAATTGCGCGTCAAAGTCCTGCGGAATACTGCCGTGGAGAGCGTCGGCGCGGGGGTCGTGACCTTCAAGAACGGGCGGCGGCTGGCGGCGGGCACGGTGGTCTGGGCGGCAGGCATTCGCGGCGCGACCTTGCTTGACGGCTTGGGCCTTGAACTAGGTCGCGGTGCGCGGCTGAAAGTGTTGCCGACGCTGGATGTGGCGGGCCAACCAGCGGTGTTTGCCATCGGCGATATGGTGTACTTGGCAGGCTATCAGGGCGATTCGCCCTATCCGCAAGTCGCGCCGGTGGCGATCCAACAGGGCCAACAGGTGGCAGCCAATATCCAGGCGCGGCTGACCGGCCGGCCGTTGCGCCCGTTCCGCTATTTCGACAAAGGCAGCATGGCAACCATTGGTCGCCGCGCCGCCGTCTTTGCTGCCTTCGGCATCCAGTTGAGTGGGGTCATCGCTTGGTATGGCTGGCTCGTCGTTCACCTGATGTCGTTGGTCGGCTTCCGCAACCGGCTGGTCGTGCTGACAAACTGGACCTATAACTACTTCACCTACGACCGCGGCGTGCGGCTCATTTCCGGTGGCCCGGAATGATGGGCGAACGACGCACGTTTAGCGGCGACCGCCCGGCCCAGAGCTATCAGCAGCTGTTCGCCCAGAACGGGGCCATCCAACTGCTGATCGATCCCCAAACGATGGCGATTGTGGATGCCAACCCGGCCGCCTGCGCTTTTTACGGCTATCCGCACGAAATTCTGACGAGCATGACGATTGACGAGATGAATATGCTGTCGGGCGAGGAGTTGGCCGCCGAACTCGCCGAGGCCGCCACCGAACAACGCGCCTATTTCTTCTTCCGCCACCGGCTGGCCTCCGGCGAAATCCGCGATGTGGAGATGCACTCCGGGCCCATCTTGATGGGGCGGCGGCAGTATCTTTATGCTATTGTGCATGACATCAGCGCCCGCAAACGCGCCGAGCGGCAGTTGCAGCAAGCCCAGCAAACGCTGCGCGAAAGTGAAGCGAAGTATCAACTGCTGTTTGAAACCAACCCGCAGCCGATGTGGGTCTATGATAGCAAAACCCTGCGCTTTCTGGCCGTGAACGAGACCGCTGTCAGCCGCTACGGCTACAGCCGCGCCGAGTTCCTGGCGATGACCATTGCCGACATCCGCCCGCCGGACGACGTGCCGGCCGTGATCCGCGCCAGCGGCGTATTTATCGGCGACAGCACCGCCAGCGGCCTCTGGCGGCACCGCACCAAGAGCGGCGTGGAACGCTGGGTCGAAATCACCTCGCACGCCACCCAGTTTGATGGGCGGATAGCGCGGCTGGTGATCAGCACCGATGTCAGCGAACGCAAACGGGCCGAAGATCAACTGCGCGTGCAAGCGGCGGCGCTGGAGTCGGCGGCCAATGCGATCATGATCACCGACCGCCTGAACCGCATCACCTGGATTAATCCCGCGTTCACCCGGCTGACCGGTTACGGCCCCACCGAAGTGGCCGAGCGCACCTCCGACTTGCTGGAATCGAGCGAGCAGGACCGTGCGTTTTACCATAATCTCGATGCGACCATCCAGGCCGGGCAGGTCTGGCAGGGCGAGCTGATCAACCGGCGCAAAGACGGCACCCTCTATACGGCGGAACAAACCGTCACCCCGGTGCTGAGTGAGCAGGGCACCGTCACCCACTTTATCACCATCATGCAGGACATTACGGAGCGCAAGCGTAGCGAGCAGCAGATCCGTTATCTGGCGAGCCATGACGGCCTTACTGGGCTATCCAATCGGCTGGAACTGGAGAGCTACCTGGAACGCGCGGTGGCCCGCGCTGGGCGCGGCCAGGAGAGCGCCTTACTGTTCCTGGATATGGACAACTTTAAGCTGGTCAACGACACGGTGGGCCACAACGCCGGCGACCAATTGCTGATCATTCTCAGCGGCTTGCTGGGCGAGTCGCTGCGCGCCGGCGATCTCTTGACCCGTGTGGGAGCCGACAACTTCGCGGTGCTGCTGGAAGGCACCGCGCTGGACCAAGCCCGGCTGATCGCGGAACTGTTGCGCGACACCGTAGATGCCTACCCATTCTTTGTCGGCGGGCGTAATTTCGACTTCAGCGTAAGCCTGGGCTTGGTGGCGGTGGACGGGACGGTGCCGGCAGGCGACTTGCTGGCGCAGGCCGACAGCGCCATGCACAGCGCCAAGCGCCAGGGCGGCAACCGCGTGGTCGTCTACCACCCCGACGAAAGCACCCTCAGCCAGCTTTCGGCGGCCAATGGCTGGGTGCGCCGCATTAAGCTGGCCCTGCGCGACGATCAGTTGGTACTGCACTATCAACCCGTGACCCGGCTCAGTGACGGCGCGATTGTGCATTACGAAGCCTTGATTCGGATGCTGGACGAGAACGGCAACCTGATCATGCCCGGCGCGTTTATCGCCGCAGCGGAACGCTTTGGCCTGATGCCACCGCTCGACCGCTGGGTGGCACACGGGGTCGTCGGGATGCTGCGCGATCACAGCACGGCGCGCATTTTCATGAACCTGTCGGGGCGGAGCCTCGCCGACGAAGGGCTGTTGGAGTTTATTCGGCGCGAATTAGCGGCGGCCGATGTGGCCCCCGCCCGGCTGGGCTTTGAGATCACCGAGACGGCGGCGGTGCAAGACTTTGTGCGCGCCGAACATTGGATTCGCGAGGCGAAAGCGTTGGGTTGCCCCTTCGCGTTGGATGATTTTGGCGTGGGCTTTACCTCGTTCGCCTACCTGCAGAGCCTGCCGGTGGACCAGATCAAAATTGACGGCTCGTTTATCCGCACCCTGGAAGACGACAGCAGCAACCGCCATATCGTGCAAGCGATGCACACGCTGGCCCGTTCGCTGGGCAAAGAGACCGTTGCCGAGTTCGTGGAGTCGGCGGCGATTCAGCAGATCGTGCGCGAGATCGGCGTGACCTATGCTCAAGGCTATTATCAAGGCTTACCGCTGGCCTACTTAGTAGACAGCTAAAGTGCAAGGCCGGCCGCCACGACCCCCCGACAGCCTGTTGACCTGTTGGATCGCTCGGTCTGCGACCGGCCCCATTGGCCTCGGTGCGGCAACCGCCCGCCCGTGGCTAAGGTAGTCCCTATGACCCAGATCCTTGTGGTGGATGATGAGCCGACGGTGCTCCGCTTAGTGCGAATCACTCTGGAAAGCCGTGGCTATGCGGTACGCTTGGCGGAAGATGGGCAGCAGGCGCTGGACTCCGCCCTGCACGAACGGCCCGACTTGATTGTGTTAGACTGGATGCTACCCGACATGAGCGGCCTGGAAGTCTGCCGTGGGTTGCGGGCCAACCCCCTCACCGCGCACGTCCCGATTATCTTTCTGACTGCGATTGATGTGATCGACAATAAAGTGGCCGGGCTGGAAGCGGGAGCCGACGACTATATGACCAAGCCCTTTGAGCCGCAGGAGCTGGTGGCGCGCATCAAAGTGCAGGTGCGGCGCGCCGCCGAGCGCGGCCAGATCAACCCACTGACCCAGTTGCCCGGCAACACGCTGATCGAGCAGGCGATTCGCGAGCGGCTGCTTGATCCGCAGCCGCCGTTCGCCCTGTTCTACTTCGATCTCAACGATTTCAAGTCCTATAATGACTTTTTCGGCTTTAGCTGGGGCGATCAACTGCTGCGCGTGCTGGCCGATGTGATCCGCCGGGCGATGCACGAACAGGGCGGGCCAGGCACATTTATCGGTCATGTGGGCGGGGATGATTTTGTCGGCATCGCCAAGCCGCCGGCCATCCTGCCCATCTGCGAGCAGGCGCTGCGCCAGTTCGATGGGGCCGCCGAGTTGCTGTGCGTGGCGGCGGGCGCACCTGACGGGTTTGTGCTGGAAGACCGGGGCGGCCAGGTCCGCCGCTTTGGCCCGCCGCGCCTGAGCATCGGCGTAGTCACCAACGAAGCGCGCCGGTTCACTTCGCATCTCGAAGTGGGCCAGTTCGCCGCCCATGTGAAAAAGCGTGCCAAACAGCAAGGCGGCAGCGGCTATTTTGTCGAACGCCCGCTGCCCGACCTCGCCCCACCACCCCAGGCCGCCCCATGACCGACGACACGCGGCCGTTAGTACCGCCGGAGTTCCCCACGGGCACGGCCAATCGCTACTTGGCGATACTGGCCCATTACGGGCGCGAGCTGGCGCTGACGCTGGACACCGGGCGGATCTACGAACTGGCCCTGGACGGCGCGATGGCGTTAGTGGCGGCTCCGGCGGCCCTGCTGTGCAGCCGCCCGACAGCGGCGGCGCCGGGGCAGGTGCTACAAGCGCACGGAGTCGCACCGACGCTGGGCGCGGCGTTGGCAACCCTGGCACCGCAAACCATCAGGGGCCACGGCACCCTGACCATGGTCAGCAACGCCGCAGGGCCAGAGATCGCGCCCGAATGGCGGGCCTTGGGCGCGTTGCTGCCGCCCGCGCCTGCCGCCATCGCGCACGCGCAGGAGCTGGAACTGCTGCTCACGCTGCCGGTGGAGCAGGAACCGCCGGCGCTCTTGCATCTGCTGGCCCCAGCGCCGCCGCTGCTGCCGCCCGCTGCGCTGGCCGCCCTGCGCCTGTTGCTCAATCAGGTGAGCGTGGCCCTGCGAAACGCCCGGCTCTATTTGCAAGCCACCGCCTGGGCGCAGCGGCTGACGGCCTTACAAACAGCCGGCGCAGCTATCGGCGCGACCTTGCACCTAGCGAGCGTGCTGGCGACGGCGGTGCAGCAAGCAGTGGAACTGGTGGGGGCGACCAGCGGCATATTGGCGCTCTGGAATCCGCAGGCCCGCATCCTCACTGCGGCGGCAGCAACGCAGGGCGTGAGCCTGCTGGATACGGGACGCAGCACGGCCCAGGCGGGCGAGGGGCTGGCCGGCGCGGTGGTGCGCGACCGCCGCTTGGTGCTGCGCCCCGCCGACGACACGCGGCCCGCGCTGGTCGCGGTGCCGCTGCTGTGGCAGGGCGATTTGCTGGGCGTGTTGGCCGTGGAAGACGCGCAGCCGGCCCGCCTGTTCAGCGCCGAAGACCAGTCGCTGCTGATGCTGCTGGGCCAGCACACCGCCGGGGCGATTGCCAATGCCCGGCTCTACGAACGGGCCCAGGGCCGCTTGCACCAACTGACGGTGTTGCAGGATACTTCGCGGGCGATTATTTCGCAGTTAGACTACGACACGATCTTACAGACGGTGCTGCAAAAAGTCAGCAGCTTGCTGGGTACGCAGATGGGAGCCGTCTATATGCCGGACAAGCGCGGCAGCGGTATTGCCATCCGCAGCGTGGTCGGGGTGAGCGCAGCCCAGGCACTGGAGCCGCTGCTGGTCGGAGACGACGGTCCCATCCGGCGGGTATTGGAGGCCGGCAAGACGGTGGCGGTCTACGATCTGGTCGCCGAGCTGCCGGCGACCGCACGCGCCGGGTCCGGCGATTGCTGCTCGCTGCTGGCCGTGCCGCTAATCAGCCAGGGGCGGGTGTTGGGCGCATTATGTCTATATGCCGCGCAGCCGCGCCATTGGTCGCCGGTAGAGGCCGAACTGCTGCTGGTGTTCGCCTCACAAGCGGCCCACGCCATGCAAAATGCGCTGCTCTTTGAGCGGCTGCGGGCCGAGAAGGCCACGCTGATCACCACGATCACCAGCATGAGCGACGGACTGGTAGTGACCGACGCGGCGGGGCGCATTATCTTGGCAAACCCGGTGGCCGATGGACTGTTCGCGGTGCCGTTCACCAGCAGTGAAGGCGAAAGCCTGCTCACGCTGCTGGCGCGCTCGCCGCATCTGCTGGACTATCACGGCGGCGACCCCACCGCCGATCTGCTGGACGTGGTGCTGGGCCAGGGCACACCGTATCGGGGCGAGATTGAGGTCCACAGCCCGACCCCGCGCACGCTGGAGTTTAGCTTTCTGCCGGTCACGCGCAGCGGCGCGCTGATCACCGGCGGCTTGGCGGTGTTCCACGATATTACCGAAGTGCGCCGGCTGAACGATCTCAAAAGCGACTTCCTTAGCATGGTGTCACACGAACTCCGCACGCCGCTGACTTCGATCAAGGGCTTCGTCAAACTGGTGCTGTTGGGCGACCTTGGCCCGCTGACCACCGAGCAGCAGGAGTGCCTGGAAGTGGCCGACCGCGAGGCCGACCGTCTGAGCTATTTGATCAACGACCTGCTTGACATTTCGCGCATTGAAGCCGGCACGGTGACGTTCACTTGGGAGACGTTGGCCCCGGCCCCGCTGGTGGCGGCGGTGCTGACAGTGTTACAGCCACAAGCCGCCGATCTGCACCTGACGCTGGGTGCCGATCTGCCGCCGGCCTTGCCGGTGGTGCGCGGCGACCGGCAACGCATCATCCAGATCCTGACCAACTTGGTAGGCAATGCGATCAAGTTTACCCCACCGGGCGGGCGGGTGTGCGTGACGGCGGCAGTAGACGGCGCAATGCTGCGGGTGCAAGTGACCGACACCGGCATCGGTATCGCGGCTCCGGCCCTGGCCCATATCTTCGACCGCTTCTACCAAGTAGACAGCAGCAACGCCCGCGCGCGCGGCGGCATCGGTCTGGGCCTCACCATCACGCGCCAATTGGTGGAGGGCCACGGCGGCACCATCACCGTCGCCAGCACGCCCGGCGCGGGCACCACCGTGGAGTTCACCCTGCCGCTGGCCCCGTAAGAGGAGCGGGACACGCCTTGACTAATTCAGGCCATGCTCCGGCAGAATCGAATAGCTTACGCGCAGCGATCCCTGGCTATGAGCAGGATCTGGCGGCGGCGCGGGCGGGGGCGGACGCGGCGGGCGCCGCGCGGGCGCTGGGCCGCTTGGGGCGTGCCTGGGCCGATTTGGGCGAGGCGCAACGGGCTATC
>Ga0209724_1002760_pt1 | contig 14816 bp, 12 predicted proteins | sample grotaG_FD_184143 | JGI IMG/M metagenome (GOLD analysis project Ga0209724, IMG submission 184143) | Glacier valley bacterial and archeal communities from Borup Fiord, Nunavut, Canada, to study Microbial Dark Matter (Phase II) -... | ecosystem: Environmental > Aquatic > Freshwater > Ice > Glacier ...
TTGCCAACAACGAAAAAAACAATATTGACAACTTCTCATTCGATGTTTTAACTTCAGATGAACTTGCTTTAGTAAAAGGTGGAAAAGAAGCTGATGTATACGTTCAACCGTAGATAATTCATAATTCAAATTGATAAATATAACAAGTATAATTATAATTGAAAATCATTAGTCAAAAATTTAAAACCAAAAATAATGAAAACTGTATTTGCCAACAACGGAAAAAACAATATTGACAACTTCTCATTCGATGTTTTAACTTCAGATGAACTTGCTTTAGTAAAAGGTGGAAAAGAAGCTGATGTATACGTTCAACCGTAGATAATTCATAATTCAAATTGATTAATATAACAAGTATAATAATTGAAAATCATAAGTAAAAAATTTAAAACCAAAAATAATGAAAACTGTATTTGCCAACAACGAAAAAAACAATATTGACAACTTCTCATTCGATGTTTTAACTTCAGATGAACTTGCTTTAGTAAAAGGTGGAAAAGAAGCTGATGTATACGTTCAACCGTAGTGAATCCATAATTCAAATTGATTAATACAACAAGGATAATAATAATAATAATAATAATAATTGAAATTCATTAGTAAAAATATTTAAACCCAAAATAATGAAAACTGTATTTGCAAACGACGACACAAACAATATCAATAAGTTCACTTTTGATGTTTTAACTTCAGAAGAACTTGCTTTAGTAAAAGGTGGAAAAGAAGCAGATGTATATGTTCAACCGTAGATAATCCATAATTCAAATTGATTAATACAACAAGGATAATAATAATAATTGAAATTCATTAGTAAAAATATTTAAACCAAAAATAATGAAAACTGTATTTGCCAACAACGAAAAAAACAATATTGACAACTTCTCATTCGATGTTTTAACTTCAGATGAACTTGCTTTAGTAAAAGGTGGAAAAGAAGCTGATGTATACGTTCAACCGTAGTGAATCTGCAGTTATCGTAGATTAATAGTTCATATAGAATAATTAAATACCAATACCGATTAAATTTAGTTCCCTTGAAACTTTTATACAATAAATTCTGGATCAGAATAAAAGCACTATGGAATAGTAATTTATTCCCACGCATTACAGAATATTTTTAAAAAGTATTACACAACAAAATATAGAATAGTTTTTTAAAAGTATTACACAACAAAATATAGAATAGTTTTTCATTTATTTCACAATTTTATTGCATTTTTGTTTGCTCAGTTAAACGAATCAATAGTGATTTAGGTGGAGAATATTAAAAATAAATAAATCATTAGTTCCTCATTGAGGATTATATATTACACTAATTTATTGCAAGATGAGCCATAGATCAGATTATTTTGAAATTATTGACAAGTACATCAACAACGAGTTGACCGAACCAGAATTAAGTGAATTGAAACTTAAAATGGAGTTCAACCAAGACTTAACAGAAGAATATAATCTTCAATTGGAGGTACATCAAGCTATTCAGGAAAAGGACATTGCCGAACTGCGTAATAATATGAATAAAATCATTCATAATCAAGAGATTACATCAAAAACTCCTGAGTCAACTATTTCAGAAACATTCAATTTCGGATTGGCTGAAGAATTATCTGCTAAACCCAATTTCAATGGGCAAATCAATCTTGAAGAGATCATCGATTTCACCCATTCCTTCCCAAAAATTCACCTCTATCAGCACCTAATTGCTGCCAAAGAAAATATTTATCAATTCTACAAAGAACAACAAGAACATACTTCAAATAAAGAGATAGAATCATTTTCACCCATGGATGATGCTCTTTTTGAAGAAATTAAAATGGCATTACTCGAAAACGACATATTGGATCTCAGGGCCAATCTAAAACAGATTGCCGCCACAAAATTGCACCATTCGCATACATTAAACGATATCGACGATTATGTAGATGAAACAATGGATGCAGATCGTAAGAATAATTTCGAAGAAAAATTGGCAACTGACAAAGGTCTGGCCAAAGATGTTCAACTATTCAAAGATGTTGACATGGCATTGGGAGAAAATGACATCTTGAACCTGAGAGCTTCTCTGAAAGAAATTCAGAACTCAGCATTAAAGTTTACCGCCGGCATCGAGGAAATTGATGGATACATTTACAATGAACTCACTGAATCTGAGTTAACTCGATTTGAAGTTGAATTGTCCCAAAATAAAGACCTTCATTCAGAAATAGATCTGATTAAAAACATTGATATTGCCCTTCAAGAAACGGATATCATGCAACTGAGAAACAATCTCAAAAATATTGAAATTGAAAATTCAAATGAAAAGCGAACAGAACGGTCAATTGGTATAAATATCATACCCAGGAAGTTAGCCATTTCAATTGCAGCAGCTTCATTAATTCTGTTTATGGGAATCACTGGACTGTTAAGATATACCTCTGAAGCGGATATTTATCAAAATTTCTATACCAAATATGAAACCACAGGCATTACGCGTTCTTCTACTACCAATTCAGACCAAACGTTTGCTCTGGCCTTACAAAAATATAATAATCAAGACTATAATTCGGCCCTGAATCTTTTGCAGGAAGTGATTTCGAAGGATCAAGACAATATGGCAAGCCATTTCTATTCTGCAGTTTCACTACAGGAATTGGGGAAATATAAGAATGCCATCAAAGAATACGAAATCGTGGTTGTGAATAAAGATAATCTATTTATTGAGCAGGCTCAATGGTATATAGGACTGTGTTTTATTCAAACCAAGGAAGACAAAAAAGCGATCAGGCAATTTAAGAAAATAGTAAATGACAAGGGCTTTTATGAGGATAAAGCACAAGCTATTCTTCGCAAAATGAAAACCAATCTCTAATAATAGCGTTCTGTTTCAATTGCAGTTCAGTTCAAAACCATTTTGATTTTCGTTAAACTATTAATTATCAATCGTTCTACTAAGTTTCAATGTTGTAAGTTTCAATTTACGCAAGGATCAAATAGACTAATAGACAATTACTTTAATTGGCCTTTTGACACTTTCATTATTTAGCTTTTTGTAGTCTAATATGTAGTAATATATCAAAATGCCAATTGACGGATTTGTCTATTTGTCCATTTACCCCTTTGCCTTTCGCATAACGTGAGTTGTTTGGGCAAAAGATATTGACAATAGAAAAGGGAAAAACCCGGCCCTTTAAAAAGAAACCGGGTTGCACTAATTTGTTTTACCCGAAAAGGGCAGCATGAACTGATCTTTTCAAAACATTACAAAAGTATGAAAAAATTAATGTTTTTAGCGGCTATTGCCGTAGTATTAACAGTTTTTAACTCCTGTAAGAAGGACGAGTTAAAAACAACTCCTGATGAGGGGATCGCAAAAACGAGTAAATCAGATGTCTATTTAGAGAATGGGTATTTGGCATTTAAGAACATGGATGCGGTTGACAGTGTGATTAATGTATTATCACAAATGAACCGTCAGGGAAAAGATGCGTGGGAACAAAAAATTGGATTAAAGAGTGCCCGTTATGAGTTTGATGAGCTATTTGATGTCTACGAGAAGTTAGCTTCTTATGAAGAGTTTCTGAAATTTAAAGCCAAATACTCTGAACAGTTAAAATTTAACGAGATGGATGAAACAGATTGCTCAATTGATTATCCTTATGAATCATCCTATTATGCCCCGGTAATGAACAACAAGGGTATATTTAAGGTAGGCCTAAGCCTTTTCCAATATACGAGAGAGAAGCAAATTATCGTTCTAGATGGTGATATGAATAAATTAAAAAACTTAAGTTCATATTCGAATGATAAGAATATCATTGGAATTAATCATTTAAAAGTAGCAAGAAGTAGTAATGGATTTATTATGATGGATGAATTTGCTGATGATTGTCCATTTCTACCCAAACAATCTTATTGGACTAAAGGAGATCGAAGAGTATTAAACCAACTTACAATTGATATGTGGGTTTATTGGGAGGATACGGATCCCTTTCTAATTGTTACAAAAGGTTATAGATTTTGTATGAAGCAAAAGGCTCAAAAAAAATCCTGGTTAGTTGGCTGGAGAGATTATGCAACTATCTATGAGTTTAAAGATGTCAACTATAAAATTGATGCTAATCCTTATCATACAGTATCTTATGCCAATGGAGGAGTTTCACCTGAAGTTAATGGCGGGGTTAATTGGATTATTGTTGACCACGAAGAATCGTGGATACATTCCGGGATATGGACTTATGAATATTGGCAGCCAAATTTTAACCTAGATGCAAAAGTATCGTGTCGGGGATTAGACGGTATACCTTATCCAATTATACATGTTGAATAGTATTCTTTAACCCTATAAACACTTAAATTTTACACTTTAGATTACAACAAAACCCCAGTATTTGGTTGTAAAACCAAGTACTGGGATTTTGTTTAAAATAATATGAAGTATGAAACATTATAAAGGATCCATCATTTTGTTTTGCCTCTTAACTTTAACGTTCTCATCTTGTGAAAAAGAGCTTAATACAGAGGTTATAGTTAATCCAAAACTTTGTTTCAACTGTATTCTAAATCCCGACTCAATCATTCATGGCAGTCTGACCTTAAGTCAATCAATCAGCGAAAATAAACCATTAAAGAAAATCAACGATGCTATCATTGAGATAAATAAAGATGGACAAATAGTAGATACAATGCATAATACTGGTAATGGAATTTATCACTTAAATATTAAGCCGAGTTCTGGAAGTTTATACAAAATAAGAATTATACTAAAAGAATTTCCAGTTTTAACAGCATCTACAACAATTCCGGGAAAGCCTGTTGTAACTTTTCAAAAAGGTGATCCGGAATTACAAATTATAAATGAATATTATTCTTATTCTACTTATCGAACAACTTATACGATTCACGACAAGCCAGAAACCAACCGCTATTGGCAATATAAATTAATTTTAACTAATGGCATTTGGCGATTTGGAGGCGGTTATTATGACATTGACTCTCCAATATTTGACGATTTTAATAAAGTAACTGATGCAACAGACAAATATGGATTTCATTATGAATACTATTTACGAGTAAAGGACACGGGGTTCGATGGTCAATTATTAACCTATAGTCAAACATCGTTTTTAACTGATCAGGAAATTATCTATTTTTTAGATACCGATGAACACTATGACAAATATTTGAAATCAACAATTAAACAACGAATGAATGATGGAGATAATCTGCTATTTAACGAACCTATACAGATTTATTCTAACATTGAAAATGGATTGGGTATTTTTGGATCAGTAGCTATCACGAGCTTCAAGCTATGAGACATATTCTACTTCCATTTCTACTTCTGCCGACAATACTTTTTGCGCAAAGCCATGTAACTATAAGTGGAACAATATCTGACATTAACTCCGGTGAGCGATTAAGCGGGGCCACCGTCTATTCCTCCGTGGCAAAGCGTGGTGTTTCGGCTAACGCGTATGGTTTCTTCAGTATTAAACTTCCCAAAGGATTAAATACCCTACAGACGAGTTATGTTGGTTATCAAACCTCTTCCATCAAAATCAATCTGCAAAAAGACTCTATATTAAATTGCAAGCTTAAAACTTCATTAAATCTGGAGGAAGTAACTGTAAAAGGTAATACTAACAGGCACTCTCATCCCTATTTATCGACCATGAATATGATGAAGCTGGACATGGCTAAAATGGCAGATATACCGGTCATTCTGGGTGAACGTGATTTATTAAAAGCAATACAGTATTTACCTGGCATTAAAGGAGGTGCAGAAAATACCGCCGGGTTTAATGTCAGGGGTGGAAGCAGTGATCAAAACCTTATTTTATTGGATGGGGTGCCTGTTTACAATGTGTATCATTTAATGGGATTCTTTTCCGTATTTAATGGTGAAGCCATCAAGAGCGCTGAAATCTATAAAGGTGGAATTCCTGCCCGGTATGGAGGGCATCTTTCTTCAGTACTGGATGTAAGTATGAAAGAAGGGAACCTGAAAAAGCAGGAAGGTACATTTTCAATAAGCCCTGTAGCAGGCAGTTTTACGATGGAAGGACCCATTAAAAAAGATACCGCATCGTACATTATTTCTGTCAGGAGAACATTTATTGACTTACCGTTAATGTTGATTCAGAAAATACAAAAACAACCCTACATAGGAGGATATTATTTTTATGATATAAATGCCAAGGCAAACTGGATACTTAATCCGAAAAACCGGATTTACCTAAGTATCTATAGTGGGCTCGACCGTAATTTTTTTAACGGCAACGACCGTAACTTAAAACAATCTTATCATTATCAGTGGGGGAACACCACAACTGTACTTCGCTGGAACAGTACATTGAGCAACAAATTGTTTTCCAATACATCATTGTATTTTAGCAACTTCAACAATACCCAACAAACAAAATCATCAGAAGACAGATCTATTAATTTATTCAAAACATCCTCAAAACTAAACGAGTGGAGTTTTAAATCAGACTACGACTATTATCTTGCGCCGGGAAATGTGGTACGCTTTGGTGGCAAACTTTCGCAATTATCTTTTAGCCCTGATATTCTTCAACAACGAAACGACGAGAACGAAATAAACAGTTATCAAGCTACAAAAAATCAAGCATTTGTTAGTGAGGCATATATGGAAGATGCAATAGAATGGAACCATCTGAATGCAAATGTTGGGCTTAGAGCGGCGACATATAGCATTGAAAGCAAAACCTATTTCTCGCTCGAACCACGTATTGCGTTAAACTGGATGTTAATACCCAACTTAACCATGAGTGCCAGTTACATGAGAAACAGTCAAAACCTGCATTTGCTAACCAATTCATCGCTAGGACTTCCTACAGACTTATGGGTTGCATCAACAAAAAAAATAGCGCCACAAAAGGCTGATCAGATATCCCTGGGAATTGAAAAACACATTGGCACAAATTACACTTTGGGCATAGAAGGATATTATAAAACCATGAAGAACGTGACCCGTTTTAATGAAGGGGCAGCCTTTTTGAGTGGACGCGACCGGAATTGGGAAACCAACGTTTCGGTGGGCGAAGGGGAAGCTTATGGAAGCGAATTCATGTTTCGCAAAGAAAACGCACGTCTGAACTGGATGCTGGCTTATACCTTATCCTGGTCGAATCAACGTTTTAACGACATCAATAAGGGGCGTTGGTTTCCTTTCAAATATGACAGGAGACATGATGTTTCTGTTTTGATTGATTACAAGTTAAAAAGTAAATACACAAGTGAACGGAAAATAAGTCTTGCCTTCGTGTTCCAATCAGGAAATCATGTAACCATTAACGATACAGAAACTGAAGGGGTAATGCCTCCCGGATTTGAATATTATGCGTCGCCAAAAGAAGTTGACAAATTTCGGGTACGACAAACATACGAGAACCCGAATAATTTCAAGATGCCTTCCTTCCACCATCTGGATCTGAATTATTCGGTAAAGAAATACCGTAGTAGTGGAAAAGGTCATGAATGGTCATTTTCAGGTTATAATATTTATAATCATTTAAATCCATGGGTTACTTATAAAAAAGATGGAGTAGCGAAACAACTCAGCATTTTCCCGTTTATCCCATCAGTTTCATATCGCTATAAATGGTAATTACAATTAATCAATTTACTATAATTTAACATGAAAACAATTACAACAATTTTACTGGTATTAACAATTTTTAGTTTAAATGCCCAGGAGAAATTCTCGGTAGGCTTTCAGGTGGAAGGTATCCGGTCGACTCCAAAAAACCTCTCCTATACCTCGACAATAGAAAGCGGTTTTGGCACAGGGGTCGGAATATATGTATCTCATCAAATCTGGAAATCATTCTCAGCCAATACCGGAATAAATTACAGGTTTATTCAATACAATCGTTTTGATAAAAACGTTTCGTCCTATATTGGTGAACCAACTTTGGATGGGTTCAAGTACAATCAAAACTATTTGGTGGTCCCATTTAATCTACGAAAGAGCTTTTTTAACGAAAGGCTATTTGTTGAGATCGGGCCTGAACTAAATTGGATTTTTGGCAGAGAAAATAAAGATCCCAAAACAGAATTACTTTGGAAAATTGGAGCAGGTAGTAAAATAGGCAAACTGAGTTATTCGCTAAACTATTTATGGGGAAACAAAGAACAGTCAGATGTATTGATCTCCGGCTCAAACAATAAGTTCGTTACTTATAATAGCCGAATGTTACAATTGAAGGTTTCATATCCACTGTGGCTGAAATGATTATACTGAAATCGAATTAACTTTCATCTTGAAACATCCGGCTCAGTAATGGCGAATTTGTAACTTTTGGCAGGGGTAATAAATATGTGGAGCAGTTTTTCAGATAATAATATCGGTTTGGAATTGGCAGACCTGTGTATCTGCCCTGCTTTGGAAATAAAACCCATTAACAGAAAAGGGCTGCTACATGCTTCATCTTAAATTCTCATCACAGATAATCTTTAAGTGCAGAAAGCTAGTTTTGTCCATCATAATTTAAAAAAATACTAAATTATATTTTAATATGTTAATATTTGATTATGGAGTATTAATTTTTATATGTTTGTAGTATTAATCATAGGGGCTGCTGGCCTGACAATGGATTGGCTAAACTCAATTGAGTAAACAAGACGTGATTTTGTATTCATTAAAATTTCACCGCCGGGTAATTAATACCCAGCATAAATAAAAGCTATGAAAAAAATATTTACCGTATTTATTTTTACATGTTATGCTCTATTTAGCTATTCTCAATCCGTTACTGAATTCGGAGTAAACACCGAGGGTTCATGGTTTATGCCACACCAATCCATTAGCCGTGACTGGTCAACTAAAGCCGGATTTGGCACTGGAATTGGTGTTTACGCTTCAAGTACCATATTTTGGCGATTTTCTGTCGACATAGGTTTAGCATATCGGTACAAACAAATGCAACAGCATTATGTGGTTTACACCGGGACTGGGTCTAGTTATGGAAGTGGTTATGAAAGTGGTATTGGATATTCCAATCTTGACAAAATTGAAGGTTGGGATAAATTGCCACAACACTATATTGTTGTTCCTGTTCATTTACAATTACTATTAAGCAAAAGCTTTTTCATTCATGGAGGAATGGAATCGACCTGGCTGATGAATTACGAAGCAGTGAACGAAAAGCCTGAATGTAACTGGACGGTTGGATTCGGTAGTCAAAAATACAAATTGAAATGGTCGGTCAATTACATCAAAGGATTTAAAGATCAGGGTTTTGGCAACAAAACCATTGAACCAGATGGTCATTATAAAATATCGATTAACAGGAACACCATGCTCCAGCTCAACCTTTCATATCCTATCTGGCAAAAATAATAAATCAACAAAATGAAACGAACCAAGAGACAGTCTTCTCACATAGAGGAGTGTTTAATGGCGAGTTCCATCAGACTATTAAAACTTTTAAATAAAGAGAGAAATGAAAAGAGCATTTGGAATTATACTATTAAGTTGTATTTCAACGTTTAGCTATTCCCAATCCAAAACTGAATTCGGTATAACCACCGAAGGCTCGTGGTTTACCCCCAGACCTATTGACAAATATTCGGAACCGAATCGTAACGGTTGGGGCACGGGGATAGGTGTTTACGCTTCCCGAAGCATTTTTTGGAGATTATCAGCCGACATTGGCTTAGCGTACCGTTACAAGCAAATGCAACAGCATTATACCATGCCACAAACGATTAATGGATATGGAGTATATGGCTATACTTCAACACCAAGTGAAGAAGGCTGGGAAAAATACGATCTTCACTATGTTGTGTTGCCAATTCATCTTCAATTACTAACCGGTAAATATTTCTTTATTCGCGGTGGCATTGAAGCAAGTTGGATAGCAAATTATGATACTGGGAATAAAAAAACTGAATATAACTGGACTACGGGATTCGGTAGCCAAAAGCATAAGCTAAAATGGTCGGTCAATTACATCCGCGGATTTAAAGAGGTGGGCTTTGTGAACGGACTCTATGAAATAGAAAACGGAAAATATAGAAGTGCGACTGGATACCACAATCAAATGCTTCAGCTCAACCTTTCATATCCCATCTGGCAAAAAAAATAAGATGCGTTTTACTCTAATTCTGCTCGTTTCATTGTTATCGATTAACTTATCGGCTCAGCAAAAAAAAACAATCTCAGGCTATATTACTGATGCACAAACGGGTGAGCGGTTATATGCAGCAACGGTGTTCGGACAAAATTCAGGCACGGGAACCATCAGTAACCGGTTTGGATTTTTCAGTCTAACTCTTCCTGAGGGTGCAGTAACATTAAAATTCTCGTTTGTAGGTTATCAGCCCCAGACCAGAATTATCAGCCTCCAGGCGGATACTTTGCTCAGCATCTCCCTGAAATCGGACAATACTCTTGGTGAAGTCATTGTGAAAGGAAATTCAAACAATCATGAGAAGGAGGACAGGTTGGGGCATACCAGGATTTCGACCAAGACATTGGCGAAGCTGCCTTCGCTGATGGGCGAGAAAGATGTATTGAAAACCCTGATGATCCTTCCGGGAGTGCAGCAGGGCAGCGAGGGAAGTTCCGGGATTTTTGTACGAGGTGGAAGTCCTGATCAAAATCTAATTCTGCTGGATGATGTTCCGCTGTACAACGTTTCCCATCTGTTTGGCTTTGTATCGGTTTTTACCCCTGAAGCCATTAACAGCATCGACTTCTACAAGGGCGGGTTCCCGGCACGTTACGGAGGAAGGCTTTCGTCGGTGATCGACCTGCGAATGAAAGACGGCAACAAATACAAACGGGAAAGTAGTATCAACTTTGGCCTTATCTCCAGCCAGTTTACTACTGAAGGACCTATTAAGAAAGGCGAATCATCCTATTTTTTCTCGGCACGCCGGACCTTGCTTGACCTGATTTTCAAAGGTGTTGCCAAGGTAGCCCAACGAGGTATGGATGAAAAGTCAACTCCCTCCTATGGATTTTATGATATTAACGGGAAAGTAAATTTCAAACTGAACAAGAACAATCACCTCTACTTGAGTTTTTATTCAGGCAAAGACAAATTGGCGTTTGAGTACAGCGAATATATAAAAATGATGTCCAAGGAAGATAAACAGGAGACCAGCGGCACTTTGCATTGGGGAAATGTGATGACTGCCTTAAAACTTAACTCCCAATTGAATTCAAGACTGTTTTTGAATACGACCTTAAGCGGAAGTATCTTCAATTACGGCAATCTCTTTGATGGAAGTGCATGGACTAAAATCGGGGATGAAGAAACGAAAAGCCAATTCAGCCTGGAATATCAGTCACAAATCCGAACCATTGGCATCAAGTCGGATTTGGATATTTATTCAAAATCCAATCTTCCTTTTCAAATCGGGTTGTTTGCTTCGGCCAGCAACTATTTACCCGGAAGACAAACAGTGGTGAGAAATGAGCAAACCGATCAATTTTCGAGCAATGAAATCTCTGGTTTGGATTACGGGATGTATATCGATAAAAGGTTTGATCTGGGCAAAAAATTCAGCATTACAACCGGACTACGTACCGTATTTCATACTATTCTAAATCAAAAGACCTATTTTGCAGCTGAACCTCGTTTTAGTTTAACATTCAGGCAAGATGAAAATACAAGCTACCAAGTCTCTTACTCGGTAATGACCCAGGCCATTCATCTTTTATCGAATGGCAATGTTGGTTTACCTACCGATATATGGGTTCCATCCACCAAAATCATCCGGCCTGAAACCTCCGATATATTTTCAGCAGGGCTTAAAAAAACGATCATCCCTCAACTGAAGGCCTCGGTTGAAGGATATTATAAGCGGTTAAACCATGTTATTTCGTTCACCGAAGGCGAAGGGATTATGGATGTTGACCAAAACTGGGAACAAAAAGTAACTTCGGGAAAAGGACGGGCCTGGGGTGCGGAAACAGAACTCAAGTACATTAAATCCAGGATAGAAAGCTGGATTGGATACACGCTGGCCTGGAACGAACGAAAGTTTGAAGACATGAACAAAGGGCGCTGGTTCCCCTATCAATATGACAGGCGGCACAAGCTTGATGTGGGCGTCATCATCCAATTAGGCAATGACTGGTCGGGTTCGGCCACATGGACCTATCAGTCGGGAGCTCCTGCTTCCTATTCGGGGATCGATTATTCCGGCTCTCCAAGCAACCCGAACAACGAGAATTATGACTTTTTTACTGGAAAGCCAATTAACGCCGATCGAATCCAGTATTATCCATCAATTAATGGAGTTCGTCTGCCTGCATACCACCGTTTGGACATTGGATTTACCAAAGAATGGGAAGCTTATAGGAAGAAAAGTGCCTTGTCGTTAAGCGTTTACAATGTGTATTCGCGACAAAACCCTTACTATGTTTTTACCAAAACAAAGCCCGATGGCTCAACCGGGTTAAAACAATTCTCCTTATTCCCTATTATTCCATCCATCAGTTACCGAATCAGCTTTTAAGCCCAAACATATGAAAAAGTACTCCATCATTGTAATTCTTTTGACCTTGATTTCATGCACAAAGGATTTGGATTTGCCTTTTGATAAACCGGATCAAACCATTGTTGTTAATTGTCTGTTTTCGGAAGATCAGCCTTGGAAAGTGATTTTGACACGAATAAAATCATTTAGCGAACCATCTGATACGTACGTTGATGACGCCCGCGTTGTCATTGTTCCCGATAACAAAGATACCATTCACCTGACTTATAGTGAAAATGGGATTTACATATCAGAAGAAATGCCAGCAGGCGGTATCCAATATCAATTGGTAATCAATGACGGGAAACTGGACAAAATAACAGCCAAAAGCTCAATCCCAGTAAAACCGGTAATTTCTGAAATAAACCCATCCACCCAGAAAACCATCTATTTTTCAAACTCCAATCTCAGCGATTACCCTGTTCTTCCATTATATTTCAAGATTTCAGGAGATGTTCAGACAAACTTTGTTCGCTTCAAATTATATACCTTCAATACTAAATGGGGATATACAAGATATATGGTTACTAAAGCCACCATTTCGGAACTTCGTAAAGAGAAATATCCCGAAGATTATCTAAGTGAACTGAAAAAATTAATCGGTGTGAGTATGAACATGTACCAATATTGGCCGATAATCCAGAAAATGGGCAAGAAATATGAACTTCCTTACAATGGCTCTAATATAGTTATTTCAAAATTGAAAGAAATAAAAGTAACAACCCGCTACGATGATGCCTTTCGATCCGGTTATTTATTCTCAAACAATGCCTGGTCAAACAATGTGTCCAGTGATATTTTTAATGTTTTAGGAGAATTTAGCGGAACTACTGAGACCAACCTTTTTGTTTCTTATATCCCGGTGCTGAACAAAAATAACCAGACTGATTACAAGGAAGAGTATTGGCTTGAAACAACAGGGATGAGCCAAGATTATTACAAGTACCAAAAATCATACATCAAGCAAGTGGTGAACCAGAACAATCCATTTGCATCAGTCATTGAGGTTTATTCAAATATCCAAAACGGGGTTGGTATCTTTGCCGGGTACAACAGGCAGATGATTCATTTCTATGATTATTGATAGGACCTATTTTATTTTGTTAATTCATTCAATGAAATAATTGATAAGGTTTTTGATTTTTCAGACATACGTAAAATTTGTGTTGAATTATTCAAAAAGGCATTTGACTTTGAGATTTGCATAGAGCATTTAAAAAAAAGTGAAAATTTATATACAATTTGTGAGATCAATGATTTTGTTAATTCCTTCAATGAAATAATTGATAAGGTTTTTGATTTTTCAGACATACGTAAAATTTGTGTTGAATTATTCAAAAAGGCATTTGACTTTGAGATTTGCATAGAGCATTTAAAAAAAAGTGGAAATTTAAATGCAATTTGTGAGATCAATGATTTTATTAATTCATTCAATGAAATAATTGATAAGGTTTTTGATTTTTCAGACATGCGTAAAATTTTCTTAAAATTATTCAAAAAGGCATTTGACTTTGAGATTTGCATAGAGCATTTAAAAAAAAGTCGAAAATTTAAATACAATTTGTGAGATCAATGATTTTATTAATTCATTCAATGAAATAATTGATAAGATATCTAATTATATAAAGGTAGAAAGATTTTTTGTAAAATTCTTCAAAAAGGCAAAGTTATTTGATATTTGCATAGAGCATTTAAAAAGTACTAAAACGTAAATACAATATATATAGATAGTTGTGTTGAAAACAAAATGCGAGATTTGCAATCAATAGTTATCTATTTTTGGGCATAAGATGATTTTTTGAAACTAAAGAACTGTGGGCAAAAATCTAATATAACGTGAGTTCGATATAAGGAGCATTTTGAAGAAGTAGCCATTTTTCAAAAATTGGTTCTGCAAGCTTAGTTTCCATGCCTTCTACAAAAATTGCCCAATTAAGCATAGTTGGAATCCCTGAGGCACTTCTAACTTCATATCCGACATTAGCACACTGGCCGCCAAACCGCCAAGACCGCCAAGACCGCCAAGACCGCCACTTGTCGTTTTAATGGTTTTTTCACTCCCTGCAAGATTAAAATGACAAGTGGCGGTCTTGGCGGTTTGGCGGTTTGGCGGTCTTGTCGGGAACTAAGCAGGAGTATAACAAGGATTCTATCTATATGGAATTGAGTGCTTTTTGCAGAAAATAGGAAAGCTAATATTGCCAAACCCACTTTTGGATAATGGGTTTTTTCATAGGGATGCCTATATCTAACTTACGTTTTTAGGGATTAAATCTTTTTGCAGGTGGACTTTTCGTTGAAGGCGCATGGACACTAAA
>Ga0209724_1002762_pt1 | contig 14808 bp, 6 predicted proteins | sample grotaG_FD_184143 | JGI IMG/M metagenome (GOLD analysis project Ga0209724, IMG submission 184143) | Glacier valley bacterial and archeal communities from Borup Fiord, Nunavut, Canada, to study Microbial Dark Matter (Phase II) -... | ecosystem: Environmental > Aquatic > Freshwater > Ice > Glacier ...
CTACGTCCCCACGCGGCGCATGGCAGAGAGATACGCCAAGGAACTACAAGCACATCCCTACCAATTCAGAGCTGCAGCATTTCATTCGCGGATCAGTAGTAGCGATAAGCAAGCCATTATTCAACGCTTCAAAGAAGGGAGCCTGGAGGTGGTTGTGGCTACGAATGCGTTTGGCATGGGAATAGACCGAGCCGGTATTCTAACCGTCATTCATGTTGCACCGTCAGCAACGCCGGAAGCTTACTTGCAAGAGATTGGTCGCGCCGCTCGCAATCCCGGAGAGCAGGGAGTGACGTATCTGTTTCTAGATGAGGAAAAAGATTTTGGTTGGATTTTTGAGCAAGAAATTAATTCACGAATCAGTATTCAAGCCCTCCGGAGCTGTTGGGATGTCATTCGGCCCTTGCTGCGTCGAGGCAACGATGAGACGTGGGTCGGAACTTTAGACTTTGCTCAATCCTTAGTTCAAGAGGATTTAGACGTTCTTGCTACTCAAGTGCGGGTTGTGCTGCACTATCTTGAAGAAGCCGAATTGATTCGAGAGGAGGAATCTTGTCCCTGTCTCTTGAATCTTTCCCTAAAGCATGAACTTACTGAAGGTTTAGCAGGACAAAGGGAAGCACAAAACCCACAAGACACACTCAAGCAGTATCTGTGGGAGCATGGCATTCGACGCGTAGGAAAATCAGTGCAATTGGATGTGCGAGAGATCTCGCTCGCAACTGCGCTTTCTCCTCCTGAAGTCATTAAAACGATTCGGGATTGGGTCAACTCGGGCGCAGCGAGCTGGGAGTACAAGCTGTCCTTCAAATTTAATTTCAAATCAGCTGCGAAACTCGACGCAAAGCTCTCCCATCTCCAAGCTCACACCCAAATTTTGCTCGATTGGTTGAATGAAGAAACGCCGGAGTTAGACGAGCAGCGATCGCTACTACTTCTTAAGCCCCTGGAAGAAAAGTTGCAGCAGCGCGATCGACACTTTCGATTGAATGCAATGCTGCGAGTTTTTGTCCGGCTTAGACTAGTTCGTTGGAAGAAGGAGAACAATGGATCGGTTCGGCTCTTTCTATTGCAATGTGAGATGTTGAGCCAATGGCTAAAAGAGGCAAGAGGCGTCCTGCAATCTCTCTGGCGCGATTTGGCAATTGTGAAACAACGCCTCTACAGTGTGTTTGCAGAAAACAAATGGACGTTTGGTGAGAGCCAAATTCTGAATATCGCGAACTTGGAAAACCCAAGGCTGCTTGAAGAGCTAGGAAGCCGCGATGTTCTTGACCTTTTAGAGCAGATGCAGTGCCTCAATCTCATCACCTTAGGACGAGGAGCATTAAGTGCTGTCACTCTCCATCGCTTGAAAGTAGGAGAGCGCCTGAGGTGGTCAGAGCAAGTTTATCATCCCCTTGAAAAGCACTATGAACAGCGAGGACAGCGGATTTATGCACTGCGACGCATTTTAACTGCAGGACAAACGCGCACACACGAAATGATTTGGGATGATATGGCCAACTTATCTACAAGTGAGTTTGAGCAGAGATACGGGGGGCAAGGGCTTTCCTACGAGCAGATTCTCCAAGATCAGTTTGACTTGCCAGCCAAAGACTTTGAGCACAAATACACTGAGCGGGTCCAAGAAGCGAGCCGGATTCAAGTCCTTCGAGAATACTTTACGTTGACTCTGGAAGCGTTTAATCAGAAATACTTACAGGACGTGCAGGAGAGCGAGGACGGTTTCCTAAGTCCACCTAAAATCGACGCTCTGCTCCAGAACTTAAATCAAGCACAGAAGCAGATTGTCAAAGATGAAAAAAGCCGCGCCTTACTCGTTCTCGCGGGTCCAGGCTCTGGCAAAACCCATACTATTGTTCATCGAATTGCTTACCTGATTTTGGCTAAAGGAATACCGCCAGAAAGAATTTTAGTCGTCGCTTACAACCGCAGTGCGGCGGCTGAGTTGCGAAAACGGTTGTATGAGCAGTTAGGAGTACAGGGCAGGGGGGTGGACGCACTTACATTCCACGCGCTGGCGGCTAAGTTGACGGGTCTCAGAAGTGGCGATATGCCGCCTGAAACGCCCCGGGAAGAGCGTTATGACTGGTTGCTGAAACAGGCTATTGAACATCTGAGGGAAAACCATCCCGGATATCAATACATTTTGATCGACGAGTATCAAGATGTCGATCTGTTGAAATATGAGTTCATCCGAGAATTGGCTGCATTTAACGCCGAAGACGAAGAACAAAAGAGCTTTCTCGTTGCTGTCGGCGACGATGATCAGAATTTATGTGAGTTCCAAGGAGCGAGTAATGAATTTATTCGCCGCTTCACCCAGGATTACGGTATTAGCGACCAAGAGAAACGATATCTCCTAGAGAATTATCGTTCGGGTTCAGCCATCGTGGACTTTACTAATCAGTTTATCGAGCAAGCGATTCCTCAAACTCAGCGACTGAAACGGAGAGAGCATCGTACTCAACCCATAAAGTCAGAAAGTGGAAGAATCCAATGGGGTCAGTATTCTCATGCTTATCATGCATCTGAATGGATGGCGCAACAAATTGAACGCCTGCAGTTGCAAGAGGAATCTCTAAAGCTAGAAGAAATCGCAGTACTGTCTCACCGCTGGGACGATTTGCGTTATCTTCAGCATTGTCTTCGAGAGAGGGGAATCGACTATCAGTTTTATAGTACGAAAGACGACCTAAGTCCTGCTAGGAGTTATCTTGGACAGAAGATACTGGAGCGCCTATGGCAGGAGATTGCTCAAGAAGGTCCTGCCGGTGACAAGATTCAGATTGCCAATCTGCAGGAGTATCTTGAAAAATTACGTCAAGAGCTTGAACTGAATGACCAAGATGCCGCTTGGAAAGCTCTAATGCACGCGATTGGAGATTCTAGTGATATCTGCAAAGAAGAACTGATCGACCTTCTTGAGGCGGCACGCCCCCTCAAATCTGGTGGCATTATTCTCTCCACCTTCCATAGTGCTAAGGGTTCAGAATTCAAACATGTCTTTATTTTAGAAGAGGGAGATTTTCTCGATGCGGGCAGATCCTCGGACAGCTCTGCTCGCAAGTTATATGTTGGGTTTACACGCGCCGTTGAGCGGCTCTATCTCCTATTCAAGAACGAACGGAATGGACAAGACCCGGCTCACATCGCAATTTCCATACTGCGAACAATAGGCAATCCAAATGTCCAAGCTATTACAATTCCACAAGCTGAGTTACCTTCGCACATTACTTACAAGTGGCTGCTTGAACCCAAAGATTTGCATCTCAGTCATGGCAATGTTATCAACGATCGGGGACGGCAGTGCGTATCTGCCTATGCTCATCGGTGGGGAGAACTGAGACTGCGATCAGACGATGGCGAACTATCTTGGAGAGGACGCACGGTTAATGGTGAGATCTTAAGTGGGGTCGTTGCTGTCTTTTCCAGGCGTGGGCGAGAGACGTTACAGCGGTACCGATCTCATCAAATTGTAGCCAAGGGTCATACCGTGTTTAGAGTTGAGCGTGATGAAAGATGGTGTCTCAGACCCGAGGATCACCATTATGTTGTGTTGCCATGTCTAGAGGTAAAAGAGGCTGTAGGAGACAGTTTTGATCAGTGAAGGAATCAGCCTTATAACCGTAGTGGAATTACAGGTTCTGTCGCAAGAACAATTGAAGCAAAAACAATTGACCTGCTCTAGAATCGATTAAGCACCCATTCCAAACATTTGAGACACGAATTCTACCTGTGCTTGTACATCCCCTTTTTCAACACCGTGAATCGGTCCTTTGCAAATCATTTTCATCGCTTCGATCCCCCTCAAGGTTCGTCTAGCCGTGTTGAATGACTTTCAGTAGAGGGTGTTATGCACTTTTGAATCCGATACTCACGAACTGTTTGACCATCAACATCACAAACGCAATCAGGTGAAAGCCGATTAAGGTTTCTGCCAGCCGCTCGTAATCTCGTGCCAAACGCCGAAACCGGGACATCCATCCGAAACTGCGCTCTACCACCCATCTTCTGGGTAATAGCACAAAGCCCTTCTTCGCCTCCGGCAGTTTCACGACTTCCAGGCGAATGCCTTCTGCCTCAGCATCGGCGGCAGCTTGCGCTCCCGTGTAGCCTTGATCCACAAACGCCACCTCAACCGCTTCCCCTGTCATTTGCTGGACTTGTTGTACCAGTTCTGCGACCTGCGCTCGGTCTTGCTCATTTGCTGGGGTGACATGCAGGGCAAGTAAATGTCCTAACGTATCCACCGCGATATGAACCTTGCTACCCTTTTTGCGCTTCCCACCGTCATAGCTCGCTCGATGTCCACTTTCCACGGTCGAACACGCAGTGAGCCGAAGGCAGTGCAAGGTGCGACTGTCCAAAATCACGGCACTCGGCTGCTCGTTGCGTCCTGCTAAGATTCGTAGAATCTCGCGCAAGTCTTGCACCATCGCTTCAAAGACCCCGGCTTTGAGCCAGCGTTGCGTTTGTTGATAAACGGTGTGCCACGGCAGTAAGTCATGGGGCATCAGCCGCCAAGCTTCTCCCGCTCGCACCACGTACCGTAAGCCATTGAACACCTCGCGCAGGCTGTGGTCTCGTTGAGGAGCATTTTCCGTCATTAACGTTAAATATAGTGCGACAAATGCCCATTCTTCGTCGCTCACGTCGGTTGGGTAAGGCTTTCTACTCATGCTCCCAGTTTAACAAAAGTGCATAACACCCTCTAGTCAAGGAAGGTTCGGACAGGTTTTGCGGTAGGGGTCACTTCCTAAATACTGTTGCCACTCCTCAAGTGTAAGGTTGCGAGTCAAACGCTTGCAGGTTTCATCCACGGCATTATCAAGTTGCCAGTTCCAAAGAAAAACAGATTTTGGCTGTGAAGCAACGTTAACTGCAAGTAGGTTTCCCTGTGGATTGAAGCTAAGTAGTTCAATGCGACCGCCATAGCCACTTTGCTTAGAAACTTCTATCTTTTCTTTAGTTGACCAAACTTTTACAGTGTTATCGGCTCCACCCGAGGCAAGGTAACTTCCATCATGATTAAAGGCTAAAGAGCTAATGGATTGGTCGTGTTTTCCCTCAACTTTTTGCCCTGAGTCTAGATCGACGATTGCTACAGTGCCATTGGAAGCTCCAATAGCAAGTATTTTACCGTCAGGACTAATAGTAATTTTTGTGATGTTGTCCATCGGTAGCTTTAGCTTCGGTTGGTTGCTTATGAATGGGCTTTCCCAAACTTCTACCAAAGAATTAGAGGTGTTTGTGACAAGATAATGATCGTTATTACTAAACAGAACCTTTCTATTTGCCTCTTCCTTTTCGCTAAAGGATACAGGAATAGATTTGAGTAGCTTTCCAGAAGTGATATCCCAAACTTGAGTGGTCTTAAGACCCTGGTAGACCAGGTAATTTTCTTGATTGCTAAATATTAGGCACTTTTCAGTAGAACTACTACAAGTGCCCTCTAGCAGGTGAATCGGCTTAAATTCTATTTCAGAAGAGTTCTCTTTAAGTCTAATTTGAGTGATTTTTGTTCGCGGTTCATTTTCTTCTACTAGCTCCTCAGAAACAATGGCTGAGAACCTTCCGCTTGGGCTAAATCTAAAGCTGTCACGAGGCATAACATTTTCTATAGGCTTAGAGAGATCACAAGTCTGTCTATTTAATATAGAAATTTGAGACGCATCAGTCTTTTCAAAGGCTAAGTAATTTAAATCGGTGCTAGTCTTTATTTCGCCTCCAACTCCATCGAGAGCTATATTCTTGCATTTTTTAATTCTTTCATATTTATCTTCTACACCCTCGAGCTTTTGATTGTCATTGATTGTCATTGATTCATTGTGTTCATTATCTCCAATTACTACCATCCTTTCATCTAAATTAAATCTCACTTGTGGAGGATAGTTGATGTCATTTGACATTTTTGTCGGCGACATTTTTTTAGGAACCCCGCTAGTGGCAATATTCCATAAAGTAATATATGAGTATCTCTCAGTACCCGTACTAGTAGTTGCTAAAGAGTGTCCTGATGGACTAAAAGCAAATCCCCTAATTTTGTTGATAGAATTATCGTCTTCTTTAAGTTCTTGTGTATCTCTCATGTCATCTGTCAGCCATGATTGGAGAACTTTGTGCAAGTTGTCAACAGCAATTAAATATTTTCCACTTGAGTCAAAAAATACAGAGCCAAACGAGTTTTCCCCAAGCGAAATTCCGTCAAAATCAAAACTGACAGACCTCATCGCCTCCTGTTTGTTTTCTATATCAATCATATGTGCTAGCTTGCTTGATTGATTTTGGGTGATAACAAGTAGGTATTTGCTGTCAGGACTAAACTCGATAGACTCTACAGAAGCATCTTTTGACCACAGTGTAAATATTCCACTCTCAAGATTAAGAATTTGAACTGGAGTCATGCCATAATTCTGCCACGCTAAATACTTCCCGTCTGGGCTAAATTTAATTAAGTCAGGGTTGGGTAATTCATCAACACTATGGATAGGTTTACCATCTTTCTTTTCTAAATCAAAGACGCGAAAGCTAGAAGTCCTTACTCGTGAATCTCTACTGAAAGCCATGTATCTACCATTGGGGCTAAAGAAGGTTTCTAAACCGTTATCCCTTCTAGGGCTATTCTCACTTATTTTTTTAAGGTTCGCCTCGTTCGCCTTATTCAAGCTAATAGAGTTACCATGACGATCCCATATATTCAAAGTCTTAGCAGACATTGGGATTGCTACATTATTGCCTGCATCTACGCCGAATGTACGCCAAGTATTAAGAACGTCTGTAGATTCATTGCCCTTTTTTTCCTCCTCAAACGGTTCTACAGGTCTATGTTTAGATACGTCCCAGATCTTTACATGACTTGAGCTTTTTGTTATTATTAATCCGTTTTTTGGATCAAATACTATTTCCTCAATGATCTCTCCGTGAGTAAAACTTCCATATTTTTGCTGCAATTTGCTGCTATTGAAAAAGGAGACATCACTTCCACTAATTATTGCTAGCGACTCCCCTGCTTTGCTAAAGACAAGTTTTTTAATCGGCTGAGGGTACTTCACCGAACTGATAAGTTGGCTTGTCTTTAAATCGCGGACTTGCACGACCTGATCAATATCACTAGTTGCCAAATACTTACCATTGGGGCTAGACACAATCTGGCTGATGTGGTTTTTGTAAGAGTCTTTCCATAAAGAGCGGGGTAGTAAATTTAGACCGTCCCGAAGTAGCTGCTTTGCGTCATCTGAAGAATGATAGTTGAGGGATTCTACTGCAAGCAACATGCTTCTCTGTAGTAAGCTGCTCTGTTGATTCTCTAATGTTCTTGCCTGCGTTACTAGTTGACGTGCGATCGCGATATTCCTCTGTTGGATTGCTTCATTCCTTTGGCGATTAGCCTCTAACGATAACCCAGTCAATCCTGCTATCACTATCAAAACCGAGCTAATTAGCCGCAGACGATTATTCTTTCTTCTTTTGAGACTTTGTTTGACAAATTTTGTCTCAGTTTGATTCAACCAGTTATTGGTCGAGTTAAGAATGTCCTTTAACAATAAAATTCTGGGATTGTCATCCCAAAGAAATCCAATCGCTTTTTGATTTTTACTCCACTCCTTAGATACAGGAGTGAGGAGGCGTTGAAGTGCTACGTTCTCCTGTTCTTGCTCCCTCCAGCTTTGGAGCAAATCCCATCCCCGCACTAGAATGTCATGTGCTGGCTCCACGTAAGCTTCACCGGCTTCCTGTCCTTTTACTAGCAAACGAGCTTTAACAAAGCGATTAATCACCTCGGTCTTGTAATTGTTTTCTTCCTGATTTAAGTACTCCAGTTCAGATTCTGGTACCTGTCGTCGCGCTACACCTCCACCCTCGATCGCTACCATCCGCAGCATGACTCGCCGCATTGTTGACTGATGGGCTTTGCCCAATGCTTCACCAAAATCTTTAACGAGATTGTTGTACTCCTCTGTTGCTCGACCCGTCAAGGCACCTGCAACTCCCCCCAGGTTTTTATAGTCCGCGAACAACAGGGTACGTCCGGTATATTTTGGATCATCCTGCCATCGCTTGTATAACCTGGCGTAAAGCTCACTGAGGGTAAACGAGAGCAGCGGCAATGCACCGGGCATCTGCCCTACCTCATCCACTAAATTGCTGACCAAATTCCCAGTTGTGTTGCCCTTAGCGTCCTTTAACTCCTCAAAATACAGGGCTTGTTTCAGTGCTGGATTCTCGATCGCCTGTCGCAGTTCATCGGAAGTCATTGCCCGAACGGGGAAGCGAGCGTCTTTCCAGTATCGCTCCAATGCTGAACTCAGGAATCGAGGCTCAAAGTCAGAGCGTAATGTTAGTACCACCCGCAAGGTTTGAGCGTGGTCTTTGATCGCAATTCTCAAAACTTCCAGGAATTTCTGCCACTCTTTCAGTTCAGTGGGACGATTCTCTTTCAGAGACACTCCGTGAACGCCATCCTGCTGTTCTGTCTGGTTCGGACTCTCGCGATCGTCCTGGCTTCGGGTGAGGAGTTCCTCAAACTGGTCAATCACCAGAACTAACTGGATACCAGGATGTTTCTGGCTCCAGGCCGCGATCGCTCGGCTGAAAGACTGCGGATCTTGTTGCAGATGATGGCTGACAGCATCCACTTCAGCCAGAATGCGGTCATGCAAAGACTTGAGCTGTTTCTGTTGCTGCGGATTGCCCAGCATTCCCAACTGAGCAAAGTAATCCTCAATGAGCAACAGCTTGGCTTCTGGCGTTGCACTGCACCAGAAATCTGCAATTTTCATGAGCGCCACATGCTCTGAATCCTTTTCTGACGCAGCTTTAGCTTGCAACATGGGCTGAAAAATGCCATCCAAAAAGCTTACCTGAGCCAACTGCTCCAGCAGGCTGTCATTGACGATCGGGAGCAGTGTTCTTGCCAGCGATGTGAACGGCAACACACCGGGACGCATCGGGTCAAGAATGCGCCACTGCTCGGTGTTTTGTTCTGTCTGTTGGCTTCGTAGCTGTGGAATCAGTCCTGCCTTCACCAGACTCGACTTGCCAGAGCCAGAAACCCCCAGCACAACAGTTAATGCTTGCTCAGGTTTTGCAAGACGCGCTGCCAATTCCTCAATCAGTGCCTGTCTGCCAAAGAAGAATCTGGCATGTTTCTCATCGAAGGACTTCAGTCCGCGATAAGGATTGTTCTCCTCATTCAGCGGCAACGCCTCAGCCAGTTTTTGAGGATCGAATCCAGGTGGGGTGAAGATAAACTCGCCTTTGTCGTAGTCGCGCCGCAGGGGGTAGATGCCGGGCGCTTGTTGCTCGCCCGACAACTCCTTGACTCGACTTTGCAGATACACAAACAACTCATGAGCCGTTACGACTCCATCTGGATACAGATCTGCCTTGACCCGCTGTGGATCGTTCCCTGGGTGCAATCCTTCCAGCAGTGCTAGGGCAAATGGCGAATGCGGTTGATTCAAACCAGAAACAGGTTGGCGGTTATCTTCCTTCAACCGAGCAACATCCAGAGCCTCCTGGTCATGGGCAGATGAGGTAATCACCTGCCAGGCGGGATGGCGAATGAAGTGGTAGTAATGCTCTCGACGAATGGTCTCCAGAATGGGCACGGCTTTGCGGCTGCCAGCCCAACAAAAGGTGCCTGCAAAGCAGCAATCCAGAATTACCAGCAGGTGATGACACTCCAGTTTGCTTAGGGCATCAGAGACTTCCCGCATCGCCAGAAAGGACGTTGGTTCAGTTGGGTCAGCGTCATGGGGTACGAGATACCCTTCCGGTCCATCTTCGTTGGAACGGGGTAATCCATGTCCGGCAAAGTAGACAATTAGCCGATCGCCCTCCGTCAGCTTTTGTTCAGGCAGTGTTTGAGTGAAGAGATCTCGCAGTCCTTGCAGGGTTGCTGCTTCGTCAAACAGGCGGATCACTTCTGGCTTTTCATCCGACTGTTTGTAAGCGTATTCCTGCTCAAGCAGATCGGCGATCGCACTTGCATCGCTGACCGCTGTGTTGAGGTTGCGAATGCTGAGATTTTCGTAGCGATCGATGCCAATGACAACTGCCAGATTGCGATCGAAGTTTGCTCTATTGCTATTCCACGCCCGACCCTTGCCTCCTTCGCTCATCCGTCTGCCTCGTATGCTGTTGGGCTAGTCCAGCATAGCTGGTCTCTACAGGCACTTTAATGGATTGTCAGGAATGTTTAAGGCATTTCTTTCAGTAGATGGAAACGCTGTGAAAGGAATGATCGTCCCCAATCAGACGGGTTGTCGCTGGAGTGAAACATTAGATAAATCTCCATCTTGGTGTTCGGGATAGATAGTTGCGTCACTTCAACCTGCAAGAACAACTAATTCAATCGATGTCGGGGCTTCATTATCTGGATAACCCCGTTCAGGTCCAGATTAAAAACTCTTAACTCGTCTTGGAGTTTGTACCAATTTTGTACTAAAGTGTAAATGTACTATTTGGTGTATCTACTTCACTTCTATTGCAGAAAACAATGAGGCACCAAGTACCTATGTCACAATCAAATTCATCTCAACAAAACTCAAAAGAGCAAGCTGTCCAGAACATTAAAAGCCTTGTCGTTGAGAAGCAGAAGGAGGAATTTTGTCTAAGACTGCTTAAAACACAACAGCAGAGTTAGAAAGTCTGGTTTGATGTAACTTCTTCTATTTCCTCCGGATCGAGCGAATTCAGCTAGTAGTGTGGTTTGTAACTCTACACTACTAGCTATATGACTTCCATCAATATAGATTTTCCTGATATTCGCCCAGACATGACTTCTGATCAAGTCAAGGCAGTTGTGCCTCAACTTGTAACAGCTAAAATTCAATTAGAGGACGATCTCAGAAAACTAAATAAAGCCTTAAAACAATTGAAATCGGAAGAGCTTGCGCCTAACGAAAAAGGTCAGTTAAAAGCAGTAATAGATATGCTTGAGAAAGCTATCACTTAAATGCTTTTACTAAGGAAAGATAACTCTGAACAAATAGTCAAAACAAACACGAATTTGGTTGAGCGTTTCCTGGTCAGTAATACGGGGAGGAGTCTTCTTTCTTACAAATTCGAACGCCTCTCTGTAAAGTGCAGGTTCGTCTAAGGAAGGCATAATGGGTGGCTTGTCTAGAAGTTCAGCGCTTTCTGACAGAAGAGAGTAATAAATTATCTCCAAATATTTTTCTACTTCCCAAATAAATTGTTCTTTATCATCGTCTGACCAGGTTCGCATTTCTGGTTTATGCTTGAACAGGTATTCACTTGCTTGTTGAGACAGATACCGTTTGTCAGCTAGCCACTTTAAAGCATCTTTCAATTGTGAAGTGAGTTCTGGTTGCAACTGCGCTTCTGCCTGAGTCAACTTCTTTTCAATCTGTTGAACTCGGCTTTGACCAGCTTCTTCTGTTGTGCGGAGTTCTTCAGCTGTTTCTCTCACAGCGTGAGTTGAGTTATCTTTTTTCAGCAATACTGGAATCAGAGCTAATTGCTGTTTTTGTTCCAGGGGCTTTCCACTTGTATCTACAGGAATTAGTTTGCGCTGAGTGCTAACAGAGGTTTCTAACTCGATCGCATTGCACGCATAGTTAAACGCAAATTCATAGCCCTGTCCTGCTCCTAGCGCATCATAAAAGGCGATCGCAAAATCAATTGCTGCGGCATCACCGACTGCCTGTGTCATGCCGATGACAAAATTAATGTGCTGGACAATAGATCTAGCTTGAATCTCAGAGAAGCATCCATTCAACACTACACATTCCACATCGTCCGCAAATAACTTAAACAGTCCTGCTAGTGCTGCCCCATCTACGGGTTTGGTTTTGCCGGATTCATCTTCAAACACGAGACCACTTTCACCCTCGCCATGTCCTGAGAAATGTACGATCTGGGGGTGTTCATCCAGAATGGCACGTCGCAGATCTTTTGGACGGACAGCCTGCCGCTTCTTTAATTCAAATTGGTTGCGCTTCTTAGCTCGCTCTAACCCAGCTTCAATTTCACGGATCTCTTCGTCCAGTCGCAGCGGCAATGTTCCCTTCGGGTTAGCCGCTAGAACCAAGATTCTTTTCATGATGGTGAGTTATGTTGGTAGGCTCAGCCTGTTATCAGAGTGTCTTCCAAAGTTTAACCTCTAGATCATCATCTCCACCAGCGATCGCACCCGCATCACTAACAGCCGTGCTGAGGTTCCGGATTTTTCTATGATTTCAGCAATTACGGCATTTATGACCGCTTAAGCGACGACAGCATCACCCAATGGCATCCCGTCTTTTTGCAGTTGGGCAAGACGCTGGATGACTGTGCCGCAAAATATCGGAAATTTTGCCAGCGCTATAAGCCCAAACCCAAACCAGAAAAGCGTAACCACTAGAGCAGCCGCTTTCTGGAGAAATTTCGGGTTCGGAAAAGCAAATCGAAGCTATCGCCTAGACGGCAGAATCTCTGGGAAGAGGCAAACGTGCATAAACGGGAAGCCGTGCATCGCGTGACAGAGAAGTTTAGCCAGGCAAATTGTTTTATCCCAAATAAAGGGAAAGCTGAAAAAGATGTCTCTGGTGCCAGGTAACGAAACGCTGAAAAGGAGTAAAAACGTGGATCGCTAACGTCGTAAAAAAAACTTTAGAAAACTCTAGGACTGGTTCGTGCTAAGCTTCACAAGCCGCTGTGCGAGAGAAGAGATCTACCCAGCCACCACAAATCGACATACCTCCCCACAAACCATTTAAGCCAACCCCTGGTAATTCACCGACAGGAGATTTTTTGGGGTCAAACTCGAATGTGTAGTGGTGCACGTAATCGTGGTCCGCGTAGGAGCCTGGAGCAGAGGTTTTCCACCCTACTTTAAAGCAAAAACGGTCCCAGTCTTCACCGGATATCGGGCTGCCACACTCCTGCCAGATCTTTTTCTGGACGCTAAAGCCGAAGTGCCCGTTGCTGTATTTCGCCCAAAGGCGATCAATCGTTAGCAAATCTGCACAGGGAAAATTTTGCAATTCTTTTTCCCGAATCCAATCACTGCCTTTGCGTCCAACAGCTTCCAGCATTCGCCAGGAAGTTTCGCGGTCGGCATCTTTCCACTTGTTGGCTTGCAACAAGTCCCGCAGTTTGGTGTAGTTGATGCCCTTCTCAGAGGCAAGTTCTCGTTGCTGTTGCTCCAGCTCTAGTACTCGTTGCCGTTCCAACTTCTGCTGATAATCCTCTTCTGCTGCCGCTAGAATTGGCGGTGCGATTACCGCAACTTCCTCATCACTCAATCCCAACTCCTGCTGCACACCCAGCAACTCCGCCTGCGTTGCTGCATCCCACGGAGGATAATGCCCTGCCTTTATCAGCCCAATCAGCACTGCCTCATACTCATCTTGCGCCTTCCGAATCGGCTCCTGCTCTTCCGTCAAGATCCGGTTCGCTTCTGGCTCCGACAGCCCCAAATCCTTCCGCAATCGCTCTAATCGAATTGTTTCCAGTGTCGATAGCTTCCGATCGCTCAAAAACTCCCGGACGCGATCGCGATACTGCTTCAACTTGATCTCACTGTCATAAGCCCGATCGATCGTGAGTTGAAGATCAACTTTCTCATTAGATGAAAGTGATTGAGGGGAAATACCTCCAACAGGATTCGCAACCACTGTTAATTTTGATTTTTGCTTGAGCTGTGGCTTGCGAAATTCTGGAATATTGACTCGTTCAACTGCTTGTCCAACTACACTAACCACTTCAAGCTTGCGCTGCTCCTCAGAAATCACTGAACGACGAGCCGCATTACTAGCATCTGAAACTGTGAGGTGAATTTGGTTGCAACCAAACTTGTAGGACTCCTCAACAGATCGTCCGTATCCCAATGCACCATAAAACCCTGTAGCGAAGGCAATAGCAGCCGTATCCAGGATCTCCTGGCTCATGCCAATCACATAATTGATATGCTCCACAATGACATTGGCTTGCATCTCGGAATAGCAGGCATTCAGTAGAACACATTCGACTCGTTCAGCAAACAGTTCAAACAGATTCTTCAAGGCATCAGTTGAGACGAACTGTTCTCGCCCAGATTCATCTTGTAAGACTAAGCCCTGCTCTCCAGTGCCATGCCCACAAAAATGCACAATCTGCGGTTCATACTTCAGCAGTAGTCCCTGTAAATCCTTGGGGCGCACCGCCAAACCCACCTCAATTTTAAACTGTTCTCGATGGCGCGATCGCTCGATCACACTCTGTAAATCCCGGATTTCTTCATTAAGGTTGAGGTCTGTACGGGGATTAGACGTGAGAATCAGGATTTTCATACGGGTGGAGCAAGGAATGATGGGAATCACGGCAGCTTTATCTCTACGATCCATTAAAGGGGATACTTTGGCTCTCGTCGATATGAATTTAAGAGCAAGGAGACTTCTATCGGTCAGTTAGGCGTTTTCCAAAGCTTAATCTCTAGATCGTCTCCTCCGCTAGCCAGGAGTTTGCCATCGGGGCTGAAGACAACCGATCGCACCTCTCCTAAGTGCCCAGTAAAGGTTTGCAGCAATTCTCCTGTCTCTATATTCCATAGCTTTACGGTGAAATCCGCACTGGCGCTAGCAATTTTGGAACTATCGGGGCTAACCGTCACACACCATACCTGTCCCGCATGTCCTTCGAGAATGTGTTTGGGCGGTGGCGTTAGCCTGTGTGGTTGATTTTCATCGGTTGCCTACTCCTGCTGTCCGCGCAGGTTGCTCAAACTACGGCTGGCAACGTCTGCGCTCAAGCCCCACAGAAGGAGGGTCAGGTAGTCAGACATGGGTCTGGCTCCAAAGGTCTCGCCTTTCTCGA
>Ga0209724_1002764_pt1 | contig 14806 bp, 15 predicted proteins | sample grotaG_FD_184143 | JGI IMG/M metagenome (GOLD analysis project Ga0209724, IMG submission 184143) | Glacier valley bacterial and archeal communities from Borup Fiord, Nunavut, Canada, to study Microbial Dark Matter (Phase II) -... | ecosystem: Environmental > Aquatic > Freshwater > Ice > Glacier ...
GACGATCGAGCGCATCACGCGCGCCGCGTAGGCCATGAACTGGCCTCGATCGCGGAAGGTCACGGCGCCGGTGCTCTCGAAGCGCAGATACGCCTCGTGCACGAGCGACGTGGTGTCGAGCAGCGTGATCTCGCCGCTGCGCCGGACGCGCGAGTGAGCGAGGCGGCGAAGCTCGGGATACAGCAGCGCGTAGAGCTGGCCGAACGAGTCGGCACGGCCTTCCGCCAGTGCCGCGAGAAGCGTCGTCACCTGGCCCATCGGGTCATTATCGAGGGCGGACTCGCCGTATTCGGCGCCGGCAAGGACGCCAGCGCCGGCAGTGGGGTCAGGGCAACGCCGCTTCGGCGCGCCAGCGTCACCGCGCCGAGTGCTGGCCGGCCGGAGCCGGCGCGGTGACGCTGGGCGACCGGCTGCTGATGGTGCGCAACCTCGACAACTTCGCCGAGGCGCACCGCGCCGCGGGCGACGCGCGGGCAGCGGCACAGTGCTACGGCGAGGCCATCGACATCTGCCGCGAGCTCGACAGCCCGAGCATGCTGGCGATCGTCGCCTGCAATTTCGCGCGCCTGCTGATCACGCAGGGACAGAGTGAGAGCGCGCGGGCCCACCTGCAGGAATCACTCGTCGTCGCGCGGGCCCACGCCAACTTCGGCATGAACCACCATCTGCTCGAGGTGAGTGCCGGGCTGGCCGCGGTGCGCGACGTGCCGCTCCGGGCGGCGCGCCTGAACGGTGCCGCCGCGTCGCGGCTGCACGAGACCGGTGCCCGGCGCGAGCCGGTCGACGCGGCGTTCATCGACCCCCTGATCGCGTGGTCGCGCGCTGCGGCGGGAGAGCCCGGCTTCGACGACGCCGAGCAGGCCGGCCGGGCGTTGCGCCGGGATGCAGCGATGACCGAGCTTGAATCCTGGCTTGCCACGCCGGCCTGACGACTTCCTATAATCAAAAAGTCGCCGAGTTACTGAACAACTTGCGGGGCGACGTTAAAAGAATCCCGCTAAAGCGTTCGCCGCTCCTCCAGAGCCCAGGCCGGCAACGCGATTCCACCAGCGGGCCGCCCGAATTTTTTCAGCACTGGAGCACAGCGTGTCGAACGACTTCCTCTTCACTTCCGAATCGGTCTCCGAAGGCCACCCCGACAAGGTTGCCGACCAGGTCTCGGACGCCATCCTCGACGCCATCTTCGCTCAGGACCCGCGCTCGCGCGTCGCCGCCGAGACGCTGTGCAACACGGGCCTCGTGGTGCTGGCGGGCGAGATCACGACCAACGCCCACGTCGACTACATCCAGGTCGCGCGCGACACGATCAAGCGGATCGGCTACGACAACACCGAGTACGGCATCGACTACAAGGGCTGCGCCGTGCTGGTCGCCTACGACAAGCAGAGCAACGACATCGCGCAAGGCGTGAACCACGCCAGCGACGACCACCTCAACACCGGCGCCGGCGACCAGGGCCTGATGTTCGGCTACGCCTGCGACGAGACGCCCGACCTGATGCCGGCGCCGATCTACTACGCGCACCGGCTGGTCGAGCGCCAGGCGATGCTGCGCAAGGACGGCCGCATGCCCTACCTGCGCCCCGACGCGAAGAGCCAGGTGACGATGCGCTACGTCGACGGCAAGCCGCACTCGATCGACACCGTCGTGCTCTCGAGCCAGCACGACCCGAGCCAGAGCGAGACGCCGACCAAGATGAAGGCCTCGTTCGTCGAGGCGGTGATCGAGGAGATCATCAAGCCGGTGCTGCCCAAGGAGTGGCTGAAGAACACGCGCTACCTGATCAACCCCACCGGCCGTTTCGTCATCGGCGGCCCGCAGGGCGACTGCGGCCTCACCGGCCGCAAGATCATCGTCGATACCTACGGCGGCGCCTGCCCGCACGGCGGCGGCGCGTTCTCCGGGAAGGACCCGTCGAAGGTCGACCGCTCGGCGGCTTACGCGGCCCGCTACGTCGCGAAGAACATCGTCGCCGCCGGCATCGCGCGGCAGTGCCAGATCCAGGTCGCGTACGCGATCGGCGTCGCCAAGCCGATGAACGTCACGGTCTACACCGAAGGCACGGGCAAGATTTCCGACGAGAAGATCGCCGCGCTGATCAACGAGTTCTTCGACCTGCGTCCGAAGGGCATCATCCAGATGCTCGATCTGCTGCGCCCGATCTACGAGAAGACCGCCGCGTACGGCCACTTCGGTCGGGACGAGCCGGAGTTCACTTGGGAACGCACGGACAAAGCCGCAGCGCTCAAGGCCGCAGCGGGCTTCTGACCCGGCTAGAACTTGCCGTGGTCGAGGTAGGCCTGGCGCGGGTCGACGCCTGAGAGGATGGCGGCCCGCACCTTGTCCTCGGTCTGCATCGATGTCGTCGCCGCATCGACGACCTCGGCCGCGATCGCCTGCGGGATGACGACGATGCCGTCGCAGTCGGCGAGCACGTAGTCGCCGGGCCGCACGACGACCTGGCCGAAGCTGATCGGCTCGTCGTAGGCCACGGGAACCCACGCGCCGACGATGTCGCGCGGCGTCGCCTTGTCGCAGAACACCGCAAAGCCGAGGCGTCGGATGAACGCCGTGTCGCGGCAGCCGCCGTCGACGATGTAGCCGCGCACGCCGCGAAACTGCAGCGTCTCGGCCGAGAGCTCGCCCATCAGCGCGCGCTCGCTGTCGTGGCCTTGGGTCATGACGACGTGGCCGCGCGGCGCGAGCGCCAGCAGCTCGGTCCAGCGCAGCAGGCTCTCGTGCGCCGAGACGCTCTTGTCGGGACGGCCGCGTACGGTGAACACTGGGCCGGCGCAGACCATGTCGCGGTCGAGCGGCACGATCGTCGGCGGCAGGATGCAGTCGACGAGGCCGCGCGAACGCAGCGTGTCGAAGACGACGCCCGTGTAGCAGCGAGCGAGGCGGTCGGCGAGAGCGTCGGTCGGTGTGGCGGCGGTGTCTGGCATCGGAACTCCTGGCGGGTCGCCACTCTAGCGAACGGCGCGGCATCATCGCCGGATGCCGACCCCGCCGACCCCGCCGACGCTCGACGACCTGCGCCGCTACGCCGTCGCGCACACGCTCTTCAAGCCGACGACGTTGACGCGCGCCATCGACAAGCTCGGCTTCGTCCAGGCCGATCCGATCCGCGCGCCGGCGCGGGCGCAGGACCTGATCCTGCGTCATCGCGTCACGGGCTACCGCGCCGGCGACCTCGAGCGTCGCTACACGCATCTGCAGATCGACGAGGATGCGTTCGTCAACTACGGCTTCCTGCCGCGCCGCCATCTGGCGCTGATGCATCCGCGCATGCCGAAGCAGGCGTGGACGGCGGCGACGAAGAGGAAGGCCGCCGACGTGCTCGCCTTCATCCGCGAGCAGGGGCCGACCGCCCCGCGCCTGGTCGAGGCCCACTTCGCGCACGGCCGCCGCATCAACGCCTGGGGCGGCTCCGGCCTGGCGACGACGCACCTGCTCGACGGCATGCACTACCGCGGCCTGCTGCGCGTGCAGCGGCGCGACAACGGCACGCGGGTCTACGAAGCGGCGGAGCACGTGCCGGTCGATCCGAGCCGCGAGGCGCGCGTCGCGCGCGCAACCGCGTTGCTCGACCTCGTCGTGCGCAAGTACGCGCCGCTGCCGGCATCGAGCCTGGTCTATCTCGTGCGGCTGCTGCGCTACGGCGCGCCGCACCTGCAGGCCGAGACCCGTCTCGCGCTCGGCGCAATGCGCGAGACGCTGGCGAGCGTGAAGCTCGACGGCATGACCTGGTATTGGCCGGCCGACGAGAATCCGCGCTCGCGCCGCCGGACGCTCGACGATCGCGTGCGCCTGCTCGCGCCGTTCGATCCGATCGTCTGGGACCGGCGCCGCTTCGAGCTGCTCTGGGGCTGGACCTATCGCTTCGAGGCCTACATGCCGGCGCCCAAACGCACGCTCGGCTACTACGCGCTGCCGCTGCTCTGGCGCGAAGCGGTGATCGGCTGGGCCAACGCGTCGGTGCGCGACGGGCGGTTGGCGATGACGACGCACTTCGTCGATGGCGCGCCGAAGGATCCCGGGTTCAAGCTCGCGCTGAAGGACGAGCGCGAGCGCCTGGTCGCATTCCTCGGCTTGTGACGATGGCTCGGCGCGAGCCGCTCAGGATCAGGCGCGGCTGCCGGCCCGCCCGAGCGCCATCAGCTCGTCGTCGTTGAGCTTCGGCCCGTCGAGCGTGACCCGCTCGGCCTGCGTCTCGGCACTGCGAAAGCGCGCGATCACGGGCTTGAGCTCGTCCTTGATGTGCGACTCGTCGTAGCCGTTGAAGAGGTGGCCGACGAGGCCGCGTTTCAGGTCGCTCGTCTTCATCGCCCAGTCGGCGATCGGCAGCGTGAGGTTCATGTTGCAATGCATCATGATCCCCATGTTGTGGTGCGCCGAGTGGTGGCGCCGGATGGTGTTGACCAGCGGCATGTTGCGCACGAACGAGTTCTCCGGCACGTGGCAGCAGAAGTGGAAGGTCTCGTACACCATGTAGTGGCCGATCATGGTGATGAAGACGACGTAGCCGGCGTTGGCGTTCACGAAGACCGAGGCGAGCCAGCCGAACAAGCCGCCCATCACCGCGAGCACCATGAGCACGCGCCACGGGAAGAAGACGATGCGGAACTCCTGGACGGTGCTGATCGTCGGCTCGCCGTCGGTGAAGTACTGGTGGTGCTGGCGCGTGTGGCGGTCGTAGATCGCGCGCAGGGCGAAGACGTCGACCAGGCGGTGCATCACGAACTTGTGCATCGCCCATTCGACGAAGTTGCCGGCAATCGCCACCGGAACGATCAGCAGCCACTCCCAGGTCGCGCCTTGCATTCGGCTCACGCACCAGGCGATCGCCGAAATGCCGGCGGCATACATCACGCCGACGTGGAGCAAGCCGTTGTACCAAGGGCTGATCTGCTCGACGTAATGCTTCCTGAAGCGGCGCTGTCTCTCGGTCATCATCGTCATGGAAGGCCCCCTTGCGCCCGTTCTGCGGCTTGATATATTAGAAGTCGATCACAAGGCCTGTCAAGAGTTTCGATGAACCAGCGTGCTTCCGTCATGGACTTCGCCACGGCGCCGAGCCTCACCGACCGGGCCTACGCCGAGATCGAGGAGATGATCGTCACGCTCAAGCTCGCACCGGGCAGCGCGATCTCCGAGAGCGATCTCTGCGCCCACCTCGGCATCGGCCGCACGCCGATCCGCGAAGCCCTGCAGCGGCTGGCGCGCGAGCGGCTCGTGGCGATCTTTCCGCGTCGCGGCATGCTGGTGTCCGAGATCAATGTCACGAGCCAGTTGAAGCTTCTGGAAACGCGGCGCGAGCTCGAGCGGCTGATCGCGAGGAGCGCGGCGCGGCGCGCGACCGACGACGAGCGCGCCCGATTTCGCGCCCTGGCGACGGCATTCGAGGCCGCGGCGAAGGCCAACGACGACGTCACCTTCATGCGCATCGACCGCGACTTCAACGTCCTGTGTTCGACCGCGGCGCACAACGAGTTCGCGGCCGGCGCGATGAGCCTCATGCATTCGCTCTCGCGTCGCTTCTGGTACCTGCACTACAAGCAGGCCGCCGACATGCCGCTCACGGCCAAGCTGCACGCCGACATCGCCCGCGCCATCGCCGCCGGCGACGAGGAGCGCGCCGCCAAGGCGAGCGATCGGTTGCTCAACCTGATCGAGAAGTTCACCCGCAGCACCGTGAGCCCGTAGAGGCCACGTCCACACCACGAAGGAGACCGCATGAACACGCAACGCAGAAAAGTCCTGCAAGGCATCGGTGCCGCGGGGGCCGCGCTCGCCGCGCAGCCGTACCTGAGCTTCCCGGCGATCGCGCAGAACAAGCCGCTCAAGATCGGCATCATCGCGCCCAAGGCGGGCATCGCCGGCACCATCGGCGAGTGCGGGTTGCGCGGCACGATGTTCGCGGTCGATCGGATCAACGCCGCGGGCGGCATCGCCGGGCGCAAGGTCGAGCTGATCGTCGAGGAAGAGACCAACCCGAAGGACTCGATCGAGCGCCTCCGCAAGCTCGTGCTCCAGGACAAGGTCGACTGCGTCCAGGGCATCGTCTCGTCAGGCGTGAGCCTGGCGATGGGCGCGGTGGCCGAGGAGATGAAGGCGCTCACCATCTTCTGGGACGGCACGACGCAGGACGGCGTCAACGAGACCATGCCGAACCCGCGCTACGTCTTTCGCAGCACCGACAACGAGTGCGAGGCGGTGATGGCGTCGCTGCTCGCGATCAAGCACTGGAAGGGCAAGTTCGCGACCGTCGCGGGCATCAACCCCGACTATTCCTATGGCCGCAACAACTTCGCGGCGTTCCAGGCGCTGTTGAAGAAGTTCGGCGTCGAGCACAAGATCGTCGCCGACCAGTGGCCCAAGGTCGGCACGCTCGACCTCACCTCGCACGTGGCGGCGCTGAAGGCAGCCAAGCCCGACCTGGTGTTCTCGTCGCTGCTCTTCGCCGACCTGCCGGTGTTCATGAAGACCGCGCACGGCGCCGGCCTGATGGACGGCAAGACCAAGTTCGTTTTCCCGGCCGCGGGCTTCCAGCACACGCTGCTGAAGAAGGAGTTCACGCCGGAAGGAATGATCTTCGGCCACAACACGCTCTACTTCAATCTCGACAATCCGACGCCGCTGCAGAAGCAATTCGTGCAGGAGTACGAGGCCAAGTACAAGGACTTTCCGCACTGGGAAGCCGATCGCGCCTACTTCGCGATGCAGATCTACCGCGCCGGCGTCGAGGCGGCCTACAAGGCGAAGAACGCCTGGCCCGGCCAGGAAGACATCATCAGCGCGATGGAAGGGCTCAAGGTCGATTCGCTCGGCGGCCCGGGCGCGATGAGAAAGGACCACATCGCCGACCAAACCTTCTACCAGGGCATGACGACGCACGCCAACCGCTTCGACTTCGCGACCATCACCGACGTGACGAAGATGTACTCCGACCAGCTGCAAAAGCCCCAGGGCACGGACTTCTGGAAGTGGATCGAGACGGCGCAGATCAAGCTCTAGGCATGGAGCCCGATGGCGCCTTTCTGCGGTCGCTGCCCCCCGAGGGGGCGCCGCTGCCCTTCGGGCGGCCGTGCGGGCAGCGGTCGCGTTGGTAGCGTTCTTTGACGTCCTGATCGGAGGCGTGTTCCACGCCTCCGTTCTGTTCCTGGTCGCGGCCGGGCTGCAGCTCGTGTTCGGGGTGCAGCGCATCGTCAACCTCGCGTGCGGCTCGTTCTACGCGCTCGGTGCGTACTTCGGCATCACGGCCGTCAACTGGACCGCGGCGCATGGCGCGCCGGGCTGGTCGTTCCTGCCGGTGCTGATCGCCTCGGGCATCGTCCTCGGTGCGATCGGGCCGTTCATCGAGCGGCTGCTGCGCACGGTCTATCGGCGCGACGAGGCGTTCCAGCTTCTGCTCACCTTCGCGCTCGTCCTCATGTTCCAGGACGTGCTGCGATTCTTCTGGGGCGCGAACCCGCAGCAGCTCGGCAACCTGTCGATGAGCTACGGCAAGGTCACGCTCGGAGAGTTTTCGTTCCCCACCTACAACGTGCTGGTGATGGCGGCGAGCCTCGCGATCGCGGTCTCGCTCGGCCTGTTCCTGAAGCGCACGCGCTACGGCCGCATCCTGCGCGCGACGGCCGAGAACCGCGAGATGGCCGAAGCCCTCGGCGCCGACGTGAAGAAGATCTACGCCGGCGTTTTCACGCTCGGCACCATCCTCGGCACGGTCGGCGGCGCGCTCGTCGTGCCGACGGCCGCGGCCTCGCTAGACATGCCGGTCGAGCTCGTCGTCGAGGCCTTCGCGGTGGTGGTGATCGGCGGCCTCGGCAGCATGCGCGGCGCACTCGCCGGCGCACTCGTCGTCGGCCTCACGCGCGCGCTCGCGATCACCTTCTACGCCGAGCTCGAGGTGCTGGCGATCTACGTGATCGTGATCGCGGTGCTCGTCGCCCGGCCGGCTGGGCTCTTCGGAAAGCCGGTCGAGTGAGCGCGCCGCGAAGCCGCGTCGCGCTGGTCTCGTTCGTCGTCGCGACGATCGCCGTGCTCGCCGTGTTTCCGAAGTTCGCCGAGCCCTACTACGTGACGCTCGTGCTGCCCGCCTTCGCCTACGCGATCGCCCTGCTCGGCTTCAACCTGCTCTTCGGCACGGCCGGCCTGCTGTCGTTCGGCCACGCGCTTTTCGTCGCGATCGGCGCCTATGCGGCGGCGGTGCTGACGAGCAAGCTCGGCGTGCGCAGCTTCGAGGCGATCGTGGCCATCGCAGGCATCGTGTCGGTGATCGCCGCGATCCCGGTCGCGATGCTGGCGGTGCGCTACGTGCGCATCTTCTTCGGCATCCTGACGCTCGCCTTCGGGATGCTGTTCCATTCGTTCCTGTTCAAGTTCTACAACCTGACCGGCGGCGACACCGGCATCCGCGTCCTCAGGCCGACGCTTCTCGGCCAGGACTGGAAGGAGCTCGACAAGACCGCGTTCCTGATCGGCCCGTTCTACTACGCCTGCCTCGTGCTCGCGCTCGTGCTCGGCCTGGCGATGTGGCGCATCGTCCATTCGCCCTTCGGCCTGCACCTCGCCGCCATCCGCGAGAACTCGCGGAAGGCCGAGTACCTCGGCGTGCGCGTGCGCACGTTTCGCCTGATCGCCTTTCTCATCTCGGCGTTCTACGGCGCCATCGGCGGCGCGATCCTCGCCGTCAACACCGGCCAGGCCGACCCCGAGCTCGCCTACTGGACGCACTCCGGCGAGCTCGTCTTCATGACTGTGCTCGGCGGCTTCGCCAATTTCTTCGGCCCGCTCGTCGGCGCGTTCGCGTTCATCTTCCTGAAGTCGGAGCTGATGGGCGCGACCCAGTACTGGCGCTTCTTCCTCGGCGCGACGCTGGCGGTGATCGTCATCGCCTTCCCGCGCGGCCTGATGGGCCTGGCGAGCGACGCGTGGAAGAAGGCGACGCGGCGATGAGCCTTCCGCACGGCCGCCCGAAGGAAGGCTCCTCCCGCTTGGCGGTACGGCGCGCAGCGCCAAGGGTGCACCAATGAGCGCGCTGATCGAGACCGTCGGCGTGACGAAGGCCTACGGCGACTTCGTCGCCCTCGACGGCGTGACGCTCTCGGTCGCCGACGGCGAGACCGTCGCCATCGTCGGCCCGAACGGCGCCGGCAAGACGACGCTCGTCAACGTTCTCACGGGCCTCCTGAAGCCGAACGAGGGCGTCGTCCGCTTCAAGGGCGAGGACATCGCCGGCATCGGCCCGGTCAAGCTCGCCCAGCGCGGCATGGCGCGCGCGTTCCAGCTCGTCCACATCTTCCCGGCACTGACCGTGGCCGAGACGATCGCCGTCGCCGTCGTCTCGCAGGCGGGCCGCAGCCTCAGCCTCTTCGGCTCGCTGCGCCGCGACGCCGCGCTCTGGACCAAGGTGCGCGACGTGGCCGCGATCTTCGGCCTCGACACCAAGCTCGACGCCGAAGCGCGCCTGCTTTCGCAAGGCGAGAAAAAGTTGCTCGACATCGCCAGCGCGTTCGCGCTCGTGCCCGAGGTCATCCTGCTCGACGAGCCGACGAGCGGCGTCTCGAGCGGCGACAAGCACGGGATCATGAAGACGCTCGTCGACGCGGCCAGGCGCGCCGGCGTCAAGGCGATCATCCTGGTCGAGCACGACATGGATCTGGTCGCTGAATACTCGACCCGCATCGTCGCGCTGCAGGGCGGCAAGGTGCTCGCCGATCGCGTGCCCGGCGAGTTCTTCAGCGACCCGGAGCTGATCGCGTCGGTGATCGGCAAGCGTGTCGACAAGTTCGCGGCGCGTGAGGGCGCGCGATGATGCGGCGGGCTGAGCGGCAGAGGCCGAACCCATGTGCCGCCTGCCGCGGCGCTCGGTTCTCACGCGCAGGATCGGAGCACACGAGCAAGGCTCAACGATGCTGACCCTCGACAAGCTCGTCATCGACATCGACACCAGCCGCATCCTGCGTGGTGTCTCGCTCGAGGTCGCCGCGGGCCAGCTCGTCTGCCTCGTCGGCCGCAACGGCGCCGGCAAGACGACGACCTTTCGCGCGATCATGGGCATGATCCGGCCGGTCTCGGGCGAGATCCGATTCGCCGACCGGGCGATCACCGGCCTCGCGACGCATCGCATCGCCCAGCTCGGCGTCGGCTATTCGCCCGAAGAGAGCCAGGTGTTCGGCGACCTCAGCGTCGCCGAGAACATCGAGCTGCCGACCTGGACCCGGCCCACGGGCCGCGACGCGAAGACGCGCATCGACCTGGCCTACGAGATCTTTCCCAAGCTGCGCCAGTACGCGGCACGCGGCGGCAACCAGCTCTCGGGCGGCGAGAGGAAGATGGTCTCGATCGCCCGAGCGCTCGCGCTCGACCCGCGCCTGCTGCTTCTCGACGAGCCGTTCGAGGGCCTTTCACCGGCGATCATCCCGAGCATCGCCGACGGCATCGCCTCGATCCGGCGCATGGGCCACGGCGTGCTGATGGCCGAATCGAACGTGCACCACATCCCCGAAGATGCCGACGGCTTGTACGTGCTCGAGCGCGGCGAGATCATCTGGCACGGCAAGCCCGGCGACACGTATCCGCCAGACGTGATGCGCGTCATCGGTGGCGCGGCCTGAGGGCGCGCTTTCTGCAGGAGACATTCGAATGCCCAAGATCCTCACCAAGGCCCAGATCGAGACCTTCTGGAGCGATGGCTGCGTCTTCCCGATCCGCGTCATGTCGAGCGACGAAGCCCTCGCGATCCGCAGGAAGCTCGAGACCTTCGAGGCTTCGACCGGCGGTCCGCTCAAGGGCGATCTGCGCCACAAGTCGCACCTGCTCTTTCCCTGGCTCGACGAGGTCGTGCACCACACGAAGATCGTCGACGCGATCGAAGACCTCTACGGCCCCGACCTGCTCTGCTGGTCGACCAACTTCTTCATCAAGGAGGCGAGCAATCCGGCCTTCGTGTCGTGGCATCAGGACTCGACCTACTGGGGCCTGGACAAGCCCGACGTCGTCACCGCCTGGGTCGCGCTCACGCCGAGCAACGCGGGCAACGGCGCGATGGGCTTCATCCCGAAGACGCACACCGCCGACCAGATGCCGCACCGCGATACCTTCGCGAAGAACAACCTGCTGACGCGCGGCCAGGAGGTCGCGGTCGACGTCGACCCGGGCCGCGCCGTCACGATCGAGCTCGAGCCGGGCGAGATCTCGCTCCATCACGTGCGCCTCGTGCACGGCTCGCCGGCGAATCCGTCGAACGACCGGCGCATCGGCTTCGCGGTGCGCTACATCCCGACGAGCGTGGCGCAGGTCGCCGGTCGCGACAGCGCCTCGCTCGTGCGCGGCAGCGACCGCTTCCACCACTTCGACCTCGAGCCGCGGCCGAGCGCCGAGATGGATCCGGCGTTCGTGGAGCTGCACAAGGAGATCACCGAGCGCAACGCGCAGATCCTCTATCGCGGCACTGCCGTGAAAAGCTACAACGACGCCGCGGCCCTGCCCCAGCGTGCGGCGCCATGAGCACGCCGACGACCGCAGCGGTCGCGGCGAACGCCGACAAGGCGCGGCGCTTTCGCGCAATGCATCTCGGCCCGCGCATCCTGGTCATCGCCAACGCGTGGGACGCGGGCAGCGCGCGCGTGTTCGAGGCCGAGGGCATCCGCGCGATCGGCACCGGGAGCGCCGGCGTCGCCTTCAGCCACGGCCACCCCGACAACGAGCGCATCCCGCGCGACGTGATGTTGCGCGCGATCGCCGAGATGGTCCGCGCCGTCGACGTGCCGGTGACGGCCGACATCCTCGCCGGCATGGGCGACTCGATCGAGGCCGTCGTCGCCACGGTGCAGGACGTGATCGCCCTCGGCGCCGCCGGCGTCAACATCGAGGACAGCTCCGATATCGGCGGCCCGCACCTGCTCGACGTCGGCTACCAGACCGAGAAGATTTGCGCCGTGTGCGCGGCGGTCGAGGCCAGCGGCGTGCCGATCGTCGTCAACGCGCGCGCCGATCCCTACTGGCTCAAGCTGGGCGACGACGCCGAGCGCTTGCGCACGAGCATCGCGCGCGCACGCCGCTACCGCGAGGCGGGTGCGCACTGCCTGTTCGTGCCGGGGGCAGTCGACCGCGCGACGCTGAAGACGCTGGTCGCGGAAATCGACGGGCCGCTCAACGTCCTCGCCCTGTCCGGCTGTCCGCCGCTGGCCGAGCTGGAGGCGCTCGGCGTGCGCCGCGTCAGCGAAGGCTCGGGGCCGATGCGGGCGAGCCTGATGCTCGTGCGGCGGATCGCGCGCGAGCTGATCGACACCGGCACCTACTCGCGCTTCCACGACGACGCGATTCCGTACCCCGAGGCGAACGCGCTGTTCGGCCCGCGCGACGAGGCGCCGAAGCCGTGAAGTTTCGCGCCGCCGTTCTGAACCGCGTCGGTGCGCCGATGACGATCGACACGCTCGAGATGGCGCCGCTCCGGCCCGGCGACGTGCTCGTGCGCATCCGTGCCAGCGGCCTGTGCCACACCGACCTCGAGGTGATCCAGGGCACGCTTGCCTATCCGTTGCCGATCGTGCTCGGCCACGAAGGCGCGGGCGTGGTGGAGGCGGTCGGCAGTGCGGTGACGCAGGTCAAGAAAGACGACCACGTCATCTGCTCGTGGAATCCGCACTGCGGCCACTGCTTCTACTGCGACCGCGGCGTGACGATCCTGTGCGAGCCCTACAAGCGGCACGAGCCGAAAGGCCTGCTGCTCGACGGCACGTCGCGCATGAGCCGCGACGGCGTGCCGGTGCATCACTACTTCGTCACTTCGACGCATGCCGAGTACACGGTCGTTCCCGAATCCGGAGCGATCGCGATCTCGAAGGCGATGCCGTTCGACCGCGCCTGCATCATCGGCTGCGGCGTGATGACCGGCATCGGCGCGGCGGTGCGCAAGGCGAAGGTCGCGCCCGGCTCGAGCGTGCTGGTGATCGGTTGCGGCGCCGTCGGCCTCAACGTGCTGCAGGGCGCGCGGCTCGCCGGCGCGGGCAGGATCATCGCCGGCGACGTCGGCCAGGCGCGGCTGGCGCGCGCACGCCAGTTCGGCGCGACCGATGCCGTCGACGTGACGAGCGCGACCGCGCTCGACGAGATCCGCACGCTCACCGACGGGCGCGGTGCCGACTACGTGTTCGAAGCGGCCGGCCACGTGTCGGCGTTCCGGCTCGCGGTCGAGGCCGTGCGGCCGGCCGGCGAGGTCGTGTGGCTCGGCAAGATCAATGTCGACAAGGAGGTCGCCTTCCGCTGGGGCTCGCTGATGGGCGAGAAGCGCATCGTCCGATCGAGCTACGGCGACGCGATGCCGAAGCGCGACTTTCCGTGGATCGTCGAGCAGTACCTGGAAGGCAAGGTCATGCTCGACGAGCTGATCACGCGCCGGATCGCACTCGACCAGATCGACGACGGTTTCGTCGAACTCGCCAATGGCGTCGGCACGCGCACGGTCATCGAGATGCCGTGAACCACCCTCCGCTCGCGCCGGGCCACCTCGACGCGCCGCATCGCGAGTTCGCGCTCGGCGATCTCACACTCGAGTCCGGCGAGACGATCGTCGACTTCCGGCAATCGTTCGTCGTGCACGGCGCACTGAATTCGGATCGATCGAACGCGATCCTGGTCTGCCCGGCGCTGACCGCGACGCATCACCGGCTCGACTTCCTGATCGGCGAAGGCAACGCGCTCGACCCGGGACGCTGGTGCATCGTCGCGGCCGATCCGATCGGCAATGGCCTCTCGACCTCGCCCTCGAACAGCGCGACCCAGCCCGGCATGCGCTTCCCGCGCTTCGCGTTGCGTGACATGGTGGCGGCGCAGCGCCGGTTGCTGACTGAACACCTCGGCGTCGACCGGCTGCACGCCGTGGTCGGCGCCTCGATGGGCGGCATGCAGGGGCTGCAATGGGCCGTGAGCCATCCGCGCTTCATGCGCTCGATCGTCGCCATGACGCCCATGGCGCGCACCGCGCCCTGGGCTGCGCTCGTCACCGAGACGGCGCGCTCGTGCCTGCTTGCCGACCCGACATGGAACGGCGACGGCTTCGTCGCCCGACCCGAGCGCGGCTGGCGCGCCTACACCGGCCTGATGAACGCGCTCCTGATGCGAACATCCGATGCGCTCGCCGCCCTGCACGACGGCGCCGACGCGCGCCGGTGGTTCGACGACCTTGTCGGCCAGCAGCAGGCGATCGGCTTCGATGCCCACGACTACCTCTATCAATCGTGGGCCTACGACGCGCACGACGTCGGCGCGACACCGCCGTTCGCCGGCGACACCGAGGCGGCGCTCGCCTCGATCGTCGCGCGCACGCTCGTCCTCGCGCCGCCGCTCGACCTGTTCAATCCGGCGACGGCCGCGCGCGCCGCGGCAGCGTCGATTCCGGGCGCGCGCTTCGTCGAGATCCCGTCGCTGCTCGGTCACCTCGCGGCGACGAGCACGAGCGCGGACGACGCCGGCTTCCTGAACCGCGTCATCGCCGAGTTCATCGACTGAGCCGCGCGGCTCAGCGCCCGCGCGCCGCGAGCAGCGACTCCGCAACCTCGATGAAGCCGCGGCCACGATCGAGCGCCGTCACGTACGCCGGCCAGTGGCGCAGCCGATCGGCGAAGTCGGCGATGTTGGCGACGCCGACCGACAGCGCAAAGCTCTTGAACATCAGCTCGTCGTTGGTCGAGTCGCCGATATAGATCCAGTCATCGCGCTCGGCGTCGAGGTCGCGACCGAAGAGACGGCGCACGACCCAGGTCGCGCCGGTGAGCTTGCTTTGCGCGCCGAACCAGCCGTT
>Ga0209724_1002769_pt1 | contig 14799 bp, 10 predicted proteins | sample grotaG_FD_184143 | JGI IMG/M metagenome (GOLD analysis project Ga0209724, IMG submission 184143) | Glacier valley bacterial and archeal communities from Borup Fiord, Nunavut, Canada, to study Microbial Dark Matter (Phase II) -... | ecosystem: Environmental > Aquatic > Freshwater > Ice > Glacier ...
GAAGAAAACGAAGTGGAAATCACAAGAATACTGCATGAGCAAATGGATTTAAAGAGTAGAATAAAGGAAAAATAACCCCACTTAACAAAAACGATATCAAATACTTATAACATGATTCCCGATATTTCTAAAATTCGTAAAGATTTTCCGATACTTGACCAGAAAGTACATGGAAAACCTTTGATCTATTTCGATAACGCAGCAACAAGCCAGCGACCCATTCAGGTAATCGAACGGATGGATGAATTTTCACTCCGGACGAATGCAAACATCCACCGCGCCACCCATTATTTGGCGAACAAAACGACCGAGGCATTCGAAGCAAGCCGGGAAACTGTCCGTCAATATATTAATGCAGCAGAAGCCGCTGAGGTTATATTTACACACGGAACGACAGAATCGATTAATCTTGTTGCATTTTCGTTTGGCGAGGCGTTTATCAATGCAGGAGATGAGGTAATCGTCACCGAAATGGAGCATCACGCCAATATTGTTCCCTGGCAAATGATGTGTGAACGACGTGGCGCAGTCCTGAAAGTGCTTCCTTTTAATGACAACGGGGAATTACAAATTGAGCTTTTAGACAGCTTAATAACCAATAAGACAAAAATTCTGGCTGTCGCGCACGTATCCAATACATTAGGCACGGTCAATCCAATCAGAGAGATTATTCTGAAAGCGCATTTGAAAAATGTGCCGGTTTTAATTGACGGAGCACAGGGTGCACCTCACTTCAAAATTGATGTCCAGGAACTTGCATGTGATTTTTATGCCTTTTCGGGACACAAACTTTATGGTCCGACGGGTATCGGAGCCCTTTATGGCAAGCGGAAATGGCTGGACAAAATGCCTCCTTATATGGGCGGAGGCGAAATGATCGATCGCGTGACCTTTGCAAAGACAACCTATAACCAGCTTCCTTACAAGTTTGAAGCCGGCACCCCAAATTATGTGGGAGCGATCGGATTTTCAGCAGCAATCAAATATATTCAAAGTCTCGACAGACAAGCGATTATCGCTTATGAGCATGATCTGCTAACAGTTGCAACTGAAAAGCTAAAGCAGATTGAAGGATTGAAAATTTACGGCGAAGCGTCCGTGAAAGCTGGATTGATCTGTTTCAATATTGAAGGTGTTCACCCATTTGATCTTGGGACATTGCTCGATCAATTGGGAATAGCCGTCAGAACAGGCCGCTTATGCGCCGATCCGGTAATGGATCATTACGGTGTCGAAAATATGGTACGTGCTTCATTTGCATTTTACAATACATTCGACGAGATTAATGCTTTTTACAAGGCTTTGATCAGGTTGAAAGCGATGTTTTAAAATTCGCTACTTTTGAAGAGTTAAAGAAATATTAAATGACGATAGACGAAATACAGCAGGAGATTGTTGAAGAGTTTTCAGGATTTGAGGATTGGATGGACAAATATGCATATCTTATCGAGATAGGCAACGAAATGGCACCTATTGATGCGAAATACAAGATTGAAAGCAATCTGATTCGCGGATGTCAGTCAAGAGTTTGGTTGCAACAGGAATTTACTGACGGAAAGATTAAATTCATAGCTGAAAGCGATGCATTGATTGTCAAAGGCTTGGTGGCATTATTGCTCCGGATTTATTCCAATCGAACGCCAAAAGAGATCCTCGAATCGGAGCCTCGTTTTATCGACGAGATCGGGTTAAGACAACATCTCTCCCCGACCCGTTCGAATGGTCTCCTAGCCATGGTTAAACAAATGAAACTGTATGCATTGGCATACGAGAAAATTTCAGCAAAAAAGTAACAAAGATGGATGCAAGAATAGATTTAATCATTGAACAATTGAAGGAAGTGTTCGATCCTGAAATCCCTGTAAATATTTATGATTTAGGATTGGTTTACAGCGTTGATGTTGAAGGCGATGAAGCCAAAGTATTGATGACACTCACTGCACCAAACTGTCCGGCTGCCGATATGATCCTGGCTGATGTCGAATACATGTCGAAAAAGGTGGAAGGGATAGAATCGTGCAAAGTAGAGATCACTTTCGAACCACCATGGGAAAAGTCGATGATGTCAGAAGAGGCACGACTGGAACTTGGGTTTATGTAACCAGAATATCCGTATTATAGTATGCGACAATCCGAAGTATACAGCCAACAAATCAAGGAGAAAGCGATTGAGCTTGGTTTTTCGGCATGTGGAATTTCGGCGGTGCATATCCTGGAAGAAGAACGTGATCGACTCCAAAACTGGCTTTCAAACGGGATGAATGCTTCAATGGCTTATATGGCCAATCATTTCGAAATGCGACTTGATCCCGGTAAAATAGAAGAAGGTGCTAAATCTGTAATCTCGGTTCTGATTAATTACTATCCTGCCCAAAGACAAACTGATCCTGACGCACCCGTCATCTCTAAATATGCCTACGGTAAAGACTATCATCTGGTAGTAAAAGAAAAGCTTAATAATCTCTTAATATTCATTCAATCGGTACTTTCACCCTGTCGCGGAAGGGCATTTGTCGATTCAGCACCGGTATTTGAACGACCTTTGGCCAAAGCTGCCGGATTAGGGTGGATTGGCAAAAACTCTCTCCTTATCTCCAAAGAATTTGGTTCGTATATATTTATTGGTGAATTAATTATAGATCTCGAATTAAATTACGACGCTCCTTTCACGTCCGATTATTGTGGCAACTGTACACGCTGCATCGACGCATGTCCGACCAATGCAATCGTTTTCCCAAAAACGATTGATGCCCGAAAATGTATTTCGTACCAAACGATTGAAAATAAAGACGAGATTCCACTTTCCATCCAGGGGAAATTGCAAAATCAACTTTTCGGATGCGATATTTGCCAGGATGTTTGCCCGTGGAATAAAAAAGCGAAGCCTAACCAAAGTCCTGATTTTATGCCAATTGATGGATTATTAGAAATGAAAAAAAAAGACTGGAAAGTGCTGGACCACGTCACTTACAATAAAATGTTCAGACGGTCGCCCTTGGAAAGGGCAGGCTATGAACGGATCAGCCGGAACCTCGGTTATCTGAATGAATGATTTAGATCATATCTTTGCATTGGTAATTTTTCTATGATCACTCATCATGCCAGCAACAGAATATCAATGGAAATCGTTCGACGGGTGATGGATTTTATGATCGATTGGATAAAAGAACGAATATGATAAAACTAATAACCCCGGTTGAACTGCCCAATTTCAAAAATAAGATGGGCTACCGTCATCAATCAATGATGATCGGATCTTGTTTTGCCGAAAGTATCGGAACTTTTCTTCAGGAACTTTGTTTTCCAATTATGGTTAACCCGTTCGGAACTCTTTACAATCCTATTTCAATCGCAAACAGCCTTGATCTGCTTCTTTCAGGTAAAACTTTTACCGGACGACAGGACTTATTTTATTCCAATGGAGTCTACAACAGTTTTTATCATCACAGCCGGTTTTCTGGTTCCGATCAGTCGAATACATTGGCAATTATAAATAAACAGACTGCCGAAGCAGCTGGTGTTTTGAAGAAATGTCATCATCTTTTTATAACCTTTGGGACTTCGTGGGTATTTAAACACAAGACAAATGGAATCGTCGTTTCAAATTGTCATAAACTTCCTGCTGCAACATTCGAGCGTTACCGACTGTCGGTTTCACAAATAACTGAAACCTGGATTCCATTGATCGATAAGATGAGAAGCACAAATCCTGATCTGCACCTGGTTTTCACCGTTAGTCCCATCAGACATTTAAAAGATGGCGCTCACGAGAACCAGTTGAGCAAATCGACACTTCTTTTGGCAATTGACGAATTGACCGCCAAATATGGGGATGAAATCATCTCCTATTTCCCGTCGTACGAGCTTTTGCTTGACGAATTACGCGACTATCGATTTTACGCGGCCGATATGAACCATCCCAGCGAAGTAGCTGTTGATTTTATTCGCGAAAAGTTTGTTGCCTCAATTCTGGATAACGAAGCCATCGCATTTTCGGCAGAATTAGGAAATATTCTACCGACTCTTAAGCATAAAACACTGAATAGTAATGATAATCGCTACGTTTTATTTATTGAAAATCAAATTGAAAAAACAAAGCAACTTCAAATCAAATACCCTTTTATCGACCTTGAAAAGGTGAAGAAAAAGTTGCATGAAAAAATAGACAATTAAATTTTCAGTTAACGAATGCTTTTCATATTTTTAGCCGTAGGACTATTCCCAGAAACCGGGAAAAATCCTTATCCAAAAAAAAGAACAATATTAATAATGAAGTTCGTATGAGCTACCTAAAATTCGACAAAGAGGAACTGGTTAATCTGGAATACTCATTACAACGCGAATTTCTGCGCACTAACCGTTCGGGAGCCTATTCATCCTCGACTATTGCAGGTTGTAATACCCGTAAATACCACGGGATGCTGATTGTGAAGCTGGATGAGCTTGACGGAGGCAAACATGTACTACTTTCGTCGCTTGACGAAACGATTATTCAGCATGATGCCCAATTCAATCTCGGGATTCATAAATATCCTGGTGAGTTCTACGAACCCAAAGGTCACAAGTATATCCGTAATTTTGAGATTGACACGATTCCAAAAGTAACCTATCGGGTAGGCGGAGTAGTTCTTACAAAAACCCGAATGCTTGTAGAACATGAAAACCAGGTAATCGTTAAATATTCCCTTGAGGAGGCGAGTAGCCCGACAACCTTAAGATTTAAGCCTTTTTTGGCATTTCGTAATGTCCATCAGCTGACCCGTGCAAATATGGTTGCTAACGGGAAATATACCAAAGTAAAAAACGGTATAAAGATGAGCCTTTACGAAGGGTATCCCGAATTGCATATGCAATTCTCAAAAGCTGTCGATTTTGTGCCTGTTCCTGATTGGTCCCTGAATATTGAATACATAAAAGAACAGGCGAGAGGTTACGAGTTTCAGGAAGATCTTTATGTCCCCGGCTATTTTGAATTACCAATTAAGAAAGGAGAATCCGTATTTTTCTCTGCATCGACTGAGGTATGCGATCCTATAGATTTAAAAATACTATATTCATTCGAAAAAGAAAGACGTATTCCACGCGACAGTTTTATCAATTGCCTGATAAACTCTGCCCAGCAATTCATTTGGGAAAGAAAAGATGGCAAAGATATTATTGCCGGATTCCCCTGGTATGAATCGATTCCGTTGCAAACATTTCTTGCACTGCCCGGATTACTGCTGACTCAGTCAGAAATTACTATTTATGAGGAAATATTAAAGGCAAATCTCAACAGGCTGAAAAACGGATTATTGCCTAAATACGTTGGAACCCCTGGAGACTATGATTCTGTAGCTGCTCCCTTATTCGCATTCAATGCTATTCAGGAACTAAAGTCTTTCAAAGAGAATAAAGAATTATGGAAAAGTTACGGTTCTGCCATGAAAGAAATCCTGACAAATTACAAGCAAGGAACCCGTTTCAATATCCACATGGAACCGAATGGACTGATCTATGCCAAGCAAAATGGTGTTGCACTCACCTGGATGGATGCCTATATCGACGGGAAACCGGTGACTCAACGCGGAGGGTTTAATGTTGAGGTCAATGCCGCCTGGTATAATGCAGTTTGTTTTGCCCTCGAACTTGCAGAATCAGCAAAGGATAAAGCATTTATCAGCGAATGGTCATCTTATCCGCCATTAATTGCGCAGTCATTCTTAGATACCTTCTGGAATGATGAAAAAGGCTATCTGGCAGATTATGTTGACGGGGAATACGTTGACTGGTCGGTAAGGCCAAATATGATATTCGCAGCAAGTTTTGAATATTCGCCAATGTCGCGCGAGCAGAAAAAGTTAATAGTCAGCACGGTAAGAAATGAACTTTTAACTCCGCGAGGACTTCGATCACTTTCTCCGAAAGACTATCACTACAAAGGAGCCTGTGTAGGCAATGCCGGCAACCGATCAGCAGCAGTGCATATGGGAAGTGCTTACCCATTTCTGATTTATCCATTTGTTAAAGCCTACCTTGAGATTCACAAAGCAGGTGGCCTGTCTTTTGTCAAACAGATCATGGATGGATTCGAAGAGGAAATGTCAGAGCATTGTTTAGGAACACTTTCCGAAGTTTACGAAGGTAATCCGCCGCATACGGCCAGGGGAGCAATTTCACAAGCATGGAATGTTGCGGGTGTTTTAAGCGCCATTTCCCTACTCGAAAAATTCGAAGAAACAAAATAAAGGAGTAAAAGATTTTCTCAACTCAGCTACTAAAGGATGAAAGTTTTAATGTTTGGATGGGAGTTTCCCCCGCACATTAGCGGGGGTCTCGGTACAGCCAGTTACGGATTAACCAAAGGATTGGCACAATTAGATGATGTTGAGGTGCTTTTTGTTGTTCCAAAAGCATACGGTGACGAAGATAATTCAGCGGTAAAGCAGATTATCGGGGCAAGTGATGTGTCGATTACTCAGAAGAAGGTCTTTTTTCGAACTACAGAACGGAACTTCGATTACCTCGAAGTTGAATCGAATCTTGTTCCCTATTCTACCCCCGAGGAGTTTTGGAAATTGACTGAACAACGCGTCTCTTCCCAGACACGGTTTATCCAGACTGATTCAGAAGGTAAGCTTCCTTTTACCGGGAAATATGGCACTAACCTGCTCGAAGAAATTGCCAATTACGCCATTGTTGCAGAGTCGATTGGTAAGGAATACGATTTTGATGTTATCCATGCCCACGATTGGCTTGCCTATCCGGCTGGGATCGCTGCCAAAAGGGTAAGCGGGAAACCATTGGTTATTCATGTTCACGCAACCGATTTTGACCGAAGCGGCGGAAGTGTGAACCCAAGGGTTTATTCAATCGAACGCGAAGGAATGGAGGTCGCCGATCAGATTATTACGGTGAGCAATCTCACACGTAATATCGTGATCGAAAAATATGGAATAGACCCGGCAAAAGTTACTACTGTTTACAATGCCGTCGAACCTGTCGAAAAAGCGGAGAACAAGGGTTACTCCAAAGGAATCAATGAGAAAATTGTGACATTTTTGGGAAGGATCACGATGCAAAAAGGTCCTGAATATTTCATCGAGGCCGCATATCAGGTTTTGCGCCGAACAGACAACGTTCATTTCGTAATGGCCGGAAGCGGCGATCTAATGGAAAAAATGATCCGGCGTGCTGCCCGTTTGGGAATCGCCGACAGGTTTCATTTTACAGGATTTCTTCATGGTGACGATGTCTTCGATATGTTCCGAATGAGCGATGTATACGTAATGCCATCAGTATCTGAACCTTTTGGTATATCTCCGCTTGAAGCAATGATGTCGGATGTTCCGACAATTATTTCGAAACAATCGGGTGTGGCAGAAATCCTTACACATGCCATTAAGGTCGACTTCTGGGATATTAATGCCATGGCCGACGCCATCTACGGAATCTTAAAATATCCTGCCTTATCAACAATGTTTAGAAAATTTGGACGAGTAGAGGTTGACAGTTTACAATGGAAACACTCCGCCGAACACGTCCTTAAAGTCTATAAGTCCGCATTAAAAAAACCCAACACCAAAGAGATAGCGTTATGAAAACAGTTTGCCTCAACTTTCAGATACATCAGCCTTTCCGGTACAGGAAATACAGATTTTTCGACATTGGAAACGATGCCTATTACTACGATGATTTTGCAAACGAAACCATTTTGCGAAAGGCCGCTGATCAATGTTATTTACCTGCCAATAAAATCATTCTTGAACAAATATTAAAGTACAAGGGTAAATTCAAGGTATCCTATTCATTATCAGGCGTAGTTCTCGACCAATTCAAATTGTATGCACCCGAAGTAATCGAATCGTTCCAGAAACTGGCTGCGACCGGATGCGTTGAGTTTTTATCCGAAACATATGCCAATTCGCTTGTTTCGTTGGCAGACGGCGGGTTTTTCGAATCACAGGTTAAAGCGCACGACGACCTGATTGAAGAACTTTTCGGACAACGCCCTAAAGTATTCAGCAATACCGAACTAATTTACTCTGACGAAATTGGAGACCTTGTTCAACGCATGGGATTCGAGGCAATGATTACAGAAGGAGCTAAACATATCCTGGGATGGAAAAGTCCCAACTATTTATATTGCAATGCATTAAATCCAAGACTAAAAGTTTTGATGCGCAATTTCCGATTCAGCGACGATCTGTCATTTCGGTTCTCGAATAAAGCCTGGAATGAATTTCCATTGACGGCCGAAAAATATGCCGGATGGATGAACAGCCTTCCAAAAGAGGAAGAGGTAGTAACTATCTTCATCAATTACGAAACCTTTGGTCAGCTTCAGCCCAAGAATTCGGGGATATTCGATTTCTTAAAGAAACTTCCTGAAGCAATTTTAAAATCAGGTAAGCTTTCCTTCTCTATGGCATCAGAGGTTATCAATGATCTGCAGCCGGTTTCAGCCGTCCATGTACCCTATCCTATTTCATGGGCCGACGAAGAACGCGACCTTTCGGCATGGCTGGGAAACGAACTTCAAAAGGAGGCTTTTGATAAGCTTTACCAGCTCAAGGATCGGATGAGAAATTGTACGAATGCGACGATGCTCAAAGATTGGGATTATCTCCAGACGAATGATCATTTCTATTATATGTGTACCAAGTTCTTTTCCGACGGAGAAGTTCACAAATATTTCAACCCATATGGAACTCCTTATGAGGCCTTTATCAACTATATGAATGTCTTGAGCGACTTCAAAATCAGGCTCAATGCAATTGTTCCGAAAAGTGCCAAAGATCAGGAAATCGCTAATCTAAAGGACCTTGTTAACGAAAAAACAAAGAAGCTTGAATTGACGGAAACAGAGTTGAAGAAAGTTAAAAAAGAAGTGGCAGCAGCCAAGCTGACTCAGGACAAGATTGCAGTAGTATCTAAAGTTGAAGTTGTGAAACCGCTAAGTAAGGCCGCTCCAAAAAAAGCAACGCCCAAAAAGGCAGCGTCCAAAAAACCATTAAAAAAAGAATAGTTTGACTTTTACAATTACACATGTTTCAGTGAAGCACGGCTTGAACGATTAAAAGAAATATGAAAAACAAAAAGTCCGGATTTTATTCGGGCTTTTTATTTTTACGCAATTTGAATTTTTGATTGATTTCCACAGAATCATCAAAAAGATTGTAATTTAGCTATCCGCTATAAGACCAACTATGTTCGCTAAAACAAATACGATTTGGAATCATAAATCAATTATCCCCAGCAGAATACGAAATATCCTGTTTCTGTTGCTCGGGCTATTTCTCTTTCTCAATGGTTCAAAATCGATTGCCGCGGTAGTCACAAACAACCTGAATTTTGATTTCTATTCGCAGGAAAACGGACTTTCAAACAACCAGATCCACTGCATCCGTCAGGATAAAAAAGGCTGGATGTGGTTTGGTACTTCGCAGGGCATCTGCCGGTTCGACGGTTATAAGTTTACTGTTTTCAAGAATGATCCCGAAGACTCGACAAGTTTAAAGGGAAATTTGGTGCGAACGATCTTCGAAGACAGGAAAGGACAACTCTGGATTGGAACTGAAAATGGCGGGCTCAATAAATTCAACCGCGAAAAAGAGAATTTCCAGCATTTGTTTTATTCAGGTGATCAGCCATTATTAAAAGATGCCACAGTCACTTCAATTAACGAAGATTCAATTGGAAATTTATGGGTGGGTACGAGCACACATCTTTACCGCATTGAAAATGAGAACAAATTGTCGGAGATTAAACCGGCCAACACCAGCAGTTTGTCAGAGTATTTCAGGGTGATAAAGTCCGACAGATCAGGAAGAATATGGCTTGGCACAAATAACGGACTGTATCTTTACAACCCAAAAAACAATCAAATCCAGAAAATCAACCTGTCTCAAAATCAATCATCCAATCAGGAAATTTGGGACATATTCCAGGATGACGATGGTACCTTATGGATTGGCACTTATTCAAATGGCCTCTTAACCGTTAACCCCTTCACACTAGAAGTAAAACAATTAACACTGGATTCAGAAAACGACAGGAATCAAACAGTCAGGGCGGTTTCGAAAGACCGGAATGGAAAATACTGGATCGGAACCCGCGGTGGTTTGTACGTTTATGAGAAAAATAAAGGTGCAACAGCATATTACTATCACGACGAACGCGAACCTAAAAGCCTGGTTAATAATTCGATCCAGTGCATTTTTCACGATTTGAAAGGGGATGTCTGGATTGGAACACGCAATGGAATTAATTTTTTGATAGAGGAAAGACAGAACATTCAAGGATATAAATCGATGCCCGGAGACAACCGCTACTTGAACAGCAGCGAAATATATGCTTTCTGGGTTGACCCAAAAGGAGATATCTGGACAGGAACCGAAAGTGGCGGAATAAACATTCTTGACAGAAGGACCGGACGTTTCAGTTACCTGTTGCCCCAAAAAGGGAACCCGAACTCTTTATCGCGCAATTGTATTAAAGCATTGCTCGATGATGGTAAAAACAACCTCTGGATCGGTACATTCCTCGGAGGAATCGACGTACTCAACCTGCAAACTGGCGCATTCAAACATTACACAAACAATCCGGTTGCCCCGTCAAGCCTGTCGGATAACCGTGTCTGGTCATTTTTGCGCGACAGCAACAATGATATCTGGGTAGGGACGAGTGCAGGGCTCGATAAGTTTGACCCGGCAACAGGTTCCTTTGTACATTTCCGAAATCTTGTCGATGGACAACAGGTAAACTGGATAGCAGAAGACTCCGATCATACAATATGGATTGGCGCTGATAATCTTGTACTCTATGATCCTAAAAATCAGAAAATAACACGAATTCCGGAAACAACGCGCTGTATGCTTCACGATTCGAAGAACCGGTACTGGCTCGCTACACCAAACCGTGGAATTGCTTTGTTTTCGAAGGAGAAGGGTATCCTAAAATACTATTCCGAAAAAAACGGTTTGGCAAATAACCAGACACTTGCCATACTCGAAGACAACGAACATTTTCTATGGATCAGTACGACGAATGGTCTTTCAAAATTCGATCCCGAAAGCGAACGGTTTCACAACTTCTCATTGAAAAACGGCTTCCAGAACAATCAGTTTACTTATGGAGCAGCTTATAAAACGACTAACGGAGAGTTGCTTTTTGGTGGAATATCCGGGTTCAATATTTTTAATCCCATCAAAATAAAATCGGGCGACTATTTTCCGCAGATTGTTTTAACCGATCTAAAGATTTTCAATAAATCGGTTAAAATCGGAGACCTGAAAAAAGATATCCTGACGAAAAGTATCACCGAAACAGAAAAAATTGAGCTCAAATATGATCAGAATTCAATTACACTGGACTTTGCCTCGTTCGATTATGCCAACAGCCTCGGAATTCAATATTCCTATTTTCTGGAAAGCTTCGACAAGGATTGGAACGAACCTTCTGTGAATCGGTCGGCCACCTATACGAACCTTGACCCGGGAGAATATACATTTCAGGTGAAGACAGTGTCCATCGACAGGAAAGAGAGCAATTTAGGACCAATATTAAAAATAAAAGTGCTTGCACCTGTCTGGGGAACCTGGTGGTTTAGAAGTCTTATTTTCCTTGCCATCACCGGTCTTTTTTACCTATTAATTACGTTCCTTCTCTACAAGGAAAAACTAAAGAATGACCTGCGTCTTGAACGCCTGAATGCCAAAAAACTTCATGAACTCGACACGATGAAATTACGGTTTTACACCAATATTTCGCACGAAATACGGACACCGCTCACGTTGATTCTGGGACCATTGGAAAAAATGCTTCACAATACCATTCCGGGAAACGAAATAAAGGGATATGTTGAATTGATGCACCGAAATGCTACTCAATTACATCAATTAATCAACCAGTTACTTGATTTTAGAAAACTTGAAAGCGGAAACCTGAAACTGGTGTTGGCTTGTGGCGATATGGTCTCCTTTCTGGCAGAAATTGTCGGGTCGTTTGACAAATATGCTGAAGAAAAAGAGATCAATCTGAAATTCAATTCCCTCAAAAAAGAGATCATCACCAACTTTGATGCTGATAAGCTGGGGAAAATCATGAACAACCTGTTGTCGAATGCCTTCAAATTTACGGGGAAGGGTGGCAAAATATCAGTAAACCTATCGCTGGTTTTTGATTCGGATGAAAGCGAGCCGATTAGTGATTCATTGGAAAAAAGAATGATCGAAATTACGGTGAAAGACACGGGAATCGGGATTGCCGAGACGAATCTGGAGAAAATATTTGTCCGTTTTTTCCAGGTTGATGACAGTGCAAAACAAACCGGAACCGGAATTGGACTGGCCTTAACCAAAGAATTGGTCAAATTGCACAAAGGGAGTATTTCGGTACAGAGTAAACCGGGTAAAGGTTCGAAATTTACCATTCATCTGCCTTACGAAGAAGTCCTTAAGCCTCAACTTGCTGAAAATTCAAATGCAGAAAACAAAAATGAACAGTCAGGTATCCGACAAATGGAGGATCTTACTGTTGAAACGATGCCTGCAGGCCGAAAAATAATGCTGTTGGTTGACGACAATTCAGATGTCAGGTACTTCATTAAGTCGCATTTCGCAACAAATTACCAGGTATTGGAAGCTGAAAATGGGCTTGAAGGATGGAATATTGCGTTGAAAACAATTCCAGATATTATCATCTGTGATGTGATGATGCCTGATATTGATGGTTTTGAACTCTGTCGGAAGATTCGAAAAGACGAACGGACCTCTCATATTCCAATCATTCTCGTTACTGCGCTCGGATCGAGAGAACACGAAATCGAAGGATTGAGCTCAGGCGCAGATGATTACATAACAAAACCTTTCGATTTGGGTATTTTGCAGACCAAAGTTGAGAATATTCTGTCGGTCCGGCAGTCGCTGAAGCAAAAATACACTTCCGAAATGCTACTGCAACCAAGGAATATAATCCTTAGTTCGCCCGATGAGCGGTTTCTGCAAAAAGCGATCGAAGTGGTGGAGAACAATATTTCGGATCCAGATCTCGACATCGAACGTTTTGCAACAGCCATTGGTGTCAGCCGGATGCAGCTTTACCGCAAACTTGATGCCCTTACCGAGATGACCGTAAAAGAATTTGTCCGAAACATTCGTTTAAAAAGGGCAGCTCAACTATTGGTTCAAAAGAAGCTCAATGTCTCTGAGATTGCTTATGCGGTAGGCTTTAAAGATCTTTCACATTTTCGTAAATGCTTTAAGACCGAGTTTGGAATGAGTGCAACAGAATTCATTGACAAAAATTACACCTAAATGATATATTGGGTTGTTTAATCCATGTGAAAGTTATTTCTTGCCACCTTATCTTTTTACTTTACATTTAATTTCCAAATCAAATACATTTCTATCAATCAATTTTATAGTCAACATCAAATATGATAAGTTAACTACAAATTGTAAATAAGCGCGTTCTATATTTTGTTTAATATCTTACCTATAACTCGATTATTGTGAGATTCGTATTGAATGATTTTTGTTAGTGCATTTGCAACATGCCACATTAAAACTGGAGGTACGGCATTGCCAATTGCTCTATATTGTCTATTTTCAGATACGATGTCAAATTTAAAGGTTAATGGAAATGATTGAATACAAGCCGCTTCTCTTGGAGTAAATCTTCTATATCGATCATCAATCATTAAAACAGGATCTGTACCATTTAAACTAACTTTAGCAAGGTGAGAACTAATTGTATTGCAAGGTTGCTCCAAATCTTGTACCCTCCCTTTATTCATTTTTTCTCTAACCTTTAGCATTCCATCAACTGCTTTTTGACTAAAAAACCACTTATTATCTGTATTGGCCTTATTATCTATAACTTGCCACAATTTAACTTTTGAACCATTTAAAGTAATTGGGCTAGGAAAACGAAAATTGAAATAATCTTCAAATTCTCTAAACCCAATAATGAATACGCGCTCCCTTTTTTGTGGCACACCGAATTCTGATGCATTTAAAAGTTTGTGATGTACAAAATATCCTGCATTCTCAAATTCTTTTATTATCATTGGGAAAGCCTTCCCTTTATTTGCTGAAAGTAAACCTTTTACATTTTCGCCAATAAAGAAGCGAGGTCGTTTTTCCTTCAAAATATTTACCATTTCAAAAAATAATTTGCCTCTGTCGTCTTTAAAACCAAGTCTTGGAGGATTTTGTGCACTAATTGAAAATGATTGACATGGGAATCCGCCTAATAAAATATCATGGTCAGGAACCATACTCGGTATAATATCTCTAACATCCTTAATTTCGCAACTATGTTTAAAATTGTTATTATAAATAGTTGTTGCATAAGAATCATTGTCTACTGCATAAACAACTTCAAAAGGCAATGCTTCAAAGAATTTTCCAAGGAAGTTGAAATCTCCTTGAATACCGAGGTCCATTCCTCCACATCCACAAAAAAGGGAAGCAACTCTTAGTATCTTATTTCCATTAATTTCTGCCATTGACCGGAAGTTTTAGAGAATTCAACAACTAGATTTTTATCAATTTTCAAGTTGCCTCACTGGTGTCTATTAAAAAATGTTAATCAAATTTGAAGTCCAAATGCAGTTGGCAATCGTTATCATCATAATCCCTGTTTGCCATAGGAGCCAAGAGCTCTTGGATGGGATCCTTGACCAGCAAGGAATTACCAAGGATACGCATGACCTCAACAACAGGTCTGCCCAGTTTGAGGTCGAGTTCAATAATAGCGACAAGACAGTACGTGATAATGGCGACATGTATCTGTATCCGTACTGCATTCTCAGAT
>Ga0209724_1002771_pt1 | contig 14779 bp, 3 predicted proteins | sample grotaG_FD_184143 | JGI IMG/M metagenome (GOLD analysis project Ga0209724, IMG submission 184143) | Glacier valley bacterial and archeal communities from Borup Fiord, Nunavut, Canada, to study Microbial Dark Matter (Phase II) -... | ecosystem: Environmental > Aquatic > Freshwater > Ice > Glacier ...
GCAGTGGATGAAGTGGTGGTCAGTAAAGCGGGCAAAATGACCCACGGGGTGGGGCGGTTCTATTCGAGCATTGCCGGACGACCAATAGGCGGCGTGTCATTTGTGGCGGCGTCGTTGGTGGATGTCGGACAGCGACGGTCGTATCCGGTACAGGTCGAACAGCGTCTGCCGAGGCCAAAAGCGACAGCCCCGGCGGGCGAAACGGTCAAACGCGGGCGTGGTCGTCCAAAAGGGAGCAAGAATCACGCCAAAAGTGCGCCGCTGTTGAGTGCGGAACTGATGGTACTCGACGGGCTGCTTTGCGGGCTGCTCAAGCGGATTGGCGTATTGCAGGTCAAGCATCTGGTCATGGACGGCTTCTTCGGGAATTATCCGACCACCTGGCTGGCCGCTCAACATGGCTTGCACCTCATCAGCAAATTACGCCATAACGCCGTCTTGTTTTTCCCTTACACAGGCCCGAAACCACGGCGCGGTCCGACCCCGCGTTACGGCCAGCGGCTCGACTATCGTGCGCTACCGCTTGACGCGCGTACTTCGGTGGTCAGCGAAGGTCACTTTGTGACCGAAACCTATGTCCTCACCCTCTTACACAAGGACTTTTCCGACCCGCTCAACGTCGTGGTTATCGCCAAGACCGACACCCGCTCGCGTAAACGCTCGCACGTCGTCCTGTTTTCCACCGACTTGTCCCTGTCCCCAGCGCATCTCGCTGACTACTATGCGCTACGCTTTCAAATTGAGTTCAACTTCCGCGATGCTAAGCAGTATTTCGGTCTCGAAGATTTCATGAACGTTTCCCAACCCGCTGTCACCAACGCCGTCGGTTTATCCTTCCTGATGGTCAACCTGTCTGCCATACTGTTGCAAGCGCATCGCGCCGACTCAACCGACTTCAGTATTCTCGACCTCAAAGCCTTGTTTCGCGCCCGTCGCTACTTGCACGAAACAATTATTGCTTTGCCTGAACCGCTTCCACCTAATATTATTTCCAGCATTTGGTACCGTTTCACTGCACTCGGCGCTATTCGCCCACTGGATAACTTCCGAAATGCGGCATAATTGGCGAGGGTATTGAATTGGTAAAGCGCTCGGGAGCTACCAAATTGTGCCGGAAATCGAGGGAGATAGGTTGCAAGCGTTTTGGAATGCACTCCTACTGAGAAGATGGCTAAAGTTGCCGTTGTTTCCTCAAAAAACGCATGAGAAACAAATAACGAAGAAAAACAGTCCCTTTACGATGCTCCTGACTGTTTCACATACCGGTACAATGTTGCACGAGAGATGCCAAGAGTCGCACAAATTTCTTGGATAGAATTACTTTTGTCATCATACATCCGTTGCGCAAGGGCTATTTTCGAGTTGGTCTTCAGTTTTTTAGGTCTGCCACCAATTCGTCCCCGCGCGCGTGCCGCTGTGAGTCCGGCTTTTGTACGTTCTCGAATTAGATCGCGCTCGAACTCGGCCAATGCGCCCATCAAATGGAAAATTAGCTTGCCGCTTGGCGTTGTCGTGTCGATTTGCTCGGTCAAACTGACGAACTCGACGTTTCGCTCCTGAAGGGTATTGAGCATCTCGATGAGATGCTTTAGGGAGCGACCTGCCCGATCGAGCTTCCAAACGACAAGGGTGTCGCCTGGACGTAGAAACGCTAATGCTTCATCCAAGCCTTTCCGCTCGAACTTCGCGCCGGAGATTGTGTCGGAGAACAACTTTTCACAATGAGCGGCTCGCAGCGCATCGAGCTGTAAGGCTTCATTTTGTTCTTGTGTCGAAACACGCGCATACCCAACTTTCATAACATTCGCCTACCTGTCTCATCACTCTCGTCAAACTGTTAATGTTTTGAGATGCTGATTATAAGACAAGATTTGAGACAGTCAAGGGTGGGCAATTAAAATCTTTTGACAGGGCCGACTGCTTGTCTCAGGAAACGTTCCTTTTTGACATGCAGGCAATGGGCATCGCGCGCCTTTTTTGGCTGCGAGTATCGCTCAAAAGTGGTTTTAGAACACCAATCCAATGCGACGATATAACGTCTAATATAATTGGATGACGTCTTATCAGTGCCAAGTTTTCAATTCCATATAGTACTATAGTACTATAGTGACAAAATTTTTAATCTGTATTATTTTGATGCTTACGAAGTTTCACGCCATCTGGAGATTTATGCGCTTAAAACACACGCTGTTTCTATTGGGTTTGCTTTTGTTGCTCACCTTCGCATCTGCGATATTTGTCACCAAAACACAAGCACAATCTAGCTTAGCGCTCGCATATAACTCTCCAACCCTACTGCCTAACACACCTGTTCTTGAACAGACAGTACCTCCCTCTACTGGTTTATTTGTTTTAATGGTTTATCATGACGCTCTTGGTGGCTTAAGTGTGACTGCACCAGATGGCAGCAATCAGCGTCAGATTCGAGCAACTGGCGACAAACCTGTCTGGTCGAATTACGGACAGCAGCTCGCTTTTATCGACAAAGATATTCATGGCGTGTCGCAAGTATTTGTCATGAACTCATTGGGTCATTATGTGACGCAAATTACGCAAACCTCTAACGGGGTATGCAGCTTGCCAAGTTGGTCATCTAATGACAGCCAGATTGCTTACGGCGTCTCGGTCGCAGTCAATCGATTTTCCAATCGCTGCGACATCTACAAAGTTCCGGTTGACGGATCAAGTACGCCCCAATTTGTGTTCAATAACGTTAGCGCTTTTACTTGGCTCCCGAATGGTACATTCTCTTTTTCGCAACCATCCGCGGGTAGTGGGTCAGATGTACTAGGGATGGCAAAGTTACCATCTTCAACCAACTCATCGAATGGTTCCAGCGCCGCGTCGTCAACGAGTACAACTCAGTCACTGCCAGCTTCAATTCCGCAGAGTTGTGGTTCAGTTACCAACATGCAAGTTGCTCACGATGGCACAGCCATCGCTTATCAAGTGTTATGTAGCGACGCAACTAATCGCTATTATATAACTAATTTTCGCCCGGGCGGGACAACGATAACTTCAGTTACACCTAGTGTGGTTGTTTGGTTACCGCATGGTGGTGTCATTTATGGTACTCAAAGCCAATTATCATATGCCACGGATATATCCAATATTGGAAGTGCCTCCAGCATCCCACTAACGGCTTTATCAACAATGAAAGGCGATTTAAGCACCGCCCAAGCTACAAGCAGCATAGTTGCGCCGGACCCGGTCGCAGGAGATCGCGTAATCGATCCCGATTTTATTTCTAACAGCAAATTGCAATCAGAGCTTACACTGTCAAATAGTTATGACCCTGCAACAGGTGAAAACAATTTTACGGCACCTGACTTAAAAACTGCGAACGGAACGACACAACCCTACGCTTCAAGTACAGGTCATATCGACCCTGCCAATGGCCAGTACAAGCCTGGCTCAGACATGGGTGCTGCGCTACCTGACTATGGCTTATACAACCGATTTCCAGTAACCGATTATGCAAATCCAGTTGGTGGAGGATACTCAATCACCAATGAAGCGATTACGTTACCTGGCAGTGGCTCACCGCTTGATTTTCGTTTTACTTACTCGCCACAAAACGGCTGGCAGCAGTCTCAGCAATCATTTGGTCATATATGGACGCACAACTTCAATATAAAGCTCATTCTTGCTTGTGACAACTTCTATCCGACATGGGAAACTCCTATCAATGGACGGATTGTGCTTCAAGAGAGCAGCGGCGCACGGCAAACATTTATAGATAACTTATATGGCAGTAGCAGTGGGACATTTTTACCCGGTCAAAACACAACCCGGTTTACACCTGAGGTGAACGGTCCACATGCCAGCCTAGAACGGCTTAAGGTTACTTATGCTAACAATACAATCAGCTATGGTGTCACCGATAACTGGACTGAAGGGGATTGCCCTTCCTTAGCGGGTCAAGATTTACAAACCAAGGAATCGAGAGTATACAAGCTCACTTTAGCTGATGACACCACCTATTTATTCGATTGGCTAGGTCGATTGATGACGATCGACCATGTTCATCAGAGCACTAACGATTGGCATCCGCTGAAGTTCCTTTATTACGGCGGAACTCCGTCGGCATTATCAAATGATCCGAACAGCTACAGCGCGCTACCAAATGGTTATAACTGTGGCACTACACCCAGTGCGACTTCCATAGGCGCAGGCGAACTGGTACGTGTGCTCGATGTTACTGGAAACAACTACCTTGATTTGTGCTACCAAAATGGCTCAAATAATATAATTGAAGTGCATGATAAACGTAATGGTAGTAAGGCTAGTCCGGCTGCCCCTTCACTTCAGTTCATTTATGATAACAACACTAACCTCGTGCAGACCAAAGATTGGCGCGGCAAAACTTGGTCGTATACTTATGGCACTCAGGTCTATGATCCTAATACGCCTACCATCCCCAAAACCATTTCAGTTCCGCCTGTTTTGACAAGCGTTATTAGCCCCAATAATGTTGCATTAGCAGTCGTTTACAACGTCAACGTCTGGAATAAAGATTGCACGAATAGTACCGCCGGCCAACAGCCATATCCCTGCTTGACGATTGGGCAACGCATATCAGGGGCGTTCGATGGAACGACGATTCACGGTGCAACCGAAACCTTTGATCTGTCTGGGCAAATAACGCCACCCAATGCCAGTACTTGCAGTCCGTGTTTTACGACTGTCACGACTGGTATAGGTCATGCCAATAACATCCCGGTAGGAACATGGGTGAACGCTGGTGTAAATATTTTCACGAATACCAGTGCAGATACGACTACGGGTACCGTGACTTATTTCAAGTCAGGCGATGTAACTACATCGAACGGCTACAAGACAAATATTTCTGAAAGCAGCATCAATTCTACCGGCGCTAGCATTGCTTTCCTGTATGGGGCTTCTAACAACACAAATGGCGCTGTAAACAACGATCCGTACCAACGGGTCACCGTCGCACAACCTGGCGCAAATCTAGCGAATTCGGGTAAAAATATTGTTATCTACCATTACAATAACGTCGATTTGCCCAATGAGCCGAAATCTGGGCCGTTCCATGTGCAAGATTATTTGCTCGGTCAAGTAGACGATACGATCAGCGGAAGCATAAGCGGGTCGCCTGCAAACATTTGTCGATACACCTACGTATATCAATACACGAATACGAATTATCCCACATTGCCTACTCAATTCGACAAAATAGATTTATCTAAAACGAACGCCCCATTGTCCAATACCGGAAAAGATGGGTCAGGCTGCAACACTGGTGCCGCTAATCTTGCCAGTGATCAAGTATACCATTTGATGTATTACAACGCAGATGGGTATCTCGAAGCGATTACTGACCCAAATGGCACTGTAACTTTCTATACCTATAATGCAAATGGGCAGCTAGCATCTCAAACGAAAAATTACAACGGTTCCCTTGCTGGTACTGAGAGCGATTTACTCAGCAGTGTGCCAATATATAACCCTGGCAGCCCATCAGTTAATATTACGATCAGCTATCAATATGATGCTGATGGCCGCTTGACGGATGTAATCGATCGTGTACCAGATCAAAATGGTAAGATGCGCGATGATCACACGGTGTATGATACTCAATGCAACCTTGCCAATGATCCTTTGTGTAACAGCGTGGAGCAATTTCTCAATTACGACGCTAGTACATTTCCGACGCAAACTGCCTCGAAAAATGTTGCAACAGCTACTCAATATGACGACTCGGGGCGTATCGTTAGAGTCATTGACGCACGCGGTTACTCAACAAATTTCAATTACGAAGGTTGGGGACGCCTCGCCTCGGTCACGCGCAATGATGCTTCCAACAACATTGTTGTACAAACGATTTACGGGTATAGCGCATTTGCACCGCTTGGTGGTGTCTCTACGGGATATACACAAGTTGCCGTTAAGCATATGGTCACTGCCGGAGTTGGCATTGCCAATGTTGTATGTTACGACAACGTTCATCGAGCGACCGCCTACGTCGAAAACCTGAGCAGCTCGAATCTTAATTGGAATTGCACTAGCTCATTAAATCCAGGCGCCGCAGATCAAAATGCGTTCACCGAAGTTCAGTTCAACGGTACTGCGCAAGGACATCTGCCATATGTCATCATTAACCACACGCTCAATTTACAGACGCTATTTGCCTATGATGCCTTTGGGAACCCAATTCAAGTTGCTAGCAAAGATTTACTCAATGGAAACGCAGCAACAAATACTTCCACTTGGAATTATGGCTATGACCAGTTCAGACGACTGGTTAACGTAAGCGATGCACTGGCTGTTTCAGGTAGCCCACTGAGCCACAATCAGTGGTTTTGCTATAACTCTAATAGTCAGATTGTCTATCAAGTTATCAATCCGGCTGCTGCATCAAATGTTCCTGGCTGCGTCAATGATGATTCAGGGATCGCTGCCGTAAGTGGTGGACCAACTGGTTATTGGAGTGGGCAAGTGCTCAGCTCAACTGCAATACCCGTTTTCGATACGAGTCACGCAGCTCCTACAGTCGATCAATCTGCCAATATTCAAACATGGCTGATGTATGATGCGCTCGGTCAGAAGACTGATACCTACGACGCCATTGGTCGTCGGACAACAACTTCTTATGACGCACTGGGACGCATAAATTTCATCGGCAAAAACAACACAGCCGTTGGGTATGGTTTTGGTACTTTTGTTGCAGCACAGCCTGACTTGAACAACAACGTAAGCGTTGTTTATGATCTGGTTAATCGCACCCAAACCATGACCGACTGGTTAGGCCGAGCAACAAAAACTGAATTTGACGCGCTGGGTCGTAAGAGCAGGTTAACGGAAAATTATAATCCGTCCCAACCTGCACCAAGCCCCGGTCAAAATCTTGATCAAAATATCATTACAACCTATCAATACGATCCACTCGGCAAAGTCATTGCACAGTCAGATCCGGTCACAAATCCTGTGCCAACATTCGATGCTAATGGAAATATCGTTGGGCAGCATACCAGCATAACATATGACGCACTCGGCAATCCACTGACTGCTACTGACCCAGTAGGTGCGGTCACGACAAAAACTTACGATATGTTAGGGCGTGTAACACAGATACAAAGCCCGGACGCGCCAATCGTTAACTACACTTACGATGGCTTGAATCGTTTGTCGCAAACGCAAACTCAGGCGTTGCCACCGCTGACCCAAAGCTATCAATACGATTTGCAACGCAATATGACTGGCTTCGATGGCACTGGTCGCGCCACCTTCGCTACCAACAATATTTTCGGCAGGCCGACCCAAGTCACACAAAACTACATAAGCGGTCAACTAATCAACAGCCCTACCGCTTTTGATCAGAACGTCCAGACAAACTACCAATATGATTTGTTAGGTGAACTCACTGCCGTTACGCGTCCGAACAGTACTGCGCCTACCACTACTTATGCCTACAACACTGTTGGTGAAGTGAGCGGCATTACTCAGGCGGTCACTTCTACGACGGCTATGACCCAAACGATGATCTACGATGCAGTTGGGCGCACTGCAACCACTACACAACAATCGGGTAACAAAACAACAACGCTTTATGATGCGCTTGATAAACCACTCAACCTTAATCGTACTACACCCAGTGACAATGTAAGCCTTAGCTATAGCTATAATGGCGTTAATAAACAGGTCGTAATGACCGATGTGTCTGGCACCACTACCTACAAGTATGATGCGTTGGGTCGAATGATCCAGGCAAGCGGTGGTGCAACCGGGCAAACGCTTGCTTATACCTACAATCAAGGTGGACAGCGCACCAGCCTCAACATGAGCGGTACCGGCAGTCCTACCCCACGCACTATTACCTACAATTACCAAAATCAGGCGGCAACCACAAGTTACAGCACCTTGCAGAGCTTAACTTTGAGCGGTGGCTGGTCATCAACAGGGACAGTAAATTACACCTATCTCTCCACGGCACAGGGTATCAGCCATTTGCCGTCGCAGATAAAAATGCCGAACAATGTCACTGAGACGCTAGGGTATGACGGTGATCTGCGGTTGACTGGTGTTGACTATTCTAATGCCACCAACAGCTTGTTCCAGGTCGATTATAGCCTCGACAACAATGGCAATCGTCTGACGTCGGACGAGTACTTGAACGAACCACCACTAATGCCCTGTCAGGTATCAGCGGCCTGCGCTAATGGTCTCAAGGAAAAGGATACGATCGGCATTTATCGACCCACTACCGGTCAATTCTTACTCCGCAACACGAACAGTACTGGTGCGCCTGACATAAGTGCAACCTTCAATCCAGCTCCAGCTAGCGATAAGATAGTGCCGATCGTCGGAAATTGGACGGACAAACAGCCGAATCAGGTCGTCGATACGATCGGCACATATGATCAAACTACGGCGCAAGTCTCATTACGTTACACAAATACCTCTGGCGCACCAGATAAGCAATTCATCTTTGGACAACCGGGCGACCAGCCGTTAGTAGGGCGCTGGTCGCCAGCCAGCACTCACGATGGGTTTGGCGTATATCGTCCATCAAACGGTTTAATGTTCTTGACGAACACACTTGATGCTTCTATTCCCAATTATATATTGATTGTGGGCGTTCCGGGTGACCAGGTGATCGCCGGAAACTGGAACGGCGGGGCGAATGATGGTATCGGCTTATACAGACCGGCTACCTCAACTTTCTATTTAACCAACACGGTATCGAGCGGTACTTTCTATCCTGATTATGTGTTCACATTTGGTAATGCGAATGGCCACTACATCCCTATTGCAGGGAATTGGACGGGCACTTACGGAAATAACATCGGCAGCGGAGTCGGGTTATTTGACACGACCACCGGCACTTTCTACTTAAAGAACACGCTGCAAGCAGGTTTTGCGGATTATACGATTCCCTATGGCCTCACCAGCGATGTAGCATTGGCTGGAGCATGGTCGCAACCGATCGCAAATCCGAGCGTGCCGCCCACGGCTACGCCACCCGTGATTGTGCCACCGACGTCTACTCCTTATACCCCACCGCCGAGGCCAACGCCCACACCCGGCAATGGGATCGGACCGACCCAACCCGCCTATGATGGTAATATCAACTTCGTCAAATACGTGCCGGGTTTGCCTTATAATCCGCAGGCAGCTATTGCTCTAGCGAATCGCTCATTCGATTACCTGTTGAGCCCAACAAACATTGGTAATTCGACCAGTGGTTTATTACATCGACTCATTGTTTATTCGTATGACCGCCTAAATCATCTGACAGATGCTAAATATACGGATAATACAGCGACGGGTACTTGGAACACCTATGAGTATCAGTATTCATATGATCTTGACGGCAATCGCACTGCTGCAAAGTCATTTTACTACCCTGACGTAAACAATACGGCCAGCTCAGTTTTCGATCAATCGACCTATGCCTACAATTTGGCAGATCAATTGATTGTAAAATCCGATCTTAATCCGGCGGACGGCACATTGAAGGGTACTGGCAATTTTTCTTATAGTACCGATGGGCAAATGGTCTACGAGAGCTATACACGCGTTGGGCAACCAACCAGTATTCCTCAATATGGTTATGCGTACGACTCAGCCGGACGGCTCACAGTCGTTACCGATTATACCAATAACCTGTTCATCAACTATATCTACGACGGGTTGGATAATCGCGTTATAAAGAACGCAACATCAGGCACTACACTATCAGCGTCAAGCTATCTGTATGATATGACTTCGCAGTTACCACAAATGGTGGGTGAATTCCGCAACAATGCAAGCCCAATTTGGTACATTTCTGGTGGGAAAGCGCTCGGCCAGGATGTGAGCGGTACACCCGGTGCGCTAAGCTATTTCGCTTACGATGGCCTCGGTTCCGTGCGCGCTGTATTCGACACCAATGGTACGCAGCGCTCGTTGACCAACTACGACCCCTACGGCCAAATCATGGAGCACGTCAATGATTTAACGCCCCATTTGGGCTACACAGGTGCGCTGACGGACGAGTCAGGCTTTGTGTATCTGAATGCGCGTGTCTACGATCCACATTTGGGCACATTCTTGACCGGCGATACCTTAGAAGGTACGGCAGCCAATCCGGGTAGTTTTAACAGGTATGGTTATGTACAGGGCGACCCAATTAACGCAATCGATCCTTCCGGTCACGTACTTGTAGATCCCGGTAAAGGTGATTTTGGTGGAGTGGGTGGGGGTGGCTATCTCGGATATGGTCAGATGGGGGGTGCTGCTAGCAGCGGTGCTGGAGGCACTACTATCAGCATAGTTGCTGATACAATAGAAGATGGTATAACTATTTTCCGAATAATTAACAAAGCGATTCGAACTATATTAGATGCGCCTATTCCGACTGCTAATTCTTCAACTTCTCAGGTAGCTATCACAATGGCACCACAGGCATCAGCTTCAACAAGCTCGACGACATCAAACGATCCATGCGGCTTTTTCGCTGGCACTCCAATTTGTAAGCAAAGTCCTGATGAAACATGCAGCTTCAGCCCTGACACGTTAGTCCAAACTGACCATGGGTTGTTTGCTATTGATGCCCTAAAAAAAGGCGATCACGTGTTGGCTTATAATCAGCAAACAGTCAAAAACGAATATGAGTCAATCGATGCGGTGCTAATTCACGCCGATTCCGTAACCGAAGATGTCAATATCTCAGGCGAGACAATTCATACCACGCCAGAACACTCTTTCTATACCTTTGATCGCGGCTGGGTACAAGCTGATGATCTCAAGCATGGCGAACTGGTCAAAGGAGCTAATGGACTCTATGGGGTTGTGCAAGCAATTACGGTGATCTCACAGCCTCAAGTGATGTATAATCTGACTATCCACGATGACCATACCTTCTTCGTTGGACGTGGTCAGTGGTTGGTACACAATTCCGACCCTGATTGTAACGCTATAACCAAAAAACTAAAAAGAATATTTAAGATATACCCAGCAGATGTGTATGCAAAGGACGGTGGTCAATGCAAACAATGCGCAGAAGAAGTGTACAAAGTATTCAAAGATGCCGGGGAAGACGCTCAGATCGTTAGCATTACAACACGTACAGGCAGAGGCTATATAGGTACTATTAGCGGCACAGGTACTGCTAACGGCGTGCAGATCGCCGAAAGCGGTTACCACGAATTTGTACAAGTAGGTGACAAGGTATATGATGCGTTGACAGGACCCGAGGGTATGAGCTTTGGGGATTATCAAAAGCTTTTTGGGGGGGAGAAGCTCTGGGATTCCTTTTTTACGGTTACTACTAGTAAACCTTGAAAGGTACTGAATGACAGAAGATTGGGAAATGGTATTATCAGCCAAACACTTCTTCCTTCCCTCTTATCAGTATTTTGATGCGGGAAGTTTCTATATGGCTTTTCTAACTGGCCTTTTTGTGGGTGAGGAGCATAGTTACCCCGCGCAGATAGACCTTGCCTCGTTGGGGAAATATTTTGGCGCGTCAGCAGAAGGGTTTAAAATCGAAGGTGATCTTAAGAGTCTTCCAGAAAAATTAAATATTATGAATTATCAAAGAGGACCTTTCTTAGAAGGCCAAACCTTACCTTTTTTGGAACCACTTGTATGGTTTTCCGAATACTGCTTCGTTGATGTTGCAAGTCCTGGAGGCTCTTATAAACAGGCGTTTATGAATGGGAAACCACAAACCCAAGCAATAGTCACAGATTCAAATAACCCTCTTATGCTTGGCTTTTATTTTAACCTACCTGAAGAAGGATTTGCGGATAGAAAAATGACATTTTCTAGGTGTAAGGAGATTATTAGCGTGTGGAAAAAAAGTAGTTTTGTGTCTCGAATTCCGCCAGGCAGAAAACCACCGTCGCTTAAATTCAGTTGGTTAAAGCAAGACGAATATTATTACAGTCTCAGAATAAATGTATTAAGCACTCAGCAATAGAGCGAAGCAGCCAACTGCCAAGCAGCGACGGGTTGAAAAAGCCAGCGCGAGACCTGCGAAAAAAAGGGTGGCGGGCAAACTGGACATAGTAGGCATACACTTGATGCAGCCGCTGCGCAAAAAGTGGTGGTGCATTTGGTCACACGCTGTACGCACTTTGCGGCGGATTTACAAGCAGTGGGTAGTAAGCAACGCCGAAAAACGACAGGTGTTTGACCCATTCGCAGCACCGCTGAGCGCAACTGAACATTGTCAGAACACAAGCGGTGTCCGGCGTGTGGGCAGGCCAGTCAGACGGCTTTTCCAGTCGTAGTGACACAACTAACTCAACATGGGTTCAAAAAATCTTTTGTTGCCTGTTGTGGCTCATCCTCACTTTCCGTGAATCGCTTTGCGAAGGGTAAACTCACCGAAAAGCGAAAAAAAGGTGGGCGATGCTGACTATTGGGGGTCAAAAAAGTTTTTGTTCCCTCGATGGCTCATCCTCACTTTCCGTGAATCGCTTTGCGCATACATGGGCTAAACCTAGCGAAGCTGACACCAGGGGCAATTGTGAAATTTTTCCCTGGTGAGCAGCCTATTAGCTCAGATTTACAGTTGGCTGCGCAATATTGAGCCGTTTGGTCATATTCAAATCAAAAGATCCGTAGGGAGTGACATTGTTGAAAATTAGGGGCGTGATGGCGCGGAAATCATTAGGCGTCATGCGCGCCATCCAGGGTGGTTCGGCCAATACCTCTTGGAACATGAGCGTATTGACGTAAACTAGACACAGCTGTAACAAATGCAGGGACAGGATCGCGCATTCCTGATCTTCCTTCCGATTTGTCGAGATTTCGCTGCTTTTGCCATAGAAGATAAACCCGTTGACGCTGTTCCAACTCTCGATGACATTTAATCCTTGGTGAATTTCCTGACGCAACTCATCTGAATTGAGGTATTCACACAGGAAAATAGTCTTTATCACCTTACCAAGTTCGGCCAAGGCGCGATAGGTCGGGTGTTGCAAGCTGGCACGGGTAAATCGCCGTAAAATAGATTCAGCATCGGCGGTACCGAGTTTTAAAGCAGTAGCGTATTTGACCATTTCATCGTACTGCTGACGAATCAGTTCCCATTGAATGGGGCGCGTAAGGATCAGTTGTAAATTCGGATAAGCGCCAGCCTGACCCGGCATAACACGGTAAAGTTTCTGGGCATGAATCCCTTTTAAACGTGGCATCAGGCGAAAGCCAAGCAAGTGACAAAAGGCAAAAGCCACTTCGCTTTGTCCGTGTGTGTCCACATAATTCTTCTCGATGGTCATATCGGTACAATGCCGTAGTACGCCCTCAATCATGGCAGCGACTTCGGAAGAAGAACACGCTTTGAGTTGGGAGTAGATACATACCGATTTTTTCTCGACATGCCAGTACACCATAATGCCGGGACCACGATAACGAATATGCCACTCGGTGAGGAGATTCTGGTCAGTCGCACCGAACTTTTTTGAGTCCGAGGCGCAAGTGGTTGCCTCGCCCCAGATCTGGGGCTTCCGCACCCGAAAAATGGCATTCGCTACTTCAGTGATAGCTTTGTGTAGCGCTTCCTTGTGAATAAAACGCCGACGTACATAAAGCAGATCTTTATATTCCTCACCATGTGGACTGGCACTCATTCGTTTGATCCCCATATTGGTACCCAGGGCATACAAGTCGAGTAGCAGCCGTTTTTGGAGGGTTGCACGGTCGAGTGTTTCGCGGGCCGCAACACTTTTGAAGGAATCGGTGAAGCGAATATGAAAGTCAGCTTCCTTCAGGATGTCAAGGAGATGATGCATTGGCCAGCGTTGGAACAATTCGGCTTTCAGGAAGCGCAGTTGAGGTGGCTCCGGTTGAAGCGTGGGCGGTGACACTGAAATCCACCCACCGGATCGTTTAAGCATTTTCACGCGTGAATTCATGGGGATATTCTGATCAAGCAGGGTGAGGGCGTCAGTCATGGCTTTTTGGAGGTGGGCAATCGAGACGTCAGCATCCATCGGTAAGTTAAGGATGTCATAGTAAGTGGCGCGTTGATCATCAAAGTCCACTGGCAAATCCTCGTCAGGGTTGCGGAAACGATCAGCCCCAACCACCCAAATTTCTTTCGAACGGAGTTTTTCACGGAGGGCGTCCAGCACAGCGACTTCATAATTGATCCGATTGATTTGCATGACGCCCTCCTTATCGTATTTCACGATCAAGTCGCGCCAAGTCGATTTGATAACGCCGTCCAGGGGCACAGCCTCATCTTCCGCGTAATAGACCCTGCTGCTGTTTGCATATTTCTTAAGCAATTCCAATGCTTGAATGACCGGATGATGGGTCTGATTGTTCGAGCGAAAACCCAGGGCCGTCAGAATTATCGGGACGATGCGCCGATAATGGGTACTGTACGAAGCGCGCATCACTGTTTGAACTTGTTCGTGATAGGTAGCGCCACCTGTCTGATATTCCGTGACCAGATCGTAAAACGTCTGCTCACCAACTGTGGGGTACAGCACGTTACGAATTGTCCCGTCAGGCTGCTCCACAGAGGCGAGGGCGACGCGGAACAGGATATTGTTTTTGCCAGAAACCCGTTTGTAATCTTCCAAAATAGCTTTCTTGACTTTGGTCTCGGCACGGGCACCGATGCGATGAATAATGCTGATCAGCAAATCGACAAGATTGTCAATGATTTCCTGGCGGCGTAGAAGACAAAAAGCAGCAAGGAGGGTATAGAGGTTTGCGGGAATATTTTGCATTTGACAACGGTGAGGCAGGGTCGATGACCCTGCCTCATTTTGTTCGAGGTGGCAGATAAGGCGACTATAGACGAGAAAAGTAG
>Ga0209724_1002777_pt1 | contig 14755 bp, 9 predicted proteins | sample grotaG_FD_184143 | JGI IMG/M metagenome (GOLD analysis project Ga0209724, IMG submission 184143) | Glacier valley bacterial and archeal communities from Borup Fiord, Nunavut, Canada, to study Microbial Dark Matter (Phase II) -... | ecosystem: Environmental > Aquatic > Freshwater > Ice > Glacier ...
AGCCGTAGTTTTTAAATCCATCCTGAATAATTTATTTACTTCAGACGGCAGCACTCCAATTTTTTCATTTACAAATAATTGCCCCGGTTCTTTATTGCCTAAAGGGTAAATAACAAAGCCATCCCATATATCTGTAAAAAAAGGCTCTTCCAATGCCAAAACAGGGAAGGGTTTGTCTTCCTGAAAATGTTGTGACAGAAATTCATTAATCCATAAAAGCCCCTTGTTGTTGGCAGCAATTAAAACGTACAACAATTGCCCTTCGTTACGAACCTCCGCACCCGTAATGGGTTTTATGCCCTCCTCCCGGCAATACTTTACAAAGTCCCATATATCGCAGGTAGAGTTGATATTGGTTAATGCCAGGGCGGTTAGGCCATTTTCCACAGCGGCTTTTACCAGTTCTTTGCTTGAAAAAGTGCCGTAGGGGAAGCTAAAATATGTTTTACAGTTGAGGTACATTCCTTAGTTTAGAAATGCTAAGGTAGGGAGTAATGCTAAATAATTTAGTATTATCTATCGTTATAAATCCATACGGGAGGCTAAAAAAGTAGATACTATTCCATATTGTTGAATTTTCAAGTCAAAAAGAATTCCAGAAAGTCTTCGCCTTTATTATCTTTTACAAGCTGTATATCGTTACCTATTTCATACATGTAGCTGTAAATTCCATCATTTTTTATATGTACAAAGCGACCGGGTTTATTTACAGAAACAAGATAGTTTGTGTAATACTTTTCAAAGTTTGCTTTTGCTTCCATCTGTTCTGGCGGAATAGCTTCCTAGACAAAATAAACTGCTATTGCCACATTTTCTCAGGACTGAGAATTGTTTTCTAAATGGGCAATTACTGCAAACAAACTCAATGCATCCGAATCAAATAATTAGCTGAGCATTTCATTAACTGAAGCAGGCAATGTCATTTCTTTAACCGGGAGTATTGAACGAGGTGATTTTTAAAAGTAACCCCTGCTGCATTAATCGCTAATTTGATCATTATCTAATTTGTCTATTTCCTTTTTTACTTCATCAATTAATTGTTGCTCTGTTGGCAGGTATAGTTGGTATTTACTGGCTATGATTGTTTTATTGCTTTCCGGCAACGTGATTTTTACTACGGCATCGTTTTTATCGGCACATAATAAAATGCCGATGGTGGGGTTTTCAAAATTCTGTTTTTCAAACCGGTCGTAGTAGTTGACATACATCTGCAACTGGCCAATATCTTCATGGGTGAGTTTGGTAGTTTTAATCTCAATCACTACAAAGCATTGCAACAACCGGTTGTAAAAAACAAGATCAATGGAAAATTCATCGCCATCTATGTGAATGCGTTTTTGCCTTGCCACAAAAGAAAAGCCGTTACCTATTTCCAGTAAAAAATCCTGCAAATGGGTAATGATGGCGGCCTCCAAATCTTTTTCGTAATAAGCTGCTTCTCTTTTTAAGCCCAGGAACTCTAATACCATCGGGTCTTTAATAATCTCTTTGGCATCGGATGGCAGTTTCTCTTCCCTAGCCACTGCCATCACATCTTTTACCTCGTTGCTCAATAAAAGCCTTTCAAACAACTGGCTGTTTACCTGCCTTTCCAATTGCCTGGCCGTCCAGTTGTTCTTTGCTACTTCGGCTATGTAAAACTCCTTTTTATCCTGGTTGTCAATGCGTATGAGGGTTCGGTAATGTGTCCAACTGAATTGTGAACGCAGTGCGTTCACAATTGGGAAGCTGCGGTAAAACTGGCGAAACAGATTTAATTGCCGGTACGAAAAGCCACTGCCAAACTGCGGTTCTAAGGCTTCTGCCAATGATTTTATAAGAAATTCTCCGTAGCCTGCCCTTTCCTTACCATCCTGCTCTTCCTCCAAAATAACCTTGCCTATTTGCCAATACATCAGCACCCTTTCAGTATCTACCGAACGGATGGCCCTATCTTTTGACGTGGCAATGATGGAGTGTATTTGCTGTATGAGTTCTTTTTTTAACTGCATGATGTTACTGCTGTTTTATAATATGCTTGCAGCATTGCTTATTTAAGTATCTCATTTAAACGATGTTTTTTGCGAATAATGTCTAAGAAAACTTTATTCTTAGCTTCTGCATCAAGAATTAATGTATTTGCATTTATGACGTAGATAGAAACACCCAATTCTTTATAGAATCTATGAAAAATTGGCGCAGCAGTTGAAAATAAAGGTGTATAATCATCTTTACGTAATCGCTTTTCCAATTTTTCGTCAACATCAGTTATTAAGAATGCCCAAATTTCTTCTACCTTTTCTTTATTTTTAAATGCTTCAACATAATCAACAAGCTGCTGAATTCCTTGAAATTTCTTTCTGTCAGATTTGGCATCATAATCAAAAGGTTTAATTTCAATCAAAACAGATTTTAATCTATCTGGCTGCAATGGATTATGGGAGAAAAATAATGACAGGTCGGGCTTATCATTGATATTTTCAGTTTCGCCAGACTCTTCGCCAATTTGCTTCAAAACATCTTTAATTCGTTTATCACTTGCGGCATAACTATAACTTGTAAATCTATCATCTAATAACCAAAGATTATTTTTACCTACAATAAAATAATCATCTTCGGAATATTTTTGCATGAAAAGATTATGAATGACTTCTTCAACTTTTTCTTTGTCTTCAATCATTGCTTTTAGTCTATCAATGACCTGAACTCTATCAAATATATAAGCTACCAATTCATTCTGTGTAATTTGAATTGCCTCATTTAACTCCTTATCAGAATATGACGATTTGCCGGAATTAGCCAGAAATTTTTCTTTAGCTACATCAAACTTCTTTTTGGCTTTGTCTATAATATATTTTTTGTCAAGAAAGCCAGCCATATCAATATCATCCTCTTCAATATATTCAATTAGATAAGGTCTTTCTTCTTGAATTTCATTAATCTTTTCCCGATTAATATTCTGAGTCTCAGGAATGTCTTCAGTTACTATTGCAGAAATTTCACTTTTCAATTTGGAATTTATCATTTCCCATGAAATAGTTGAAAACACATCTGTTCTGATGGGAAATATATCAAAATCATTTCTTTCATTATTAACTCTTTTATCAAGATACTCTGATTCCAAAAGTAAAAAGCCTGAATAGCCATAAGGTAGTGTTATCTTAAAGTCTTTATCTCCAAACTCACAAACAGTCCTGCTATTTGCACAATAAAAAGCATACAAGACACCGCTTGATTTTTCGAGCTTATGATTTAAAATAAAAGCGTGTGTAACATTATCCTTATCTGCAATTTCAAATTTCTTTTCTAAGAAATTAGGAATATCATGTTTGGTTATTGATACATTATCTCCTTTTTTCTCATCAACAAAATTAATTTCAATATCCACACCCTTTTTTTTATAAAAGAAAAGAGTTGGGATTAGATGTATAAGAACCTTCTCACGGATTATATTTAACTCTAAAACTTCACGCCTGTCCACATTCTTATTTGGATTTAAGTACTGCGGTGTTATTCTCTCAAGGAGAATTTCTGTCAAATTCTCCTCAATTTTCTCCGGGTTTTTAGTTATATTATTAGTATCAAAAGTGGGATCAAATATAAAAGATCGTGTCTCTTGTAAATCAACTAAACTGCTTTTATATTTAGCATTATCATATACCTTCAAAAAAGTGAATCTGCCTACACCTTTACATCCTAAATTTATTTTATAGTTACTTCTAAATTTGCAAAATGAATTGTAATTACCATCATTTATTCCGTCTCCATTATCTGCAACCCTAATTGTATCAATCTTTCTATCTGCAATTTCATTCCCTTCTTCATCATTAAGCAGGTTATCGTATGAATTTAAAGTACAAATAATTTTTGTAGCATTTGCATGTATTGAATTTGTTATTGCCTCATATAGAACATCATATTGTGTAACTCTACTACTAACATCTTCATTAATAATTCTTTCGATTTCAGCAAGCATTTGGCTCATAACTATAATATTTTATTTTAAATAGTGAGTATTATATTTTCTCTACAATTTTTATTTCATCTTGTGTTAAACCGTAGATTTTATAAACCAATTTATCAAGCTTATTTTCAAGGGAAGATATCTCACTACTTGTATTCGCCGCTTTAAACAAAATCATTTGGTTGACAATTTCAGCCAATTCTTTGGCAAAGGTGTTATCTGTTGGTATCGGCAATTTCTTAAATTCTTCTAATCTTATTTTCGGAAACAGATCATCAAATTCATTCTTTTCAATCCTAAATAACCAAATAAGCAATTTCGAAGAAAGTACTCCTAAAATTGCTTCGACATTTATAGAATCATTTAGCGGCTTTCCGATGTATAAGCTTCTGTCTAATATAAAGTCCTCGTCAATAATTGTAGTTACGAACCTATTGCCTAATATTTCTCTAAACAGAATTCTTTTGCCCGTAAAAAACTTAAGGTCCCTTGGCGCTGCAAGCCAAGAACCATAGCTAATAAAATGCTTGTTATCCCATTTATAATTAAATGTACTGACATGCTTACCACGAAGTTCAGGTTTAAAAGTTTCATCTTTTTTAAAAGACGAATGATAGGCTTTACTTGATATTATATCCTCACTTTGACCTCTATATTTATCATAAGGATTAACACCTCTTGTTATCTCAAAATCATCTTCAAGTATTTTGCTTTTCGACCTTACTTTTTTAATGATACTTCTAATCATTGGATTTACTTCAAGGTCAAATACAAAGCCCTCATTTTCTAAAAAAACTTCTTGGCTTATTAAATGCCGTGGAGAAGATTCTTTATCATCGAAAGTCCAAATATTTATTTCTCCATTTTTATTGCGTTTACTTGCTATGAATATTAAAGTATCAACTTGGGCTTCTTCAAATGCTTTTGAAATATTCGGATTTATACTATCAAACTGTAAATTATCCAAAACATACTTCCTGGTCTTTTGCATTTTAAGATTCTTTAACCAGGAATTTGGAGTGATTAATGAAACATGCCCGTTGCTAAGTAAAAGGTTTGTAGATAATTCAATAAAAAATGGATATAAATCGAGTTGATATTCGGCTGTAGCAAATGTCTGTATGTAGAAATTATGAAATTCTCTAAAGGCAGAGCCAGTTAAATACGGAGGATTGCCAATTACCATATCAAACCCAATATAATCGCCATCACCATTCAACACCTCCGGAAACTCAAACCGCCACTCAAAAGAATTTTCGTAAATCTTATTATTTTTTATTTCTCCAATTTCCGTTTCCAGCTTTGTTATTTCATTGCTTAATTGCTCTATCTTTTTCTTAGTATCCTTATTCTTTTTATTTCCTTCATCAAATAATTCTTTGGTCTGGCTAAGGTTAAATAAATCACCCCGTAGTTTAGAGAGTTTTTTATATTTCGGGTCATTGGGGCTTATGTAACTCCTGAAATCTTTTTTTATGGAATCAATCAATTTTTCCATTTCCCTTTTCTGCTCCTTGCTTTCGGCATCACGGTATGTTTGTACTGCCACTTTGTAACTGTCAATGCTCCATTTGCTATTGCGTAATGCGCTCTTAATATCAGCATCTAAAGCAAAGCGGCTGATAAGGCTATTGCCGCATTTAATATTTATATCAATATTGGGTAAGGTTTCTAACTCTATGTAATTACTTGCCGGAGTGTAGTACGCATTTTTCAATAATTCAATCCATAAACGCAGACGGCAAATTTTTACAGAGTTGGGGTTTATATCTACACCAAACAGACAGTTTTCAATAATGGTTTCCTTTTCATGAAATAAGGTTTCCTGTATGCGCTGGCTTTCTTTTTTTTGTGGATTGTAATCAAATAATTTACCATCTTCATCCGTAATAATTAATTCATCATTCACCACTTCCACATGATAATCTCTTAATGATTTACCTGTTGCATCCTGCAAAATCTTCAATTCACTTTTAATGGCAATCATTTCATTTAAGGCACTTACCAAAAAGTGGCCACTGCCTACGGCAGGGTCGCAAATGTGCAGGCTATTGATAATTTTATTGGCTTCTTTTTTATCATCAATTTTATTATACAAACTGTCAATGGTATCACATTTCCATCCTTTGGTATCATTAAACTTTTGCAACACCGACCTGCGGATGGTCTCTTTACACATATACATCGTTACAAATCCCGGTGTAAAGAAAGAGCCGTCTTTGTAGCCATTTATCTTTTCAAAAATTAATCCTAATACAGAGGCGTTGATCAGGTTTTTATTTTCTTCCTGTATTTCTTCGCCCCCCTCGCTGGTAAAATCATAGGCATCTAAAAACTCAAAGAGATATTGCAGTGTGGGCAAAGTGCCAGCTTTGCGTTTGCCTTTATCATCTTTTAAAACAGAACTATTTGATAAGGGTAATTGCAAGCGGTTATCTAATTCGCTGATATTAATGGTTTGCCTTTCCAGTTCAATACGTTCAAATAAAGTGCTGTTGAGATAAGGTACTTTGCTAAATTTTTCCTGTATGTGATTGCGCCTGCTTTCTAGTTTTTCTGCCAATACCTGAAAGAAGAGATTACTCAGTTCATCAAAATCAAATACCAGTTTACTATTTAAAAAAAGATAGTCTTTGTTTCCCTTGTGGTATTTATATAACTGAGCTTCCAGCAACTTAATAAACAGCACCCGGTTTATCCACGTAATGCACAACTCCAGTGCTACATTAAATAATTGTTCTTCCCTGTTTGCGCCAAATGCGGAAAGGTTACTGATATTGCGTAAAGCATCCTTATCTTCTAATTTTATAATTGTATTCTCCAGCAAAGAAGCTTCGTCGGATTTTACTTTTCGTTTTATTAGTTTTTTTCCACCATCTTTTATTTCTTCCAGTCCGATGATATGCAATAGTTCAACATAAAATTTTGTATCAAGGCTGTTACTATCGTTTATAAATGGCTGCTTTAACAAATGTGCAGGCGATAATATTTTATACAATCCGATGAGTTTGATATCATCTTCTTTGTCGATATTGTTTACATACTTTTCATACGTACGAACATCAAAATAAGCAATGGGCATTTCTTCTGTCACTTCATCCAGAAAAGATTTGGCGATACTGTCATAAAAGAACCTGGTGTCTTTACCACTCAGTTTCCAATTCTCATAATCCTTTTTTAGTTTACTGTTTCTGAAAACATTCTTTTCAAACCAAACTTCATCTATTACAAACCACTCATAAATATTGGTAACAACCAGGTATTTTATATCGGTATTGTTATGGTCAACCCTTTCCCGTAAATAATACAGAATCAGTTCTTGCAAAGCCTTCGTATTTGGCTTGGCTGCTGTCATCATCTCCGCCTTATTAGAAGGCTTTTTTACTTCGAGGATAACACCTACAGCATCTTTGGTTGTTTTGCCAGTATGTATCACCAAATCATTCCTGTCTTTGGTATTTATTTCAAACTGGTCTTTGTACCAGGTATCTTTTAAAAAATCGGCTATAACATTTTTCAGGTGTTCTTCGCTTTCCTGTTCGTTGATACGCTTAAGTAATTGTTGCAGGTTCTTCTTAAATAGCTGAATGTGATTGCGGCTTACCTTTTCTTTCAGGTAAGCTTTATTAATGGCTTTTATGGGCTTGATTAATTCCAGTTTCATGTATCGTTCTCCCAGTGTTAGTTAAGGGTTTATGGCGGTTACTAAAGGAGTTAGTGTAAATATAGCTTATACACTCCAATTTAAATTACTTGTAATGGTCTGACAAACGATGATGTGATCTATCACCCTTATATCAAGATACAATCCACTAGTTGCAATCTTCTTTGTCAGTTCTTCATCTGCTCTGCTTGGTTTAAGGTTGCCAGATGGGTGGTTGTGGCTTAAAATAATATTACTGGCATTTGCTTTTAAAGCAGCAGTGAAAACCAATTTCGGGTCTGCCACCGTACCGGTAACTCCTCCGGTTGATAACTCATAAATTCCTAAAACTCTTTGAGCCCGGTTCATCAATACAACTTTAAACTGTTCTACAAATTCAATCTTGTTTTCATCCCAGGTTAACTTTAGCAACTGATAGCATTCTTTGGCGGATTTAACCAAAGGTCTTTCAGAAGGTTTTACTTTGTTTTTGTAAACCAATTCAACTTCTGACACCATGTTTAATTCTGATAAATTCATTAGCTGTTCCATAACATTTCATTTTAAAGATTTAAAAATTAATTATGGAACCTCTACCGCCTTTTGGCGACCAAGGCAATGAAGCAACGGAATAAATGATGGCCATGTGCGACGGCAGGTGTTTATGCCGGACAGTTCATTGCCGCCACGGAGACAAAAGGCGAACTTTGTGGGAGAATTAATGAAGTAAAAATATAATTTCTTTTAAAATATCCTACGGTAATTTAAAATAAACTCAATTAATTTTTATTGTAAAATATTGCATTAAGTCAACGAGCCACGCTTGAAGGCGTGGCTCGTTGTTTATTATAAATAGCAGTACAATCTATAAATGAATTATAGTAATTTTTTGTCACTCGCTCTAATAAGGGGATAAAAATATCATATTGGATGTAAATATTAAATTTGTAATAACGTAATCATATACACTATATAAATAATTTTACAACCGCTTATTAACTTCCTCACTACTCGTACTTCTGTTACGCTGGCTCTTGATTTCTTTACGGCCAAAACGATAGGTAAAGCTGAATTTAAACTGCCGGCTTTCCCATCCGCCGCTGGCATCCATATACAGGCCTCCAAAGTTGCTGACACCCTGCCAGTGCATACTATTGAAAATATCACTCACTGCAATTTTTATGATTGCTTTATCCTTCATCAAACGCTTTTGCATACCTGCATCCACGCCCCAAAAAGCCTTGTTTAAAAAAGTGCCTCCCCAAACAGATGGCGAATTGTAAAAGCCCGATACTTCCAGTGTAATTTTTTTAGGCAATGTGATGGTATTCTGGTTAAAAAATCCATAAGAAGTTACAGCTATGTTACTGACACGGCCAGGGCCTAAATTTACCTGATTGATTAAACGGCTGCCACTTAAGTTGGCATACACACTCCACCATTTTGTAATGTTAAACGGATAGCTGATGTTAATATAAATATTTTGTTGAGTACCTGCATTGCGCTGCTGAATAAAATTTCTTTTGCCTTCTATTGTATCTGTTATCTGCGTAGAAAAATCCGTTGTACGGCTATATCCTATTGAAGTGTTTAAGGAGAATTTGTACGTGTGGGTAAGGCTGATACTATTGGTATATTCCGGCTTTAAAAACGGGTTACCTTTTTGATAGCTGAGTTCATCAATTTTACTTTCAAAAGGATTCAGACTTTGATAACCCGGCCGGTTAATGCGTCGGCTGTAGTTCATGTTAAAGCTGTTGTTGGTATTTAGCTGGTAAGAGACACCCAAGCTTGGAAAAAAATCAGTGTAGGTTCTTTTAACTTCGTTATCAGACAAAGTACTTGCACCCGCAAGTGTACCTTTGGTGTTTGTTTGCTCTGCACGAAATCCAGCCTGTACATCCAATTTATTAATTTTCTTTTGGTAGCTTATGTAGGCTGCATAAATATTTTCAGTAAGGGTAAATTTATTGCTGCGATTGCTGTCAATCCTATTTTGTAGGTTTCTCACATTAAAAAAATCAAATCCATTATCGGTGGTAACAAAAGAAGCTTTTACACCACTACCCAACCTTCCGCCAGCTAAATTTTGTTCGTAATCAGATTTTACTGTAAACAGATGAATGTCCCTGTTTGTAAGAATTTCATAATTTTTTTCTTCCAGGATAGTTTGCAGATCCGGGGTTCTGTATTGGTTGGGTTGATAATTGTTATTATTGGTTGTAAACACACCATAATCTGCATCTGTATTCCATTCGTGTCCACTTGTGTCTGTGTAATGATAGTTGACATTGAAATTGGCATTTAGTTTTTTCCCATCAGAAGTATTATTGGCAACCAATGTGCGGCTTGGCGTTTTTGTAGCAATAGACAATATTGGCGTAGAGGCATTGTTAAGTTCATTCCATTGATCCGTAAATAAAGAAACCAGCATACCAATAGTGCTCTTCTTATTGATAAAGTAATCAGCACCAGCTTTAATATTTTGTCCGCCTGTTTTACTCCGGTTAATACTTTTTTGGTTGTAAATGCTATCTGACTGCTCCCGGTAAAGATTGATGTAGCTTTTATTTTTACCCCAATTGTTGCTGAAATTACTAAATACATTTACTTTTTTATTACGGTAATTAAGGCTGAAGCTAGTGTTGTATTTCGAATAAGTACCAATACCATAACCTGCATTTACAGTGCCATTTAAACCATAGTTCTTATTTTTCTTTAACCTGATATTAATGATACCACCTGTTCCTGCTGCATCATATTTAGCAGATGGATTTTTAATTAACTCTATGGCTTCAATATCTGTGCTTTGCAGGCTGCGGAGAAAAGAAGATAGTTCCTTACCCGTTAGCGGGGAAGGTTTGTTATCAATATAAATAGCTACTCCATTGCCCAGCAACGAAATATTATCGTTGTTATCAATTACTACACCGGGGCTTTTCCGCAGCAAATCGAAACCGGTATTGCCAATTGCATTTACAGAATTTTCTACATTAAATATAACCTGGTCTGGCTTTACTTCTATCATTTGCTTTTTTGAAATGATTACTACTTCTTTTAAGGCTTCGAATGCAGCAACCATTGTAATTAAAAGAGGCGATTGCAGATTAGCCGTTATCAATTGTGTTTGATAACCAATGGCCGAAACGCTTATCAGCATTGGGATAGTATCATTTAAAGAAAACCTAAACTGCCCGGCCTGGTTGCTGATTTCACTTTTTACCAAAGATGAATCTTTTGCCAGTAACAGGCTAACAGTTGCATTGGAAATACCTTCTTTTTTTTTTGAAATGATATTACCCGAAATAGTTTGTGCTTTGGTGATGCATATTGAAGCTAACAAAACGGCAGTGAAAATAAGGAAACGCATAATGTTTGATTTAGGATACAAACATATGCCGGCGGGTGGCTGCGTAAGCGGTTATTCTATCAATCACCTACTGAGGCGATAAAGGGAAAAATGTTGTTTATCTGCTGCTAATGCAGTTTATCTGTACAAGGAGAAAAAACAAACAAAATAGCCACATATTTGTTTTATTATATTCCATATTATGCAGCAATCCTTTTTACAAAAGCAACTTTTTTGGGGCATCAGATCATGGCAGTTATTGGCCATTGGCAGTTTTTATTTATTTTTTGCTTTTCAGTATTGGTTTGCTATCTGGTACACCAGTTCTCAAAACAGTATTACGGGTATCAGTCTTTCTTACATTGTATTGAAACCTTTGCTAACATTACCCCTTTGGTGGTTATATTTTATAAAATGGAAAAATAGATCCATCACATTTAAAATAGTTGCTCACCTTTTAACTGGGCCACTGTGGGTTTTTTGCTGGTTTTTTTTGTACCGGCTTCTTCAGGACTGGCGCAAAGATGGCTACCTTACCGGTGATGGTGTATGGTGGGATGTGTATATTCCTTTTTTAGTGTATTGTATACAGTTTGCCATATTTCATGTGTATGATTTTTACCTGCAAACGCAAAAACAAAAAGAACGGGAAAAACAGTTAATTCAGGCTGCCTACAATAGCGAAGTAAATGCTTTAAAAGCGCAGATACAACCTCACTTTTTGTTCAATACCCTTAACTCAATAAGTGCCTCTGTACCTGTTGCCATGGAACACACCAGGGAGTTGATCGCCTTGCTGGCAGATACTTTCCGGTACAGTCTGAAAGCGATTGAACAGGAATGGATTTCACTTCAGGAAGAATTGAATTTTACCAAAGTAACATTGGAACTGGAGCAGGAACGGCTGAAAAAAAGATTAGAAGTTATCTATGAAATTGATGATAGTCTGTTGCAAACAAAAGTGCCTCCAATGTTATTACAACCCATTACTGAAAATGCTATCAAGCATGGCATTGCACCAAATATCAATGGAGGTAAAATAACAGTCTCTATTAAAAGAGAGGCTAACAAAATTCACATCAGTATCAGCGATACAGGCGTTGGTTACAAAGGCGAACTGACAGATACCATTTTCACCAAAGGCATTGGCTTACGCAACACTAACCTCCGGCTAGAGAAATTGTATGGTGAAAAAATATCAGTAAAAAAAAATGAGCCATCCGGTTTAATTTTTTCATTTAATATTCCTTTATAAAAAATGGCTCCAATAAAAAAAGTACTGATTTGCGATGATGAAGATGATGCCAGAAAGTTGATTCTGCAATACATTGCTGATTACCCACAGTTACAGGTTATACAGGAATGCCTAAACGGGCCTGAAGCAGTGCATGCCATTGACAGTCTTGAACCTGATATTATTTTTTTGGACATTCAAATGCCCGGTCTTAGTGGTTTCCAGGTATTGCAAAACATTGTGCATGTACCGCAAATAATATTTTCTACGGCATTCGATAAATATGCTTTAAAAGCCTTTGATAATAACGCAGTAGATTATCTATTAAAACCTTACACCAGGCAAAGGTTCAGCCAGGCCGTAAATAAATTATTATTGAATACAGCGAAGAATATTGAAAGCATTAAAAACCTTAGTGAAAACCTACAATCAGGCTATTCCCCTTATCCCGAAAAGGTCTTGGTTGAAAAAGGCAACCGCATGATTTCACTCTCAGTAAATGATATCAACTGGATGGAAGCGGAAGGTGATTATACCAAACTGCACAGCAATGAAAAAACCTACCTTAGCAATTATGGAATCGGTACTTTGGAACAGAAGTTAAACCCCGCAATATTTGTGCGTATTCATCGCTCCGCCATCATTAATATCAACATGGTGAAAGAAGTTTTCCGGGATAAGAATGGTTATTATGTTGTGCTGCAAAATGGCACTAGTCATAAAGTAGGTAGAAATTATGTAGAGGTAATTAAAAAAATTAGTATATGAATATTCTTCTAGGATATATCCTTTTAAAAAGAGCAAGTTTTATGTCTAAATTATTTAATAATAAATGCAGATTTAGGAGACTTGTCTAAAGCGCATCGTAGTTTATTCTTCTATTGCCAATGGAAAAAAAAGCTGCTATAACACAAAAAGAACGTTTGGAAGAAGCCCACAAACTAATGGGAATTACCAACCAATTAAGCAATGAACTGGAAGGTATTTTTAATCAATGGGCAAAGGTTCGTATTACAGACCCTGAAGTAAAAAAGCTGATACAAATGGCTTTAGTACCTAACAAAGAAGTGTTGCAAAATATACAGGCTGGTAAAGAGGATGAACTTTCCACCTGTTTTAAAAACATGACCGATGCAGCTTTTGAATATGCTATGGCAAATGAAACTCAGCAATTGGAAACCACCAAAGGCAGTTTGTTTGGTGCTTACAATGCCGTTATTATGGAAAGTAAAAGATTATGTAAAGCAACATCATAAAATAGTTTCAAGTAGCTGTGTTTAGGCTTCTACTTTACAGTATCACTTTACATAATAATTTAGACTATTTTTTAAGATTCTTCAGCCATTCCAATAAAGTGTCATCTTTTTCCCAAGATTTATCTTTGGATTTTTCGGGTTTCATTTCAATATATACTTTTTCAAAAGCATCTCGCTTTTGTTTGGAATCTGCCCTGGCATAAATGTCAGTTGTCTGAACGGATACATGTCCGAGAATATCACGTATGTAAACCAAATTAACCCCGGCTTGCAAAAGATGCATCGCCTTTGAGTGCCTGAGGGAATGGCAACTGATTGTTTCTGGTATGATGGCTGGATTTATTTTCCTTGCCTGATCAGCATACGTTTTTAAAATGTATGTTACACCCGCACGGGTTAGTTTTTCACTTCTCGTATTTGCGAACAATGGATACTGGTTGGCGTGTGGTTCCAGCAAATGAACTTCCTGCATATACTTTTTCAGGAACACGATTTGTTCCTCCTGAAGAGGAACCATCCGGGCTTTACGCCCTTTGCCTACAAGCTTTACAAGGTTAGGGGAATCGAGCCTGATACTGGAAGATGTAAGGTCGATCATCTCCTGCACTCGGGCACCGCTATCATACATGAGGGAAAGTAATGCAAGATTTCGACGGCCGTTACGTGTACTGACATCCGGTTGCTCAAGGAGTAATTTTATACCATCTGTCGTAAGATAATTGATGCTCTTCTTCTCGTGCTGCTTTACTTTAATTGACATAATTTTCTGCCACTCAAACAACCTTTCCGGATTTTCATATTGTAAATAATTCAAAAAAGAACGAATAGCGGCAAGACGATTATTACGGGTGCCGTTGCTGCAGTGCCTGGTGTGTTGTAACCAGTCAAGAAAATCTATAACTGTTTCTTTAGTTATTTTTTCGAGCGTCAGCTTTTGCACAGCTATGCCTTTTTGTTCTTTCATAAAAGTAATGAACTGAACAAAAGCATCTTTATAGGCCAGGATGGTGTTGTAGCTGACATTACGCTCTCCCGGAAGATATTTGGCGAAAAAATCGCTTATATATTTTGCAAAATTAGTTGTTTCCATTGTTTATGTTTGTTTGAGTTTTAGGAAAAATATGGGCTGAGATTTTGTTTACATCTTTTAATAAATCCTGATATATTTCAGCCGTAAGCCTTACATATTGGTCTGTCGATTTCAGTGACCTATGCTCAAGGCATTTCGACAATAGAGGCAGCGAGTAGTACATATCCAATCCGGCGTTAGACATTTTTATAAGTGAATGAACCGCAAACGTGTGTCTTAAATCATGTAGGCGGGGACCTT